>Ga0163199_1000278_pt1 | contig 32330 bp, 15 predicted proteins | sample PL_2010_150m_FD_113537 | JGI IMG/M metagenome (GOLD analysis project Ga0163199, IMG submission 113537) | Freshwater microbial communities from Powell Lake, British Columbia, Canada to study Microbial Dark Matter (Phase II) - PL_2010_150m | ecosystem: Environmental > Aquatic > Freshwater > Lake ...
CGGTTGGAAGAACCCGGAATGCTACGAGCGACGTTCAAATCGAGACCAGCCTCGAACACGGAATATTCTCAATCCTTCAACTTGTTATACGACCCCAGCGCGATAACGTTGGGACACTACTGAATCATGAAAGCAAAAAAATTCACCCTGTTCGTCGCCGTCCTCGCCAGCCTTGCCGCTGCGCCGATGGTATATCCGGTGACGACCTACGCCGCCGATGCAGCGGCGATTCAGCCCAAGGACGGCTGGTACAACAAGGCGCTGGTCGATTTCGACTTCGTGCGCCAGAACGTGAGCATTCCCCCGAAGAAGGGCTTGATGATCATCGATTCGCGCCCGGCTGCGCGTCAATACGACCCCGGACACATCCCCGGCGCCGTGAATATTCCCGACAGCCAGTTCGACAAGCAGGTCGACAAACTTCCGGCCGACAAGGCGACGCTGCTGCTGTTCTACTGCGGCGGAGTGGAGTGCATGCTTAGCCACAATTCGGCCTTCAAGGCAGAGAAGCTCGGTTACAGCAACATCAAGGTCTATCCCGCCGGTTCGCCCGATTGGAAGGCCAAGGGTGGCCAGATATCGGTGTCGACCGCGTACATCAAGAAGCTGATGGAAGACAAGGCGGCGTATGTACTGATAGACGCGCGACCGAAACGCGTCGCCGACAAGGGCATGATCCCGACCGCACTCAACATATCAGACTCCGAGTTTGACAAGAACATCGACAAACTGCCGGTCGACAAGGCGACGCCGTTGATCTACTACTGCGGCGGCCTTGAATGCGTGCTCTCCGACAATTCAGCGGAAAAGGCGAAGAAGCTCGGCTACACGAACGTCATGACCTATCCGCCCGGCTATCCGGAGTGGGAAAATATGCATGGCGCACCGGCAGCTGCGGGCACCCCCGAGGGCGCAGCAGGCGGCCCGGCAGCAAGCTCGGCCGCTCTGGTTCCTGGCAAGGAGAAGGGTACGGTCACGGTTGCCTCCTTCGAACAAGTATGGAAGTCGAATCCCGGCTCGATCATGTTGGTCGATGTGCGTGAGCCGAAGGAAGTCGCCGCAGGCATGATCAAGGGCTCGGTCAACATCCCGATGAACGAACTAGAGAAGAAGATCGCCACGCTGCCCACGGACAAGCCGGTGGTATTCATCTGCGGCACCGGCGCCCGCTCCGGCGAAGCCTACGATACAGTGAAAATGCTGGGAGGCACGGTGCAAGCTTCCTTCATCGATGCCGATATCAAGTTCAATGCCGACGGCAGCTACAGCATGGTGGCGAAGAAGTAGCATTTTCGCGGTTCGCATTAACACCTCAGGCTGGGGCCGGATCCTCCGCACCCCGGCCACGACTGGCCCGTCGGTTAGGATATAGGGCGTGACGACCGAAAACAGCCCGACAACCGAATTCCAGCGCCTGTATAGCGGCCGCCTGTGGTCGGTGCTGGCCTGGGATCATCTGACGGCGCTCTGGCAGCGTATCGACCCCGCCGCCGGGTGGTATCTCGTGGCAGTCGGCGCATCACCAGCGCCGACTGTTGCGGCCGATGCCGTCACGGTCAGCGCCTTCATCGAACGCATCGACGCCCTGTTGCGCAAGGAGCACCACGAGTCCTACTGCGGCATCGTCTACGCCGACAACCTGGAAAACCCTTGCCTGGTCAAGATCTACGATCCGAACAACCTCGGTTCCTCCTGCGGATCTTCCAAAACGCCGCACCCTCCGGGCTGGATCATGAGCCGCCTGCCCCCCGACGAAATCGTCGCCACCCGCGCCGCGCCGGGGAACCGGAAACGCTGGTGGCAAAGCTTGCTCGGAGATAGCTAGGCAGTTCCCGCCCGTATTCACGGTTTTGGCTGGCGTGCGGCTGAGGCATAGTGCGCGCTATGGCGCTACCGACCGAAACCCTGCCCGACCGCACCTCGCTCAAATTTCTGGTGGTCGACGACTTTTCGACCATGCGCCGCATCGTGCGCAACCTGCTGAAGGAACTCGGCTTTACCAATGTCGAGGAAGCCGAGGACGGCGCCGTGGCGCTGGCCAAACTGCGCGAGGGGAGATTCGAGTTCGTGGTCTCCGACTGGAACATGCCCAACATGGACGGCCTCACCCTGCTGCAGAATGTCAGGGCTGACGCTGAGTTGAAGACCCTGCCCTTCCTCATGATCACGGCCGAAGCGAAGAAGGAGAATATCGCCGCCGCCATCTTGGCCGGGGCGTCGAGCACGATCGCCAAGCCCTTCACGGCAGCCACCCTGCAGGAAAAGCTGGACAAGATCTTCGAGAAAATGGGAATCTGATCGGCCTGCCTGGCCGGCAATTAAGCGCGGGAACTATACCCGACTAATTTTATCGGGTATAGTTCGGTCTCTGTCCAGAGGCCAGCCATGACATCAGCACTTACCAACCGGCTTTCTGCCGAAACCTCACCCTACCTGCTGCAGCACGCCGACAATCCCGTCCATTGGCAGCCGTGGGATGAGACCACGCTTGCGCTGGCGCAACAGGAAAACAGGCCGATCCTGCTTTCCATAGGCTATTCGGCCTGCCACTGGTGCCACGTGATGGCGCACGAATCCTTTGAAGATGCAGACGTCGCGGCGGTGATGAACCGCCTTTTCATCAACATCAAGGTCGACCGCGAGGAGCGCCCCGATCTCGACCAGATCTACCAGACCGCGCACCACATGCTGACGCAGCGCAGCGGCGGCTGGCCGCTGACGATGTTCCTCGCCCCGGACGGCACGCCATTCTTCGGCGGCACCTATTTCCCGAGGGAACCGCGCTACGGTCTGCCCGGCTTTGCCAACCTCTGCGAACGCGTCGCGGAAGCCTTCCGCACTCGCCGCAGCGACATCGAAACGCAGAATGCCGAACTGCGGCGCGCCCTTGCCGGGACCGTGCCAGAAGCGGAGACGGTCGGCGAATTCGACCCCAGGCCGCTGGCGGGGGCCGAGCAATCCCTGACCCGCACTTTCGATCGCACGCATGGCGGATTTGGCGGTGCGCCGAAATTTCCGCATCCGACCGACCTGGCGTTTCTTCTGCGCCGCAGCGAGGCAAGCTTGCGCGAGATGGCGCTGATCACGCTGAAACGCATGAGCGAGGGCGGCATCTACGACCAGATCGGCGGCGGCTTCAGCCGCTACAGCGTCGATGAGCGCTGGGAAATCCCGCATTTCGAAAAGATGCTCTACGACAACGGGCCGCTCCTCGCACTCAGCGCCGACGCCTGGGCGCAAACCGGCGACCCGCTCTACGCCCGCGTCGCGGAAGAAACCGCGACTTGGGTCATGCGCGAAATGCAGGCCGCCGACGGCGGTTATTTTTCCTCGCTCGACGCCGACTCGGAGGGCGAGGAAGGCAAGTACTACGTCTGGGATCGCGGCGAGGTGGAGCGACTGCTCGCGCCGCAGGAGTCGGCGCTGGCGGCACGGCGCTGGGGCTTCGACGAGCCGCCGAATTTCGAGAATCGCCATTGGCATGCGAAGGTCGCCGGCGATCTGAGCGCTGACGAAGTGCCGCTGCTCGAATCGGCACGCCAAAAGCTCTTTGCGGCACGCGAACAGCGCATTCGGCCCGGCCGCGATGACAAAGTGCTGACCAGCTGGAACGCGCTGATGATCGAGGGCATGGCCCATGCGGCGCGCGTATTCGAGCGTGGTGATTGGCTGGCTTCGGCACAGCGTGCAATGGATTTCATTCGCCGCACGATGTGGAATGACAAACGCTTGCTCGCGACAGCCAAGGACGGTCGCGCCCACCTTGACGCCTACCTCGATGATCACGCTTTCCTGCTGTCCGCCCTGCTGGAACTGATGCAGGCAGAGTTCCGCAACGACGACCTGACCTTCGCCATCGAACTTGCCGATATCCTGTTGGCCCGCTTCGAAGACCGCGAGGCGGGCGGATTCTTCTTCACCGCGCACGACCATGAGACGTTGATCCATCGTCCCAAAACCGGCCACGACAATGCCACTCCGTCAGGCAATGGCATCGCTGCATTTGCCCTGCAACGTCTAGGGCACCTGCTGGGCGAGGCTCGTTATCTGACCGCCGCGGAGAAGACGCTGCGGCTGTTCTGGCCGCAGATATCCCGCTCGCCCGCCGGCTTCGGCAGCCTGTTGTCGGCCCTTGAAGAAGCGCTCACTCCGCCGGACATAGTTATCCTGCGTGGTCCGGCCGAGCAGATGGCGAAATCGCGCCGGACGCTGGGCGCCGACCCGCGCCGCCTTGTGCTGGCCCTGCCCAACGGAATCGCGGGCCTGCCCGAGACTCTCGCCAAGCCGGAGAGCGATCAGGTCAACGCCTGGGTATGTAGCGGCGTTACTTGCATGGCCCCGACCGCGAACCTGGAAGCGTTGATTTATTGATTTGAAGCATTTCCGGCACAAACTGGATCCGGTAGCATTCGCGGTGTTTGCCCCTATTCACCCTATTCATTCTTATCCCCACAACAAGGAATCCAACATGAAATCGGTATTGATCTCCGCGCTGGTTGCTGCCGGCGTAATGGTGTCGGCTCCGGCTTTCGCCAACAAGGAACTGGCCACCAAGAGCGCCTGTCTGGCCTGCCATGCAGTCGACAAGAAACTGGTCGGCCCCGCCTATCAGGACATAGCAAAGAAGTACAAGGCCAGCGACGAAGCGATGCTGGTTGCCAAGGTCAAGGCGGGCGGCAAGGGCGTTTGGGGTCCGATCCCGATGCCGCCGAATGCCGCGGTCAAGGATGAGGACATCAAGACCCTGGTCAAGTGGATTCTCGCCGGCGCCAAGTAATTTCGCCAGCAGCAACAAAAAGGCCGGTCCCGCCCGTCGCGGGGCCGGCCTTTTTTGCCTGCCCCCGAAGGGGAATTCCAGGCATGCAAAGCACCTGCCCGCGAAGCGGATTTCCAGGCGTGCAGAGCACCGTCCCTGCGGGACATAAAGAGGAATCCCGGCGCGGCTGCCAGATTTCCGCCATCGGTAGGCATATTTTTTCCGAAACGAGAAATATTGACTGCTTGCCGTTGACAGAAGCAGGTGCTAGTTGTGACAATCGCGGGGCGCTACGGTCCGAAGTCACGTCTTTCTTTCTCGGCTGCCCTTACTCTCATTCCTACGGAGTCTCCCAATCATGAACCTGCAAATGAAAGCTATTTCAATTTCCGTTATCGCCGCCATCGCCGTCATCGGCTGCGGCAAGAAGGAAGAAGCCCCTGCGCCGCAATCGGCTGCGCCGGCACCGGCGCCTGTTACCGTGATCAAGATCGGTCACGTCGGTCCGCTCACGGGTGGCATAGCCCATCTCGGCAAGGACAACGAGAACGGCGCCCGTCTGGCGATCGACGAAGCGAATGCGGCAAACCCGATGGTTGGTGGCCAGAAGGTGAAGTTCGTGATGGTTGCAGAAGACGACCAGGGTGATCCGAAAGTGGGCAACACCGTGGCGCAAAAATTGGTTGACGCCAAGGTTGCCGGCATTGTCGGCCACCTGAACTCGGGCACCACGATTCCGGCTTCGGCAATCTACAACCAGGCCGGCATCCCCGTAATCTCAGGTTCGGCGACCAACCCCACCTATACCGAGCAGGGCTTCAAGGTGGCCTTTCGCGTCGTCGGCCGTGACGACCAGCAGGGTCCGGCAATTGCCAACTATCTGATTCAGAACAAGCCGAAAACGGCGGCCGTCATCGATGACGCAACTGCCTATGGCGAAGGTCTGGCCAACGAGGTCGAGAAGACGCTCAAGGCAGCCGGTGTCAAGGTTCTGCCGCGCGAAAAGGGCACGGACAAGACCGTCGACTGGAAAGCTGTGCTGACCAAGATCAAGGGCAAGAATCCCGACGTCGTGTTCTACGGTGGCATGGACGCTACCGGCGGCCCTCTGCTGAAGCAGGCGCGCGAGCTCAAGATGAAGGCTGTTTTCGGTTTCGGCGATGGGGCCTGTACCGACAAGATGGCCGAACTCGCGAGCGCTGCTGCCGAGGGTTTGCTCTGCTCGCAGGCCGGTATTCCGGTGCAGGCTGCGGGCAAGAAGTTCCTCGACGCCTATAAAGCTGCATTCAAGATTGACCCGATCCTCTATGCACCATTCACCTACGACGCGGCCAAATTACTGATTGCCGCGATCGAGAAAGCAGGCTCGGCCGACCCGGCGAAATACCTGCCGGTGCTGGCGGCCAGTGATTACACCGGTGCCAGCGGCAACATAAAGTTCGACGAAAAAGGCGACCGCAAGGATGCTGAAATGACCATCTTCACCTTGAAGGGAGGCAAAATCACGCCGGTGGCCATTCTCAAGAGCGGCAAGTCGATGACGCTCGACGAGTATGCTCAGGCCAACGCACCAGTGGCAGCACCTGCTGCACCCGCTGCTGCTCCGGCTGCTGCTCCGGCTGCGGCCGCTCCGGCCGCCGCAGCCGCTGAGCCAAAGAAGTAGGCACGCGCTGAGCCAGACGGGGAAGTCGCCTTCCGGCGCCTTCCCCGTTTTATCGCCGGCCCGCAAAGCGGACTCCCCGGCTCGCAAAGCTCCGGCGAGATGCCGGGGAAAGTATCCACCAAGGATCACTCGGCAAACACAAGCCCATGGACACCCTGCTCCAGCAGATCATCAACGGCCTTACCACCGGCAGCGTATATGCCGTTGTCGCGCTGGGTTACACAATGGTCTACGGGGTAATCCAGCTGATCAACTTCGCCCACGGCGAAGTGGTGATGATCGGCGCAATGGTGGCTTTTTCTGTCATCACTTCGCTGGCCGGCAGCAATCTGCCGCCACTGGTCATCGTCCTCGCCGGAGTGCTCGCGGCAATTCCCTCATGCATGGTCATGGGCTACCTGCTCGAGCGCGTCGCCTATCGTCCGTTGCGCCACGCCCCGCGACTGGCGCCGCTGATCACGGCAATCGGCATGTCCATCATCCTGCAGCATCTGGCCTTGCTGGCCTGGGGCCGCAATCCTCTGGCCTTTCCGCAGATCATCGACAACCGCATATTCAGCATCGGCGGCGCGGCGATCAGCAGTGTGCAAATCGCTATCATTCTCCTGTCATTGGCGATGATGGCCGGGCTTTCCTGGTTCGTCTATCGCACCCGTTTTGGCGTTGCCATTCGCGCCACGGCAGAGAATGTTCATGTCGCCGGACTGATGGGCGTTAACGCCAACCGCGTAATCGCCGCTACCTTTGTCATTGGCGCCGGGCTGGGCGCGATGGCCGGTGTCATGTATGGCAGCTACTATGGAATTGCCCACTACACAATGGGCTTCAATCTTGGCCTCAAGGCCTTCTCCGCGGCGGTACTGGGCGGCATCGGCAACATCGCCGGCGCCATGCTCGGCGGCATTCTGCTCGGTCTGGTCGAAGCCCTCGGTACCGGCTATATCGGCGAGTTGACCGACCTCTGCACCTGGCCCATCGCCCATGGTGCGCTCGCCGAGCGATGTGCGGACGGCGGCAATTTCGTGCTCTTCGGCAGTAACTATCAGGATGTGTTTGCCTTCCTGATGCTGATCTCGGTGCTGGTGTTCCGGCCCTCGGGGCTTCTCGGCGAGCGAGTGTCGGAGCGGGCATGACAGGAAATAGAGAACGATTCGGCCTGGCCCTGATCGCGATCGCGCTGATCGCCCTGCCCTTTGTGCTGGCGATGGCCGGCACGGCTTGGGTGCGCATCACCAATTTTGCCGTGCTGTTCATGCTGCTGTCCCTGGGACTTAACATTGTGGTCGGTTTTGCCGGCCTGCTCGACCTCGGCTACGTGGCCTTCTATGCTGTAGGTGCCTACGTCTATGCGCTGCTGGCCTCGCCGCATTTCGGGTTGCATCTGCCGTTCTGGATCATCCTTCCGATCGGCGCCACGATAGCCTGCTGCGCGGGCGTCATACTCGGCGCACCCACCTTGCGTCTGCGTGGCGATTATTTGGCGATCGTCACGCTCGGCTTCGGCGAGATCGTGCGCATTTTCATGAACAATCTTTCCACGCCGATCAATCTGACCAATGGCCCGAAAGGCATCAACCGGATTGACTCGTTCCAGATCGGGCCGGTGAATTTTTCCAACGACGACACGATCGCCGGCCTGGTCTTCAGCGGTCCGATCAAGTACTACTACTTTCTGATGCTCGTGCTGCTGGCGGTTATCGTAATCAACCGGCGATTGCAGGATTCACGCATCGGACGCGCCTGGGTTGCCATTCGCGAGGACGAGATTGCGGCCAAGGCCAGCGGCATAAATACGCGCAACATCAAACTGCTGGCATTCGCCATGGGCGCCTCGTTCGGCGGCATCGCCGGCGGCATGTTTGCCGCCATGCAGACCTTTGTCAGCCCGGAGAGCTTTGTCCTCAACGAGTCGATCATGGTGCTGGCGATGGTGGTGCTCGGCGGCATGGGCAACATCTGGGGTGTGATCGCCGGCGCGGCGCTGCTCTCCTTTGTGCCTGAGCTATTGCGCTACACCGTCGAGCCGACGCAAATGGCCGTGTTCGGCAAGGTGCTGATCGATCCGGAAGTCCTGCGCATGCTTATATTCGGTCTCGCTCTGGTGCTGACCATGCGCTTCCGTCCTGCCGGCCTGTGGCCGGAAACCAGGCATCGCCGCGAGATGAGCGAGAACCGGGCATGAACGGCGTTCTTCTCGAAGCCCGCAACATCGGCAAGCGCTTTGGCGGCGTGCAGGCGCTAAAGGATGTTTCGCTGACCATCCGCAGCGGCGAGATCTATGGCCTGATCGGTCCCAACGGGGCCGGCAAGACAACGCTGTTCAACGTATTCACCGGGCTCTACCCACGCGACAACGGCGAAGTCATGTTCGCCGGCGCGCCGCTGAATCTGGAAAGCCCGCATGTGGTGGCCGCTGCCGGAATTGCACGAACCTTTCAGAACATCCGCCTGTTCGGCAACATGACCGCGCTGGAGAACGTGATGGTCGGCCGTCATGTGCGCACCCGCGCCGGAGTCTTCGGCGCCATCCTGCGCACGCGCACCGAGCGGACCGAGGAAGCCGGAATTCGGCGCCGGGCAGAAGAACTCCTGTATTACGTTGGCATTTCTGGGCACGCCGACGATCTGGCCCGCCAACTTTCCTATGGAGACCAGCGCCGGCTGGAAATTGCCCGGGCGCTGGCTACCGACCCCAAGCTGCTGGCACTCGACGAGCCGGCCGCCGGCATGAATGCGACCGAGACTACGGCGCTGCGGGGACTGATTGCGGGACTGCGCGACGACGGATTGACCGTGCTGCTGATCGAGCACGACGTCAAACTGGTTATGGGGCTATGCGACCGCGTCGCCGTGCTCGACTACGGCGAAAAAATCGCCGAGGATGTGCCCGAATCGGTCCGCGCCAACCCTAAAGTCATCGAGGCCTATCTTGGCGCAAGCGCTGCTTGAGGCTCTGAATCTTCAGGTACATTACGGCGGCATCGCCGCGGTGAAAGGTATTTCCTTCGCCGTTGAAGAAAACGAAATCGTCTGCCTGATCGGTGCCAACGGCGCCGGCAAGACCTCGACGCTCAAAGCCCTGGCGCGCATGATTCCCTCCCGCGGCGAGATCCACTACGGCAATCAGCGGATCGAGGCGAAGCAAAGCCACGAACTGATCTCCAGCGGACTGGCGCTGGTACCCGAAGGCCGCGGCGTGTTTGCGCGACTCACCGTCGCCGAGAATCTGATGATGGGCGCCTATCATCGCGATGATGCCCATGGCATTGCCGCCGATCTGGAACGAGTCTACGATATGCTGCCGCGCCTGCTGGAACGCAGGACGCAAGTTGCGGGCACCCTGTCCGGCGGCGAGCAGCAGATGCTCGCCATCGGCCGCGCACTGATGGGCCGGCCCAGGCTGCTGCTGCTCGACGAACCTTCCATGGGCCTGGCGCCGTTGATGGTGCAAAAGGTCTTCGAGGTAGTACGCAAGATTGCCGCGGAGGGCGTGACGATCTTGCTGGTGGAACAAAACGCACGCCTGGCGCTGGAGGTCTGCTCACGAGGCTACGTGATGGAAAGCGGTTCGATCACGCTGGCGGACAGTTCGGCGGCGCTGCTCGCCGATTCGCGCGTGCGCGCCGCTTATCTGGGCGAATAGTTCCCGGGGAAATACTTGCGCGCCATGCGTTGGCAATAAGCGGCCAGATTGGGATGGCCTGCCGCCGCGTCCTTGATCGGCGTCTCCAGTGGCACCAAAAGGATATTGGCCAGGAAGGCTGTAGCCACCGCGTCGACCGAAGTCGCTTTCGCGCCAAGGAAATACTCTTGATCTCCGAGCAGCGCCGCCAGCGCGTCGACGTCGGCCACGCCCAATGCGTGCATCTGCTCCGGCGTGTGGCGGCCCATGCCCTGCCCTCTCAATTCGGCACGAAGGCCGCGCCGCGCCACCCAGGGCACGATGACCCGCAGCGGCCACGGCAAAGCGCCAAAAAACGCCGGGCGCGTCATTTCCCAGCCCGGCGCGACGATCCAGCGGTCATGGAGCACCACCCAATACAAATGTTCCTCCAGCAGGCGCCTGATCGCCAGCGCCTGGGCGCGCTGCAAAGGCGTCAGATCACTGTCGAGCGGATCGCCGTACTTGCGCTTGAGATAATCGATGATCAAGCCGGAATCGGCCACTGCCGTGCCGTCGTCGTCAATCCACGGCAGCTTGCCCTTCGGCGCCTTGTGCAATTCCAGCGTGTAGCGATTGCGGTAGGGCAAATCCGCCATGCGCAGGTACAACTCCAGCTTGAGGCAGAAAGGGCTAGCGTTGGGCAGGCCGAATGCCGATGGAAACTGGTAGAGGGTAATCATGCCGGGGCTCCCGTGGCAGCGTCAGACTTATCCTAGAATACCGTCCCCGCCGGAACGGACGGGGACATAAAGGTGAAAGCGTCGGCGAAAAATTCCTCGAGTAGCAAACCCTGCGCCACAAACCCGGCACGAGCGGCGTCGATCATGGCTGGCGCACCGCAGGCATAAACCTGATATCCGGAGAGATCGGAGTGGTCTTCCAGTACGGCGCGATGAACCAGGCCGGTGCGTCCCGGCCAGGCGTCCTGCATCGTCGCATCTGACAGCACGGGAATGTAGCGGATTCGATCATGCGTCGCGGCCCATTGTTCCGGCAGTTGCTGCAGGTATAAACCGGCACGATTGCGCGCACCCCAGTAGATTTCCAGCGGCCTCGCGATGTGGTTGTGAATCGCATGTTCGACCAGCGCCTTGATCGGCGCAAAGCCCGTGCCGCCGGCGAGCAGAATCACCGGCTTTGTCGATTCCTCGCGCAGGAAGAAACTGCCGTAGGGACCCTGGAAACGCAGAATATCCTTTTCCTTCATGCCGTCAAACACGTGGCCGGTGAAGTCGCCACCTTCGATCAGGCGGATATGCAGTTGCAGAAAGCCATCGTCGTGCGGCGCGTTGGCGATGGAAAACGCGCGGCGCTTTCCGTCCCTGAGGAGGAACTCGATGTACTGGCCGGCAAGAAATTGCAGCCGCTCGTTGACGGGCAATTTGAGGCTCAACACAATCACGTCGTCTGCCACGCGCTCTATCTTCTGCACCCGGCAAGGCATGATCTTGACCGGGATGTCCTTGGCCGTGCCCACCTCACGGGATTCGAGCACCAGGTCGGAAAGCGGCTTTGCACAACAGAACAATGCCAACCCGCTGGCCCGGTCGGCCGTCGACAAGGCCTGCTCCTCTGCCGCGCCGTGATCGACCAGGCCGTCTAGCACCTTGCCCTTGCAGGTACCGCAAGCGCCGTTGCGGCAGCCGTAGGGCAGCGTCAGTCCGGCGTCGAGCGCCGCCTGTAGCACGGAATCGCTGCCGTCGGCGGTGAAACTGTGCCCGCTCGGCTGAAGGGTGATGCGAAATGAGGCGACTGGGGCCATGCGATAATTATCCGATGCGTAGATTGCTGATCATTGGTTGCGGTGACGTCATGCGCCGCGCGCTACCGCAACTCGTTCTGCGCTGGCACGTGCTGGCGCTGGTGCGGCAACGCGACCCGCAACTGGAAGCGCTGGGCGTGACGCAGATCGAGGGCGATCTGGACCAGCCGGAAACGCTGCAGCGACTCGCCGGCATCTCCGATGCGGTGATCCACAGCGCACCCCCTCCGCCCCAAGGCACCGGCGACACACGCACGCGAAATCTGCTTGCCATTCTGCGCCGCGGAAAAAGTCTACCACGGCAACTGGTCTACATCAGCACCAGCGGCGTTTATGGCGATTGTGGCGGCGCCTGGGTGAGCGAAACAAGACTACCGATGGCGCAGTCGGCGCGGGCGGCACGGAGGGTGGATGCGGAGCGGCGCCTGCGTCAATTCGGCCGGCAGCGGGGACGCCCGTGTTGCGTCAGCATCCTGCGCGCACCCGGCATCTATGCCGCCGACCGCTTGCCGCTGGAGCGGCTGCGGCAGCACCTGCCCCTGATGCTTGCCGAAGAGGACAGCCACACCAATCACATCCACGCCGAGGACCTCGGTCGCGCCTGCATCGCGGCGCTGCAGCGGGGACGACCCAATCGCGTCTACAACGTCAATGACGACTCGTCCCTGGCGATGGGCGAGTGGTTCGATGCCCTGGCCGACGCCTTCGCGCTGCCGCGCGCGCCGCGCCGGCCGCGAGAGGAAGTCCGCCGCGCAGTGTCGCCGATGCAGTGGTCGTTCATGAGCGAGTCGCGCCGGCTGGACAACACGCGAATGAAGCGGGAACTGAGCTTGCGTCTGCGCTACCCGACCGTAGCCGAAGGTGTCTCGGCGGCCTTTTAGAGGGGGCATTCGGCGAACAATCTAGGCCGGCGGAAATACCCGTGAGGAAACAGTGGATATTTGCTAGGATGGCGAGACTCGCGCAAGGGCAGGACGGATACGTTCGTGAAGCTCAAAGACAAGATCCTGGTGTTTTCGTCCAGTGTCACGACCGTACTGGTCGTGGCGCTGGTGGTGTTTTCAGCGGTCGGCTTTCGCTGGTTCGCGATCCATCAAACCGAGCGCCATGTGCGATCACTGGCCGAAACGGTCAAGGTCGGCCTGACCGAAAGCATGGTCCACGGCACTATCCCCAAGCGCCAGCAGTTTCTTGCACGACTCGCTTCGGTTCCCGGCATAAGGCAGGTGCGGGTGGTTCGCGGGCCGGCGGTGATCAGTCAGTTCGGTCCGGGCTTCCCGGCCGAAACCTCGCGCAGCGAAAGCATCGACCAGGTGCTGACGACGGGCAAGGAGGTTTTCGAGGTCCTCGAAATCGACGGAGAAGTGACGGTCCGCGGAGTGGTTCCCTATATTGCCGACGACCAGGGTGTTCCCGACTGCCTGAACCAATGCCACAAGGTGAAGTTCGGCACGGTACTGGGTGTGGTAAGCATCGACGTTTCGCTTGCCGAAGTGCGTCGTCAGGGCATTATCGGGGTCGTGGTCGTGGGCCTGGCGGTGCTGGCGGCCGCAATGCTGGCGTTGGTGCTATTGCGGCGCATGATGAATCCGCTTTCAGAATCCGCGCTGGCTGTGCAGGCCGTCACCTCGCAGGCGATCGGAGGGAATTTCGCCGGCCGCATCAACCAGCGCAGCAGCGACGAAGTGGGCGATATCGCGCTCAATATCAACCGTCTCATGGAGTTTCTCGAGCGCGAAGTGACCACCATCCGCACCCGGGTCGGACAGTTGATAGGCCATCAGGTGAAGCTGGGCCACCGGGCTAACGAAGACGGCAACCAGCTTGTGCTCACCACCGAGATGGTCGAAAGCCTGGTCCAGGCTTCGGAGTTCAAACAGGCCATCGAGGAAGACCAGACCAAGCTTGATATCTACCAGCGGCTCGCCGATGTGCTGCAGAAAAAATACGACTTCAAGCGTTTCTCCATTTACGAAGTCTCCTCGAGCAAGAACCGCATGACCCCCATCGCGATCGATGGCGAATTCGGCGCCGCCTGCCGCCATTGCGACCCGCAAGTAACGCTTGATGCGAGCTTCTGTCGCGCCCGTCGCACCGGTCACGAAGTAAATGCCGTGGGCTTCCCGGGGCTATGCACCATGTTCCACCCCGCCGCCGCGGACGATACCCACATCTGTTTGCCGATCACCCAGTCCGGTTCGGCCGGCTGCGTGGTGCAGATTGTGGTTGCCGCCGACGAAGCCCCTCTGGCCCGCCTGATGGTGCCGTTTGTCGCCGTCTATCTGCGCGAAGCCGGCCCCGTGCTGGAGGCCAAGCGTCTCATGGAACACCTGCGTGAAAACGCCCTGCGCGACGCCATGACAGGCATGTATAACCGCCGCTTCCTCGAAGAGTACGTCGGCACCCTGGTAGCCGGCAGCCAGCGGCGCAAGAGCGCATTCTCGGTGCTGATGCTCGATCTTGATTTCTTCAAACAGGTGAACGACACCCATGGCCACGAGGTGGGCGACAAGGTGCTCAAGGTTCTGGCCGAGCTCCTGATGCGCAATGTCCGCAGCTCGGACATGGCCGTGCGTTACGGCGGCGAGGAGTTCCTGCTGGTGCTGATGGATACCGGCGCCGACGCGGCGATGCTGGTGGCCGAAAAAATCCGCAGCGAAGTCGAGGCAACCAAGATTCCCCTGCCGGGTGGCGTGCTGCAAAAAACCATATCCATCGGCGTCGCCGAATATCCGACGGACTCCGACACCTTCTGGCAGGTAGTCAAATTCGCCGACGTTGCCATGTACGCGGCCAAAACGGGTGGACGCAACCGCGTGCTGCGCTTTGTCCCCGAAATGTGGGACGCCAATGCGAATTATTGATTTTTGCGCAAGCTGACTATCCGGACGTTAAGAAAAGTGATTGATGGAACGGCCCGCGTGAAGCGGACCGGCCGTGCCGGTTCGCTCGCGCCGGCTCAATAGCGCCGATATCCGCAAGGGATACTGTCACCGCGTCCTGCGGTGACATAATGCCGGCATCGACAATCATCCAGACTTCGCCTTGAACCACTACTTTTCCACCTGCCCGCGCGGGCTCGAAGCCCTCCTCGCAGAAGACCTCGCCAGCGCCGGCGGCAAGGATGTTGAAATAGTGCCTGGCGGCGCCGGGTGCGATGGCAGCCTCGAGACCGGCTATCGCATCAACCTCGAATCGCGCATTGCGACGCGCGTCTTGTGGCGCATAGCGCGCGGCGGCTATCGCAGCGAAACCGAGGTGTATCAACTGGCCTACGATGTGGACTGGTCAAAGCTGTTTTCCGTTGATCGGTCGATTCGCGTCTATGTCACGGCGATCCGCTCGCCGCTCAAGAGCCTCGAATTCATCACGCTGAAAGTCAAGGATGCCGTCTGTGACCGCTTCCGCGCCGAGACCGGGCGGCGCCCCAGCGTCAATACGAAAAATCCCGAGGTTCGCATTCACCTGTTCATCACCGAACAGCAGGCCACGCTGTATCTCGACACTTCCGGCGAGCCGCTCTACCTGCGAGGGCACAAGCTGGCCAAGGTCGGCGCGCCGCTCAAGGAAAACCTCGCCGCCGGCATCCTGCGCCTGTCGGGCTGGCAGCCCGGTACGCCCCTGCTCGATCCGATGTGCGGCAGCGGCACCTTCCTGCTCGAAGCAGCGCAGATGTGCCTCGACGACGCCCCGGGGCTTTCGCGCGAGTCGGGAGATTTCGGCTTCGAGCATCTCAAGTCTTTCGATGCCGGCCTCTGGCGCAAGTTGCAGCGCGAAGCCGCCGGGCGGCGCCGCGAGGCGAAGGCACTGCCGCTGTATGGCAGTGACATTGATGCCGACGCCGTCGCCCGCAGCCGGCAGAACCTTGCCGGCGCGGGACTGGATGATCTGGTCACGCTGGAAACGTCCGACCTGCTGCAACGCACCGCCCCCGCACCGGGCGGCGTGCTGGTGGCCAATCCGCCTTACGGCGAACGACTGGGCAGCGAGGAGGAACTGGCAGCCTTCTACCCGCTGCTGGGCGACGCGCTCAAGCAGCGCTTTGCCGGCTGGAGTTGCTGGTTTCTATCGGCCGATACACGCCTGCCCAGGCTGATCCGTCTCCAGACATCGCGCAAGATTCCGCTCTACAACGGCGCGCTCGAGTGCCGGCTGTACAACATCGAAATCACCGCCGGCAGCCATCGCCGGGAGCGGGAGCCGTAAGACGCAGCAGGTTCGAAGCGCCCCGCGACTTCGAGCGCAGCGAGCGAACTTTGGCCCCCGCTCCGGGGCGGGGGTCGGGGGTGGGGGGCGTTCAAGAATGATGTCTGACGCCCATGGGCGTCAGACATCATTCTTGAACGCCCCCCACCCCCGACCCCCGCCCCGGAGCGGGGGCCAAAGTTCGCTCGCTGCGCTCGAAGTCGCGGGGCGCTTCGAACCTGCTGCGTCTTACGGCTCCCGCTCCCGGCGATGGCTGCCGGCGGTGATTTCGATGTTGTACAGCCGGCACTCGAGCGCGCCGTTGTAGAGCGGAATCTTGCGCGATGTCTGGAGACGGATCAGCCTGGGCAGGCGTGTATCGGCCGATAGAAACCAGCAACTCCAGCCGGCAAAGCGCTGCTTGAGCGCGTCGCCCAGCAGCGGGTAGAAGGCTGCCAGTTCCTCCTCGCTGCCCAGTCGTTCGCCGTAAGGCGGATTGGCCACCAGCACGCCGCCCGGTGCGGGGGCGGTGCGTTGCAGCAGGTCGGACGTTTCCAGCGTGACCAGATCATCCAGTCCCGCGCCGGCAAGGTTCTGCCGGCTGCGGGCGACGGCGTCGGCATCAATGTCACTGCCATACAGCGGCAGTGCCTTCGCCTCGCGGCGCCGCCCGGCGGCTTCGCGCTGCAACTTGCGCCAGAGGCCGGCATCGAAAGACTTGAGATGCTCGAAGCCGAAATCTCCCGACTCGCGCGAAAGCCCCGGGGCGTCGTCGAGGCACATCTGCGCTGCTTCGAGCAGGAAGGTGCCGCTGCCGCACATCGGATCGAGCAGGGGCGTACCGGGCTGCCAGCCCGACAGGCGCAGGATGCCGGCGGCGAGGTTTTCCTTGAGCGGCGCGCCGACCTTGGCCAGCTTGTGCCCTCGCAGGTAGAGCGGCTCGCCGGAAGTGTCGAGATACAGCGTGGCCTGCTGTTCGGTGATGAACAGGTGAATGCGAACCTCGGGATTTTTCGTATTGACGCTGGGGCGCCGCCCGGTCTCGGCGCGGAAGCGGTCACAGACGGCATCCTTGACTTTCAGCGTGATGAATTCGAGGCTCTTGAGCGGCGAGCGGATCGCCGTGACATAGACGCGAATCGACCGATCAACGGAAAACAGCTTTGACCAGTCCACATCGTAGGCCAGTTGATACACCTCGGTTTCGCTGCGATAGCCGCCGCGCGCTATGCGCCACAAGACGCGCGTCGCAATGCGCGATTCGAGGTTGATGCGATAGCCGGTCTCGAGGCTGCCATCGCACCCGGCGCCGCCAGGCACTATTTCAACATCCTTGCCGCCGGCGCTGGCGAGGTCTTCTGCGAGGAGGGCTTCGAGCCCGCGCGGGCAGGTGGAAAAGTAGTGGTTCAAGGCGAAGTCTGGATGATTGTCGATGCCGGCATTATGTCACCGCAGGACGCGGTGACAGTATCCCTTGCGGATATCGGCGCTATTGAGCCGGCGCGAGCGAACCGGCACGGCCGGTCCGCTTCACGCGGGCCGTTCCATCAATCACTTTTCTTAACGTCCGGATAGTCAGCTTGCGCAAAAATCAATAATTCGCATTGGCGTCCCACATTTCGGGGACAAAGCGCAGCACGCGGTTGCGTCCACCCGTTTTGGCCGCGTACATGGCAACGTCGGCGAATTTGACTACCTGCCAGAAGGTGTCGGAGTCCGTCGGATATTCGGCGACGCCGATGGATATGGTTTTTTGCAGCACGCCACCCGGCAGGGGAATCTTGGTTGCCTCGACTTCGCTGCGGATTTTTTCGGCCACCAGCATCGCCGCGTCGGCGCCGGTATCCATCAGCACCAGCAGGAACTCCTCGCCGCCGTAACGCACGGCCATGTCCGAGCTGCGGACATTGCGCATCAGGAGCTCGGCCAGAACCTTGAGCACCTTGTCGCCCACCTCGTGGCCATGGGTGTCGTTCACCTGTTTGAAGAAATCAAGATCGAGCATCAGCACCGAGAATGCGCTCTTGCGCCGCTGGCTGCCGGCTACCAGGGTGCCGACGTACTCTTCGAGGAAGCGGCGGTTATACATGCCTGTCATGGCGTCGCGCAGGGCGTTTTCACGCAGGTGTTCCATGAGACGCTTGGCCTCCAGCACGGGGCCGGCTTCGCGCAGATAGACGGCGACAAACGGCACCATCAGGCGGGCCAGAGGGGCTTCGTCGGCGGCAACCACAATCTGCACCACGCAGCCGGCCGAACCGGACTGGGTGATCGGCAAACAGATGTGGGTATCGTCCGCGGCGGCGGGGTGGAACATGGTGCATAGCCCCGGGAAGCCCACGGCATTTACTTCGTGACCGGTGCGACGGGCGCGACAGAAGCTCGCATCAAGCGTTACTTGCGGGTCGCAATGGCGGCAGGCGGCGCCGAATTCGCCATCGATCGCGATGGGGGTCATGCGGTTCTTGCTCGAGGAGACTTCGTAAATGGAGAAACGCTTGAAGTCGTATTTTTTCTGCAGCACATCGGCGAGCCGCTGGTAGATATCAAGCTTGGTCTGGTCTTCCTCGATGGCCTGTTTGAACTCCGAAGCCTGGACCAGGCTTTCGACCATCTCGGTGGTGAGCACAAGCTGGTTGCCGTCTTCGTTAGCCCGGTGGCCCAGCTTCACCTGATGGCCTATCAACTGTCCGACCCGGGTGCGGATGGTGGTCACTTCGCGCTCGAGAAACTCCATGAGACGGTTGATATTGAGCGCGATATCGCCCACTTCGTCGCTGCTGCGCTGGTTGATGCGGCCGGCGAAATTCCCTCCGATCGCCTGCGAGGTGACGGCCTGCACAGCCAGCGCGGATTCTGAAAGCGGATTCATCATGCGCCGCAATAGCACCAACGCCAGCATTGCGGCCGCCAGCACCGCCAGGCCCACGACCACGACCCCGATAATGCCCTGACGACGCACTTCGGCAAGCGAAACGTCGATGCTTACCACACCCAGTACCGTGCCGAACTTCACCTTGTGGCATTGGTTCAGGCAGTCGGGAACACCCTGGTCGTCGGCAATATAGGGAACCACTCCGCGGACCGTCACTTCTCCGTCGATTTCGAGGACCTCGAAAACCTCCTTGCCCGTCGTCAGCACCTGGTCGATGCTTTCGCTGCGCGAGGTTTCGGCCGGGAAGCCCGGACCGAACTGACTGATCACCGCCGGCCCGCGAACCACCCGCACCTGCCTTATGCCGGGAACCGAAGCGAGTCGTGCAAGAAACTGCTGGCGCTTGGGGATAGTGCCGTGGACCATGCTTTCGGTCAGGCCGACCTTGACCGTTTCGGCCAGTGATCGCACATGGCGCTCGGTTTGATGGATCGCGAACCAGCGAAAGCCGACCGCTGAAAACACCACCAGCGCCACGACCAGTACGGTCGTGACACTGGACGAAAACACCAGGATCTTGTCTTTGAGCTTCACGAACGTATCCGTCCTGCCCTTGCGCGAGTCTCGCCATCCTAGCAAATATCCACTGTTTCCTCACGGGTATTTCCGCCGGCCTAGATTGTTCGCCGAATGCCCCCTCTAAAAGGCCGCCGAGACACCTTCGGCTACGGTCGGGTAGCGCAGACGCAAGCTCAGTTCCCGCTTCATTCGCGTGTTGTCCAGCCGGCGCGACTCGCTCATGAACGACCACTGCATCGGCGACACTGCGCGGCGGACTTCCTCTCGCGGCCGGCGCGGCGCGCGCGGCAGCGCGAAGGCGTCGGCCAGGGCATCGAACCACTCGCCCATCGCCAGGGACGAGTCGTCATTGACGTTGTAGACGCGATTGGGTCGTCCCCGCTGCAGCGCCGCGATGCAGGCGCGACCGAGGTCCTCGGCGTGGATGTGATTGGTGTGGCTGTCCTCTTCGGCAAGCATCAGGGGCAGGTGCTGCCGCAGCCGCTCCAGCGGCAAGCGGTCGGCGGCATAGATGCCGGGTGCGCGCAGGATGCTGACGCAACACGGGCGTCCCCGCTGCCGGCCGAATTGACGCAGGCGCCGCTCCGCATCCACCCTCCGTGCCGCCCGCGCCGACTGCGCCATCGGTAGTCTTGTTTCGCTCACCCAGGCGCCGCCACAATCGCCATAAACGCCGCTGGTGCTGATGTAGACCAGTTGCCGTGGTAGACTTTTTCCGCGGCGCAGAATGGCAAGCAGATTTCGCGTGCGTGTGTCGCCGGTGCCTTGGGGCGGAGGGGGTGCGCTGTGGATCACCGCATCGGAGATGCCGGCGAGTCGCTGCAGCGTTTCCGGCTGGTCCAGATCGCCCTCGATCTGCGTCACGCCCAGCGCTTCCAGTTGCGGGTCGCGTTGCCGCACCAGCGCCAGCACGTGCCAGCGCAGAACGAGTTGCGGTAGCGCGCGGCGCATGACGTCACCGCAACCAATGATCAGCAATCTACGCATCGGATAATTATCGCATGGCCCCAGTCGCCTCATTTCGCATCACCCTTCAGCCGAGCGGGCACAGTTTCACCGCCGACGGCAGCGATTCCGTGCTACAGGCGGCGCTCGACGCCGGACTGACGCTGCCCTACGGCTGCCGCAACGGCGCTTGCGGTACCTGCAAGGGCAAGGTGCTAGACGGCCTGGTCGATCACGGCGCGGCAGAGGAGCAGGCCTTGTCGACGGCCGACCGGGCCAGCGGGTTGGCATTGTTCTGTTGTGCAAAGCCGCTTTCCGACCTGGTGCTCGAATCCCGTGAGGTGGGCACGGCCAAGGACATCCCGGTCAAGATCATGCCTTGCCGGGTGCAGAAGATAGAGCGCGTGGCAGACGACGTGATTGTGTTGAGCCTCAAATTGCCCGTCAACGAGCGGCTGCAATTTCTTGCCGGCCAGTACATCGAGTTCCTCCTCAGGGACGGAAAGCGCCGCGCGTTTTCCATCGCCAACGCGCCGCACGACGATGGCTTTCTGCAACTGCATATCCGCCTGATCGAAGGTGGCGACTTCACCGGCCACGTGTTTGACGGCATGAAGGAAAAGGATATTCTGCGTTTCCAGGGTCCCTACGGCAGTTTCTTCCTGCGCGAGGAATCGACAAAGCCGGTGATTCTGCTCGCCGGCGGCACGGGCTTTGCGCCGATCAAGGCGCTGGTCGAACATGCGATTCACAACCACATCGCGAGGCCGCTGGAAATCTACTGGGGTGCGCGCAATCGTGCCGGTTTATACCTGCAGCAACTGCCGGAACAATGGGCCGCGACGCATGATCGAATCCGCTACATTCCCGTGCTGTCAGATGCGACGATGCAGGACGCCTGGCCGGGACGCACCGGCCTGGTTCATCGCGCCGTACTGGAAGACCACTCCGATCTCTCCGGATATCAGGTTTATGCCTGCGGTGCGCCAGCCATGATCGACGCCGCTCGTGCCGGGTTTGTGGCGCAGGGTTTGCTACTCGAGGAATTTTTCGCCGACGCTTTCACCTTTATGTCCCCGTCCGTTCCGGCGGGGACGGTATTCTAGGATAAGTCTGACGCTGCCACGGGAGCCCCGGCATGATTACCCTCTACCAGTTTCCATCGGCATTCGGCCTGCCCAACGCTAGCCCTTTCTGCCTCAAGCTGGAGTTGTACCTGCGCATGGCGGATTTGCCCTACCGCAATCGCTACACGCTGGAATTGCACAAGGCGCCGAAGGGCAAGCTGCCGTGGATTGACGACGACGGCACGGCAGTGGCCGATTCCGGCTTGATCATCGATTATCTCAAGCGCAAGTACGGCGATCCGCTCGACAGTGATCTGACGCCTTTGCAGCGCGCCCAGGCGCTGGCGATCAGGCGCCTGCTGGAGGAACATTTGTATTGGGTGGTGCTCCATGACCGCTGGATCGTCGCGCCGGGCTGGGAAATGACGCGCCCGGCGTTTTTTGGCGCTTTGCCGTGGCCGCTGCGGGTCATCGTGCCCTGGGTGGCGCGGCGCGGCCTTCGTGCCGAATTGAGAGGGCAGGGCATGGGCCGCCACACGCCGGAGCAGATGCACGCATTGGGCGTGGCCGACGTCGACGCGCTGGCGGCGCTGCTCGGAGATCAAGAGTATTTCCTTGGCGCGAAAGCGACTTCGGTCGACGCGGTGGCTACAGCCTTCCTGGCCAATATCCTTTTGGTGCCACTGGAGACGCCGATCAAGGACGCGGCGGCAGGCCATCCCAATCTGGCCGCTTATTGCCAACGCATGGCGCGCAAGTATTTCCCCGGGAACTATTCGCCCAGATAAGCGGCGCGCACGCGCGAATCGGCGAGCAGCGCCGCCGAACTGTCCGCCAGCGTGATCGAACCGCTTTCCATCACGTAGCCTCGTGAGCAGACCTCCAGCGCCAGGCGTGCGTTTTGTTCCACCAGCAAGATCGTCACGCCCTCCGCGGCAATCTTGCGTACTACCTCGAAGACCTTTTGCACCATCAACGGCGCCAGGCCCATGGAAGGTTCGTCGAGCAGCAGCAGCCTGGGCCGGCCCATCAGTGCGCGGCCGATGGCGAGCATCTGCTGCTCGCCGCCGGACAGGGTGCCCGCAACTTGCGTCCTGCGTTCCAGCAGGCGCGGCAGCATATCGTAGACTCGTTCCAGATCGGCGGCAATGCCATGGGCATCATCGCGATGATAGGCGCCCATCATCAGATTCTCGGCGACGGTGAGTCGCGCAAACACGCCGCGGCCTTCGGGTACCAGCGCCAGTCCGCTGGAGATCAGTTCGTGGCTTTGCTTCGCCTCGATCCGCTGATTGCCGTAGTGGATCTCGCCGCGGGAGGGAATCATGCGCGCCAGGGCTTTGAGCGTCGAGGTCTTGCCGGCGCCGTTGGCACCGATCAGGCAGACGATTTCGTTTTCTTCAACGGCGAAGGAAATACCTTTCACCGCGGCGATGCCGCCGTAATGTACCTGAAGATTCAGAGCCTCAAGCAGCGCTTGCGCCAAGATAGGCCTCGATGACTTTAGGGTTGGCGCGGACCGATTCGGGCACATCCTCGGCGATTTTTTCGCCGTAGTCGAGCACGGCGACGCGGTCGCATAGCCCCATAACCAGTTTGACGTCGTGCTCGATCAGCAGCACGGTCAATCCGTCGTCGCGCAGTCCCGCAATCAGTCCCCGCAGCGCCGTAGTCTCGGTCGCATTCATGCCGGCGGCCGGCTCGTCGAGTGCCAGCAGCTTGGGGTCGGTAGCCAGCGCCCGGGCAATTTCCAGCCGGCGCTGGTCTCCATAGGAAAGTTGGCGGGCCAGATCGTCGGCGTGCCCAGAAATGCCAACGTAATACAGGAGTTCTTCTGCCCGGCGCCGAATTCCGGCTTCCTCGGTCCGCTCGGTGCGCGTGCGCAGGATGGCGCCGAAGACTCCGGCGCGGGTGCGCACATGACGGCCGACCATCACGTTCTCCAGCGCGGTCATGTTGCCGAACAGGCGGATGTTCTGAAAGGTTCGTGCAATTCCGGCAGCGGCCACCACATGCGGGCTTTCCAGATTCAGCGGCGCGCCGGCGAACATGACTTCGCCGTTGTCGCGTGGGTAGAGCCCGGTGAATACGTTGAACAGCGTTGTCTTGCCGGCCCCGTTGGGACCGATCAGGCCATAGATCTCGCCGCTGCGGATGGTCAGCGAAACATCCTTTAGCGCCTGCACGCCGCCAAAGCGCTTGCCGATGTTGCGGGCTTCGAGAAGAACGCCGTTCATGCCCGGTTCTCGCTCATCTCGCGGCGATGCCTGGTTTCCGGCCACAGGCCGGCAGGACGGAAGCGCATGGTCAGCACCAGAGCGAGACCGAATATAAGCATGCGCAGGACTTCCGGATCGATCAGCACCTTGCCGAACACGGCCATTTGCGTCGGCTCGACGGTGTAGCGCAATAGCTCAGGCACAAAGGAGAGCAGCGCCGCGCCGGCGATCACACCCCAGATGTTGCCCATGCCGCCGAGCACCACCATCGCCAGCACCATGATCGACTCGTTGAGGACAAAGCTCTCCGGGCTGACAAAGGTCTGCATGGCGGCAAACATGCCGCCGGCGATGCCGCCGAACGAGGCGCCCATGGCGAATGCCAGCAGTTTGATGTTGCGCGTATTTATGCCGCTGGCCTTGGCCGCAATCTCGTCCTCGCGAATGGCAACCCAGGCGCGTCCGATGCGTGAATCCTGCAATCGCCGGTTGATTACGATAACCGCCAGCAGCACGAGCATCAGAAAGTAGTAGTACTTGATCGGACCGCTGAAGACCAGGCCGGCGATCGTGTCGTCGTTGGAAAAATTCACCGGCCCGATCTGGAACGAGTCAATCCGGTTGATGCCTTTCGGGCCATTGGTCAGATTGATCGGCGTGGAAAGATTGTTCATGAAAATGCGCACGATCTCGCCGAAGCCGAGCGTGACGATCGCCAAATAATCGCCACGCAGACGCAAGGTGGGTGCGCCGAGTATGACGCCCGCGCAGCAGGCTATCGTGGCGCCGATCGGAAGGATGATCCAGAACGGCAGATGCAACCCGAAATGCGGCGAGGCCAGCAGCGCATAGACGTAGGCACCTACAGCATAGAAGGCCACGTAGCCGAGGTCGAGCAGGCCGGCAAAACCGACCACAATGTTAAGTCCCAGGGACAGCAGCATGAACAGCACGGCAAAATTGGTGATGCGCACCCAAGCCGTGCCGGCCATCGCCAGCACAAAGGGCAGGGCGATCAGCGCGATCGCGATCAGGGCCAGGCCGAATCGTTCTCTATTTCCTGTCATGCCCGCTCCGACACTCGCTCGCCGAGAAGCCCCGAGGGCCGGAACACCAGCACCGAGATCAGCATCAGGAAGGCAAACACATCCTGATAGTTACTGCCGAAGAGCACGAAATTGCCGCCGTCCGCACATCGCTCGGCGAGCGCACCATGGGCGATGGGCCAGGTGCAGAGGTCGGTCAACTCGCCGATATAGCCGGTACCGAGGGCTTCGACCAGACCGAGCAGAATGCCGCCGAGCATGGCGCCGGCGATGTTGCCGATGCCGCCCAGTACCGCCGCGGAGAAGGCCTTGAGGCCAAGATTGAAGCCCATTGTGTAGTGGGCAATTCCATAGTAGCTGCCATACATGACACCGGCCATCGCGCCCAGCCCGGCGCCAATGACAAAGGTAGCGGCGATTACGCGGTTGGCGTTAACGCCCATCAGTCCGGCGACATGAACATTCTCTGCCGTGGCGCGAATGGCAACGCCAAAACGGGTGCGATAGACGAACCAGGAAAGCCCGGCCATCATCGCCAATGACAGGAGAATGATAGCGATTTGCACACTGCTGATCGCCGCGCCGCCGATGCTGAATATGCGGTTGTCGATGATCTGCGGAAAGGCCAGAGGATTGCGGCCCCAGGCCAGCAAGGCCAGATGCTGCAGGATGATGGACATGCCGATTGCCGTGATCAGCGGCGCCAGTCGCGGGGCGTGGCGCAACGGACGATAGGCGACGCGCTCGAGCAGGTAGCCCATGACCATGCATGAGGGAATTGCCGCGAGCACTCCGGCGAGGACGATGACCAGTGGCGGCAGATTGCTGCCGGCCAGCGAAGTGATGACAGAAAAAGCCACCATTGCGCCGATCATCACCACTTCGCCGTGGGCGAAGTTGATCAGCTGGATTACCCCGTAGACCATTGTGTAACCCAGCGCGACAACGGCATATACGCTGCCGGTGGTAAGGCCGTTGATGATCTGCTGGAGCAGGGTGTCCATGGGCTTGTGTTTGCCGAGTGATCCTTGGTGGATACTTTCCCCGGCATCTCGCCGGAGCTTTGCGAGCCGGGGAGTCCGCTTTGCGGGCCGGCGATAAAACGGGGAAGGCGCCGGAAGGCGACTTCCCCGTCTGGCTCAGCGCGTGCCTACTTCTTTGGCTCAGCGGCTGCGGCGGCCGGAGCGGCCGCAGCCGGAGCAGCAGCCGGAGCAGCAGCGGGTGCAGCAGGTGCTGCCACTGGTGCGTTGGCCTGAGCATACTCGTCGAGCGTCATCGACTTGCCGCTCTTGAGAATGGCCACCGGCGTGATTTTGCCTCCCTTCAAGGTGAAGATGGTCATTTCAGCATCCTTGCGGTCGCCTTTTTCGTCGAACTTTATGTTGCCGCTGGCACCGGTGTAATCACTGGCCGCCAGCACCGGCAGGTATTTCGCCGGGTCGGCCGAGCCTGCTTTCTCGATCGCGGCAATCAGTAATTTGGCCGCGTCGTAGGTGAATGGTGCATAGAGGATCGGGTCAATCTTGAATGCAGCTTTATAGGCGTCGAGGAACTTCTTGCCCGCAGCCTGCACCGGAATACCGGCCTGCGAGCAGAGCAAACCCTCGGCAGCAGCGCTCGCGAGTTCGGCCATCTTGTCGGTACAGGCCCCATCGCCGAAACCGAAAACAGCCTTCATCTTGAGCTCGCGCGCCTGCTTCAGCAGAGGGCCGCCGGTAGCGTCCATGCCACCGTAGAACACGACGTCGGGATTCTTGCCCTTGATCTTGGTCAGCACAGCTTTCCAGTCGACGGTCTTGTCCGTGCCCTTTTCGCGCGGCAGAACCTTGACACCGGCTGCCTTGAGCGTCTTCTCGACCTCGTTGGCCAGACCTTCGCCATAGGCAGTTGCGTCATCGATGACGGCCGCCGTTTTCGGCTTGTTCTGAATCAGATAGTTGGCAATTGCCGGACCCTGCTGGTCGTCACGGCCGACGACGCGAAAGGCCACCTTGAAGCCCTGCTCGGTATAGGTGGGGTTGGTCGCCGAACCTGAGATTACGGGGATGCCGGCCTGGTTGTAGATTGCCGAAGCCGGAATCGTGGTGCCCGAGTTCAGGTGGCCGACAATGCCGGCAACCTTGGCGTCAACCAATTTTTGCGCCACGGTGTTGCCCACTTTCGGATCACCCTGGTCGTCTTCTGCAACCATCACGAACTTCACCTTCTGGCCACCAACCATCGGGTTTGCCGCATTCGCTTCGTCGATCGCCAGACGGGCGCCGTTCTCGTTGTCCTTGCCGAGATGGGCTATGCCACCCGTGAGCGGACCGACGTGACCGATCTTGATCACGGTAACAGGCGCCGGTGCCGGCGCAGCCGATTGCGGCGCAGGGGCTTCTTCCTTCTTGCCGCAGCCGATGACGGCGATGGCGGCGATAACGGAAATTGAAATAGCTTTCATTTGCAGGTTCATGATTGGGAGACTCCGTAGGAATGAGAGTAAGGGCAGCCGAGAAAGAAAGACGTGACTTCGGACCGTAGCGCCCCGCGATTGTCACAACTAGCACCTGCTTCTGTCAACGGCAAGCAGTCAATATTTCTCGTTTCGGAAAAAATATGCCTACCGATGGCGGAAATCTGGCAGCCGCGCCGGGATTCCTCTTTATGTCCCGCAGGGACGGTGCTCTGCACGCCTGGAAATCCGCTTCGCGGGCAGGTGCTTTGCATGCCTGGAATTCCCCTTCGGGGGCAGGCAAAAAAGGCCGGCCCCGCGACGGGCGGGACCGGCCTTTTTGTTGCTGCTGGCGAAATTACTTGGCGCCGGCGAGAATCCACTTGACCAGGGTCTTGATGTCCTCATCCTTGACCGCGGCATTCGGCGGCATCGGGATCGGACCCCAAACGCCCTTGCCGCCCGCCTTGACCTTGGCAACCAGCATCGCTTCGTCGCTGGCCTTGTACTTCTTTGCTATGTCCTGATAGGCGGGGCCGACCAGTTTCTTGTCGACTGCATGGCAGGCCAGACAGGCGCTCTTGGTGGCCAGTTCCTTGTTGGCGAAAGCCGGAGCCGACACCATTACGCCGGCAGCAACCAGCGCGGAGATCAATACCGATTTCATGTTGGATTCCTTGTTGTGGGGATAAGAATGAATAGGGTGAATAGGGGCAAACACCGCGAATGCTACCGGATCCAGTTTGTGCCGGAAATGCTTCAAATCAATAAATCAACGCTTCCAGGTTCGCGGTCGGGGCCATGCAAGTAACGCCGCTACATACCCAGGCGTTGACCTGATCGCTCTCCGGCTTGGCGAGAGTCTCGGGCAGGCCCGCGATTCCGTTGGGCAGGGCCAGCACAAGGCGGCGCGGGTCGGCGCCCAGCGTCCGGCGCGATTTCGCCATCTGCTCGGCCGGACCACGCAGGATAACTATGTCCGGCGGAGTGAGCGCTTCTTCAAGGGCCGACAACAGGCTGCCGAAGCCGGCGGGCGAGCGGGATATCTGCGGCCAGAACAGCCGCAGCGTCTTCTCCGCGGCGGTCAGATAACGAGCCTCGCCCAGCAGGTGCCCTAGACGTTGCAGGGCAAATGCAGCGATGCCATTGCCTGACGGAGTGGCATTGTCGTGGCCGGTTTTGGGACGATGGATCAACGTCTCATGGTCGTGCGCGGTGAAGAAGAATCCGCCCGCCTCGCGGTCTTCGAAGCGGGCCAACAGGATATCGGCAAGTTCGATGGCGAAGGTCAGGTCGTCGTTGCGGAACTCTGCCTGCATCAGTTCCAGCAGGGCGGACAGCAGGAAAGCGTGATCATCGAGGTAGGCGTCAAGGTGGGCGCGACCGTCCTTGGCTGTCGCGAGCAAGCGTTTGTCATTCCACATCGTGCGGCGAATGAAATCCATTGCACGCTGTGCCGAAGCCAGCCAATCACCACGCTCGAATACGCGCGCCGCATGGGCCATGCCCTCGATCATCAGCGCGTTCCAGCTGGTCAGCACTTTGTCATCGCGGCCGGGCCGAATGCGCTGTTCGCGTGCCGCAAAGAGCTTTTGGCGTGCCGATTCGAGCAGCGGCACTTCGTCAGCGCTCAGATCGCCGGCGACCTTCGCATGCCAATGGCGATTCTCGAAATTCGGCGGCTCGTCGAAGCCCCAGCGCCGTGCCGCCAGCGCCGACTCCTGCGGCGCGAGCAGTCGCTCCACCTCGCCGCGATCCCAGACGTAGTACTTGCCTTCCTCGCCCTCCGAGTCGGCGTCGAGCGAGGAAAAATAACCGCCGTCGGCGGCCTGCATTTCGCGCATGACCCAAGTCGCGGTTTCTTCCGCGACGCGGGCGTAGAGCGGGTCGCCGGTTTGCGCCCAGGCGTCGGCGCTGAGTGCGAGGAGCGGCCCGTTGTCGTAGAGCATCTTTTCGAAATGCGGGATTTCCCAGCGCTCATCGACGCTGTAGCGGCTGAAGCCGCCGCCGATCTGGTCGTAGATGCCGCCCTCGCTCATGCGTTTCAGCGTGATCAGCGCCATCTCGCGCAAGCTTGCCTCGCTGCGGCGCAGAAGAAACGCCAGGTCGGTCGGATGCGGAAATTTCGGCGCACCGCCAAATCCGCCATGCGTGCGATCGAAAGTGCGGGTCAGGGATTGCTCGGCCCCCGCCAGCGGCCTGGGGTCGAATTCGCCGACCGTCTCCGCTTCTGGCACGGTCCCGGCAAGGGCGCGCCGCAGTTCGGCATTCTGCGTTTCGATGTCGCTGCGGCGAGTGCGGAAGGCTTCCGCGACGCGTTCGCAGAGGTTGGCAAAGCCGGGCAGACCGTAGCGCGGTTCCCTCGGGAAATAGGTGCCGCCGAAGAATGGCGTGCCGTCCGGGGCGAGGAACATCGTCAGCGGCCAGCCGCCGCTGCGCTGCGTCAGCATGTGGTGCGCGGTCTGGTAGATCTGGTCGAGATCGGGGCGCTCCTCGCGGTCGACCTTGATGTTGATGAAAAGGCGGTTCATCACCGCCGCGACGTCTGCATCTTCAAAGGATTCGTGCGCCATCACGTGGCACCAGTGGCAGGCCGAATAGCCTATGGAAAGCAGGATCGGCCTGTTTTCCTGTTGCGCCAGCGCAAGCGTGGTCTCATCCCACGGCTGCCAATGGACGGGATTGTCGGCGTGCTGCAGCAGGTAGGGTGAGGTTTCGGCAGAAAGCCGGTTGGTAAGTGCTGATGTCATGGCTGGCCTCTGGACAGAGACCGAACTATACCCGATAAAATTAGTCGGGTATAGTTCCCGCGCTTAATTGCCGGCCAGGCAGGCCGATCAGATTCCCATTTTCTCGAAGATCTTGTCCAGCTTTTCCTGCAGGGTGGCTGCCGTGAAGGGCTTGGCGATCGTGCTCGACGCCCCGGCCAAGATGGCGGCGGCGATATTCTCCTTCTTCGCTTCGGCCGTGATCATGAGGAAGGGCAGGGTCTTCAACTCAGCGTCAGCCCTGACATTCTGCAGCAGGGTGAGGCCGTCCATGTTGGGCATGTTCCAGTCGGAGACCACGAACTCGAATCTCCCCTCGCGCAGTTTGGCCAGCGCCACGGCGCCGTCCTCGGCTTCCTCGACATTGGTAAAGCCGAGTTCCTTCAGCAGGTTGCGCACGATGCGGCGCATGGTCGAAAAGTCGTCGACCACCAGAAATTTGAGCGAGGTGCGGTCGGGCAGGGTTTCGGTCGGTAGCGCCATAGCGCGCACTATGCCTCAGCCGCACGCCAGCCAAAACCGTGAATACGGGCGGGAACTGCCTAGCTATCTCCGAGCAAGCTTTGCCACCAGCGTTTCCGGTTCCCCGGCGCGGCGCGGGTGGCGACGATTTCGTCGGGGGGCAGGCGGCTCATGATCCAGCCCGGAGGGTGCGGCGTTTTGGAAGATCCGCAGGAGGAACCGAGGTTGTTCGGATCGTAGATCTTGACCAGGCAAGGGTTTTCCAGGTTGTCGGCGTAGACGATGCCGCAGTAGGACTCGTGGTGCTCCTTGCGCAACAGGGCGTCGATGCGTTCGATGAAGGCGCTGACCGTGACGGCATCGGCCGCAACAGTCGGCGCTGGTGATGCGCCGACTGCCACGAGATACCACCCGGCGGCGGGGTCGATACGCTGCCAGAGCGCCGTCAGATGATCCCAGGCCAGCACCGACCACAGGCGGCCGCTATACAGGCGCTGGAATTCGGTTGTCGGGCTGTTTTCGGTCGTCACGCCCTATATCCTAACCGACGGGCCAGTCGTGGCCGGGGTGCGGAGGATCCGGCCCCAGCCTGAGGTGTTAATGCGAACCGCGAAAATGCTACTTCTTCGCCACCATGCTGTAGCTGCCGTCGGCATTGAACTTGATATCGGCATCGATGAAGGAAGCTTGCACCGTGCCTCCCAGCATTTTCACTGTATCGTAGGCTTCGCCGGAGCGGGCGCCGGTGCCGCAGATGAATACCACCGGCTTGTCCGTGGGCAGCGTGGCGATCTTCTTCTCTAGTTCGTTCATCGGGATGTTGACCGAGCCCTTGATCATGCCTGCGGCGACTTCCTTCGGCTCACGCACATCGACCAACATGATCGAGCCGGGATTCGACTTCCATACTTGTTCGAAGGAGGCAACCGTGACCGTACCCTTCTCCTTGCCAGGAACCAGAGCGGCCGAGCTTGCTGCCGGGCCGCCTGCTGCGCCCTCGGGGGTGCCCGCAGCTGCCGGTGCGCCATGCATATTTTCCCACTCCGGATAGCCGGGCGGATAGGTCATGACGTTCGTGTAGCCGAGCTTCTTCGCCTTTTCCGCTGAATTGTCGGAGAGCACGCATTCAAGGCCGCCGCAGTAGTAGATCAACGGCGTCGCCTTGTCGACCGGCAGTTTGTCGATGTTCTTGTCAAACTCGGAGTCTGATATGTTGAGTGCGGTCGGGATCATGCCCTTGTCGGCGACGCGTTTCGGTCGCGCGTCTATCAGTACATACGCCGCCTTGTCTTCCATCAGCTTCTTGATGTACGCGGTCGACACCGATATCTGGCCACCCTTGGCCTTCCAATCGGGCGAACCGGCGGGATAGACCTTGATGTTGCTGTAACCGAGCTTCTCTGCCTTGAAGGCCGAATTGTGGCTAAGCATGCACTCCACTCCGCCGCAGTAGAACAGCAGCAGCGTCGCCTTGTCGGCCGGAAGTTTGTCGACCTGCTTGTCGAACTGGCTGTCGGGAATATTCACGGCGCCGGGGATGTGTCCGGGGTCGTATTGACGCGCAGCCGGGCGCGAATCGATGATCATCAAGCCCTTCTTCGGGGGAATGCTCACGTTCTGGCGCACGAAGTCGAAATCGACCAGCGCCTTGTTGTACCAGCCGTCCTTGGGCTGAATCGCCGCTGCATCGGCGGCGTAGGTCGTCACCGGATATACCATCGGCGCAGCGGCAAGGCTGGCGAGGACGGCGACGAACAGGGTGAATTTTTTTGCTTTCATGATTCAGTAGTGTCCCAACGTTATCGCGCTGGGGTCGTATAACAAGTTGAAGGATTGAGAATATTCCGTGTTCGAGGCTGGTCTCGATTTGAACGTCGCTCGTAGCATTCCGGGTTCTTCCAACCG
>Ga0163199_1000279_pt1 | contig 32313 bp, 39 predicted proteins | sample PL_2010_150m_FD_113537 | JGI IMG/M metagenome (GOLD analysis project Ga0163199, IMG submission 113537) | Freshwater microbial communities from Powell Lake, British Columbia, Canada to study Microbial Dark Matter (Phase II) - PL_2010_150m | ecosystem: Environmental > Aquatic > Freshwater > Lake ...
GAGTTAGGGTGCCCAAGCCTGTTCTGTGTCCTTCGGCTTCGCTCAGGAAAGTCTTGTAGAAGGATTCAAAACAGGCTTATTTCTGCTACAGGGCTAGTAGGGAGCGCCGATTAATCAAGCATCGGAAGGCGCCGGTGGCGCTGCTCACTCCAGAATCGGTCGAAGTTTATCGTTCGTGGAAGCATTGCCGCCGGCAGTCCGTCAGGCTCGCAGGACGCGGTCTAGGTAACGGTTGAGGCCGCTCAGATCGCCGGCCTTCCCGCGCGCGGCTACAACCTGGTCCGGACGAACGAGGACCCAACCCGGGCCATCGAAGCGGAACCTGTCGCGTGCCGCGTGCGTGGGGTCTGACCGTCCGTCGAGACGGACGATCCGTAACCGGTCGCCGGTTCCTTCGGCGATTTCATCGACGGCGATAGAATGATCGGCATCCTCGAACAGCAGCAGACTGTGATGCAGTTCCGACAGCAGCGGCCACAATCTTCGTTCGGCGCCGGATGCCGTATCGACAAAGGCGGCATCGCGCGCCCGCGCGCCGACATCGGTACGCTTGGGTTTGCGCGGCGGCGCACCCAGGGCGACCAACGGACCTTCGCGATAGACGATCTCGGTTTCCGACAGTTCGACCTGGAGCTTCTTCTGCACAGCGGGGAGGTTGCCGAAAATGCTCACCGCCAGATTCTTGATCACGGTCTTGGCCTTGCTGCCGCTGTTGAAGGCGATATGCAGTTTCTGCGCCGCCGCGTCGACTACGTCGCGGGCGACCGGGCGGCGCTCGGCCTCGTAGCTGTCGAGCAGGACATCGGTGTCGCCGATGCCGTTCAACACATAGGCAAGCTTCCAGCCAAGATTGACCGCATCCTGAATGCCGGTGTTCATGCCCTGACCGCCGGCGGGACTGTGGATGTGGGCGGCATCGCCGGCGAGAAAGCAGCGACCCGAACGATAACGCTCGGCGAGGCGTTCGTTGATATGGAAGACCGAAAGCCAGCTTGGGTCGCTAAGATGCAATCCGCCGGGACCGTGGCGATCAATATGCTCCTGTAGCTCGGCGATCGTCGTCGGTTCGTCGCCGGAGCCCGGCTTGCGCATCGCGAAGACTCGCCAGACCGACTCCTCGAACGGAAACAGCGCCGCGGTGCCGCCATTATGCCACCAGAGATAGATGCTTTGGTGATCGAGATTGTCGCCATCGATCAGTACGTCGCCGAGCAGATAGGTATAAGGTTCGGTATAGCCCTGGTATTCGATGCCGAGGGCATGGCGCACGGCGCTGCGGGCGCCGTCGCAGCCGGCCAGGTAAGGCGTGTGCAGCGTTTCCGTGCGGCCGTCGGGATGTTTCAGTTCGGCGCTGACCTGTTCCTCGTCCTGGGACAGCCCGGTCAATTCGACGCCGCGCTCGATCTCGACGCCCAGGGCGGACAGCCGGGCGGTCAGGATGCGTTCGGTGCGGGCCTGCGACAGCAGCAGTGGAAAGGGGTAGGGGCTGTCGATGCCTTTGCCTACCGCCATCGCGGCGAGTTCGCGGGCGCCGTCGCCGATGCGCAGTGAATTCAGGTTGGTACCTTCGGCGAGCATGGCATCCATCACGCCCATGCCCTCCAGCGCCTCCATGCTGGCGCTCCAGAGCGCCAGCGCCTTGGATACGCCGGCGGGTTCGTCGGCGCGGTCGATGATGCGCACCGGGACGCCGTAGCGGCGCAGAGTAATGGCGAGCGACAGGCCGGTTGGACCTGCGCCTGTGACAAGAACAGCGGTATTCATAGTCATGATGGGCTCCGATAGTGGATGGCTTGGTTTACAGGGAAAGATTCAGCGCATCCATACGCTCGGGTTGCATATAGGCTTCGTAGACGCCGACCATGTCGGCGGGCACGACCTCAAACAGGATACGGTTTTCGACCCAGACTTCGATGACATGGAAAACCGGCGGCAGACCGGGGGCCGCACGGCCGAAAAACCGGGTCCGCCAGCCGGCGCGGGCGCCTATTGCCTCGATTGCGGCGCGCTCCAGCGGTACCGACAGCAGGACGTGAAACGGCATGAAGCTGTCATTGGCCGGGACCTGGGTATAGGCTACCGGCGCTTCGCCGTCACCTCGAGCCATCGCCACGGTGTCGGGATAGACCTCGATCATCGTGCCGTGTGGATCGCCGCTGACGGCCATCGTGGCGCCGGGCAGCGGCCCGGAGAAGCGGTAAGCGCGTCCGTCGATCATTTCGGCCAGGACAGTGGCGACATGCACGGGATCGCGCGCGGGAATCGAGATGTGGTGAATCATGGTTTATTCTCCTGGTCTTGGGGCATCGGTTCCAACCCTGACGGGTCGTTTTTCAAGGCGTCGGTCAGCGCGCGGATCGCCCAGCCGGCGACGGTACGCGCTTCTTCGGGCGTGAATCCGCAGGTGTCCATCAGCCAGCGCCAGAGCGTCGGCGTCCAGAAGGCCGCGATGATAAGGCCGCCCCGGCGGCGCTGTTCAGGCGAAAGATGCGGCAGTTCGGCGCCGATTGTTTCGAGCCAGCCGCCGTGGCGCTGGTCGCGGTCGGTCAGGCGCTGACGGTCCCAGGACGGCTTGTTCATCAGATTGCGGAGCAGTGCGCCAAATTCGTCGTAACGCGGATACAGGCGATCGGGTAGCGTCGGCAGTTCGTTCAGCGGCGGCAAGGGCCGGTCCAGCCCCATTCGCGGCTTCAGCCACTGGAAGAAGGCTGCGATCAGGTCGTCCATGGTCGGGAAATAAGCATAGACCGTAGGCGGCGAGACGCCGGAAAGTTCGGCGATCCGGCGCAGGCTTAGACTCTCGATGTCGTTTTTTTCCAGGTAATCCTTCGCCGCCATCAGGATGCGTTCGCGCGTCATCGCTGATTGGGCTTCGCGCAACGCGCTTTGGTAAGGGCGGGACGTGGGTAGGGGCGTGCTTTCATCTGTCATTTCGGTAAATCGGTTATACATATAATCGGAAAATGATTTTATAGCTATAAAGTCGAATTATCAAGTCTTGCTGCCAAACCATCATCGATTGCAGCAAGTGATGCTGTTTTATTCCCGATCATCAACCCCGGCCTGTTCGGTAATACTCTTGGGAAGCGCTTTCTTGACCTTAACCCCCAGGTCGACAAAGCTGCTTGCCTGGCGGATCAAATTGCCGTTGCCTTGGGTCAATTTGTTCATGACGGCGTCATAAGTGCTGTGGACGGTGCTTAATTGCTTGCCGAGTTTGTCCAGGTCATCGACGAAGCCGCGTATCTTGTCATAAATGACACCGGCCTTATCGGCGATGGCCCTGGCATTTTCGTTCTGGCGTTCATAACGCCAGATATTTTCGATGGTGCGTAATGTCGCCAGCAGTGTGGTCGGCGTCACGACGATGATTTTATGCTCGAAAGCGTCGCTGAATAAACGTTCGTCCGCTTGAAATGCCGCGATAAATGCGGATTCTATCGGCATAAACAGCAGCACGAAATCCAGTGACCTTAAGCCTTTTAAAGCAGAATAATCCTTGTTGCTTAAGGTTTTAATGTGTTCGCGAACGGCATCGGTATGTTGTTTTAATGCGATGATCTGTTCCTGCTCATCTTCCGTTGAACAATAGCGCTCATAGGCCAGCAGGGATACCTTGGAATCGATAATGACATCTTTGTCTTCAGGCAGGCGGATGATGACATCCGGCTTGAGCAGTTTGTTGTCCTGGTCGCGAAATGCGCCCTGCGTTTCATACTCGATGCCTTTGCGCAAGCCTGATTTTTCCAGCACTTTTTCCAGTATCATCTCGCCCCAGTTGCCCTGGGTTTTTTTGTCGCCTTTCAACGCGCGGGTCAGGTTAAGCGCTTCCTGGTTCATTTGTGCGGTGTCGCGCCGTAACGAGACGATTTCTTCGCGCAGCGAAATGCGGTCTTTGTTTTCGTTATCGTAGACGGTTTCTATGCGCTGCCTGAATTCGCCCAATTGTTCGCGCAACGGCGTGACGATATGATCCAGGCTGGTTTTGTGATGTTCGGTGAATTGCTTGCTGCGTTCGTCGAAAATTTTACCGGCCAGATTCTCAAACTGCGTGTTTAAACGCATTTCGGCATCCAGCAATAACTGTAATTTTTCCGCGGTATTTTTTAGCTGCTCATCCATGCGGGTCTGCAACTCGGTATTTTTTGCTTTTGCTTCAATAAACAATTGTTGCAACTGTTTTAATTCGGCATCTTTGTCGTGCAATTGTTTCAGTTTTTCGTCGCTGACCGCAAGATCAGTCAACAGTCGGGTAATCGTGGATTTGCTGTTGCGGTTGAACAGGTACATCAGGAATGCACCGGAAGCAAAGCTGATTAACGTAAGCGGGATAGGGTCTGTAACATTCATGTCGATGGTTTTGCAATGGCTGTATGATGGCCTTGCAATATATCAGTACCGATAGCTGATGTCTTTATTGTAGAAAGCAATATGGACTGGTCGCATGTTGGCGCAATTAACTGCGGTTTTTTTTGTGTCTGTACTTATTTGATACAGTTTCTAATACAATACCCGGACAAATAACCCAGTAGGCTGAGTCATGAGCACGATACCCTTTGATACCTTACAGTTTGCCGCTGATTTGATTGAGGGTGGTTTTACAGAAGCGCAGGCTACAGCAATGACCAAAGCTGTTACAAAAATACAGCAAGATTCATTAGCCGCCGTCATTGAGCAGGTTAAGCATGATTATCAACTTGACGATGTAGCCACCAAGCGCGACTTAAGGGAGTTGGAGTTAAAAATAGAGTTGGTGCGGTCTGAATTGAAGCGTGATATTGCCGAAACCAAAGCCGATTTAATCCGCTGGGTAGTTGGTGTAGGTCTGTTACAAATTACCATCATTGCTGGGTTACTATTGAAGATTGCAGGCGGTTTCTAATCCGGCCGGTTATGTTCCAGTGCTGATCAAAGCCGGTTTCATAGCGTTTTTTGTGCCTGTGATCGGCAATCGGTGCGGATGTTTTATAACTTTTTTGCGTCTGTTTTCTCAAACAGTCCTATTGTGTACCCGGTAAGCGCACAATAAACGTTCATCAAGGCGTTCACCAAAAAGCCTGCTAATAATATCGACAGCTATAAAAAATAATAATGTTATGCGCATACTCAATATTCATTTCAAAAATATCAACTCATTGGAAGGCGAGCATCGGATCAATTTTGAGCAATCGCCTTTTTCCGATACCGGTGTTTTTGCGATTACGGGGCCTAACGGCTCAGGCAAATCGAGTATTCTGGATGCCATCACACTGGGTTTGTACGGCGAGACGTTTCGCTTTGACAGGCCCGCCGGATTTGTCATGACCAAGCACTCTGCCGAATGTTTTTCCAAAGTCGGCTTTGCGCTGGGAAGTGAGCGATATACATCAAGCTGGCAGGTGCAACGCGCGGAACAGAAGTCGGACGGCGAGTTACTGGCAGCGCGGATGCAGTTGGTGCGTCTGTCGGATGGCGAAGTATTGGCGAATACGGCGCAGCAGGTTTGTGCAAGGATTACCGAGCTTACCGGCATGAATTTCCGTAATTTCACGCGTTCGATAATGCTTGCCCAGGGTGATTTCGCCGCTTTCCTGAATGCGCTGGACAGCGAACGCATGGATATTCTGGAAAAAATTATCGGCACCGATATTTATGCCGATTATAAAAAAGAGGTCACCGAAAAGGCCGATGCCGCGACTGCCGCCGTTGACCGCTTGAAACAGGAATTAGCCGCTATTGCCGTCATCGAACCTGAAAAGCTGGAAGCCTGCCGGCATGACCTGATTGACCACGAGGAGCATTACAGCGAATTACAGCAGGAGCAAAATGCGCTGGAGCAACAGCAAGCCGCGCTGGAAAATGTTACCGTCCTGGAATATCGCGTTGCCGAACAGAAAAAGCGGCTGACAGACGTGGAAGCACAGTTAAAAAACACGCAGGACTCGCTGGGCCAGATCGATGGCGCACAAAACGCCCTGCTTTTTAGCGATGATATTGCCGAGATTGATGACAAAAGCCGGCTTGTTCAGCAGAGCAAGGCCGAATTGGTTGCATTGCAGACTGAGTTGTTGCAGTTAAGAAACCGGCTGGGCAACGATGCCGCTGTGCCGGAAGGCGTTGCGGACAGGGCGTTTGCCGAACAAAAGCAGGCCATTGATGAGACTAGGGCAGAGCTTAACCAGCTCAGGTCGAACAGGCAGTCGGAAGCTGTTTTACTGCAATCCCTGGGCGTGCAGCAGGCCGAAAAAAAAGCGGCGCTCGATACCGTCGACGCATGGCTTGATGAACATGCGGCGGATGAATCGTTACTGGCGAATTTTCCCGAGACGGCCAGGCTAAAAAAGCTCAGGGCCGAGTTTGCAGAATTAACCGGGCAGCAAAAAACATTCAGCAAATGGCTGAAAAACACGACCTCGTCTTTAAGAACCGCAAGGTCTTCGCTGGATAAGGCTGATGCAAAAACTGCCGAGTTGACACAAGAGCTTGAAACGGACGAAAAAGAGCTTGAACAGTTACTTCAAGGCTATGATCCTGAAGTGATCGATGAATTAAAAATGGAGCAGCAGGAAAGAGTCAAGGCGTTCCAGGCATTATACGATCTGGCTTTAGAACATCGAAAGCTGACCAAAAGCGGTTTTGGGCTTTTGGCTGTGTTTAAACGCAAAGACGAGCCCGGTTATGATGTCGATACGTTGAATCTGGAGCTGGAAAAATTAGTCCAGGAAATCAGCCGCGAAGAAAATATTAAACGTGCGCTCGATGAGTCTGTTGCCCGTGAAGCCTTGTTGAAAAGAATGACGGCAGACAGGGTTCATCTTATCGATGGCAAGCCTTGCCCTCTCTGCGGCGCCTTGCAGCATCCTTTTGTCAGGCGTCCGCCCGCAATCGCTGATTCACAACAGGCGCTGCTGGACCAACAGACAAAATTAAAGGCGTTGTCGGCAAGTGCCGACCGGCTCAGACACAGCATCATCACGGCACAAAAAAATGCCGAAAAAAATGCGCACAAGCAAAACCAGCTGCAACAGATTAGGTCGCGTTGGCTGGGTTTGTGCAACCGGCTCAATGCGGTCAGTATCGATCTGGACATCAATAACCTGAAACTGATGCAGCAGATGCTGGAAAAAGAGATCGACGAATTGAAAAACATCGTCGTAATGGCTTCCAGATATCACAGTAAAAAAGCCGCTATCGCAAAATTAAAAGACTTGATTGAGAATAATCGGGTGACGCTCGGGCAATGGCAGGTTAAGGTTCAGCAACTCGAAGCCGACAGCGAAGGGCGCTACCAGGAGCAGGAAGACAATGAAACGGCTTTGAGCGTGTGCCGGCAAGAAGAACATGAGCTGGCGGAAAAAGTCATGAAACAATTGACGGCGCTGGGCGAAAAAATGCCGGGCAAAGGCAGGGAAGATGCGTTTTTTGACAGACTTAATACGCGGCGCCAGGACTATCACGGCTATGCTTTCCGGCGTAAAGGCCTCATCGAGGAATTGTCGGCGTTGGAGGCAAAGCAGCAGGCTTGTCAGGCAGAGATTGCCCGATATGACGAACGGCTCGATGTTTATATCGGCCGATTACAGGCAGATGAAATGGTAGGCCTGCATCTGGCGGTGATCGAAAAAGCAGTTGCGATAGCCGATAAAGAGCAATTACTGGCCCGGCAGGAAGCCGACCTGATGCGGCTACAGCAGGCATTACAGCAGAAAATACAAGCTACGCCATTCAGCAACCTGAATGAACTGAAGGCAGCGCTCAAATTACTGGAAAGCAGATCCGAGCTTGAGCAGCACAAAGCGGCATTGATGCAGAACATGGCGTCGATAAAGGCCGAGTTCGAAAAAGACAGCGCTTTGCTGGAGGCCGAATTGATGCAGGCGGAAGGCGCATTAAGCGCTGAAGGCATAGCTCTTCGGCTAAAAACGGTTGCCGAAAAAATGGAACTGGCAAAACTGGAATATCGGCATCTGGAAAAACTGCTGCAAGACCAGCAGCACTTGCAACAGCATTATGATGAGGTTTTAGCGTCCCTGCGGCATCAGCAAGAAAGTGCCGAGCCTTATATCGACGAACTGGCGCTGGTCACAGCGGAAAACGGCAGGGATTTTCGGCGCCGGGTTCAGGCGCGGCTTGCCGGCCGGTTGTTATCGCAGACTAATGCCATCTTGGAAAAAATCAGCGGCCGTTATTATTTGCGGCAAACACCGAGTGAACAAGGCTTGGCGCTGGAGATTGAAGATACCTATCAAGGCAATGCACGCCGATTGCCGAAAACGCTGTCCGGCGGCGAAAGCTTTGTCGTCAGCCTGGCGCTGGCCTTAGGACTATCGGAACTGGCTAATAACGGCAAGTCGGTCGATTCGCTGTTTCTTGATGAGGGCTTCGGCAATCTCGATGCCGATTCGCTGTATACCGTTATCAGCACGCTGGAAAGCCTGCAAACCCACGGCAAAACCGTCGGCGTTATTTCCCATGTCGAGGCCGTACAAAAACGCATCAAAGCGCAATTACAAGTCGTTAAAAAACCGAACGGTTTCGGCGAGCTCAGAAAAGTGTCTTGAAAACAGGCCTTAACGGGAGAGCCTAAAATTTTTTACCGCCGAAGTTATTGTGGCATTAATGACAAATCCTAAAAAGATGAGTGTTGCGTTTACGACAACAGCATTCCTTCAATAAAATAATAAGTATATAAATCAGCATAATAGGATAAAACTCGGCTGTTGGCACAGCCTGTGCATCTACTTTTGTAAATATTGTGAACGCACTTACGAGGTCAGATACCATGCAATTGCCAGTCTTAAACGAAGAACCTGCAGCCAAAAGCGGCTGTTCAGCCAGTTCCTGCGGCACCACAGATAATCAAATGGACGCATTGCCCGATTCGATTCGGGAAAAAGTCCAGAATCATCCGTGTTATTCCGAGGATGCCCATCATTATTTTGCCAGAATGCACGTTGCAGTCGCTCCGGCCTGCAATATCCAGTGCCATTACTGCAACCGCAAATATGACTGCGCGAATGAATCCCGCCCCGGCGTCGTTTCAGAATTATTAACGCCCGATCAGGCCGTTAAAAAGACGATGGCGGTTGCGGCGACGATTCCGCAAATGACGGTGTTGGGCATTGCCGGCCCCGGCGATCCGTTAGCCAATCCCGAACGCACCTTTGAAACCTTTCGCCGTTTAAGCCAGGAAGCGCCGGATATTAAACTGTGCGTATCGACTAACGGCCTGGCTTTGCCTGATGCCGTCGAAGAATTATCCAAACACAATATCGACCATGTCACGATTACCATTAATACCGTTGACCCTGAAATCGGCGCGAAAATCTATCCGTGGATATTCTGGAACAACAAGCGCATTAAAGGAAAAAAAGGCGCGAAAATCCTGATCGAGCAGCAACAAAAGGGCCTGGAGATGCTGATTGCCAAAGGCATACTGGTCAAGGTCAATTCGGTGATGATTCCCGGCGTTAATGATAAGCATCTCGCCGAAGTCAGTAAAGTCGTCAAATCCAAAGGCGCATTTTTGCATAATGTGATGCCGCTGATCGCCGAAGCCGAACACGGCACTTTCTATGGCGTGATGGGGCAGCGCGGTCCTACACCCGATGAATTACAAGATCTGCAAGATAGCTGTTCCGGCGATATGAACATGATGCGCCATTGCCGCCAATGCCGCGCCGATGCGGTCGGTTTGCTCGGCGAAGACCGCGGAGATGAATTTACGCTGGATAAAATCGAAGAGATGGACATCGATTATTCGGCGGCGATGGAAAAACGCAAGGTCATCCATCAGGCGATACAAGCTGAAATGGACAGCAAGCGCCTGGAAAAATCGCAAAAAGCCGAGCAGTTCAAAGCCGAACCGAAGCTTACGACGCGTCCTGTGCTGATGGCGGTGGCGACCAGCGGGCAAGGGCTTATCAACGTGCATTTCGGCCATGCCAAAGAGTTCTTGATTTATGAAGCCTCGCCGGACGGCGTACGCTTTATCAGTCACCGCAAAGCCGATCAATATTGTGGCGGCGACAGCACCTGCGGCGACGGCGAAAGCGTTCTGCAATTGACTATCCGCGGTTTGGCGGGTTGTGAGGCGGTGCTGTGTTCCAAAGTCGGCTATGAGCCGTGGGACATGCTCGAAGCTGCGGGAATTATGCCGAACGGTGAACATGCGATGGAGCCTATTGAAGAGGCGGTCATGGCGGTTTACAAGGAAATGGCGGCGGCGGGTAAACTGGATGCAAAACCTGAAGCAGCCAGGGCGAGCGCATAAGTGTTGTGTGGTTGAAAGAGGGGGTAGGTTGGGTTGTCTGCAGTTTGGTTTTATGCTCTGCGGGTAAACCCAACATGCCGCTACATTCAATCGGTAAAGCGCAGGAGAGTAGGTTCTACGATTCAGGAGATTGTTATGGCAGTAAAAATTATTGAGTCTTGCGTTAATTGTTTTGCATGCGAGCCGGTTTGTCCGAGTAAAGCCATTTATGAGGCCAAACCGCATTTTTTGGTAGACAGCAAAAAATGCACTGAATGCGAAGGTGACTTTCCGGTCTATCAATGCGCGAGTATTTGCCCGATTGAAGGCGCAATATTGAATTCATTAGGTGAGGCGATTAACCCGCCGGGCTCGTTAACAGGCATTCCTCCGGAAAGAATGGCGGAAGCGATGGCCGAGTTACAGTCACATTGACAGGGCTACGGCTATGGCTACGGTCTATTTCTATGAAAAGCCCGGCTGCGTCAATAACACCCGGCAAAAGCAATTACTGGTCAATGCAGGTCACCAGATTATTGCAAGAAATCTGTTGACCGAAGCCTGGGAGCCTGCGCGTCTTAAGGCGTTTTTTACCGGTTTGTCGGTGCGGAACTGGTTTAATTACAGCGCACCGGCAATTAAAACGGGCGAGATCGAGCCTGAAACGCTGAATGAAGCTGAGGCGTTGGCGCTGATGTTGAAAGACCCGTTATTGATCCGTCGGCCGTTGATGCAGGCAGGCGGGCGCTTGATGGCAGGATTTGACCCGCAGCGGGTTGATGCCTGGATAGGTTTGGCGGCAACCGGCCCTGATCGGGATCTGGAAAGCTGTCCGCGGGCATCAATAAAATCGGGTTGCGGCGATGAATAAGCCGCCGGTTTTAGCGTTGGACGGCGCCCTGCAGGCGGTCGCATTGTCTGAACGCGTGTATTGGATAGGTGCGCTGGACCCCAGTTTACGCACCTTTGATATTATCCTGAAAACCGCGAACGGCACCAGCTATAACGCTTATTTAGTGCGGGGCAGTGACGGCGTGGCAGTGATCGATACCGTCAAGGAGAATTTTGCCGACGATTTTTTCGCCAGGCTGGAATCGGTTGCACGTTACGATGAAATCAATGTCATCGTCCTGAACCATCTGGAGCCCGATCATACCGGCGCGTTGCCGGAACTGATGCGGCGTGCGCCGAAAGCCCGGTTGTTCATTTCGCAGAAAGCGCAGTCGATGGTCAAGGCGCTGTTAAAGCAGGATAATTTGGCGTTTACGCCGGTAATGACCGGCGACAAGGTGTCATTAGGCGACCGAACCCTGGAGTTTTTACATACCCCTTATTTGCATTGGCCGGATACCCAATGCACATATCTGCCTGAAGAAAATACGCTGTTTTCCGGCGATGTGTTCGGTTGTCATTTTTGCGACAGCCGATTGTTTAACGATGAAGTCGGCGACTTCCGGTTTTCGTTTGAATATTACTATGCGCATATCATGCGACCGTTCAAGGATTATGTAAACCGGGCGCTGGACCTGATCGAACCGTTGCTGCCGCTGGACAAGATTGTTCCCGCGCATGGCCCGTTGTTGCGTGACCAGCCGCAGCGTTATGTACATCGTTATCGTGAATTATCCCGGTCGGCGCTGCAAAGTGAAATCAATGAAGGCGAGAAGACGTTGCTGATTTTTTATATCAGTTCTTACGGCAATACGCGGCGCATGGCGGAAGCGATTTATGAAGGCGCGATGACGGTAGAACATGTGCGGGTGTCGTTATACGATCTGGAAGGCAGCGAAATAACGCCGTTTGTCGATTTGATTGAAGGCGCCGACGGCATTGTGTTCGGTACGCCGACGATTAACGGCGATGCCGTGAAACCTGTTTGGGACTTATTGTCATCACTGGCGGTGATTAACCTGAAGTCCAAGCTGGGCGGCGTGTTCGGCTCTTACGGATGGACCGGGGAAGCGGTGAAAATGGTTGAAGACCGCCTGCGCGGTCTCAAATTGCGCGTCCCCATTCCGGGGCTGCGCGTTAAATTAATTCCTACAGAAGAAGAAATTCAATGTTGCCGTGAATTCGGCCTGGAATTAGCGCAGGAGTTGACGGGGCTGCGCCAATCCAAAGTGATTGATATGGCTGAGTTGGCTTAATTGACATCCTACAACACTAAAACTCACACAGAGGTATAACAATGGCAAAAGCAACCATTACGTTTGAAGACATCAATGTCACGGTATCGGCCCCTGCCGGGACACGGATTATCGAAATTTCGGAAAAAGTCGGTTCAGGCATTACTTACGGCTGCCGTGAAGGCGATTGCGGCACCTGCATCATGAAAGTGACGGAAGGCTGGGACAATCTGACCGAACCCTCCGTGCTCGAAGATAAAATCCTGCGTGAAAACATGGCGGGCAAACATAACCGCCTGGCGTGTCAGGCCCAGGTACTGGGCGGAAAAATCAGCGTCAGGCCGGTCTAAGCACTGACCGGATCCATTGCATCCGTTTCGATACCCCAGTCCGTTCAATATTATTAAAAGGAGTGCTTTATGGCCCTAATTACTTTTTCAAATCCTGAATATAAAGATAAAACCGTTTATGCGGTCGCGGGTAGCCATACCCAGACCTTGTTAAAACTGGCCCGCGAAAACAAAATTCCGATCAATTTTGAATGTGAAGACGGCGAATGCGGCACTTGCCTGGTTAAAGTCACCAGCGTGGATAAAAAACTCGAACGTATGGGCGGAACTTTGACTGAAAAGGAAAAAGCCGTGTTAAGACAATGCGGAAAAATGACCAAAGAGGAATTGGAACAAGTGATCGTTGATGACTTGCCGCCGCCGTGGCGATTGGCCTGCCAGATGATAGTCAGGGATGAAGACATACTGGTTGAATATTAGTCATGTCAGCGGCGCTCGAGCTCCAGGATGATCGGGAACGGATTTATTCCCGGTTGATATCAGGGACTGTTAACACACCTAATCATAAATGGCTGGCGTACATGATAGCCAGTTGGTGTGTGGGGCGGGGTGCGTTACCCGATTACCTGGGGCTGGAGCCCTGGCAGTTTAACGCGCTGGCCGCACGTTTCCAGGGTTACCCTGTTCCAGAGCTGGCGGTATCTGGAATCCGGCAGGATTTCAGCCGGATGCTGGAAAAGGATGACTTGGTCAATCTGTTGAAACACTATGCCGCAACTAAAAGTGCGGACACGGACATTATCATTGCGATTATTGTTGCAGGATGTCTAGGCAGCGATCATTTATGGCAGGATTTAGGCCTCTGGTCGCGCGCGCAGTTGAGTGCGATGCTGGAATACAATTTTCCCGCATTAGCGGCAAAAAATGACAAGGACATGAAGTGGAAAAAATTCCTGTACAAGCAACTTTGCGAAATGGAAGGTTTGTACCTGTGCAGGGCGCCGTCGTGCGATGTCTGTATCGATTATGGAAAGTGCTATGGCAGCGAGTCGTGATATAGCGGCAGGTTGCAACCTGCCGCTATAAAGGATGCGTTGAGTGCGATCAAAAGACGGAACCTGATAGCCCCGTATGCCGGTTATTCTTCAACTGAAATGTTAATTTTTTTCGGTTGTACCGCTTCCCGCTTGGGAATTACAATTTCCAGGACGCCAAGTTTTGATTTGGCGCTGATGGCATCGGCATTAGCGGTGTCGGGTAAGCTGAAGCGTCGGTAAAAAGAGCCGTAAGTTCTTTCCACGCGCTTGTAACCTTCCTGTTCAGTCGTTGCTTCGGTTTTCTTTTCACCTTTAATGGTTAATACGCCGTCTTCCATGCTGATGTCAATGTCTTCCGGTTTTACGCCGGGAATATCGGCATGCAGCACGAATTTGTCATTTTCTTCCTTAATATCAACAGCAGGCGTCCATTCCGCCGTGGCAATCGAGCCCTCGCCTTGATGAGAGCGTTCCAGCTCTTTTTGTAATTGATTCAGTAATCCCCAGGGTTGATATCGAACAATAGCCATAAAGCCTCCAGATACAGTAAAGATTAAAATTACCAGATAAATACCGAGCGAATTCGGTATTCGTTAATGATATAGGGGTATATCGTAAAAATTTCAACCACCCCATTGTAGCTGATGAGTGGCTTATGCGGTTACGGTGTGGATGTATTGGTACGGTGATAAATAACCGGCGCCAAATTGCTGCTGGAGCGATCCACTTTCAATATATTACCGGATGGATCCATTTTATAAGTTCTGGCGCCGGCTTTGGTTTGTTGAGTGTCAAAACAATAGGTTTTGTAGTCTTCGGATACCAGTGTTTTTCGTGCCGGTGTTCCTGAACCGCTGCTGAGGCCTCTGCCGCCATTGCACAGCGTAAAGTAGGTATCGTATAGCAGCAGATTCACACCGCCCTGTCCGCCATTTGAAATGGAAAGCACTTGATGACCGCCGTCGTCAGGATCGACGCCTTCCCACAGCCCGATAAACGAATTGGCGGCTAAGCCGACGCAGGGTAATACAAATGCCGTAACGGCAACTATTATATGTTTGTAATTCATGGCTCTCTCGCATTAACAGTTTTTTGTTGCGATGAAAATATGCGGAATCATAACGTTACTTGACAGTAACGGCAGAGAGCGTAGTCAAAGCCGGTGCAAATGTCAAAATTAAACCTGCTAATTACAGGGACGGCAGATGAGAATACGCCGGAAAAGTCTGCAAGCGGCTGTCTTCCAGCGGTTTGCCGACGGTAAAATGATAAAGGCTTTGGAAGCTGTTATCTTTAATGCCGAGTATTTCATGTACCTTGTCATCAAAATAACAGCCGATGCCGGTGCCGCGAACACCGGCTGCTTCGGCTTCCAGATATAATGCCTGGCCTATCAGTCCGCATTCCCAGAACAGGCGGCGATAGGCCCAGGCTTTTTCGGCAATGGGATCGCTGAATTCCGCCAGCATTGCCAGGCTGAAGGCGCTGTCGCCGGCGATGGCCTGGCGGCAGGACAGCGTTTTGGCGGTCTGCCTGAAATCGCCTGAATACAAATGATAAAGCGGCAAGGTATCCGATACGGGTTGCCAGGCAAAATCGGCAAGTGTTGCCGTCTTTAATTTTTGCAGCATGTCGGCGTTTCTGATCAATGCATATAATCCGGATTGCAGGCCGTCGACCCGATGCACAAAAATAAACAAATGAACCTGCGGAGACCACGGCCAACTGTCGAACGGTATTTTTGCCGAGGGCAGTGTCGCGCTCAGCATCCGGTAAAAATCGCTGATAGGCAGCGGCGGCATCTTGCCGTCAAATTGCTGGGCGCTGCGACGACCGCGAATAATATCGACGACCGGTTTTGTACACGTTGATTTGATCAGGCGCTGCGGGACCGGCTTCCAATGTGTGTCCGTTGTATGCCATTTTTTTGCGGCGCGACTGGCTTCATCGATAACCGGCCATTTGTATAAATGATAGGCGCGCAAACTGTCCGCCTTCCCGAACCAGGCGCCTGCGCGAGCAGTCTCCAGCAAGGCTTTTGTATCCAGCGGCGCAGGGTCGAAGCGCGTATGTATGCGGCAGACAAGATCGGGAGATTCATACTCTTTATCGATGAAGTCGTGATTGCGGTTGAGCCCCAGCAGCAGCGCCGTTTCATCATCCGAATAATCAGTCAGCAGCTCAACAGACCAGCCCAGAGTTGCCGCGGCATAACGCAAGGCGGCGAGCGCATGGCCGGTATCATGCTGGCAATAGCGGTAGGCTCTTTCACCGTATTTCCAGGCTTCCCGCCAGTGAATCGAAGATAGGCCGATGAGTATGCCGGCATCGTCGCCATTGTCTTCAAACCGGCAACGCTGTTCAAGATGATGATCATGGCTGACATAATGATAAACCCCCGGTTTCATCAGCGCAGTGCCGGTAGTGATCAGGTAGGCTTCGGTCGGATGCAGGTTGCCGCTGGATGGATTGCAGCGTAGTGACCAGCGGTTCGGGCCGTATTGTTTCCATGCCGACAGCCCAAACGACAATTCCAGTAACATACCCAGGTTAACCCGGTTTAACAGGTGTTTAGGGATCAAAGCCGGTTTATCCAGTTCGGCAAACAGGGGTTGCAGCGTAGCGCCGGGTTTGGGTAATGTGACTACCTCACAGCCGGAAAATCGCCGGAACGGGTCGGGCTGATCGTCCCAGTCCAGGGTATCCGGGCCTTTGGCGTAGCGATCCAGGCTGTGTTTGGTGCGGTTGTGGTAGTTTATTACGGTTTCTGATTGTTGATTCATAGGGTCACGGCATTAAGTCAAAAGATATACAGCGTTTTCAATCCACATTGGTTATTCAAAACCCTAAAAGCAAAGCGTTCTGGAGGGTCAGGCTCTGCCTGATTGTCAGGCAGAGCCTGACCTCCAACAGATGCATGCTGAACACTACCGGCAATGGTGTATCAGCCTGCTATGAAAACGCTGTAACCGATTGATATTGCTGGAGTGTAGCAGGCTGCCGGCATTGCTTAAGACGGATGGGTATCCGGTCACTGCGACTAAGTTAAGCGATATAGTCATTGTTCGCAATCACTCAGTCGTCCAAATCGGCTAACTAACCAGTCTTGGCTCAACCATCAAATCCTCAACCCAGCAACCTATCGGGTTACCCAGGTTCATATCCTTGTCTTCAAAGCGTACCAGAAAAACGCTACGCTCGGGCTGGTCTTCGACATGTCCTATCATCGTGATGACGCCGCGCGTTCCGGCTTCGGCCAACACTTCGCCTTCGTTGCCTCCGGGTATCGAGCCATCATCGGTAATGGCGACTGCGGCATAAACAATATCGCCTAAATCCAGGTCTTCTACGTTCATTTTATATCCTCATTTAATGTGCTGTTGATTTTGTAGCAAAGCTTACAAAATACGCTTGATTGTGTGTTTGTAACCTTTCTCGTATGGATCTTTATTTAAGTTATTTTAATTAAATCAGATGGTTAAAATAAATATTATAGAATGGCATACAGGTTGCTTTAAGTAACTACAAGAACGATGCCAAACCCTTCAGGAGACTTGTTGTGATTACATTAACAGAAAAAGCTATTAACGCTGTCGGTCGCTTTATCGCCAGTTCGGAAACGCCGTCAGCCGGTCTTCGCATAGAAGTTACCGATGGCGGTTGTTCAGGTTATCAGTACGGAATGAAGCTCGAAGCCGTCCACGCGCCGGAAGATACCGTCATTGATTGCGGCGAAGTTAAAGTCTTTGTCGATCCGGTTAGTCTGCCGATGCTTGATGGTATGTCAATAGACTTTCTCGATAGCCTGGACGGTTCCGGATTCAAATTTACCAACCCTAACGCAGCTAAAAGCTGTGCTTGCGGTTCCTCGTTTAATCCCAACCCCAGCGGGACTGGAACCAAGACCTGTTCGTAAAAAATTTACTGTATGCAAATTATGAGGGTCTAGGCATTCTGGTGAGCAGAGCAGTGCTGCCCACCTTTCACTTTACAAGCCCAATCCGAGGATAAAACCATGTGGGACTATTCAGACAAAGTAAAAGAACATTTTTTTAACCCGAAAAATGCCGGCGCAGTCGTTGATGCTAATGCAACAGGCGAAGTCGGCTCTATCAGTTGCGGCGATGCGTTAAGGCTGACCTTAAAAGTCGAAGATGAAACTGAAGTGATCCTGGAAGCCGGTTTTCAAACCTTCGGCTGCGGTTCTGCAATTGCATCATCGTCGGTACTGACGGAAATCATCAAGGGTATGACCTTGGATGAAGCGTTAAAAGTCACCAACCAGGACATCGCCGACCATCTGGAAGGCTTGCCGCCGGAAAAAATGCACTGTTCGGTGATGGGGCGCGAAGCCTTGCAGGCGGCGATAGCCAATTACCGTGGCGAAGAGTGGAAAGATGACCACGAAGAGGGTGCATTGATTTGCAAATGTTTTGCGATTGACGCCGTGATGATTGAAGAAATGGTTTGGGCGAATAAATTGCGCACCGTTGAAGATGTGACCAACTTTACTAAAGCCGGTGGCGGATGTGCGTCTTGTCATGAAGACATTGAGGCGATTCTGGAAAAAGTCCTGGCCGAAAAAGGCGAGAAATTCGACCCTGAAGCCGCTTCTGTTGCTAAACCCGCCGTCGCCGAGGCAAAAGTGCCGCTGACCAATCTGCAGCGCATCAAAAAAATCGAGCAGGTGCTGGAATCGCTGAGACCGTCATTGATGGCGGACGGCGGCGACGTCGAACTGGTCGAGGTTATCGGCAACACCGCCTACGTCAATATGACCGGCGCGTGCAACGGTTGCCAGATGGCGGCGATGACGATTGCCGGTATCCAGCAGCGTTTGATGGAAGTGATGGGTGAGTTCATTAAGGTGGTGCCCGCCTCGGAAATGTCAAAACTCGTGAGTATAGGGGCTTAGCCATGACTGATATTTACCTGGACAACAATGCCACGACGAAGGTGGACAGAGCGGTCGTCGATGCGATGATCCCGTACTTTCTCGAGCAATACGGCAACCCGTCGTCGATACATAAGTTTGCCGACGGCGTGGCGAAAGGTATCAAAAACGCACGGCAACAAGTGCAGAACCTGATCGGCTGCGAGCACGATTCGGAAATTATATTTACGTCGTGCGGCACCGAATCCAATTCAACGGCAATTCTGTCGGCGATTAAAGTCCAGCCGAATAAAAAGGAGATTATTACCACGACGGTTGAGCATCCGGCCATTTTAAGCCTGTGCGACGCACTGGAAAAAGACGGCTACACGATACACCGGATGCCGGTGGATAGGGCAGGGCGCCTGAATCTTGAGGCCTACAAAAAACTGTTGTCCGATCAGGTCGCTATCGTTTCGGTCATGTGGGCGAATAACGAAACCGGCACGATTTTCCCGGTCGTGGAAATGGCGGAAATGGCGAATGCGGCCGGCGTGATGTTCCATACCGATGCCGTGCAGGCGGTCGGCAAGATTCCGATGATGTTGCAGGATACCAAAATCGACATGTTGTCGTTGTCCGGACATAAACTGCATGCACCTAAAGGCATAGGCGTACTGTATTTGCGCCGCGGCACACGCTACCGCCCGTTGTTGCGCGGCGGCCATCAGGAACGCGGACGGCGCGCGGGTACCGAAAACACCGCATCCATCGTCGGTTTGGGTAAGGCCTGTGAACTGGCGCTGGAACATATCGAATATGAAAACACCAAGGTCAAAGCGATGCGCGACCGGCTGGAGCGCGGCATTACCGACGAAATTCCGCATTGTTTCGTGACCGGCGATATGAACAACCGTTTGCCGAATACCACCGATATTGCGTTTGAATATATCGAAGGCGAAGCGATTTTGATGTTGCTCAACAAGGCCGGAATCGCCGCTTCCAGCGGCTCGGCGTGTACTTCGGGTTCGCTGGAGCCTTCACACGTCATGCGTGCGATGGATATTCCTTACACGGCGGCACACGGCACAATACGCTTTTCGTTTTCACGCTACAACACGATGCACGAAGTGGACGAAGTCTTGAAAGTCATGCCCGGCGTCGTTGCGACTTTGCGTAAATTGTCGCCGTACTGGGATGGCAACGGCCCGGTTGCTAATCCTGAACAGGCGTTTAAGCCGACGTATGCTTAACGGATTCTGAAAATGTAGGTTGGGCTGACGTAAGGAAGCCCAACGTTATTGCTACGTGTTTTTCATCCACGATAAAGCTTTGCCCAAAATGGACTTCACAGCTCAATTTCAGCAATTTGAATTTGGTTATTGCCTTTGATTCACATAGAGGCGACCTCTAACCAACCTTCCGCTGCTTCTTTATATTGAACAACGTTTCTTCAATTGTTTCGCCTTCCGAAACACAGCCCGCAAAAGCGGGAATTTCTGCCCAAAACCCGCCTTCTTCAGCAGGGTGGATTACAACCTGTAACTTCATAATTGCTCCGATTTTTGAGTTTTATTTCATCGTTTCACGCTCCGGCGTGGGCATGCGGCTAGAGACGCTCCAACGTCACGCAACGCCGGGGCGTTGTAGGATGCATTACTACGCAAAGCGTGGGAACGATATATTCTCTTTCACCCCGCATCCGCCAGCAAACTTTCGTAAGGTATGCTCAAGCCATCATGTAAACGTTTTATCATTCTCAAGCTCAATGGGCGTTTGCGGCTAAGTACTTCCGAAACCCGACCGCTGCTGCCGATATAGGTTTCCAGATCGCGGGCTGTTAAATTCTGTTGTTCCATCCTGAATTTGATGGCTTTAATCGGGTCAGGCGGTGTGATTGCATAGTGTTTGTTTTCGTAGCCTTCAATTAAGGTGGCAAGCACTTCCACTTCGTCAGCTTCGGGTGTGCCGGGTTCTGCTTGAAAAACCATTTCCAGGCGTTGGAATGCGGCTTTTAATTCGTCATCGTTACGGATGGGTTTAATAATCATTGACTGTCTCCGCGTTAATCGAATCGGATTGGGCATGTGTACCTACAAATTTTATCCAGGCGATACTGGCCCGATACTGCATTTCCACGACTAATCGATATTTGTTGCTGCCGATGTTGAATACCACGCGGTTGTTGCTACAAATGCTGACATTCCGGTATTGGTTTTTTATAGCTTGCGGCGATTCCCAATGGGCTTTAACGGCTTCTTCATGCCAGCTTTCTAATGGGCCTTTGGCATCACGATAGGCTGCTTGTTCCCAGAATTTTTTGATGGTGCTTTTGGCGATGACCCGCATGAGTTGACTGTTTTCTCTCCCAAATTGGGAGGATAATAAATAAAGCAACCCGTTTATTCAAATTTTCTTAACGCTTTCCGTTTTGTCGGGTTTACGACAATTTTCCTTTCAGCCTCGCGTATTGTCTTATATGGGTTGCCTATACCTGTCCACACCCCGCCCTTTTCGCGGCCTAAGCAGTTGGCAAGCGTTTTGCTTTAAGATTGTTAACACTGTTTTGACTTCATCAAAAGCCCATGAAAACCCAAACCCGCCACATCATCATCGACGATACCACGCTCAGGGACGGCGAACAATCCGCCGGCGTCGCCTTTTCGCTGGACGAGAAACTGGCGATAGCGACTCAATTGGCGGCGTTGGGCGTACCGGAGCTGGAAATCGGCATTCCGGCGATGGGGGCGGTGGAACGGGAGGAAATCCAGGCCATTGCCGGGCTGGGTCTGCCGTCGAAACTGCTGGTCTGGTCGAGAATGCGTCGCGATGATTTGCAAGCCTGCCTGGGATTGAATGTGCATAAGGTGGATTTGTCGATTTCCGCATCCGATCAGCATATCCAGCACAAGCTGAAACAATCCCGGCAATGGGTGCTGAATACCATTAACGAATTGGTGCAGGAAGCTAAATGTCTGGGATTTGGCGTTTGCGTCGGTATGGAGGATGCGTCGCGGGCCGATGTGGATTTTTTAATCCGCATGACCGAGGTTGCAGAGCAGGCGGGAGCGGAACGTATCCGCTTCGCCGATACCGTCGGCATTATGGAGCCGTTCGGCGTGTTTGAGACAATTAAGAAATTGCGGATGGCAACCGACCTGGAAATTGAAATGCACGCCCATGACGACCTGGGGCTGGCGACAGCCAATACGCTGGCGGCCGCACTGGCAGGGGCGACACATGTCAATACGACGGTCAACGGTTTGGGTGAGCGCGCCGGTAATGCCGCATTGGAAGAGGTCGTCGTCGGGCTAAAGCAACTGTACGGCATCGAAACCGGCGTTGATTTATTCCGCTTTTCCGGTTTGTCGGCATTGGTCGCCAACGCTTCCGGTGATGCGATAGGCAGCCGCAAGAGCTTAATCGGCAAAGACGTGTTCAGCCATGAGGCCGGCATCCATGTCGATGGCTTGCTTAAAGACCCGCATAATTATCAGGGTGTCGACCCCGCCGTCGTCGGGCGCAGTCATCAACTGGTGCTGGGCAAGCATTCGGGCACTCAGGGGGTAATACATGCCTATCAACAACTGGGTATCAGCGTCAACCGCGTTCAGGCGCAAAAACTTTTGCTGGATGTCAGGCAATATGTCAAAACGACCAAAAAGCCGCCCAGCGCATCCGACCTGAATCTTTTTCATCAAAATCTTTAGAGGACGATTCACCATGAACGAACATAACGAACCCCTTTCATGCGAACCTGAAGTTAAAGACGCTATAGATATGCCTTTGCGGGATGACGACCGTTATCCCGGCTCATTCTTCAGGATACCGGCGCCGCCGATACCCGGCAAAACAGGCTGGAGCCTGAGCTGATGGTCATGGTTATGCCGAACAGCAAGATCGCCGATGCACCGCTGGGATTTTTTGCGCAATGGCATGAAGATGTGCACTGCGTGTTCGGCCGCGATCCGGCCGCTCACAGCGTACTGGAAATACTGCTGACGTATTCCGGCGTACATGCGGTGTTGATGCACCGCATCAGCCACCGTTTATGGAAGGCGAACTGGAAACTGACGGCACGGGTCCTGGCGGCATTTACGAAAATGTTTACCAGTGTCGAAATCCATCCGGGCGCGACGATAGGCAGGCGTCTGTTTATCGACCACGCCTTGGGCGTCGTCATCGGCGAGACGGCGGAAATCGGCAACGATGTCACGTTATATCACGGCGTCACCTTGGGCGGCACGACCTGGAACAAGGAGAAACGCCATCCGACCCTGGGCAATAACGTATTGGTCGGTTCCGGTGCGAAAATCCTCGGCGCCATTACGCTGGGTAATAATGTCCGTGTCGGCGCCAATTCCGTCGTCGTTAAGGATGTGCCGCATTGCTGTACCGTAGTCGGCATACCGGGACGCATTATCCAGAGCAAGGGCGCCAAAATACAGAACAAGCACGGCATAGATCTCGATCACCATTTGATTCCGGACCCGGTAGGTAAAGCTATTTCCTGCCTGCTCGAACGCATTGATGAACTGGAAGCCAGGCAGTCCCAATTCCAAAAACTGACAACTGAAGAACATTGCCAGACTTGTGAAGCGGAAAGTATATGCACGACTCACAAAGAAAGTCCGGTGAAACTGGCGGCGGGGCACTAGATGGATTTACTGGATTTTGAAGCACAGGGTTTGTATTTTGAAGAGCCCGATGTCGCAGGCGTTAACGAATTGATTGCCGAAGCTTCGGCAAATTATGCCGGAGGCAGCGCTGAACTGCCGTTGCTGCGGGCTTATTTTCAGGCACCCGAATCGTTGAATGTGCTGGTCGCATTAAACCGTTTTTATTATTACCAGCACCGGCTGGAAGATGCGTTGACTGCAACAGGTAGGGCGCTGACGGTTATCAGGCCGCTGGTGGATTTTCCCGAAGACTGGCGCGACTTGCGGCAAAGCCATATCACGCAAACGCCGGCCGCATTGTTAACCCAGGTCAGGTTGTATTTGTTCACACTGAAAGCCATAGGCTTTTTAAATATGCGGCTGAATAACCTGGATGTCAGCCAGGCTATTTTTGAAAAACTGGTCGAACTCGACAGCAAGGATAGAATAGGTGCACAGGGATTATTGGAATTGGTGGTCAAGCGTAAATCAGATGTAGGTTAAACCCCATCTAAAATTTGGAGCCTTATTATGTTGAAAGAAAAAGCCGATTCCCTGTTGGCCGTTATGGCCTTTATAGCTTTCATTATTCTGGCCATTTACCTGTTGACCCAGGATGTGGCTTTAGTTGGTCCCATTTAATTATTAGCGGAGAATATCATGAGTTTTGAAGAAGAAATGGAAGAACTGGAGTCCGCTGAAGACTTTTTGCAGTATTTTCAATTGGAATACGACCAAAGCGTAGTGCATGTCAATCGCCTGCATATCCTGCAACGTTTCCACGATTATTTGCAGCAGGCCACGGACAATATGCCGGAGGATCTGACGGCTAAAAAAGCCGTGTACAGTCGGTTACTGATGCGGGCTTACCAGGATTTTGTCGAATCCGATGCACAAACCGAAAAAGTCTTCAAGGTTTTCAGTATGGGCGAACCGCAAACTGCGTTTGTTTCTTTAAGCGATATAAAAACATGAGACCCGAACGTTTTGATGAAGGCCGGTTTGAATACGGAGAAGCGGTGCGGGTTACCCGCAACGTCCGTAATGACGGCACTTATCCTGGCCTGGATGTCGGCCATTTGCTGATTCGGCGCGGCAGTGTCGGCAACGTCGTTGAAGTCGGTACGTTTTTGCAGGATCAGGTGATTTTTACCGTACATTTCCTTAATCATGGCCGCATGGTCGGCTGTCGGCTGGAAGAGCTGATCAGTGCCGATGAACCGTGGAATCCCAGCCGTTTTGAATTCCGTGACAAGGTGATTTGCACTCTCGATCTGGGTAAGCAAGGTCAGATTATCGTCCACAAGGGCGCTGACGGCGAAGTTTTAAAAGTGATTAGAGACGATGCGCTGATTCAATACCATGTCGCTTTCCAGGGCCGGATGCTGCAAGTTCCTGAAACCGCGCTGGCGCCGGCGCATCCTGAAAGTTTTAATGAGCCGGAGTTTTAACTTATGACACCGACTGCCGATTCCGTCAGGCCGGAAGCCTATAATGTGTTAAGGGCCGCGTTAGCCTTATTCAAGAAAGCGCCCAGCGAACTCGCCGACGCCGAATTGACGCAGGCGCAACGGCAGGCCGCTAACGAGTATATAATTGAGGGCAGGGTGCTCAATTCAAAGGAAGCATCAGCCGTTGTGATTACCGACAAGGAAGTGCAGCGCGCTTACCAGGAAATACAGGGCCGTTACGATGACGAAGCGGTTTTTATCAGCGAGCTGTACAAAAATCACCTCGATGAAGCCGCTTTGCGCGCCGCGTTGTACCGGCAATGCAAGGTAAATACCGTACTGGATCTGATCGGCAGTCGCGCGCCCGATGCCAGCGAGATAGAAGTCGGTATTTATTACCATCTTCATCCTGAACAGTTCCAGAAGCCGGAATTGCGCGAAGCCTGGCATATTTATATCAGTATTAATCCTCACTATCCCGAGAATACCCGTGACATGGCCCGCGCGCGTCTTGAGGAAATCCATGCGAAGCTGCAAAAAAAGCCGCATAAATTCGCCGATCTGGCCTTGAAGCATTCCGAATGCCCTACCGCACTGCAAGGCGGCGTGCTGGGCCTGGTTCCGCGCGGCAAGCTGTATCCTGAACTGGATGCCGTGTTGTTCAAGCTGAAAGCCGGTGAAATCAGCGATGTGGTCGAATCGGAAATAGGTTTTCATCTGGTTTTGTGCAAACAGATTCAGAAACCTGAAACCCTGTCGCTACAGAAAGCGACGCCGAAAATTCGCCAGTTAATGAAAGAACGTTCCAGGCGTACCTGTCAACGAGCCTGGTTAGCCAGTTTATCTAAAGAAGCCGAGGGAAGCGCACATGAGTAATAAAGAAATCAAGCACTGTTCTTTTTGCGGTATAGAGCAATCCGTCTCGATCCCGTTGATTGCAGGGGCTGACGGTTATATCTGCGGGGCTTGTGTGCTGTTGGCACATCAGGTCGTTACCAATTGGAGCCGGAAAAAAGAACTGGCCCAGATGCAGGGGGAATTGCCCAAGCCGGCAAAGATAAAAGCGCATCTGGACCAGTATGTTATCGGCCAGCATTTGGCGAAGGAAATCCTTGCCGTTGCCGTCTATAACCATTACAAACGGCTCAAACATGAAAGCGGCGATGCGGGACTCGGTGAATTTGACAAGGATGTGGAAATCGGCAAGTCCAATATTCTATTGATAGGCCCGTCCGGTACCGGCAAAACCTTGCTCGCCAGTACGCTCGCTAAGATAGTCGGCGTACCGTTTGTAGTCGCCGATGCGACAACGCTGACGCAGGCGGGTTATGTCGGCGATGATGTTGAAAATATTCTGGTGCGCCTGCTCGATGTTGCCGAGGGCAATATCGCTAATGCCGAATGGGGCATTGTTTATCTCGATGAAATCGACAAGATTGCCCGCAGCCCCGAACAGCAAACCGGCACCCGCGATGTGTCCGGCGAGGGCGTGCAGCAGGCTTTGCTGCGATTGGTTGAAGGCTCTCATGTTAAATTGCCGGCTAAGGGGCGTAGCAAGGATGGCGGCGATACGATGATCGATACGCGTAATATTCTGTTTATTGCCGGCGGTTCGTTTCCGGGATTGGAAAAACATGTCGAAAAGCGTTTGGTGCCGACCAATTCAGCGATAGGTTTTCATGCGGCGGTTAATCAAGGCACCGAAAAGCCCAATCTGGAAGACATGCTTAATGCCACGCAGCCCAGCGATTTGCGCAAGTTCGGCTTGATTCCTGAATTTATCGGCCGTTTTCCGGTGCTGGCCCCTTTGGAGCCTCTGGATGTCGATGCGCTGATCCAGGTGTTAACTGAACCTAAAAACGCACTGGTCAAACAATACCAGCAATTATTCGCCTACGAGGGCGTGGAGTTGAAGTTTGAGTCGGACGCCCTTGTCGAAATAGCCAAAAAAGCGATAGAACGGGAAACCGGTGCGCGTGGTTTACGCAGTATTATGGAGCAGATACTCAGAAAAACAATGTTCGACATTCCTTCTGTTGATGATGTTGAGCAATGTATTATTGATGCGGATGTCGTCAATGGGACGGGAGACATCAAATTGATTAAGAAAGAGGACGACAAGCTCAGGCAGCAGGCGGGTCAGCCGTAATATCGATTATAAACCGCCGGCATGGTTCGAATGAAACTTTACCGAATCAAGGGATGCGAGGTACGGGATATGCGTTTCCACGGGGGGCGTTACGCCTAACCCGACACAATAAACAGATTTAATTTTAAAGAGATGTCCATGAAAACTGAAGACAAGATCCGCAAACAACTGGCAGACCATTCCATTATTCTTTATATGAAAGGCGTGCCGAGCAATCCACAATGTGGGTTTTCAGCCAAAGTTGTCGGCATATTGAATGCCGCCAACACCCAGTTTGCTTATGTCAATGTGCTGGAAGCGCCGTTTATACGCGAAAAATTACCCAGCATTTCGCATTGGCCGACTTACCCGCAATTGTTCGTTAACGGCGAACTGGTCGGCGGCTGCGATATTGTCGAAGAAATGTCCAATAACGGCAGTTTACAGCCTTTGCTTGCCTCGGCGGCTAAAAAACCGGACGCCACTGAAGCCGATAAACTGGGTATCGACGAGGTTACCCGGATGGTAAAACACGGCGTTGAAGATGCCGACGTGATAATCGAAGGTGAGGGCTGCGATTTGGTGATAACCGTTATCAGCGGGCAATTTACCGATCTGCCGTTAGTTAAAAAACAGCAACTGGTGATGGCGACTCTAAAAGAGCCTTTGGCGTCGGGAAAACTCCATGCCGTCAGTGTTAAAGCCTACACGCCGGATGAATGGCGGCAAAAACAGGCTGATCAGGCGAGCGGCTTGTTGCAGATCAGTCTGTAAACAGGAGGGGTGGCATGGTAAAAATAGGTATTTTTTTCGGTACCGATACCGGCAATACCCGGCGCATTGCCAAAGATATTGCCGGTTTACTCGGTTCGGGTTTAGCCGCAAAACCCGTCAATATCCGTAACGCCTCCGTGGAAGATTTGCTCGGTTACGATAGGCTGATTCTGGGCGCGCCGACATACGGTGAAGGCGAGTTACCGGGATTGGTCGTAGGCAATGCCACCGAAAGCTGGGCGGAATTTCTGCCCAAGTTGGAGGGCCATGATTTTACCGGTAAAACCGTTGCCATTTACGGCTTGGGTAATCAAAAAAGTTACCCGGATGATTTTGTCAGCGCGATGTTTTATCTTTACGACAGCTTTAAAAAATGCGGTGCGACCCTTATCGGTCAATGCAGTACCGAAGGCTATAATTTTAAATTATCCAAAGCGATCGTCGATAAATTGTTCGTGGGCTTGGCGCTGGATCAGGAAAACCAGAAAGAGCTGACTAATCAAAGGCTGGATGCCTGGCTTAAAACCATGCAGGCGGCGTGGGCTTGAGTATCAGATGCAAAACGGCAAGCTAAAAGCAATCTGTCCGGTTCAAGATTTGCGTCGTGTCAGTTATTTGGTTCGCAGGATAAGCTTCAAGGGTCAGTCTTGCTCGGCCCTTGTTTTCCTGTTTAACGGAAAACCCTACAGTTATGTTAATCACTGCATGCACATGCACAGACCGCTAAACTGCGAGCAGGATGCCATCTTTGATGAAACCGGGAAATTTCTGCGCTGTTCAATGCACGGCTTTATCTTTGATCCCGAAACAGGGATTTGCCAAAGCCCGGTTTGCTATGGCCAGCGCCTGCAAGCTTTGCGCCTGCAAGAGATTGATGACGTCCTGTATTTTGCCGAAAAACATTTAAGCCTCATTGATTGAACAGGTTTGCCATGATTGAAGAATCCGCCATAGTGGTAAAAGTAGATAAAGGGGAAGTCTGGGTGACAAGCGCGCAGAATAACGCTTGCGGCGGATGCCAACAAAAATCCGGTTGTTCGACTAATGCGTTGGCCGGAATCCTGAGCAAAAAATTGGTACCGGTCGATAGTGAATTCCTGTTAAAAACCGGCGATAACGTGACAGTCGCCATCGATGAAAGTGTGCTGCTGCGCGCGTCTTTACTATTATACATAGTGCCGTTAATCGCGCTGTTTGCAGGAGCGGGGTTTACCGACTGGCTATTGGCGGATAACGGTCCCTACGTCGATTTATCGATTGCCGCCGGCGCGTTGCTGAGTCTTTTTTTTGCATTGTTCTTGATTAATAAAGTGCAAAACCTGTTTTTATTCAACTATTACGCCAGACCGGTGGTAGTAAAAAAAATTTGAACCATTCTGCCGATATGAATGTTTGGGCGATTGATAAAGACATACCGCTTAAGTTGTTGTTACTGGAGCTTGTGCATCGTTATGGAGAAAATACGCTGGCATTGAATGAGCAATACCGGCATTATCAAGCGATTGAATTATACAGGCTTAATGATCCCGGACTTTCCGCCTATATTTACACATTTGCGCAAAATACCGGCTGTTACGGCATAGACCTGAAATACCCGATAGCCGCACATGATATCGTCGGTGAAAATGAAAACCTGAGCCTGGATAGGATCTTGGGCATTATTGATATTCATTTATTCTGCTGAATGGTTTTTTATTTTGTTGTCGTAGGCTTCCCGCTCGGAAGCCGTCCATTGCTGGAAACGCGCGTCATCGGATTGTTGCTCGCGCTTTTGTTGTTCTTTAATCGCGGCCAGACGGCGGCTTTGCTCTTCGTTCTTTTGCAACAGGTCGCGTAACTGGGCGGAGATGCCGTCGATGCCTAACGAGCGGGGATCGCTGTCGGTGAGGATATGCTGGATGACGGCCTGTTTGCTGGAGGGCTTGGCGACTTTTGGGGACACCGAAGCCAAGGTGATGATAGAAACGGCCAGCACCGTGCCGATGCTGCGACAGCTAATGTCCGTTTGGCGGTCGGGCTGAGCGCTGGGCACCAGCTATCGACGCCGGCCATTAGGGCAGGCTCCTGTCCAGCAAGGACGGCCTGAGCGTAATGGCCTCATCGACTGGCCGCCTGACGACGATATACAGTTCGGTGGCTTCCTTCGGTCCCAGCACCACTTTCGGCCAGGCGGCAACGGCCAGTACCTCCTCTTTAGTGGCGGCACAGGCACGTTCATCGAATTCAATAGGCGATAAGCCGGTGTTACGGGCGACACCCACTAACACCCGCATGTCCTGGCCTTCCAGGACTTGTCCGGTGCGGATCCGAACCCGGTCTTGTCGGCAGTGGATGCTTTCCGCCTGGCCGGGATCACATAAGGAAAATCCGGCGGGTGTTTTTTGCAGCCCCAAGTCGCGGAACAGTTTTTTCAGCGTGGTGATGTAGTCCTGCTCTTTATCCGCCGGTTTGCCGGACGAAGCCGGAGCCTGTTGTTGCAGCTTGACCAGCACTTGGTACGTGTCCTTATCCAGACTCAGATGAATTTCACGGGCGGGAATGCGCTTGGGGATCAGCGTCAGCGACAAGGCGATGTCCTGGTTGTCGCCGGGCGTGATGTACAAGGTCACCGGCGTTTCATCGGCGGTGGCGACATAGACAATCTTGCCTTGGGTGCGTGGTCGCTTGACTGGTCGTGGTCACCACCGGGTTGTCGAACGGTGTCACCAGCCGGTTCAAATGCCCGAGCGCAATCGGCATCAGTTTGTTGATGCCGGGTCTGACTTACTGGTTTGTGACGTAATGCGTATTAGAATACAAAAGACCTGGCCCGATTACCGTAGAGCTTCTGGGGCAACGCGAACGACTGGTATCCGTTCCAGGATAATTGGGGATAATTGGGGTCAGGTACAAATTAAATACCTTCCCTTTTCTTACGCCATCCGACAGGTCGCCCTGCTTTTTTTGGCTCCAGCCTTCTGCCAGTCAATTATTGCCAAATTTGTACCTGACCCCAATTATTCATTATTCTCCAATTATTTTCCAATTATTTCAATTATTTGACCCCAATTATTAATTATTACCAATTATTAGACCCCAATTATTATATGGAACAAAGTTTAGTCAGTAGTGAATAGCTTAGTTGTCAAGTCTTGCCGCATCATAACCCGATTTAACAAACAAATCCGGCTTTCTTTTTGCAAGTACTCAGCTTGCGGCTATCAAGGCGCGCGCGGCGCGCCCTACTGTGCATCAATCGGCTTTCAACGACAGCAGGCTGACAATTTCCTTATCATCCTTGCCGGGATTAACTATGGGGTCGAGTATATAAACCCGCTCCTGGGGCACGCCACCTGTTTGGACGATGTATTTTGCAATGGCTTGCGCTCTATCTGCGGCCAGGTCTTCGAGTCGCTCCTCTTCGGGTTTAATGATTTCCTGCAATTTCTGTTTGGCGATGTCATAAAAATTTCCAGCCTGCGGCTTTCTTAATTCCGGCGACCCTAAAAACGACTTTTCCGCCAGCAGCGGAAATTTCTCGCTAAACATATCGGCCAGCAATCGCCGGTAGTCTTCCTTTGACAGCGCGACATATTCCGGGCGTATTTTTATCGGGCTTTTTTGGTTGATTTCAGCGGCCCTGCGTATTTTCAATTGGTCGTATAAGGCGTCATCGCTGATTGCGGGCCAGTCCTGTTGTTGAAATGCAGCGCCTTTAATTTCCAGCGTTAAGCTGGGGCGTTCCTGTAAGGCTTTAGATAATTCGGCGAGTTTGGCTTGTTGTTGCATGTTTAAGATTGTACTGCCGGGATTAAAGCTAATGGTACTCAAATCTTTTTTGCTGCCCATCAGCGACGCAATTGCATTAAACGGCGATGTGACTATTTTTTTGATCGCATTGACAAGTGCATCGGCAATAACGGCGCCCAGATTGAATTGCGGGTCTTCCAGGCTGCCGGTAATCGGCACATCAAACTTTATTTTGCCGCTGGAATCCTTAAGCAGCGCGATGGCAAGTTTAAGCGGTAGCGATACGGCATCGGGATTGTCAACTTTCTCGCCCAGTTCGAACTGGTCGATTAATAAATCATTGGATGCGGTCAGCTGTTTGTCGATGATTTTATAATCAAGCTTCAGCGACATCTTGCCTTTTTCAACCTTGTATCCGGCAAATTGCACCATATAGGGAGAGATCAGCGGCATCGGCAAACCTTTAAAATTGATTTCGACATTGTAATCGCCGAGATAAGGACTGATCTTGCCGCTTACATCGACCGGCGCCAAATCGTAGGCATTGCCTTTTAACATGACCTTAAGCGTTGAGTTTTTTTCTGAAGACACACCGTTTGCACCGCCGTCCAGGCCTTGTATATGCGCTGAAAACGGCAAAATCAGCGACAGATCGGTAAAATCCGAAGAGCCGTCCGTAATTTCAATCTTGCCCAGTTTAAAGTAGGCGGGATTGGCTTCGGTTTTTTTAACGGCAGACTCAGGCCGTGTTTGATCGGTAATAATGAGGCCGGAAAAGTTGATGGTTTTGTCTTTTCTGATGGTTACTCTGGCATAAGGCTTATCAATGGCCAGTGCGTTTGCGGTGTAACGGTTTGCAGGGAAATCAACAATGATGTCTTTCAGGCTCAGCGTGTCCCATTTGACAAAGTCTTTATGCACGCGCCGGTCGCGGGTTAAAAACTCGGTAATTCCGGTATTGCCGTTAAATTTAAACTCCAGTTTATCGTGCTTTGCAATCGATACCTGTCCATCAA
>Ga0163199_1000280_pt1 | contig 32273 bp, 33 predicted proteins | sample PL_2010_150m_FD_113537 | JGI IMG/M metagenome (GOLD analysis project Ga0163199, IMG submission 113537) | Freshwater microbial communities from Powell Lake, British Columbia, Canada to study Microbial Dark Matter (Phase II) - PL_2010_150m | ecosystem: Environmental > Aquatic > Freshwater > Lake ...
AATCACTCGCTACCAGATCAGAATAAGGTCGCATATCCGATGAGAATCTCTCTTGTGTCACCATTTACTGTCAATTTGAATTTTCTGCCGCGTTCTGCGGTGGCTTGTTCAGCGCTTCCCTAGTCGCATGGATGATGACATTTCTGCCGCTAGACGTTCTAATTCCGGCGGTCTGGATGATAAATGGTATCTGGCACTTTGAATTCTCGAAATTGCAGGAAGCGTATGTGAAGGAAAGGCTTGAAAATGACTACGAAAGAAGAAGCTGGAGACGGCCGCTCGGCTTTGCGACGGGAAGTCTGATCTTCTGCTTAACATTAAGATCCGATATGGTTCTCCATTTGTGTCGTTGAGTTGAAAGGAGTGAACAAAATGGTCAATACACAGACAGCCGAACCCCGTCTTACAATCGAGCTAGTTCCGAGAACTTGTTGGGGGCAAAACCTACGCAAAATTCTTCCTAAGGAGCAGTGGAACGAACTTAGAGAAATACGTGGAGCTTTCTCTGGACAGTGCAGCATTTGCGGGAATGGCGACTTCGACAATCGACCTACTATCCGTCTCGCGGAATATCCTGACGATCTGTCCTTCGCTATACCTGTTTTTCTTCATGACAACTCCTCGTCTGAGGAGCCATTACCTCTAGATCGAATTGATCCGAGAAAACCAGTCCGGTCACTTCATCTACATGAAGTATGGAATTACGACGACAAAAACAATATTCAACAACTGGTCGATCTACAAGCCGTCTGTTCCGACTGTCACGAAGTCAAGCATTTTGGCCAAGCAATGAAGGTGGGGCTTGGCGAAAAGGCCTTGCAGCATCTGCGCCGAGTCAACAATTGGGACGTCGCCACCGCTTTGAACTACGCCAAGCAAGCCATGTCGGTCTGGGAAAAACGATCCGAGAAGGCTTACGAACTCGATGTATCTCTTGTTAATCGTTTGCTTCATGCCCCCAGGCTCCATTGGGAGTGGCTTCATGATCCCACTCGGCCAAATACGGACAAGTATGATTCGATGCAGTGGGCACAAAGGATTCTTGGCTCAAACGCGGTGATATTAGATACAGAGACAACCGGTTTGCTAACTTCATCACACTCGGAAATTATCCAAATTGCCGTAATCACTGTTGGCGGAAAAATACTATTCGAGAAACTAATCAAACCACGACGGCGAATTCCAAAACGGGCGACTGAGATACACGGCGTCACAAACGAATGTGTCGAAAACTGCCCGGGCTTTGGTGATATCTACAGCGAGCTTTCTAAAGTTCCCTCGGCAAAGACAGTTGTTGCCTACAACGCTAAATTCGACCAGGGAATACTTGCGCAAACTTGCTCCCAAAATAAACTCCCCATGATAAGTTGCAAGTGGGAATGCGCCATGCTCGCATATCGCGACTACGCTGATTCTGGATCATATCTCCCCCTTCCTAATAGCACCCACACAGCCTTGAAGGACTGTATGGCCACTCTGGACATCATTAAGACAATGTCGATGGGAGGTAACGTCTAGAAACGTTCCGCCGGCATATTCAATGGCGATCAGCTGGTTCTTGGCACTGGGCCAATCAAATGGTTTCCGAAATCCTCCCGGAAAACAAGCTGGCCGCAATGATCATTGCCCCGCCCGTCCACTCCTGAATTCCCATGGATTCACCGGCGAGCAACCAGGACGCCAAGGCCGCCACCACCAGTTCGAAGAGGAAGATCACAATCGCCTGATTCGCCGTGGTATGCGTCAAACCGTGCTGGACCACCAGGTTGATGACCAACAGAATCAGGCCGAGCAGCGCGAGCATCCCCCAGTGCCATGGCTGCATCTGGATCAGCCCCAGCGCGGCGCCTGACGGCGGGATGTCGAAGGGCATGAGCGCCAAACCGAGCAACACCACGCCGGCGAAGACGGCCAGCGACTTGATCTCAATCGTAAGATGCTGCGCCTGCCGCACGAGAACATTCGACAACGCGAACATGAATCCCGCCGCAACTCCCAGCCACTCGGCGCCGTTGGCGGGCCAGGGTGCGCCGAGCTCGGGTCGCCACAACATGGTGACGGCGCCGCATAAGGACAAGGCAATCACCGCTGCACCGGTGCGGTTGAGGCGCTCCTTCAACAGCAGTCGTGACCACACGACCGTCCAGAGCGGCGCGAGGTAAAACAACAGCAGCACGCGCATAACTTCGCCGTGCAGCGTTGCGAGCACGTAGCCCAGATTGCAGGCCCCGGCCGTGACGCCAATCAGCACCAGCATCCAGGAAAATCGCCAGCCTTTCAGGTTGCGCAGTCGCATTTGCAGGAACAGCAGGCCGAGGCCAAGCGCAATCAGATAGCTCAATACCGAGGCGCGCAGGCCGGAAATCCCGGCCTGTTCCAGCAGTCGATAGGGATACCAGATCATCCCCCAGACAACGGCGCCAGTGAGCAACGCCAAGCGGGCCACTGTCTTGTCCCTGCCTACCATATAATCCAAACTCCAATGAAGAACCAAGCCAACGTGAATCCCGATCTAGCCCAACTTCAGCCCTACCCGTTTGAGAAACTGCGCCAGTTGTTTGCCGGAATTTCATCTCCGCCAGCGGGCTTGAAAGAGATCAAGCTGTCGATCGGCGAACCCCAGCACGCCACGCCAGAATTCATCCAGCGAACGCTAACCGAAAATCTCTCCGGACTGGCCAGCTATCCTAGCACGCAGGGTTCCGATGCCCTTCGTCAGGCCATCGCCGCCTGGATCGCCCTTCGCTACAGTATCCCCGTGCCGAACGCAAACAGCCAGATCCTGCCGGTGAATGGCACTAGGGAAGCGTTGTTTTCCTTTGCCCAGACCGTGATCGACACCTCGAAACCAAACGTGCGAGTGCTGTGCCCCAATCCGTTCTACCAGATCTATGAAGGCGCGGCTTATCTCGCCGGCGCACGGCCGACATTCCTCAACAGTTTGTCGCAAAACGACTTCGAGATGGATTTCGACGCGCTTACCGAGCGAGATTGGCAGGGCGTGCAACTCGTCTATGTCTGTTCGCCCGCCAATCCGTCGGGCAAAGTGCTGGATCTCGAGGCATGGCACAAACTGTTCCAACTCTGCGACCGTTATGGGTTCGTCATCGCTTCGGATGAATGTTATTCGGAAATCTATTTCGATGAAACCCAGCCTCCCTTGGGATCGCTGCAAGCTGCCCGCCAGCTCGGCCGCAATGATTATCGGCGACTGGTGATGTTCTCCAGCCTTTCCAAACGTTCCAACGTGCCCGGGATGCGTTCCGGGTTCGTCGCCGGCGACGCGGCCATCATCAAGCAGTTCCTGCTTTATCGCACCTATCAAGGCGGCGCCATGAGCCCGCCGGTACAGGCCGCAAGCATCGCCGCGTGGAACGACGAGACGCATGTGCGCGAGAATCGGCGCCTGTATTGCGAGAAGTTCGACCAGGTGCTGCCGCTGATCGCCAAGCATCTTCAGGTCGCCAGACCGGACGCCGGATTCTATCTGTGGGCCTCAGTTGCCAAATTCGCACCGATCGGCGATGCCGAATTCGCCCTGCGCCTCCAGCGCCAATATAATGTGACCGTCCTGCCCGGCAGTTTTCTTGCACGCGAGAACGCTGGCGTCAATCCGGGCGAAAACTATGTGCGCATCGCCCTGGTCGCCAGCCTCGCGGAATGCCTGGAAGCCGCGCAGCGCATCGCCGATTGTTGCCAACAACTCTGACTGGAACCATCATGCATGAACTTCAGGAACTCATCGAACAGGCCTGGGATGCCCGCGCCGGCCTCCAACCCGGCAACGCTCCGGCAAGAGTCGGCGAAGCCGTCGAACATATCCTCGGTGAACTTGACCAGGGCAAGCTGCGCGTCGCAGAGAAGATCGACGGCAGCTGGGTCACTCACCAGTGGATCAAGAAAGCAGTGCTGTTGTCTTTCCGCCTTGAGGAAAATCGCGTCATGGAGGGCGGTGCCACCAGGTATTTCGACAAGGTGCCGAGCAAGTTTGCCCATTACGATCAACACACTTTCACCAAGGGCGGCTTTCGTGTCGTGCCGCCGGCCATTGCCCGGCGCGGCTCCTATCTCGCCCGAAACGTGGTGCTGATGCCCAGCTTCGTGAATATCGGTGCCTATGTCGATGAGGGCACCATGGTCGACGCCTGGGCCACCGTCGGTTCCTGCGCCCAGATCGGCAAGAATGTGCACCTCTCCGGCGGAGTCGGCATCGGCGGCGTGCTGGAGCCCTTGCAGGCCAACCCGACCATCATCGAAGACAACTGTTTCATCGGTGCCCGTTCCGAGATCGTCGAGGGTGTCATCGTTGAGGAAAATTCAGTCATCTCGATGGGCGTCTACATCGGCCAAAGTACCAAGATCTACGACCGCACCAGCGGCCAGGTCAGTTACGGCCGTATCCCTGCGGGATCAGTGGTCGTGTCCGGCAACCTGCCCTCGGCCGACGGCAAGTACAGCCTTTATTGTGCCGTCATCGTCAAGCGTGTCGATGCCCAGACGCGCGCCAAGACGGGCATCAACGAGCTGCTGCGCGGCGATTGAATGAGAATTCCAGGGAGACGGCCATGAGTGCGATGCAACGATTGTTCCAGTTGATGGCGGAAAAGAGCGCCTCGGACATTTTTGTTTCCGTCGGCGCGCCGATCAACATCAAGATTAACGGCGTCGCCATGCCGATCAACCAGCAAGTGATGGACAGCTCCACCATTACTGCCCTGCTGCACGAAATCCTGACCGAGGTTCAGTACCGTGAATTCGAGGAGGCGCTGGAACTCAACACCGGCTACGCACTGCCCGGCATCGGTAACTTCCGCCTTTCGGTGTTCCGCCAGAAAGGTACACCCGCGTTGGTCGTGCGCTATATCCCGTCCGACATTCCGGCCTTTGAAACGCTCAACCTGCCGGACGTGCTGTCGGAAGTCATCATGGAAAAGCGTGGGCTGATCCTGATGGTCGGCGCCACGGGGTCGGGCAAGTCGACCACGCTGACCTCGATGCTGGACTACCGCAACGAACGAAAGGCCGGTCACATCCTGACGCTGGAGGATCCGGTCGAATTCATTTTCAAGAACAAGAAATCGATCGTCAATCAGCGCGAAGTCGGCTCGGATACGCGCAGCTTCCAGACGGCCCTGAAGAACGCCCTGAGGCAGGCGCCGGATTGCATCCTGATAGGCGAAATCCGCGACAAGGAGACCATGGCGCAGGCCATCGCCTATGCCCAATCCGGCCATCTGTGCCTGGCCACCCTGCATGCCAACAACAGCTACCATGCGCTGGCCAGGGTCATCAGCTTTTATCCGCTGGAAAACCGTCCGGCACTGCTGGCCGATCTTGCCGTGACCCTGAAATCAATCATCTCGCAGCGTCTGATCAAGAAACCCGATGGTGGCCGCGCGCCGGCGGTGGAGGTGCTGCTCAATTCACGCCACATTGGCGAATTGATTGAGAAGGGCGACATGAGCGGCATCAAGGAATCCATGGACCAGAGCATGTCGCCGGGTTCACAGACTTTCGAGCAGGCGTTGTTCAAGCTTTACAAGGCCGGAACCATCACCTTGGAAGAAGCCACGGCCAACGCGGATTCGGCGAATAACTTCCTGTACCTGATCAACAACGACCAGTCTGGCGCCGTTGGGGCACCTCCGGGCAGCCAAGGCGCGGCATTCGATCCGGCCAAGTCCGTGACCCCGGGTTCCGGATTCAGCGAATTCAAGTTGAAGGCGGACTAGGCGTGACCAATGTCTTGGCGCTTGCTGAGGCTTTGATCTCCAGACCTTCCGTTACGCCCGAGGATGCCGGCTGTCTGGAGGCTCTCGGCGAGCGGCTGAGCGGACTGCAATTTTCACTTGAACGCCTTGATCACGGGGGCGTCTCCAACCTCTGGGCACGGCGCGGCGTCACTGCACCGGTGATCTGTTTCGCCGGGCATACCGACGTGGTGCCGAGCGGACCGCCAACCGCATGGCTCAGCGATGCGTTCCAACCCGAGATCCGGGGCGGCATGCTGTATGGCCGAGGCGCCGCGGATATGAAATCGTCGCTGGCCGCTTTCGTCGTCGCCATCGAGAATTTCATCACCCGGCAGCCACAGCATGCGGGCTCGATTTCCCTGTTGCTCACGTCGGATGAGGAAGGCGATGCCGTGGACGGCACACTGCGCGTTGTGGAAGTGCTCCGGGCGCGGGAGGAACGAATCGACTATTGCGTCGTCGGCGAACCAACCAGTGTGGAACGGCTTGGCGACACCATCAAGAATGGGCGGCGCGGGTCACTCTCGGGCCGGCTGATGGTCAGTGGCGTGCAGGGCCACGTAGCCTACCCGCAACTGGCGAGGAATCCCATCCATCTGGCCGCACCGGCCCTGGCGGAACTTGCGGAAACACGATGGGACAACGGCAACGAGTATTTCCCGCCGACCACTTTTCAGATCTCCAACGTCCACGCCGGTACCGGAGCCGCCAACGTGATTCCCGGCACGTTGGAAGTGACGTTCAACTTCCGCTTTGCGACCTCAAGTACTCCCCAAGAGCTACAGGATCGGGTCCATGGAATCCTTGACCGGCACGGCCTCGAATACGAGTTGATCTGGCTCCCGGCGGGAGAACCTTACCTGACGCCGCGCGGAAAGCTGGTGGCGGCACTAACGGAATCGATCCGAACGGTGACTGGCATCGAGCCGCAACTGTCCACCAGTGGCGGCACCTCTGATGGCCGCTTCATTACCGACATCTGTGGCGAAATCGCGGAGTTCGGACCGATCAATGCGACCATTCACAAGGTGGACGAGTGCATCGCCGTCGCAGATCTCGATCCGCTCGCCCGCTGTTACCAGGGGGTGCTGGAGCGCCTGCTCGTCACATCTCCCCCCAAATGAACGAACTTCTCGAGCAGCTATGGACTGTGCGTGACTGGTTGCGCTACGCGGTCAGTCGTTTCACTCAAGCCGGGCTTTTTTTCGGGCATGGCTGCGACAATGCCTACGATGAAGCGGCGTGGTTGATCCTGCATGCCCTGCACCTCCCCCACGATCGCCTCGATCCTTTCCTCGATGCCAGACTGACGCACAGCGAGCGTCTCGTCGTGCACCACCTGCTTCAACAACGCATCGCCAAGCGCATGCCAACGGCCTACCTGACCAATGAGGCATGGCTCGGCGAGTTTCGCTTTTACGTGGATCAACGCGTCATCGTTCCGCGTTCCTATTTCGCTGAATTGCTCCAGGACGGCCTGGCACCCTGGATCGAGTCGTCGGACGTCGTGCGCGACGCACTCGACCTGTGCACCGGGTCTGGCTGCCTCGCGATCCTGATGGCACAGGTTTTTCCCGAGGCGCGCATTGATGCCGTCGATGTCTCGCCCGATGCGCTCGCCGTGGCGCGAAGAAACATCTCCGAATATGGGCTGGAGGATCGTATCAATCTCGTCGAAACGGACTTGTTCGCGGGATTGGGGAATCGTTCCTACGACCTGATCCTTTCCAATCCGCCCTACGTTACGTCGACCGCGATGACGGAACTGCCACCGGAATACCGGCACGAACCGGCGCTAGCTTTGGCCGCGGGCGAGGACGGGCTTGACATTGTCCGTCGCATTCTCGATCAGGCGGAACCCCATCTCAAGCCTGATGGCCTGCTGGCAATCGAAGTCGGGCACAATCGCGTTCTGGTTGAAAAGGCATTCCCCGAGTTGTCAATGACATGGATAGATTGCGCAAGCGGGGAGGGAAAGATATTCGTCGTCCGAAAGGAGCAACTGGCTGATGAACCGAAAAATCGCAATTCGCAAACTGCTTGATGGTTTGTCGGCGGTCTCGCTGATTGCCCTATCGCTTTCCGCCTGCTCCCGCGACCAGAAACCGATCGTTGACGCAATAAGGCCAGCGCAGCAGACCATGGAAGCCGCCAGGGGCGTTGAGCAGACACTCCAACAAGCCCAGGAAAACAGGGAAGCCCAATCTCCCAAGGAGTAATCATCATTCGTCGCTGCATCCCTGAATCGGTGCACGTACAAATCACGATCCCCGAGTACATCAGCAGCAACGACTCAATGACCCTTGGCAAAGTACCAGATTCGCTCACCGAAATTGAGGCTGGTCAACTTTGACCAGTCGCGACTTGTCCATTCAAGCGGAATAACTTCGACGTCATTGCGGTTTTCACTGGGTCCCGGTCCACAGGGATCCTGCCGCATTGGCCGACGGGGGTGTAACATTGCTCTAACGGCGTCTGCTAAAATGACGTCCTGCCCGACCACCGTTCGCGAGTTCCAATTTCTTGACTTCAATGCGCGCCATGTCTGACACCATCTTTTGTTACCACTGCCGGATGCATCACCCGAAAGAAGAAATGCGCCAAATCAAGACCAAGGGCGGAAAGCGCTGGCGCTGCATCAAAAGCATCGAAGCTGCCAAGCGGGACAAGGATGCGCGTGAGGCTTTCGGCCGGCAGATGTCCGCCCTGAACAAGGCGGAGGCTCAGAGCAAAGCGCGATTCGTACTGAATGTCGATCGCAACCACGGGCAGAATTCTCAACCCGGCTAAGCGGTTAGCCGCTTGGCAAAAAGCGTCTGACGCTCCCGCAGGATTGGGATGTTGATTCTTTACCTGCCAGCGCGTTGTAATGAGACACTTCAGTAAATTGATTTCCCAATATCCCAGCCAATCGACTTGAATACTCCATGCACAAATTGCTGAAAGCCCCAACGCATCAATCGGAGGGCTTACCGAAGACCAAAGAAGGATGGCAATGAAGCATGTGGATGATTTTCGCCTGCGATTCGGCAGGAAGGAATTGGTGCCTATCATAATCGGCGGCATGGGCGTGGATATTTCAACCGCTGAACTTGCGCTGGAGGCGGCACGCCTGGGAGGAGTCGGACACATCTCTGACGCCATGGTACCGACGGTTTCCGATCGCCGCTTCAAGACGCACTTTGTCAAGGAGAAGCTCAAGACCTACAAATACAATGTCGCCAGCGCGGACAAATCGGACGTCTTGTTCGATCTCGGCAGGCTCGCCGAAGCAACCCACAACCATGTCGGTCGAACCATGGAGGCCAAACGCGGCGAAGGCCTGATCTTCGTCAATTGCATGGAAAAGCTGACCATGAACGCCCCGCGCGATACCTTGCGGGTACGTCTCAATGCCGCCCTGGATGCAGGAATCGACGGTATCACGCTTTCCGCCGGGTTGCATCTTGGATCGTTCGCGCTGATGGAGGATCATCCCCGCTTTCGCGATGCCAAACTCGGCATTATTGTTTCATCGTTGCGCGCGCTGCAGCTTTTCTTCCGCAAGACCGCCAGACTCAGTCGCTTGCCCGATTACGTCATCGTGGAAGGGCCGTTGGCCGGCGGACACTTGGGTTTCGGCATGGATTGGGCAAACTATGATCTGAACACGATCACCGCCGAGATCCTGCAATATCTGAAAACCGAGAAACTGGAAATCCCGCTGGTTCCGGCTGGTGGAATATTCACCGGCAGCGATGCCGTTTCCTTTCTGGAGCGAGGCGCTGCCGCGGTGCAGGTGGCCACACGCTTCACCATCACTAAAGAATGCGGGCTGCCAGCGGACGTGCAACAGGAGTACTTCAATGCAGACGAAGCGGACATCGAAGTCAACACGATTTCCCCCACCGGCTACCCCATGCGTATGCTGAAAAGCAGTCCGGCAATCGGTGCCGGGATCCGCCCGAATTGCGAAGCTTATGGTTACCTGCTCGATGGTTCAGGCAACTGTGCCTATGTCACGGCCTACAACCGTGAGGTGGCTGCCCATCCAGATGCAAAAAAACTGGCGGTCATAGACAAGACATGCCTGTGTACCCACATGCGCAACTTCGATTGCTGGACTTGCGGGCATTACACATTTCGGCTCAAGGACACAACGCTGCGTCTGGCGGATGGCAGCTACCAAATCCTTAGCGCGGAACATGTATTCCGGGATTATCAATTCAGCATCGATCAGAAAATCGCTTTACCCGCGTAACCTTCCGGTCTGACCGGCAGCCGGCGCAGGTGGCAGCAATTTTTCAGATTCCTCCAGACCAAATGCGCGAACACCGTTGCCCTGATTCAATGCGTTCGCCTTATGGAGGTTTTATGCCAGATGACTGAACGGTCCCGGCATCCTGGCCGAACAGTATTCGCTTCGCTTCCTCGCTGACGACCGGTACGGCATTTATCTGCTGGGCCTTCGCATATGCCCGCTGGGTCGCCGGACGGCCACGGATTTCTTCAAACCAGCGCTTGAGATTGGGAAAGTCTTCGAGCTTCTGGCGTTGTCGCTCATACGGCACGATCCATGGATAACATGCCATGTCCGCGATCGAATATTCACCGGCGATGTATTCGCGGTCACTCAGGTGCTTGTTGAGTACCGCATAGAGTCGCGCGGTTTCCTTTACATAGCGATCGATTGCATACGGAATCGGGTCCGGCGCATACACACCAAAATGATGATTTTGGCCGGCCATCGGACCCAGCCCGCCCATCTGCCAGAACAGCCATTGCAGCACCTCGTTGCGCCCTCGAAGATCAGGAGGAATGTACTGGCCTGTCTTATCCGCAAGATACAGCAGGATCGCGCCGGATTCGAAAACCGGAAGTGGCGAGCCACCATCCCCGGGCGCCTGGTCAACAATCGCCGGGATCCGATTGTTGGGTGAAATCTTCAGAAACTTCGGCGCAAACTGATCACCCTTGCCGATATTGATCGGTGTGATACGGTAGGGCACCTGGGACTCCTCCAGAAACATGGTGATCTTGTGACCGTTCGGGGTCGTCCAGTAATACAGGTCAATCATGGTGGCTCCTCGGCAAGCTATAGTTGAATTGGCTGCGAAATATCGACGTCCGGCAGTATTCCTTGAATCAGGTTCCTAAGCTGCGTCGCCACGGGCGTACTGATACTCATCCCGGGATGACGCACATGACTGCAGCGAATCAATCCACGCATTCGAAACAGTTCCTTGCGTATCGCGACGCCAGGTTGCTGCTCGAATACGATCAAGGGAAGGAAACGGGAATAGAGTTGGTAGGCATCACCCGAATGCCCCGCACGCACCTCGCAGACAAGCTTCATCAATACTTCTGGAAATGCGAATCCCGTATTGAACCCATTCGATCCACATTCCAGGTCGAAAATTCCGTAGAGAGCGCCCAGACCCGTCAGGATAGGTACGCGGCGGAACTTCATGCCTTGAATGAGCGTCGCGATTCTCGCCGGTGTGGGTGTCGCCTCCTCTTTTATGCAAGTGATTTTCGGTATCTCGTTAACCAGACGCAATATCAAGGGCAACGACATGTGAACCTGAGTGGAGGCCGGGTGATCCTGGGCGACGATTGGAATATTGACCGCCTGAGCCACGCGTTGAAAGTACTCGAACACCCTGGATTCATTCGGAACCGGCTCCGGCGATGGAGCCACCATGACAGCGTCGGCGCCGAGTTCCTGCGCCATCCGACAAAGGCCGATGGTCGCCAGCGTCCCGGCATGGCTTGCACCTACGATCACTTTGAAGCGTCCGGCCGCCGCTTTGACGGCAATTTTGATGAGTTGCTCTCTTTCCGAATCGAGCAGGCGATTTGATTCCCCCAATACGCCCAGGATGGTGATGCCATCTGTGCCTAAGTCCACCATGAACCGAACCAGCCGGTCGAAGGATTCGAGGTCGAGGTTCCCCTCGTCATCAAATGGGGTTGGGAGAATGGGAAAGACGCCGGAGAAATTCATCCGGTCCGTCATGGACGAATCAGACATACTCCAGTCCGGTTCCTGCAAGCCCAACCAGATCAATATTGAAGGGAAGTTCGGCGGCCGTCGCCAGGAACTCTCCTTGAGTCATCTTATTGTCCGGCATATAAGTTACTAGTGAGCCGGTAGCGCCGATGTCGCTTCGCCGGCGTTGTAGTTGCCAGGGTGCTTCAGACCCAGAGTGTGACCGACTTCATGCACCAGTGTGGCATACGCATAGGTTCCCGGAACGACATTTGCAAGATTATCGGCACTTTCATTATTGATATACAGGTCCCCCGCGAGGTCGCTGGTCGCCGCATCCGGCACAAATGCATAGCCGGCTGACGTTTCTCCTTGCTGGTTGTTTCCGAACCGCAATTGTCCGTAGCCGGAGGAAGAATCAGTGACTTCTTTGACGTTAATATTGAAATTCTGCGATAAGCGCGTGGGGATTTGCTTTGTCGCTGCGATCTGATCCGGCGTAAATGGCGTGAAACCGTTCGCATCTTCCGCCGCGGCATAAGCCGGCGCAGCTGTCATGAAGCTGAAACTTACGGTGACGCTCGATTGAAGCGGACCGGAGCTGTTCCAGCGGTAACTTGCATCGTCCAGGAGAACATCGATCCGGTAGTCATTGGAAATCGGTTTGGAAATTGCTGTTGTCGCTTGCGTGGATACGGCCATTCAGCCCTCCTGTGCGTCAAATCATTAACCTAATTGTTCTTACCCCACACACGCGAGGTTTAGAGTTCGATTGTCGAACTGCGAGATCACTCGGCCAGACTCAAGGAATTACAGGAAAGGATGGCGCAGGACGATGGTTTCTTCGCGCTCAGGCCCGGTCGAAATCATATCCACCGGTACTCCGCAAACTTCCTCGATGCGTTTCAAATATTCGCGGGCCATCGCCGGTAAGCCATCCAACGTCTTGACGCCCACGGTGCTCTGCTTCCAGCCGGGCAATGTCTGATAAACCGGTTCGCAGCGCGACAATTCCTCCGCGCCCACCGGAAGAATGTCCGTAAATACGCCCTCAAGTTTATACCCGATGCATACTTTCAGTTCCTCGACGCCATCGAGTACATCCAGTTTGGTCACGCACAGTCCAGAGACGCCGTTTATCTGAATAGATCGTTTCAACGCTGCCGCGTCGAACCAGCCGCAGCGCCTGGCTCGACCGGTGGTGGCGCCAAATTCATGTCCCTTGTCGGAGAGATGCTTGCCGATCGGATCGAGTTTGCCGACCGCGTCGTAAAGTTCTGTCGGGAATGGCCCGCTGCCGACACGCGTGGTGTACGCCTTGGTGATGCCGAGAACATAATGCAGCATGCTCGGCCCGACCCCGGCCCCCGCGGCTGCCGCACCGGCGACACAATTGCTCGACGTGACGAACGGATAGGTACCGTGATCGATATCCAACAAGGTGCCCTGGGCGCCTTCGAAGAGCAGATTGGCACCGTTGTTATGCGCATCGTAGAGCGCACGCGGCACGTCTGCCACCATTTTCTCCAGTCGTGGCGCGATGGCCAGCGAGCTTTCGAGCACATGCTGGAAGTCAACCGGCTGGGCGTGGTAATAGTGCTGGAGCATGAAATTGTGATAGTCGAGTAATTCGGCCAGTTTCTCGGCGAAGCGCTTCGGTCTGGTCAAGTCCTGGAGGCGCAGTGCCCGACGCGCCACCTTGTCTTCATAGCAAGGGCCGATGCCGCGTCCGGTCGTTCCGATTTTCTTGTCACCCTTGGAAGCTTCGCGCGCCAGGTCGATGGCCTGATGGTAGGGCAATATCAAAGGACAAGCCTCGGAAATTCTCAAGCGTGGCTCTGCGTCAACGCCAGCCTCCTCGAGTTCATCCAGTTCCTTGATTAGTGCCTCGGGCGACAGTACTACCCCGTTGCCGATATAACAGGTGACACCATCGCGCAAAATACCGGAGGGGACAAGATGCAGAACGGTTTTCTTGCCGTTGATAACCAGCGTGTGTCCCGCATTGTGGCCACCCTGGAAGCGCACGACACCTTGTGAATGATCGGTCAGCCAGTCGACAACCTTGCCTTTGCCCTCATCTCCCCACTGGGTTCCGATAACGACTACGTTCTTTGCCATGTTGTTACTCTTTCATGAAAGTTTCGATTTGCCAGCGGCCTTTGCGAAGCGTCAAGAGCCGATCGCATCCAGGATGATCCGGATCAGCCAAAGCTCGTCTTGGGAGTTCGTTGATGACGATTTCGCCTTTGTCGCGTAACTCCTTGATCACGGCCTGAAGGGCCGCGTCGACGCCGTTCGCCGGGTAAGGCGCAAGAATTGCGCCCACTGCCGGCGAGCATGGTGCCAATCGCGCCAACTCGCGCAGATCGAGACTGAAGCCAGTCGCCGCACGGCTTCGTCCGAAAGCCTTTCCGACCTTGTCGTATCGACCACCCAGAGCAATCGCACCTGGGTGCTCAGCGCAATAGGCGGCATATACCATGCCGCTGTGGTAATGCAGACCGCGCAAGTCAGCGAGATCGAAACTGAGTTGCAACTCCTTCACCGCACCTTCCATGGCTCGCAGCTCGGTCAGCGCCTGTTCAATTTCCGGTAGATCCGGCAGGAAGGATTCGGCACGTGCCAAGGCGTCTTTCCCGCCATAGCATTCAGGCAGCGCCAACAGGGCGGAACGATATGGTTCGGCGATATTCCGAACCAGTTCGCGCACGGACGGCTGATCCTTGGCTTGCAGCGCGACGAACAATTCCTGCTCCTGATCCACTTCCAGCACCGCTCCGGTCGCGAGAGCGCGAAAAATTCCGACGTGGCCGATATCAACGCGCGTTGTCGCGATACCCGAAATCTGCAAAGCACCAGCGAGCAGTCGCAGCATTTCCACGTCGGCCTCAACGCCGGCATGACCATACAGTTCGGCCCCGATCTGCAAGGGCTGGCGGGTCGCCGTCAAACCCGTGGGCAATGTATGCAACACGCTGTCGCAATAACACAAACGTGTCACGCCAGCGCGATTGAGCAGATGGGCGTCGATGCGCGCAACCTGCGGCGCGATGTCAGCGCGGACGCCCATGGTGCGACCGGACAACTGGTCGACCAGCTTGAAGGTGCGCAGATCGAGATCGCGGCCGCTACCGGTCAGCAGCGACTCCACATACTCGAGTAGCGGCGGAATGACGAATTCATAACCGTGTTGTCGAAATTCGTCGAGCAGCCTGCGGCGCAATGTTTCGATATGCCAAGCTTCGGCCGGCATGACATCTTCAATTGCTTCGGGCAGGAGCCAACGGCGCATGATACGGCCTATCCAAGAATCACAAACAGGAAGAGTCCGACACCCAAGGATGACAAACCCAGAAATCGTATCTGTCCATCGCTCAGTTCAGTAATCCGGCGAAACCCCTCGCGCCACACGCGTGGTGCCAGGAACGGCAGCAGGCCTTCGAGAATCAGCATTAGCGCAAATGCCAGAAGTAGCGTGTTCAGCATCGCGACGAATCCGCTTTACTTGCCGCTCTTGCCGCTGCCCTTCAGGTACTTGAAGAACTCCGAACTGGGGTCGACAACCAGCAGGTCACTCTTGTTCTTGAAACTCTGCCGATAGGCTTCAAGGCTGCGATAGAAGCTGTAGAACTCAGGATTCTGTCCGAAGGACTGGGCGTAAATAGCGGATGCCTTGGCATCGCCCTCGCCTTTGGTCTTCTGCGCATCCCGGTAAGCTTCGGCCACTATCACTTCGCGCTGGCGATCGGCATCAGCCTTGATCTTCTCGGCCTCTGCGGAACCTTGCGAGCGCAATTCATTGGCAACACGCTTGCGCTCGGTTTCCATGCGCCGGTAAACCGAGTCCGACACCTCCGGCGGAAAATCCACCCGTTTCAGGCGTACATCGATGATTTGCACGCCCATGCTGCGTGCGTCTGCGTCGGCCTTGCGCTGCACTTCGGCCATGATCTTTTCGCGTTCCCCTGAAACCACGTCGTGCACCGTGCGCTTGCCGAACTCTTCACGCAGGCCTGAGTTCACTGTCTGTGCCAGCCGGGTCTTGGCGACGATCTCGTCGCCCCCAACGCTGATGTAATACTGCTTTACGTCGCCGATTCGCCATTTGACATAGGAGTCCACCAGCACGGGCTTCTTTTCGGCGGTTAGGAAACGCTCAGGTTCGGGTGAGTCCATCGTCAGAATGCGTTTTTCAAAGTAACGGACGTTCTGAATTAGCGGCCACTTGAAGTTAAGTCCCGATTCGCGGATCACTTCCTTGACCTCGCCGAGCTGAAAGACAATCGCATACTGGCGTTGATCGACGGTAAACAGGGTCATGGCCGATATGACCAGCCCAACAAACAGCGCAACGGCTATGATCGGCAGACTTCTGAGCATCAACGGTCTCCTCTTTCACGCGAGCGCAGGGCGTCGCGAGAACGTGCCATGCCGGCGTCCTGCTTTTCCAACTGCGGCGGCACTTCATTGGAAATCGCCGGGTTCGAGCGCATGACAGTAGCAGCCTCTGACGCACCGGCCGGCGTTGAGGACGCGGTCGTCGCGCCGGCTGCCTGCATTAGCCGGTCGAGCGGGAGGTAAAGGAGGTTATTCCCCCCTTTGGCGTCGACCATCACCTTGCTGACACTGGACATAACCTGCTGTACCGTGTCGAGGTACAGGCGGCTGCGTGTGACTTCTGGCGCCTTGTTGTATTCGACGAGGATCTGCTTGAATCGGCTGGCCTCGCCCTCGGCATTCGCTATCACACGGCTCTTGTAGCCATTGGCTTCTTCGGTCAGTCGCGAAGCCGCACCACGCGCACGCGGCACGACATCATTGGCGTAGGCCTGGCCTTCGTTCTTGTGCCGCTCGCGATCCTGTCCAGCCTTCGTGGCATCGTCGAACGCGGCCTGTACCTGTTCAGGCGGCTGAGTGCTCTGCATGGTCACGGAACGGATCAAGACGCCGGTCTCGTAACGATCGAGAATATCCTGAATCAATTTGGCGGTGTTGGCGGCTATCTGTTCACGTCCTTCATATAGTACGAAGTCCATCTTGCTCTTGCCGACGATCTCGCGGATCGCCGTTTCAGCGGCGCCCATCACAGCATCATCGGGATGACGATTCTTGAAAAGAAAATGCTGCGGATCCTTGAGCAGATATTGGACTGCGAACTGAACCATGACGATGTTCTCGTCGTCAGTCAACATCAACGCTTCTTTCAGCACTTTGTTCTTTTCGGCGCCGCGATAGCCAACTTCAACCGTACGGACGCCGGAGAGATTGACGATTTCGTGAGTTTCTATCGGCCAGGGCAGCCGTAGATTCGGACCCGAGTTGGTTATGCGCGTGAAGCTCCCAAAGCGCAGTACCACCCCGCGCTGTCCTTCATCAACGATGTAAAAACCGCTTGCCAGCCATACCACGATGATCAGGATCAGCAACAGTCCGATTCCACCGCCAAACTGGCGCAGGTTGAAAGGTGGTCTGGACGCGCCCCCTCCTCCGTTACCCCCGCTATTCTTCCTGCCAAGAAGGCTGGAGAGACGGCGATTGACATCTCGCCAAAGCTCTTCAAGGTCCGGGGGACCTTGATTACCACCTTTGTTGCCACCGGGATCGGGCTTGTTGCCCCAACCGTGGTCGTTCATGGACATGATAATGGCGGCGATCACTTATATAGACCCTGCTGTTTGGATTGGAAAATTATGCGAACTTGATTGCTTCGGTCACGCCAAGGCATCCATCGGATCAGCAAGATTTCTTGCCTGATATCGCGAGGGATGCTCGCGTGCCAATTCAGCCAGCGCGTCGCGCAGCAGTTCCACACCTGCACCGGTCCGCGCACTCATACGTACACGGCTGATTTTAGCATATTCGTCACGCTCCAATCCGGGCGCTATGGAAGTCGCATCGATCTTGTTCCACACGACGACTTGCGGCACATTCGCGGCACCGATTTCGTCTAGTACCTGGTTTACGGCGTTGATTTGCTGAGTGCGGTCTGAACTTGCTGAATCGACAACATGCAGCAGCAGGTCCGCACTCGCCGTTTCTTCCAAGGTCGCATGGAATGCGGCCACCAGCGCATGTGGAAGGTCGCGAATAAAACCAACAGTATCGGAAATAACAATTTGACCGACTTCACCCAAAAAAAGCCGGCGAGAAGTAGTATCGAGAGTGGCGAACAACTGGTCGGCGGCATAGCTGCCCGCTTTTGTCAGCGCATTGAACAAGGTTGATTTGCCGGCGTTGGTATAGCCGACCAGCGACACCGACATAAGATCTCCTCGGGTTCTTGCCCGGCGCCTGACAACGCGCTGGCGCTCCAATTGCTTCAGGCGTTCCTTGAGAAAGGCGACACGTTTTCCGAGCAGTCGACGATCGGTTTCCAGTTGTTTTTCGCCCGGACCACGCAAGCCGATACCGCCTTTTTGCCTTTCAAGGTGCGTCCAACCTCGCACCAGGCGAGTTGACAGGTGCTGCAATTGGGCGAGTTCCACTTGCAGTTTCCCTTCGTGGCTTTTCGCCCGCAACGCAAAAATATCCAAAATCAGGGCGCTGCGATCAATAACCCGGCAATCAAGCGCCAGTTCAAGATTGCGCTGCTGGCCGGCAGTGAGTTCATGATTAAAGATGATGACCTCCGCCTCGTGCTGGCGCGCAGCGCCAGCTATCTCCGCGACTTTCCCCTTGCCGGCGTAGGTGGCGGAATCAGGCGATTGACGCTTGCCACGCACCACCGCCTTGATCCTGGCACATGCACTGCCGGCGAGCAATTCGAATTCCGCCAGTCGTTCGACGTAACTGCCGTCTCCGAAATCGAGTTGAACCAGGATCGCGCTTATCCAAGCCGCATCATCTGGGGGCCGTTCAAGCATTCGGAAATGACGTAGCTGCGGCAACGGACCGCAAGCCCGCCGCGGACGTTACGACCATTACTCGTTATCGTTGTCCAAGTCGATGCTGACCGAACGGCCGGGTACGACGGTGGAGATGGCGTGCTTATAGACCATTTGGGTCAGCGTGTTCTTGAGCAGCACCACATACTGGTCGAAGGATTCGATCTGCCCCTGCAATTTAATCCCATTGACCAAGTAGATCGATACCGGAACATGCTCCTTGCGCAGCGCATTCAGAAACGGGTCTTGTAAGAATTGCCCTTTATTACCCATGGTACGTTCCTCGATTCAGCCATTAAGCGCTCACTGTAAGACATTTTTCGACGGCCCGCCAGCGGCTTCACCTTTTTAAATTGAAATTCGGAGGTAACGGAGGTGTTATCTATCCCTCTTGTCGCCAAAGGGATTACTTGAACTCTTGAATTGCACGTGAAGCGGAGTTCCCTGCAACTTGAATCCTTCCATGAAACTGCGTTCCAGATAGCGTCGGTAGGAATCCGGAAGGTGATCCAGCGCATTACCATGAATCACGATCAGCGGCGGATTCCGACCACCCTGATGTGCATATCGCAGTTTGGGACGGAAGATTCCGTGGCGTGGCGGCGCCTGTTTGGCGACCGCTGCAATCAACGCACGAGTCAGTTTGGGTGTCGACAACTTGGCCATGGCCGCCGACCAGGCTTTGTCTACCGAGACAAGTACTCCACCGATGCCGTCTCCCTTCAATGCGGAAATGTAATGAATCCTCGCGAAGCCGAGAAAATTGAGCTTGCGCTCGATATTCAGCTTGACAATTTCGCGACGGTAATCGTCGACCGCGTCCCATTTGTTCACCGCCACCACTAATGCGCGTCCGGCCTCGATGGCAAAGCCGGCGATGTGTGCATCCTGGTCTGAAATATCCTGACTGGCATCGACCATCAACATTACGACATTGCATTCCTCGATCGCCTGCAGGGTCTTGATGACCGAGAATTTTTCCACCGCCTCAAAAACCTTGCCGCGGCGACGCAAGCCGGCGGTGTCTATCAGAGTGTAGTCGCGACCGTTCCGCGAGAATGGCACTTCGATTGCGTCACGCGTCGTACCGGGCATGTCAAAGGCGATCAATCGTTCCTCGCCGAGCAGGGTATTGATCAGAGTACTCTTACCAACATTGGGTCGCCCGGCTACCGCCACACGCGGCCCGGAACCGGTTTCCGGCGCGTCTGTCGCCACGGAAAATGGCGCCAGCGCCTCGTCGACCAGTTCATTTATTCCGTCACCATGCGCTGCCGAGACCACCAGTGGCGTACCGCAACCGAGTTCGTGGAATTCCGCCGCCACTACCGGTCGATTCATCCCTTCACCCTTGTTGACCACAAGCAATAGCGGGCGACCGGTCTTGCGCAGGCGGTCGGCGATGGCCTGGTCATGCGAGGACAAACCCGCGCGGCCATCGACCACAAATAACACCATGTCCGCCTCCGCGATGGCCGTCTCAGCCTGCCGTGCCATCTCGCGCATTATCCCGTCTTTCGCCGAAGGTTCGAACCCGCCGGTGTCAACCACCAGGTAAGGTTTGTCCCCGACGCGGCCTCGCCCGTAGTGACGATCGCGAGTCAGACCGGGCAAATCGGCCACTAATGCATCTCTCGACCGGGTAAGGCGGTTAAATAGGGTTGACTTCCCAACATTGGGGCGGCCAACGATGACCAGGGTAGGGATCATGACAGTTCTTTTGACGGGTCTCCATGCTCCCGCACGAAACTCATTTCACTGACAGGGCAAAAATACCGCCATCGCGCGTCTGTATGACGAATCCGTCCTTGAAACGCTGAGGGTCAGCAAAGATCGCGCTTCCGTCAGTGGCAAAACGCGCGGCGAAACTACCGTCCGCTTGGTTCAACAGATGAACTATTCCTTGAGAATCCGCCACCACTACATTTCGACCCAGCACCAAGGGTCGCGACAGTCCGCGCATGAATAACTTGTCCTGCTTCCAAAGGCTTGAGCCATTGCTTCGATCGAAAGCCAGGACTGAGCCTTTTTCATCACTGACATAAACGCTTTTCTCGTCCATGTCGAGACCTGTGCTACTGGACACCTCGCGCGACCAGAGTTGGTTGCCGTTATTCATGTCGAAGCAGGCAACCCGTCCTTGGTAGGCCACCGCGCAAACCTCACGTCCCTGTGTTACCGGAAGGCTGGTGATGTCTGCAACCCGCTCCAGTTCGGTGGCCCCCTTGGGCATGGCGACAGTGCCTTCCCATAGTACGGCGCCATTTTCGACACTGATTGCAGCCAGCTTCCCGCCAGGAAAGCCGGCCAGAATGGCCCGATCAGACATCGCAACTCCCGCATAACTGCGCAAGGACAATGCCGGCGTGCTGCGTTGATAGACCCAGCGACGCTTGCCATCCGACGCCTCAAATCCAAAAATGCGAGAATCGCCGCCACGAATTACTACCAACCCGTCGCTTACCGCCGGCGCCGCCAATATTTCCGAGTTGACCCGCGTCCTCCAGACCGGATTTCCGGTGGCTGCGTCGAATGCCAGCACTTCGCCCTTGGAGGTGCCGAGTACCACTAACTTGCCGTCGCTGCCAACTCCACCGGAGAGGACTTGACCGGCGCTGATCCGCCAAACCTGGCGTCCGTCATCGTAGCGCGCCACCGACCCATCGCTGGCCCCTGCGTAGACGCTGTTGCCGATAATCGCAGGCGTGAATGAAAATTCTCTGCTACTGCCGATGCTGGACTGCCAAAGCGGTCTCATTTCGGCTGTCGGAACAATCATTGTCAGTTCGGCTGATTTGATCTTGGATGTGCTGCTCGAAAACGGATTGAGACTTTCGAGGCTCGAACAACCACTCACCAAAATGATCACCATCCACAGAGCGATCGGCGACATGAGGTTTCTCACGGTTTGTTGCTCCCAATCGTCTCGACTTTCAATTGCAACAAATCATGATATTGACCGCGCGATTGGTCGGCACCCGGTGATTTCTGCGTCTCGACCAGATTGGACAATGCTTGCTGATAGGCAGCCTTGGCTTCCCCGTGTTTCTCCTGAGCCGCCAGTATGTCGCCCCTGACTTCGGCGTAGCGTGCGGAAAATGGTGCCACAGGGTCGCTCGCAAGCTGCTTTAGCGCTTCTTCATAGGCGTTTTCCGCAAACAAGACCGTGGCAAGGCGCAGGCGTGCCAAATCTCGTATTTCGCCGTCCCTAGCGTTGTCAACGGTCCATCCGAGTTGCAATTTTGCGGTCTTAGTATCTCCGGCTTCAACTTGCAGCCTGGCCGAAACCAAGACAGCCATAGCGGCATAGGGAGTTCTGGAAAACTTGTCGATCAATTCGCCGGTCGCTTCGCGCGCCTTCTTCGCATCATGCTCGCCGGCCGCCCTTTCAACGGCGGCAAAAACCGCGGCAGCTTGGATACCTTGGTCACGTTGCCACCAATTCCATCCTTGCCAGCCTACCAAAACAACGCTTACGGCGACGACGGCACCGGTCAGGAGGTTTCCGTATTGTTTCCACCAGGTCTTGAGTTCGTCTAACTGTTCCTGTTCTTCGAGGTCATATACCGCCATTCTCATCTTCCCAGTCAAAAAGAATTCCGCCGATCGTCTCGGCAAGTCGAGCGTAACCCACACGCCGTTGCTCGGTTACTTCCCGCAGTGTTTTCAAGGTGATCTCGTTCGCGGCCACCTCATCGTCACCGATGATAACCGCCAGCAACGCACCCGAAGCGTCGGCCCGCCTCATCTGTGACTTGAAGCCGCCGCCACCACAATGCATTTGAATGTTATACCCGTTATTTCGGAGTTCCTCCGCGACTTTGAAAGCGAATCGCTGAGCCGGTTCCCCCTGATGCGCGACAAAGACATCTGGAACCAGGTGCGCGGTTCTTCCACCCTGATCTTTCCACAATGACAACAATCTTTCGATTCCCATGGCGAAACCGCAAGCCGGTTGAGGTTTCCCGCCCAATTGGGCGAATAGTCCGTCATAGCGACCACCGGCGCAAACTGTGCCTTGTGGCCCTAGGCTGTCAACCACCCATTCGAACACCGTGAGGTTGTAGTAATCAAGTCCTCTCACCAGGCGAGGGTTGATCCGATAAGGAACACCCGCATCCTTGAGCAGCGCCTGCACGCCCTCAAAATGCCCGAGCGAGGCGGAGCCCAGGTAGTCATTCAACTTCGGCGCACCCTCGATCATGTCTTGCATATCGGGGTTCTTACTGTCGAGAATGCGCAGCGGGTTGGTATGCAGTCGTCGCTTTGCGTCGGTGTCGAGCGAAGCCGCGTGTCCTTCGAAATATTCGATCAAAGAATTGCGGTGCTGTAGGCGTTCCTCGTTTTGCCCTAGCGAATTGAGCTCCAAGCGAACGCCTTCAATGCCAAGATCGTCCCAAAGTCGCTGGCACATCAAGATCAATTCGGCATCGATATCCGGCCCACTGAAGCCGAGTGCCTCCACACCGATTTGGTAAAACTGGCGATAGCGGCCTCTTTGCGGGCGTTCATGACGAAACATCGGACCCGCATACCAGAGTCTCTTTGGCCCGTCATAAAGCAGGTTGTGTTGAAGCACCGCACGCACACAACCCGCAGTCCCTTCTGGACGCAATGTCAATTGTTCGCCATTGAGGCTGTCCGTGAAGGAATACATTTCCTTTTCCACAATGTCAGTGACAGCGCCAATGGCACGTGTAAACAACGGGGTTTGCTCGACCAGCGGCATGCGGATCGGTCGGTACCCATAGGCGCGCACCCAGTCCCGCATGATCCCCTCAAACTCCTCCCAGAGTTCGGCTTCGTCGGGCAGGATATCGCTCATCCCGCGTATCGCCTGTAGGATTTGATTCATGAATCGGATTCAGATCAAGAGTGGCGCTGCGGATATTTTCGGGCCACGTACTCGTCGATTATGGCGCGAAACTCTCCGGCGATATTCTCACCCTTCAAGGTAACCGTACGTTTTCCGTCGACGTAGACCGGCGCCACGGGCGTTTCGCCGGTACCTGGCAAACTGATGCCAAGGTTGGCATGCTTGCTTTCACCAGGGCCATTGACTACGCACCCCATGACTGCGAGAGTCATGTTTTCAACGCCTATGCGCTGCAGACGCCAGGTCGGCATCTGGTCGCGCGCGTAAGACTGGATGTCCTGTGCCAGTTCCTGAAACACTGTGCTGGTCGTCCTGCCGCATCCTGGACAAGCCGCAACTAGCGGGGTAAACGCTCGCAATCCCATGGTCTGCAAGATTTCCTGTGCGACGATGACCTCTCGGGTCCGATCGCCATTCGGTTCAGGAGTCAAAGATACGCGTACGGTATCGCCAATGCCTTCCTGCAAAAGGACTGCGAGTGCCGCCGTTGAAGCAACGATACCCTTGGAGCCCATGCCGGCCTCAGTCAGCCCAAGGTGCAACGAATATTCGCAACGGGCGGCCAATTCCCGATAGATCGCCACCAGATCTTGAACGCTCGAAACCTTGCAGGAAAGTACGATCTTGTCACAACCCAACCCCACCTCTTCGGCCATGGACGCACTCTCCAGCGCCGAAGTGACCATCGCTACGCGCATGATTGCTTTGGAATCCAGCGGAGTTACACGCTTACCGTTCTGGTCCATGATGCGTGCCAGCAATGCCTGGTCCAGGCTCCCCCAATTCACGCCAATGCGTACCGGTTTGTCGTGGCGGCATGCGATCTCGATCAGGCGCGCAAATTGGTCGTCACGGCTCGTGCCTTTGCCGACATTGCCGGGATTGATGCGCAATTTGTCCAGTGCCGCAGCACAATCCGGAATTTCTTTCAGGAGACTGTGACCGTTAAAATGAAAGTCGCCGACCAGCGGCACCTGCAGGTTCATCTTTAACAAACGCTCGCGAATTCGAGGAACTGCCGCCGCCGCCTCTCGGTTATTCACCGTAATGCGAACGATCTCAGATCCGGCACGAGCCAACTGGGCGATCTGCGTGCTGGTGGCAAAATCGTCGACTGTGTCGGTGTTGGTCATCGACTGGACGACGATTGGTGCTAGACCTCCAATGACGACATCGCCGACCGTGACTGGATGCGAGCGCCGACGCAGCCGAGATCCGCTGGACAGACCAGGATCTGAATCATTCATTCGAGAGTAAGCCGTGCGACTTCGACCTTCGTATGCGGACGCAAGTCGACTTGCTGGTCTTCAAACTGCAATTGAACATGCGAAGCGTTGCCGATCACCAGTGAGAAGGGTGGCTTTCCATTGACCACCTGACGCGTACCCGGCTCATTGTTTTGCGCAAATATGACGCGTTGCATCGCATCCTTGACTTCGACCCAGGATTTGTCCTCGAAGACAAAAATCAGCTGACGGAAATCAGGCTGAGATAAGGGAATTTTCGCTGGTTCCGGTTGGCCGGGTTCGACCTGCGTCGCCGGAGGCTGAACGGCATAAGGCAATGGCGGTCGCGCCACCGGCACGGTGGCGGTGTTTGGGGACTTGGCTTTCCCGGACCCTCCCGGCAATTCAAAGTAAGTCGCGATGGCAATCACCATCGCCAGAAACGTTACCAGCAGCGCCAGGTGTGGCAGATAGCTGTGCCGCTCACCCGGTTGGGGCAATGCCGCGCCGGTATCCTTCGGCAAATGAATTGGCGAGTCGGCCTGAGGAGTTTCCCGATCCATCATGACCAGCAGCGGATGAGGATCAAGCTGCAGCAATTTGGCATAGCTGCGGACAAATCCGCGGACGAATGTGGCACCGGGGAGTTGCGCAAGATCGTTGCGTTCGATCGCCTCAATCTGGCGCTGACTGAATTTGATCGAATTGACCACGTCGGCGACCGAAAGTCCGCGTAACTCTCGCGCCTCGCGTAGGCACCGGCCCGGAGATTCGTCGGATGGTATGGGCATGCCAAACAAATCAACATGCCGGGCCTCAAGAGTCCCGATCTGTTCCGACGATTGCTGAATTTCACTCAATCGTATTGTCCCTGCATCAACATCTGTTGTTCCTGACTGTCGGGGAACTGCCGCCTTAGCTGCGAGGCCAGGCGTGCCTCGGCTTCCCGGTCGCCGAACTTACGCTCTATTCGCACGCCCAGCCACAAAGTTTCGGGACTCGGCTCGGCGATCTTGTGCAGTTCCCGCAGATGCAGCCGGGCAGCCGCGATTCGGCCTTGGCGGTAGGATATGTCGGCCAGAAAGTAGATTGCTCGATCAGCGTTGCTGTCCAGGCGCAAGGCCTTCACGAAGAAATCCTCGGCAGCCTTGTCATCTTTGATCCGCATTGAACAAATGCCGGCGTTGGTATATGGCAAGGCGGGGGTCGCATACAACGGGCTCTTGATGGCAGCCAGGAAATATTGCAGGGAACGCCGCTCACGGCCTGTTTGGCAGAGAAACCATCCGAAACTATTGTTGATTTCCGGATCTGTCGGCGCGATGGCCAGCGCCCGCTCAAAATTATTCTCTGCGCTTTGATTTTCGCGCAATTGCATATAGACCAAGCCCTGCAAGTTGTACGCTGGGGCGTAACCGGAATCGGCGGACAAGGCCGTGCGGGCCTCCTCAAGTGCCACGCCCATATTTCCACGCTGCATGTAAAGGGCACCGAGTTCAGTATGCACCTTGGCACGCTGCCTTGAATCGTTGGTAGCACTCTGTTGCGATACCGGTTGTTCGGTCGCTTGCTCGTTCGCCCGATTACCGACGGCACAGCCTCCGAGATACAGGACGGCCGCAAGGGCAGCAAGAAGGGCGTTGATCGTCATAGCGCGGTCTGAGCCACAGGTATCGAAATCGCCGTTCGAACAGTCCGGGAGGTACGATCCAATACTTGCCCGGCGAGTTGGCCACAGGCTGCGTCGATGTCTGCACCGCGGGTCCGGCGGGTAGTCGTGACTATCCCTGCGGACATCAAAATTTCGGCGAAACGCCTTACTCGCTCGGCGCCTGAACGGCGAAACCCCGACCGAGGGAATGAGTTGAACGGGATCAGGTTGAATTTGCAGGGAACTTCCTGCGTCAGTCGCAGCAGCCCATGTGCATCGGCATCACGATCGTTAATACCGTCTAGCATTATGTATTCAAAAGTGATGAAGTCGCGCGGTGCGTTTGGCAGGTAGCGACGACATGCCGCCATCAATTCGGCAAGCGGATACTTCCGGTTTATCGGCACCAGGCGATCGCGCAAGGCGTCGGTGGCGGCGTGCAACGAAACCGCCAAGGCTACTGGACAATCCTGACTCAGCCGGTCCATTGCCGGCACGATGCCTGAGGTCGACAAGGTGACGCGGCGACGCGAAAGGCCGTAGGCATTGTCGTCAAGCAACAGGCGCAACGCACTCAACACATGTTCATAGTTGGCGAGCGGCTCGCCCATACCCATCAGCACGACATTGCTGATGATTCGCTCTCCTTTAGGATTGAATCCCAAAGCCTTGTTGGCTTGCCACACCTGACCGATAATTTCGGCAACCGACAAGTTTCGATTGAAACCCTGCTTGCCTGTCGAACAGAAGGCGCAATTCAACGCACAGCCCGCTTGAGTCGATATGCATAAAGTTCCCCGGTCCACTTCAGGGATAAAGACGGTCTCGATGGCATTTCCCCCGCCGACATCAAACAAGAACTTTCGCGTCCCATCCATTGACGTCATGTCGCTGAGGATGGATGGAAGAACTACGCAGGCGTGGCCCTTAAGTTTGACGCGCAGTGACTTGGCGATGTCTGTCATTGCGTCAAAATCACTCTCCCCGAATCGATGCAGCCAGCGCAACACCTGTTTGGCGCGGAAAGGCTTTTCGCCGATACCGGCAAAAAAATCCCTAAGGCCGGCGGCATCGAGGTCAAGGAGATTCAATGCCATTAGCGCGGGCAAATGCTCATCGTCGAAAAGAAAAAGGCGATCTCGACGGCAGCAGTGTCGGCAGCATCCGAACCATGCACGGCGTTTGCGTCAATGCTGTCGGCGAAATCGGCGCGGATCGTGCCCTTATCGGCCTTTTTCGGATCGGTCGCCCCCATCAACTCACGATTCTTGATGATCGCACCTTCGCCCTCCAACACCTGCACCATCACCGGGCCTGAAGTCATGAATTCGACCAGATCCTTGAAAAAGGGTCTGTCCCGGTGCACCGCATAGAAGCCTTCGGCTTCCCGAAGTGACAGATGAATCATGCGCGCGGCGACGACTCTCAAGCCATTGGTCTCGAAGCGGGAGTAAATCTTGCCAATCAGATTCTTGGCTACAGCATCGGGTTTGATGATGGAAAGGGTGCGTTCAAAAGCCATCCGGTTTCTCCGTTGGAAAAATCGTCATTTTATCGCATTAATTACTTGTACCGACAGGAATTTCCGCACGGATTCTGCGCCCGGCGCCGTGGTCGGCGTTGCCCATCCCTAAATCGAAAATGGCGCCCAGCAGGAAATCCCGCAAACGCGCCATTCGGATGAGAATCTTTCGAGATTGCTAGATCATGCCCAATGCCCGCGGCAGAAACAGTGACATGGTCGGCCAGTAAGTCACCAGGACCAAGAACACCAGCATGGTGAGCAACCATGGCCACGTCGCAATGGTTAGTTCGGTGATTCCCATCTTGGTAATCCCGGACGCCACGTAAAGGTTCAGCCCCACAGGTGGGTGACACATCCCGACCTCCATATTTACCACCATCAGGATGCCGAAATGCACCGGATCTATGCCCAGTTTGATCGCGATCGGAAACAGGATCGGCGCAAGAATCAGCACGATCGATGAAGGCTCCATGAAATTTCCTGCGGCCAGCAATAGTACGTTGGCGATTAGCAGGAAGCCAATGACGCCGACGCCCGTGCCGATCATCGCATCGGCCATGGCCTGCGGGATCTGTTCCGAGGTCATGAGGAAGGAGAAGAGCATGGCGTTGGTGATGATGTATAGCAGCATCGCACTCATGTTGGCTGATGACAACAGCACCCTCGGCACATCCTTCATGCCGAGATCCTTGTAGATAAACACCGCCGTGATAAAAGCCCATACTGCACTGACGGCTGCCGCCTCGGTCGGAGTGAACATGCCCGAGTAAATGCCGCCCATGACGATGACGATCAAGAGCAACCCCCAGATGGATTCCCGCAGGGCCTTGAACCGCTGCGCCCAACTCGCCTTGGGCATACGCGGGTAATTGTTGCTGCGGGCGCGGTACCAGGTCGTCATCCCGAGCATGGTCGCCAGTATGATTCCTGGAATGATGCCCGCCATGAACAACGCCCCGACCGAAGTATTGGTCGAGACAGAGTACATAACCATCACGATCGAAGGTGGGATTAAGATGCCCAAAGCTCCGGACGTCGTGATGACTCCCGCACCGAAGCGTTTCGGAAATCCGGCCTTGACCATGGCTGGCATCAGGATCGAGCCGATCGCCACGACAGTGGCTGGACTCGAACCGGATACGGCGGCGAACAGGGCGCAAGCCAGTACCCCACCAAGGCCAAGTCCGCCGTACCAATGCCCGACCATCGAGGTTGCGAAGCGGATCATTCGCTTTGCCACACCGCCGTGGGTCAGGAAGTTGCCGGCGAGAATGAAGAACGGAATCGCCATGATCTCGAACTTCTCTATTCCGGTGAACAACTTGAGCGCGACCGCCTCGACCGGCACGTCGGTGAGGAAGAACAAGAATGAAAGCACCGTCAGCCCGAGTGAGATCGAGATCGGCATGCCGGTCAGCATCAAGACCACCAACAGGGAGAAAATGATGATCGTATTCACTTGCGACTCTCCCCATCAGTTTCCCGCGGATGAAGTTCGTCGTCCATACGGAAGATCTTGTCCTCATTGCCAGGAGCGGCGAGCGGCTCCTCATCCAGGCCATCGACATGGCCATGGTCGTGATGCGGCAGCTCGCCGCTGCGTATAAAGCTGACGGTCACCTGGAGAAAGCGGAAGCACATCAGGTAGGAACCGAGCGGCACGGCCGAATAAACCGTCCAGGTGGGCCATTCCAGGTCGGGAGTAGTGGGGCCTTCGGGAAGATCGCCGGTGTTCAAGCCGAGGACTTTGAAGATCGCATAATGCGCGCCATTTTCCCAGACAAACGTCGCGCCAAGCGTACCGACGATTCCGGTGAATAAGGCGCCGGCCAGCAGACCGAAAATGATGAAACGAGTTCGATTACTGTCCTGCAGACGGTTTATCAGGACATCTACGCCGACATGGATACCTGTGCGAACGCCATATGCGGCCCCGAACTTGGCCATCCAGACGAACATGATGATGCAGAGTTCCTGCGCCCAACTGAAGCTGAGACCCAATAGCCAGTCCTGCACCACCGGAATCTCCCAGCCGGAGGCGTAGCGGTGCACCACGGCGGCGAAAATTATCACGGTCGCGGCACCCATGAAGAAGGTGATTAACCATTCCTCGAGATGATTCAACGCTCTCATAATCATCTACGCTCTCCAAACGCAAAAAAACCACCTCGCTCAGCACGATGCCGGGACGAGGTGGCTTGACGGCGGGGAATTACAATTTCGCCGGATCGAAACCGGTTTCCTTGTAAATCGTGTGAATCAGATCCTTGCCGATACGCGACTCCATTTCGGTGTGTACCTTTATCAGTGCCTTCTTAAGCTCTTTCTTCTCGCTCGCCGTTGGAACCATTATCTCGGATTTCCCTGATTTGCGCACGGCCTCCATGGCATCGTCATTTTCCTTCTGGGCGATCTCGTTGGCGAACTTGGTCGCTTCCTTCATCGCCTGTTCCAGTTGGCCACGGACATCCGCCGGCAGACCATCCCAGAACTTCTTGTTGGTGATCACGGCGTACCCGAGATAGCCATGGTTCGAGAGACGAACGTATTTCTGCACTTCGTGCATCTTCTGCGTATAGAGGTTCGACGGCGGGTTCTCGGTTCCGTCCACCACGCCCGTTTGCAGCGCCTGGTATACCTCGGAGAAAGCCATCACCTGAGGTAGCGCTGATAACGCGCGAATTTCAGCCTCTAGCGTCTTGGAAGATTGAATCCGCAACTTTTGTCCCTTGAAGTCCTCCACCTTTCGGATTGGCTTGTTTGAGCTAAACACCTTGAACCCATTGTCCCAGAAAGCCAAGCCATGGATGCCCTTGGCGTCAAGCTTGTTCATCAACATCGCGCCGACCGGACCGTAAGTCACCTTATGCAGTTCCGCATAGTCATCGAATAGGTAAGGCAGATCGAATACCTCGAACTCTTTTACGCCCAGTGGACCAAATTTCGCTAGCGACGGCGCCAGCATCTGAACTGCGCCGAGTTGCAGCGCCTCCATCTCTTCTTTGTCCTTGTAAAGGGTGCTGTTGGCATAGACTTCGACTTTGACCTTGCCTTTGGTGAGTTCGCCGGCGCGCTTGGCAAAGAAATCGGATGCCTTGCCCTTAGGGGTGTCGTTGGCTACCACATGGCTGAACTTGATGACGATTGGCTGCTGCGCGATTGCAACAAGTGGTATGGCTGCAAGAATGCAATTTATGACGAGGGTACGAAATTTCATGGTTTATCCTCCTGAATGATTGGCCATAATATCAGCAAAATTTTGACGCCGGGTCGCAGGTTGCCACAATTTTCAATCGTTGCCTTGACAAGGATCAACATAGACCTCGTTGCCGCGCCGAGTCAGAGTCCATTCCCCAAAATCAATCGCTGGATGGCGATCCGGCCCGGCATACAGTATTTGCCGCAGGGCCTCAATCAGACGCGCTTCACTCGGAATCCTGACTCCATGCCGTACCAAAAGGAAGCGCAGCAGGTTACGCCCACGCGATTCGGTCAATTTCTCCAGGATCGCAGTCGGTATTGGGAAATTCGGAGGGGCGCCGTCCAGGTCTAGCGAGGCCAAATCGTTGAGTAAAGCCAGGGCCTCGGCAAAACGCGCGGCCGCGGCAGTTAGTGTTTCCTCTGCCGCGGGGAAACGTGACTGCAACGCCGGGACAATTTCATGGCGCAGGAAATTTCTTGCGAAACCGGTATTTGCATTGCTCTCATCCTCCACCCATTTCAAATCGTGTTTCTTCAGATAATCATTGATATCCTGACGCGCGACACCAAGCAACGGTCGAATCAGGCGCAAACCTGGCCGCATTGCACGCGTCTGGGGCATTCCCGACGCCCCTGCCAGACCTGTTCCGCGCAGCAAGTTGAAAAGTACGGTTTCGGCCTGATCACCGCGATGTTGCCCGAGCAATATCCAGTCGGCGACGAGTCCACCAAAAGCAGCATAGCGTTCAGCTCGTGCTGCCGCTTCGATGCCGACCCGTGAGGAGTTTGAAACGTCGACAGCGATGATCTTCAGAGGCACGTCCAGTTGGTCGCATAGTTCACCACAGAACTCCTGCCACCTGTCTGATCGCGCGCTGAGCCGGTGATTCACATGACAGGCATCCAGTCGAAAATTTAATGCCGTCTGGAGCTCGTGAGCGGCGTGCAGGAGGGCGACGGAATCGCGCCCACCTGAAAGACCGACACTGAGACGTTGGTGTGGCGACAGATGACGGCGCAAGCATTCCACCACGGTGGCTTGCAGCCGGTCAGGCGACTCGCGATTCCTTGTACTTACCATAACCCATCAGACGCTCGAAGCGACGCTCTAGCAACTCGGTCGGAGAAAGTTCGGAAACCTGGCGGAGCGCATCCTGAATGGCCTTTTTTAGGGAGGCCGCCG
>Ga0163199_1000281_pt1 | contig 32191 bp, 31 predicted proteins | sample PL_2010_150m_FD_113537 | JGI IMG/M metagenome (GOLD analysis project Ga0163199, IMG submission 113537) | Freshwater microbial communities from Powell Lake, British Columbia, Canada to study Microbial Dark Matter (Phase II) - PL_2010_150m | ecosystem: Environmental > Aquatic > Freshwater > Lake ...
GCGTGCAGCAGGGTTCCCCCGCGCGAGCGGGGATAGGCCCTGTTGAAGCAGGTGCCAGCAGACGATAGGGGCGGTTCCCCCGCGCGAGCGGGGATAGGCCCGTCGTAGCGATGCTGGATCACGCAAATCACCTGGTTCCCCCGCGCGAGCGGGGATAGGCCCAGGGCCTAGAACAGCCTTAAAACCGGGTTAATGGTTCCCCCGCGCGAGCGGGGATAGGCCCTCCTGCGCTGCCTCTGCCCTTGCGTGAAGGGTGCGGTAGTATCGCCACCCATGGCAGATGACTATGAAATCGCAAAGGCTGGTGGAAAGCATGCTGGGCTGATCGACAGAAACGATGGGATGCCAGACCATTTGGTTGAAAAATCGATTCGGTCTCTGGAAAATAGAATTCAGATACACAAGGCGAAGATTGCTAACCCGCGCGATTTTGTGGATACTTCGACCACGGACGTTGATATCGGGTACCTGGTCAACTCCTACTGGCCGAAGGAGATAGCCACTTACAAGAGTGAAGTCAAGGTGTTGCGCGGGATTTTGAAGGACAGAAAATGAGTAACGAAGTGAAGTTTCAAGCGGTTCTGAAGGATGTATTGCACATCCTGGTGGATCGCGCTGCGAGTAAGGCCGGCGCCCTGAGCCAGTATGACCAAGGCGTGCGCATGGGAAACTTTGAGGCTGTTTCCACCATCCTGAACGAAATCGAGACCTTTGGCATTGACCCGGCTGATGTCGGCATGAAGGGTTTTGATCCAATGTCCATGCTGAGGAACCCGCGCAAGGCCGCATAGCCCACCCAGCCATGAGCTACTTTGAAGCCGCGCTGGAGATCCTCAAAGAAAAGTTTGAGCCCTTCCGGGCGCTGGTGGTGTTTGATGACAAGGCGCTACGCCGCTACGTCATAAACTGAGGCCCGCAGCTGGTGCGCCGGCGTGACGACTAGGAGAGAAATATGCCAGCCAGAGTCAATAGCATCAAGTTGCCCAGCATGACGCCGGGCTCACACAAACAAATCCAGTGGTTGCGCTTCGGCAAGGCCGGTGCGCGCCCCAAGGTGTACCTGCAAGCCGCCATTCACGCCAATGAGATGCCGGGCACCATGGCCTTGCATCACCTGATGCCGCAGTTGCTGGCGGCCGAGAGCCAGGGCTTGATTCAGGGCGAGATCATCGTGGTGCCCACCGTCAATCCGATTGGCCAGGCGCAACTGGTCGGCAACGCGCATGCCGGTCGCTACAACCTGCTGAGTTATGAAAATTTCAACCGCAACTGGCTGAGCCTCAGTGACGCTGTCGCCGAGCGCGTAGGCGAGCGCCTGGGTGAGGATGCTCAAAGTAACGTCAAACGCATTCGAAAGGCGGCGCGCGAGGCCCTGGCCGACATGAAGCCGGTCAATGAATTGCAGACGCTACGGGTCGAGATCATGAAGCTCAGCATTGATGCCGACTACGTGCTGGATTTGCACTGCGACATCCATGCCGCCTTGCACCTGTTCACCTCGGCCTGCGACTGGCCAAACGGCGCCATTCGTGAACTGGCCGCCGATCTGGGCGCCAAGGCCAGCCTATGCAACGAGCCCTATGCAAGCAGCCTGACTTTCTCCGGTGTGCATGCGTCGCTGTGGGGGCGCTTGCGCGACCGTTTTGCCCAGGCGACGATACCGCAAGCCTGCATGGCGGTTACGGTCGAGATGCGCAGCCAGTTCGATGTGAGCGACGCGCTCGGTCGCAGTGATGCCAACAATTTGTACCGCTGGCTGGTTCGGCGCGGCGTCGTCAAAGGCCGGGTGCTGCCGCTACCGCGCCTGCTGTCGCCCGCCATGCCCATCAGCGGCATGGATGTGGGTTACAGCCAGGGCACAGGTTTTCTGGTCTTTCATGTGAAGCCGGGCACGCTGGTCAAGAAGGGACAAGCCATCTGTGACGTGATCGACCCAGCCAGCCCGTACGGTCCGAAGGCACGCACCACCTACAAAAGTCAAACCAAGGGCGTGCTGTTTTCTTGCCGGCTCGACGGCAACCTGTCCTGGCCGGGCCAGGTGATGTACCGTATCGCCGGCGCGCAGCCCTTGCCGCACCGACTCGGCATGTCGGGGCTGGATGACTGACTGACGCGGCGCTTCAGTCGTCCAGGTCCACCGCGTCCACGTCCGAGCCTGGGGGCAGGGCCGCCATGGCTTTTTTGACCAGACCAACGTGTTCGGTCTCTTCGTCGCGCAGTTCGGTGAACAGTTCGCGCACACCGGCGTCCTTCACAAACTTGATGGCTTCATCATAGAACCCATAAGCCTTTTCTTCTGACGACAGCGCCAGTTGCAAGGCCTTGAAGGCGGACATATTCCAGCGGGGTGCGCCAAACTCCGGCGCCTCGACGTCGAAGATCGCAGTCTTGCTGACACGCACGGGTTTGTCACCGAACAACTGCTTCCTGCGCTCGGCGAGCTGCTGCCCGTGCTTTTCTTCATTGACGGCCATCGACTCAAAAATGGACGCGGCGTCAACCCCATCGCGCCGGCCGATTTGTTCAGCGAAGAAGTTGTATCTATCCCGGGCTTCGCATTCGATCAGAACGGCGAGATCGAGGGCGTCCATGAGATCGAGGGTGGCGAAGTTGATTTTGACGGACATGGGGTCTCCTGTAGTTCAAGACTAAATGCGCACTTTAGCAATGGATTGGGTGGGTTCCTCTGATATGGATCAGGAGGAACCGGAAAATCGATCCTGGAGTTGACATCACACCTGACAAAAGGCCGGTTTGCACCGGCCTTTCAGGATGCCAGCGTGGGTCTACTCCTTGATGTCGACGCCGTAGAAGCTGTGGCGCCCAAAGGGGCTGAGCTTGAAGTCGATCACTTCCTTGCGCACCGGTTTGAGTTGCACCGCATGGGCGATGGTGAACCACGGTGCCTGCTCCTTGAACACGACCTGGGCCTGGCTGTAGAGTTTGCCGCGTTCGGCCGGGTCGCTGATGACCTTGGCTTTTTGCACCAGATCTTCAAAGGGCTTGTAGCACCACTTGGCCACATTGCCGCCACCCGTCTTGGCCGCGTCGCAGCCGAGCAGGGTGTGCAGGAAGTTGTCGGGGTCACCGTTGTCGCCGGTCCAGCCCAGCATGCCCATCTGGTGCTCGCCGTTTTGCATGCGCTTGCGGTACTCGCCCCACTCAAAGCTCTTGATCTCGGCTTTGACACCGATCTTGGCCAGGTCCGCCTGCATCAGTTCGGCGATGCGCTTGGCATTCGGGTTGTAAGGGCGCTGCACCGGCATCGCCCAGATGTCGGTGCTGAAGCCGCCAGCCAAACCGGCAGCGGCCAGCAACTTCTTGGCGCCTTCCGGATCGAAAGCGTCGTCCTTGATCGCGTTGTTGTACGACCACTGGGTCGGCGGAATCGGGTTCTTCGCTGCCACACCCGTGCTCAGGTAGACCGCATCCACGATGGCCTGCTTGTTGATGGCCATGTTGATCGCCTTGCGCACGCGCACGTCGTCAAACGGCTTCTTGGTGGTGTTGTAGGCGAGGTAGCCAACGTTCAGGCCAGCTTGTTCCAGCACCTGGATCTTGGGGTCCTTGCGGATTGCGTCGAGATCGGCCGGATTCGGGTACGGCATCACATGGCACTCGCCTTTTTGCAGCTTGGCCCAGCGCACCGAGGCGTCCGGCGTGATGGAAAACACCAGGTCGTCGATCTTGGCCTTGCCAGCGTAGTACTCGGGGAAGGCCTTGTAGCGGATGATGGCGTCTTTCTGGTACTGCACCAGCATGTAGGGTCCGGTGCCGATCGGCTCCTGATCGACCTTCTCGGGTGTGCCGGCCTTCAGCATGGCATCGGCGTACTCCTTGGACTGGACGCCGGCAAATTCCATGGCCCAACCCGACAGGAACGGAGCCTCGGGCTTGTTCAGTGTCATCTTGAGCGTGTAGTCATTGACCTTCTCGAGCGACTTGAGCAACTTGTCCATGCCCATGTCGCCGAAGTAGGTGTGGTTGGAACTGGTGACCTTGAAGTAGGGGTTGCTTTCTTTCCACTGGCGCTCGATGGCAAAGATCATGTCGTCGGCGTTCATGTCGCGCGTCGGCTTGAAATTCTTGTTGCTGTGCCACTTGACGCCCTTGCGCAGGAAGAAGGTGTATTCCTTGCCGTCGGGGGATACGGTCCAGCGCTCGGCCAGGCCCGGTACCACGGTGGTGCCGCCGCGCTCGAAGTCGACCAGGCGGCTGTAGATCTGGCTGTTGGCATCAAAGGAGGTACCGGTGGTGTTGATGCCGGGGTAGAAGTTCTCCGGACTGCCTTCGGAACAGTAAACCAGCGTCTTGGCCGAGGCTGGTGCCAGTGCCAGCAGCGCCGGCAGGGCGAGCGCGCACAGCAGGGCTTGGTGGGCCGATGGCTTGCGGCCGCTACCTGAGAGTTTCTTGGTCATCTTTTGGACTCCTTCGGGGTTAGTGCTGCGATGCAGCGGTTGGGATAAATTGTTCAGCCTCATGGCAGGCGACCTGTCGGCCCGCGAGTTCACGCAGCAGCGGACGCTCTGCCTGGCAGCGTGGCGTGACACTGGCGCAACGGGTTGAAAAGACGCAGCCACTGGGCGGGTTCAGGGGTGAGGGCAAATCACCCTTCAGTACGATGCGCTTTCTGGCCGGACCGCTGCCCATGATACCGGGTGTGGAAGCCAGCAGGGCCTGGGTGTAGGGATGCAGCGCTTGTGTGAAGAGGGTCTTCTTGTCACCCTGTTCGACGGCGTGACCCAGGTACATCACCATCACGTCGTGCGCAATGTGACGCACCACGCCGAGGTCGTGTGAGATAAAGAGGTAGGCCAGGCCGAGTTCCTGCTGCAGGTCAGCCAGCAGGTTAAGCACCTGGGCCTGGATCGACACATCCAGGGCCGACACCGGCTCGTCGGCGACGATCAGGGAGGGTTTGAGCATGAGGGCGCGCGCGATGGCAATGCGCTGGCGCTGGCCGCCCGAGAACATGTGCGGATAGCGTTCATAGTGCTCGGGGCGCAGTCCGACCAGTGCCAGCATGGCGCGCGCCTGTTCGGCACATTCAGCGCTGGAAAATTGCGTATTGATCTGCAGCGGTGCTTCCAGAATGGAGCCAATTCGCTTGCGCGGATTCAGTGACCCGTAGGGATTCTGAAACACCAGTTGCACACTGCGACGCAGCGCGTGACGCTCAGCGCGGGGCGCATGCACGACATCAACGCCGTTCAACCGCAGTTCGCCAGCCGTCGGCTTCTCGATCAGCGACACCATGCGGGCCAGCGTTGACTTGCCGCAACCGGACTCGCCCACCACCGCCAGCGTCTTGCCGGCCTGCAGCGTGAAGGAGACGCCGCCAACCGCCTGCAAGTGTTCGCTCGGGTGCAGAAAACCACGCCCAATCCGGTAGACCTGGCGCAGGTCGCGCGCCACAACGACGGCCTGGTCTGGTGTGCTCATGACGGCGCCCCCAGCGGATACAGGCAGCGCACCTGCCCCTGCTGCCGTGATTGCAGCGGTGGACGCTGCGCGCGGCAAGCGTCCTGTGCGTAAGCGCAGCGCGGTGCAAACAGGCAGCCGTGCGGACGGTCGTACATGCCGGGGACCATGCCGGGAATGGTGGTCAGGCGCGTCAGGCCGTCGCTGCGCTCGGGCAGTGCCGCCATCAGGGCCTGCGTGTAAGGGTGCTGCGGCCGGGAAAACAAATCAGCGGCGCTGCGCTGCTCCATGATCTGTCCGGCGTACATCACAGCAACGCGCTGCGCCATCTCGGACACCACCCCCATGTTGTGGGTGATCAAAACGAGTGCCATGCCGCGTTCCTTTTGCAGGCCATGCAGCAGGTCCAGAATCTGCGCCTGGATAGTGACGTCCAGTGCGGTGGTGGGTTCATCGGCAATCAGCAACTTGGGGTTGCAGGCGATGGCCATGGCGATCATGACGCGCTGATTCATGCCGCCCGACATCTGGTGTGGATAGTCCTTCAGGCGGCTCTCGGGCGCCGGGATGCCGACCTGCTCCAGCAACTCGATGGAGCGCCGGTGTGCTGCCTGCTTGTCGAGCTTGAGGTGCAGTCGCAGCGTTTCGGCGAGTTGAAAGCCGACGCTGAAGCAGGGGTTCAGACTGGTGGTGGGATCCTGAAAGATCATTGCCACGTCCTTGCCGGTGAGTTTGCTGCGCTCACTGTCGGAGAGTTTCAGCAGGTCGTGGCCGTCAAAGCGCAGCGTGTCCGCTGTTACCCGTCCTGGAAACGGCACCAGGCCCATCAGCGCCATCATGGTGACACTTTTTCCCGAGCCCGACTCGCCGACGATTCCGAGCACATCGCCGGTTTCCAGCGAAATGCTGACGCCGTCCACCGCGTGCATGCTCGCGTTCTTCGACGGAAACTCGACCGACAGGTTTTCTATTTCAAGCAGTGCCATCAGTTGTCATTGCGGACTTGATCCGCAATCCAGCGTTGGCGTGGCACTGGATCCCGGATCGGGTCCGGGATGACGTTGGGGGAGTCTAGGATGACGCACGGGTGCTTTGAGTTCGCGTTTTGCATGGAACTAGTCCTCAGCGCTTGAGCTTGGGATCGAACGCATCGCGCAATCCGTCGCCCAGCAGGTTGAACGCCAGCACCGTGATCAGGATGGCCAGGCCGGGGAAGGTCACCACCCACCAGGCGCGCATCACAAACTCTCGTGCATCGGCCAGCATGGTGCCCCATTCGGGTGAGGGTGGCTGCGCACCCAGGCCCAGAAAGCCCAGCGCGGCAGCGTCCAGAATGGCGGTCGAGATGCCCAGCGATGCCTGCACGATCAGCGGCGCCAGGCAGTTCGGCAGCACCTCGTTGAACATCAGCCGCAGATGGCTGGCGCCGTTCATGCGCGCTGCGGTTACGTAGTCCTTGGCCATCTCCCCGATGACCGCAGCGCGCGTGATGCGTACGTAATGCGGCAGCACCACCACCGCCACCGCCAGCATGGCATTCATCAGACCCGGCCCCAGGATGGCGACGATGACGATGGCCAGCAACAGGCTGGGCAGCGTCAGGATGATGTCCATCAGGCGCATCACGCCAATCTCGAAGACACCGCGGAAATAGCCCGATGTCAGGCCCAGAACCGTACCGACGATGATTGACAGGGCAACCACGGCCATACCAATGGCCAGCGACAGGCGCGCGCCATGGATCAGACGCGACAGGATGTCACGACCGATGGCGTCGGTGCCCAGCCAGTAGGCGCTGGAGCCACCGGTCTGCCAGGCGGGCGGCTTGAGAAAGACGGCAGGGTTGGTCAGGTCGGGCGCATAGGGGGCAATCAGCGGCGCCAGCGCGGCCAGCAGCAACACCGCAAGCACGATCGCCAAACCGGCGACGGCGCCATGGTTGGCACTGAAATAGCCCCAGAACTCGCGCCAGGGCTGCGGCGGTTCCTGAGTCGTTTCGAACTCTTCGTTGACGATAGGCGCAGCGCTGCTTTCCATGGCTAATGCCTTATCTTCGGATTGATGATGCCGTAGGTCAGGTCCACCAGCAGGTTGACCAGCATGACAATGACACCGAGCAGCAGCATGCCGCCTTGCAGCACCGGATAGTCACGCCGGCCAATGGCCTCGACCATCCATTTGCCAACACCGGGCCAGGAAAAGATGGTCTCGGTCAGGATGGCGCCGGTAAACAGCACGCCGACCTGCAGACCGATCACCGTCACCACCGGAATCAGTGCATTGCGCAGTGCATGCAGTGTGACCACACGCAGATTGGACAGGCCCTTGGCGCGCGCTGTGCGGATGTAGTCTTCACCCAGCACCTCGAGCATCGCCGAGCGGGTCATGCGGGCGATCACGGCCAGCGCGTTGGTGCCAAGCACAATCGTCGGCAATATCAGGTGCGTCACGGTCGACCAGAAGGCACCCTTGTCACCGACCAGCCAGGAATCGATCAGCAGGAATCCGGTCACAGGTTGAATAAAGTACTTCACTGCAATTCGACCGGAGACTGGCGTCAGATCCAGTTGCACCGAGAACAGCAGGATCAGCAGCAGGCCCCACCAGAAGATGGGCATGGAGTAGCCGGTCAGCGATACGCCCATGACTCCGTGGTCCAGTACCGAGTTGCGTCGCACCGCCGCCAGAATGCCGGCGGGTATGCCCAGCAGCAGGGCAAACACCATGGCGCACAAGGCCAGTTCTATGGTGGCCGGAAAGAGAGCCACGAATTCATCAAGTACCGGCGCATGGGTAATGATGGACTTGCCAAGATCGCCTTGCAGGACGCGGCCAATGTAGATGCCGTACTGCACCAGCAGCGGGCGATCGAGCCCGTACTCCTTGAGCAGCTGCGCATGGCGCACCGCATCGACGCCGCGTTCACCCGCCAGCGTTTCGATCGGGTCGCCGGGGACCAGGCGAATCAGGAAGAACGCTACCAGCGTCATGCCGATGAAAGTCGGCACGATCAGGCTGAAACGGGTTAGCAGAAAGCGCAGCATGGCGTGGCGGTGAATAGCGGGAAACGATGGCAATCATGCCAGAAGAAAAAAGGCCGACTTGCGTCGGCCTTTTTGTCAAGCGGCAGGGACTGCTTACTTGAGGTGCTTGCCGATCAGACCGGCCATTTCGAACATGGAGACTTGCGCCTTGGCGAAGACTTCCTTGAGCTTGGCGTCAGCGTTGATCATGCGCTTGTTGACAGCGTCTTGCAGCTTGTTCTTCTTGATGTAAGCCCACAGCTTGCTGACCACTTCAGTACGTGGCAGCGGGTTGGCACCAACCACGGCAGCCAATGCGGCGCTGGGTGTCAGGGCTTTCATGAACGCTGCGTTCGGAGTGCGCTTTTTGGCGGGCGCTTTCTTTGCAGCTACTTTTTTAGCTGGAGCCGCTTTTTTTGCAGCTACTTTTTTAGCGGGAGCAGCTTTCTTGGCCGGTGCCGCTTTTTTGGCGGGGGCTTTCTTTGCGGCTACTTTTTTCGCTGGGGCTGCCTTCTTTGCGGGAGCAGCTTTCTTTGCCGGAGCTTTGGTTGCAGTTGCCATGATTTATTGTCCTTCTAGAAGTTGATTAATCACCAGCAAAAAACCGCTTCTCTGCTGGCAAGTGGGATGCTACTGGAGAATTTGCCTGTTTCCTAGTGAAAATGTGTTTATTTCGTCTGTTCCTGTTGTTTTTTTCACAGGGAAGTTTTCGACTTTTCCCTCTGAAAATTGAAAATCTACCATTTTGCAAACCCAAGGAGTTGCCCAATGAGCCCGATATTTGCCACTTGCGACCTGTGTGACAGCCAAAAAAGCGACTCATCCGGTGCTTTTCGGGTGTTGCCGCCGGTGTTTCGCGACTATGGTGCAGTGCGCAAATTTTGCGGTCCGGTCGTCACGATCAAGTGCCATGAAGACAACTCGCTGGTCAAGGCCGTGCTCGATTCTGACGGCTCCACACAGACGCCTTTGGGGCGAGTCGGCAGGGTGCTGGTGGTCGACGGCGGCGCTTCTGTGCGTCGTGCCCTGCTGGGCGGCAACCTGGGCGCAGCGGCGGCTCGCAATGGCTGGGCCGGCGTGGTGATTGATGGCTGTGTGCGGGACGTGGCGGAGTTGAGCCTGCTAGGGGTCGGAATCCGGGCTTTGGCGAGCATGCCGCTGCCCACCGAGAAGCGCAATGAAGGTCAGCGCGATCTGGCAGTCCAGCTGCAGGGCGTCTGGGTTCGTCCGGGAGACTGGCTCTACGCCGACGAAGATGGCATGGTGCTCAGCGATCGTTGCCTGAGCTGACTCTGGCCGCTGCAGCCAGCCTGCGGGCGGGCAGGGTGGCCAGCAGTAAGCCGAACAGGGCAATACCGAAGGCCAGCAACTGCAAGCCGCGCAGCGTCTCTCCCAGTACCAGAACACCGACCAGGGCGGCGGAAATGGGCAGCATGACGGTAAAGACACCCGCCTTGGCGGCCGGTACCGACTTCAGCCCCGTCATCCAAAGCCAAACCGTCCCGACGCTCGCTGCCAGCGCGTAGAACAGCAGCAGCAGCCAGATGCTGACGGCGACGCCGCCGAAATCAAAGTGCAGCGCCAGATAGAGTCCCATCGGCGTCATCAGCGCAAAACCCCACAGATTGATCAGTGCCGTGATGCGTTTGGCAGAGAGAGCTCCGGTCAGCTTCTTGCCTATCACTGCATAGGCGGCTTCACAGACAACGGCGCCGAACACCAGTGCATTGCCCCACAGGCTGGAATCCTGAGCCACTCGCTGTGGCCCCTCACTGGCCAGCAGACCGATACCCAGGGCGGCGCAGGCGATCGCAGCCCAGATGCGCAGACTGATGTGCTCGCGCAGGAACAGCCAACTCATGAGTGCCACCACGGCCGGAATCGACGCCAGAATGACGCCGGCGGAAACGGCGCTGGTCATGCTGACACCGTACAACATGCAGATCGAAAACAGGAAATTGCCAAGAAAGGACTCCAGAAAGACAAGTTTCTGGGTCGTCGGCGTCATCGGTGGCTCGCCTGGCGGCTTGCGCAGCCAGTGCGGCATGGCCAGGACGCCGATGCCAAAACGTAGCCAGGCCAGCAGCAGAACCGGCAACGCTGCCACCAGAGGCTTGGACAGTGCCACGTAGCTGCCGACCAGCGACATGCTCAGGGCGAGTAGGAGGTAGGCGCGCAGGCGCTGAGAGGTCGAGGGCAAGGGCTGGCCAATGAAGAAGCGTTGAAAGCTCTTATCATGCCTGATGCCGGATGAATTGAGCTATCGTCGCGGTCGACATCAAAGTGAGGCTTCCATTTATGGGCATCGGTCAATTTGCATACGCCAGCAACAGCAACCGCTTTCTTGCGGTGCCCGCACTGGACCGACAGGCGTTTGCCGTGGTGGGCGTGCCGTTTGACGGCGCCGTGACGCATCGGCCGGGCGCTCGCTTCGGTCCGCAAGAAATTCGCCGCGCCAGCCTGATGCTGTGCGACGGATTGCATCCGCTGTTTGGCGTCTCACCGATCAACGATCTGGGCGATGCACTCGATATGCGTCTGCCCAACGCAGCATCACTGTGCGCGGTGCGCGAGCAGATTCAGGCCCAGGCCGCTGTGCTGATGGCGCAGCACCATTGTGTCTTTTTGGGCGGCGACCATTCGGTGACGCTGGCGCTGCTGCGTGCGGCGCGGGCGCAGCATGGCGATCTGGCACTGCTGCATTTCGATGCCCACTGCGACACCTGGCAGGACCACTTTGGCGAGCCGTCCGGCCACGGCACCTGGACCTACGAGGCGATCACCGAGGGCCTGGTAAGCCCACAGCATACGGTGCAGATCGGGCTGCGTTCCGGCGGCGAGCGCTCGGTGCGGGAGTACGTGCAGGATCAGGGCGGGCTGATCTTCACGGCGCGGCAATTGCGCGGGCTCGACGGCGCGGCCCTGCAGCCGGTCGTTGCCGAAATTGTTCAGCGCATCGGTCAACGCCCCTGCTATCTGTCGCTTGACATCGACTGCCTGGACCCGGCCTTTGCGCCCGGTACCGGGACGCCTGAGCCGGGTGGCTTGAGCAGTTCCCAGATGCTCACCTTTCTTGAGGAACTGGCGCCGCTGAACCTGATAGCCATGGACTGTGTAGAAGTGGCGCCGGCTTACGACCATGCCGAACTCACCAGCAACGCGGCGGCGACGCTGGTCTGGACCTACCTGTGCGGCCAGTTGGCCAAGCGATGGAAAGGCCGGCCTGACCGTGCTGCTTGAGTCGGACACCCAGCTCAATCAAAAGAGCTATTACGAAGCCAGCGTGGTGCGCCGCGCGCCCGAGTCTGCGCTAGCGGGTGCCTTGAGCGCTGATGTGCTGGTGGTCGGCGCCGGCTTTGCCGGTCTGTCAGCCGCCATCGAAATGGCGCAGCAGGGCTTGAGCGTGGTGGTGCTGGAGGCTGATCGGGTCTGCAGCGGTGCTTCCGGGCGCAATGGCGGTCAGGCCATTGTTGGTTTTTCCAGTGGCCAAGCACCTTTTGAACAGCAACTCGGAGTGTCCGATGCGCGTCTGGCCTGGGACATGACGATTGAAGCGATTGCCCTGATCGACGAGCGAATTGCCCGCTTTGGTATCGAGTGCGACCGGGTCGCTGGCTATCTCTACGTTGCCGATTCCGCGCGCAAGGCCCGCCTGCTGGAGAACGACATGAAGATCCTGCAGCGCGACTATGGATTTGCCTCCGAATTCGCCAGTGGCACCGACACCCAGCGTCTGATCGGCTCCCAACGCTATTGCGCTGCCGCGTTCGAGCCGGTGTCGGGCCATCTCCATCCCCTGAAATATGGTCTGGCACTGGCCGATGCGGCGCGCTCGCTGGGGGTGCGGATCTTCGAGCATTCGGCAGTGCAGGCTATCGAGCGCGGGGCGACCCTGCTGGCGCGTACCGCCGCCGGCAGGGTCACGGCAAAGTTTGCCGTGCTGGCGGGCAATTGCACACTGCGTGAGCACGGGCCACACGTCGCGCCGGAGATCACGCCGCGCATCATGCCGGTAGGCACCTACATGGTGGCAACGGCGCCGTTGGATCCGGCGCTGTGCCGGCGCCTGATCCCCAGCAATGCCTCAGCTTGCGACAACAACTTCATTCTCGACTACTTCCGCTTCAGTGCCGATCACCGCATGCTGTTTGGCGGCGGAGTCAGCTACAGCACCATGACGCCGCGACGGCTGGCCCAGACCATGGGCGCGCGCATGTGCCAGGTCTTTCCCGAGTTGAAGGGCGTGCCGCTGGATTACGTCTGGGGCGGCTTTGTTGACATCAGCATGAATCGTGCGCCGGACTTTGGCCGTCTGGGCGACAACCTGTACTACCTGCAGGGCTTCAGCGGTCATGGCGTTGCGCTGACGGGCCTGGCTGGCCGGCTGGTGGCGCAGGCGGTGGCCGGGCAGGCCGCCCGCTTTGACGTCTTCGCCCGCTTGCAGCATCGTCAGTTTCCCGGCGGCGTCCTGTTCAGAACGCCCAGTCTGGTGCTGGGCACGCTATACCACCGCCTGCGCGATTTGTTGTGAAGTAGCGTCCTATACTGGACCTCAATGGCCTCAGCCAGGAGCACCTTATGAACGACAAGAAAGCAATGAACTTCAATGACCTGGAGCAGTGGCTCAATGAGCGCCGGGTGACCGAGGTGGAGTGTCTGGTGCCTGACTTGACCGGCGTTGCGCGTGGCAAGATCCTGCCGCGTGGCAAGTTCACCGAAGACCGAGGTATGCGATTGCCGCAGGCGATTGTCGCGATGGGGGTGACCGGCGAGTTTCCCGAAAGCGGCCCTTACTACGATGTAATCGATCCAACCGACAAGGACATGCAGTTGCGCCCCGATCCGTCGACGGTGCGCATTGTGCCTTGGGCCACCGATCCGACAGCGCAGGTGATTCACGACTGTTTTGACCACCATGGCAATCTGGTGCCTTTTGCACCAAGGTCCGTGTTGCGCAAGGTTTGCGACCTGTTTGCGGCAGCTGGCCTGCAACCGATTGTGGCGCCCGAGTTGGAGTTCTACCTGACCGCCCGCAACACCGACCCCAACACGCTGCTGCGCGCACCGATCGGACGCAGTGGACGCGCCGAGACCTCGCGCCAGGCCTACAGCATCGATGCCGTCAATGAGTTCGATCCCCTGTTCGAGGAGATCTATGACTATTGCGACAAGATGGAACTCAATGTGGACACCCTGATTCACGAGGTCGGTGCCGGACAGATGGAAATCAACTTCTTTCACGCCGAGCCGCTCGGACTGGCCGACGAGGTGTTCTTCTTCAAGCGCACGGTGCGTGAGGCGGCGCTGCGCCATGACATGTATGCGACCTTCATGGCCAAGCCGATTGCCGGCGAACCAGGTAGCGCCATGCACGTGCACCAGAGCCTGCTCGATGTGGCGACCGGCTTGAACGTGTTCAGCAATGAGGACGGCACGCCGTCCGAGACTTTCATGCACTACATCGGCGGCCTGCAGCGCTACATTCCGGCTGCCATGGTGCTGGTGGCGCCCTATGTGAACAGCTACCGGCGCCTGTCGCGCAACACGGCCGCACCAATCAATATTGAGTGGGGCTACGACAACCGTACGGTCGGCATTCGCTCACCCATTTCCTCACCCGCGGCGCGCCGTGTCGAAAACCGCGTGATTGGTGCCGACGCCAACCCGTATGTCGCGATGGCCATGACGCTGGCTTGCGGCTACCTTGGTATCAAGAACAAGATCAAGCCGAAGCCCGAGATGAAGGGCGATGCCTACCTGGCGCCTTACTCGCTGCCGCGCAGTCTGGGCGAAGCACTGGACTGGCTGCGCAAGGAGTCGGATCTACACGAGGTGCTGGGCAAGGAGTTCATCACCGTGTACTCGGAAATCAAGGAGCTCGAGTTCGACGAGTTCATGAAAGTGATTTCGCCCTGGGAGCGTGAGCACTTGTTGCTGCACGTTTGAAGCCGGTCGTTGGCGTAACCGAAAGGACTGATATCAATGAATACTGCTGTTGACACTGCACAGATCCAGGCGCTCGATAGTGCGCATTTCCTGCATCCCTTCACGGACTTCAAGGACCTGGCAACGCGTGGCGCCCGCATCATCACCAAGGCCGATGGCATCCACGTGTGGGACTCGGATGGCAACAAGATTCTTGATGCCATGAGTGGACTGTGGTGTGTCAATGTCGGCTACGGCAGAAAGGAACTGGCCGATGCTGCGCATCGTCAGATGATGACCTTGCCTTACTACAACAGTTTCTTTCAGACCACCAATGTGCCGGCGGTGCAACTCGCGTCCAAGTTGGCGTCTCTTGCACCAAAAGCGGGCGAACGCAGTTTTCAGCACGTCTTCTACTCATCCAGCGGCAGTGAGAGCAACGACTCGAACGTGCGCATGGTGCGGCGTTACTGGGATCTGCTGGGGCAGCCGCAGCGCAAGGTCATCATCAGCCGGCTCAATTCCTACCACGGCAGCACCATGGCCGGCGCTTCGCTCGGTGGCATGAGCGGCATGCATGCCCAGGGCGATTTGCCAATTCCCAATATCACGCACATCGGACAGCCCTATTTTTTCGAGAACGGTTTGCCGGGTGAAAGTACGGCCGATTTCGGGCTGCGCGCTGCTGGCTGGCTGGAGGAAAAAATCCTTGAAATCGGCGCTGACAAGGTGGCGGCCTTTATTGCCGAGCCGATCCAGGGTGCCGGCGGAGTCATCATTCCGCCACCCGGTTATTGGCGCGAAATCCAGCGGATCGTCGACAAGTACGGGATCCTGCTGATCAGTGACGAGGTGATCTGCGCCTTTGGGCGGCTCGGAACCTGGTTTGGCTACGAGAAGTTTGGTTACAAGCCGGACCTGGTGACCTTCGCCAAGGCCATCACCAGCGGCTACATCCCGCTGGGCGGCGTGCTGGTCGGAGACCGCGTGGCCAAGGTTCTGATTGAGCAGGGAGGTGAATTCAACCACGGCTACACCTACAGCGGGCATCCGGTGGCCTGTGCAGTGGCTTTGGCCAATCTTGCCATCATGGAGCAGGAGCAATTGCCACAGCGCGTGCGCGACGACATCGGTCCGTATCTGGCCGAGTGCTTCGAGGAGATTGCACGGCATCCGCTGGTGGGGGCGGCCGAAACCTGCGGATTGATGGCGGGACTGGTGCTGGTGAAGAACAAGGAGCGCAAAGAGGTTTTTGCGGAGAATCTGGCGGTCGGCATGATTTGCCGCGGGCACTGCTTCAGAAACGGTCTGATCATGCGCGCCGTGGGCGACCGGATGATCATTGCGCCGCCCCTGATCATGACGCGCTCACAGATTGACGAAATGGTGGCGCTGATCAGTCGCTGCCTTGACCTGACCTATCAGGAGGTCAAGCAAAATGGCTGGTTGGCATAGGGATTGCATGGATGGAGATGCCACTGGAACGGGTTTACGATCCGGCATTCATTAGGTTGGTCGATTTTCAGGAGAATCAATTGGGTAATTCATTTGGAAAAACGGTGCTGGGCAAACTGGTGACAGGATTTGCCATGGCTGGGTTGATGAGCCTGGCGGCCACCTCGGCGCTAGCGCAGGAGGAAAAAGTACTCAACATCTACAACTGGTCGGACTACATTGCCGAAGACACGATTCAGAATTTTGAGAAGGAAACCGGCATCAAGGTGCGTTACGACACCTTCGACAACAATGAGATTCTTCATGCCAAGCTGGTGGCCGGCAAGACTGGATACGACATTGTGGTGCCATCCTCTGGCTGGGCGCGCCTGCAAATGGAAGGCGGTCTGCTGCGCAAACTCGACAAAGCACAGTTGCCGAACCTGAAGAATATGGATACCGACATTCAGGGCCAGATTGCTAGCCTGGATCCGGGCAATCAGTACCTGGTGAACTGGCTCTGGGGCTACACCACCGTTGGCATCAATACCGCCAAGGTCAAGGCGGCCCTGGGGGCTGAGCCGATACCTGCCAACATCTGGGAGTTGTTTTTCAATCCAAAATACGTGAGCAAGCTCAAGAGCTGCGGTGTCTCGGTGCTCGATAGCGGCTCGGAAGTATTGCCGGCGGCGCTGCACTATATCGGCAAGGATCCGTTCAGCAAGAACCCGGCCGATTACCAGGAAGCAAGCGCTGTTCTGAAAGCCGTGCGTCCCTACGTCACGCTGTTCAGTTCGTCGGGCTACATCAACGACATGGCCGGCGGTTCGATCTGTCTGGCGCTTGGCTGGTCGGGCGATATCAACATTGCGCGCCAGCGTGCCATCGAAGGCAAGACCGGTCAGGACATTGTGGCGCTGATCCCCAAGAACGGTGGCCTGCTGTTCTTCGACATGATGGCCATTCCGGCGGATGCGCCGCATCCCAGGAATGCGCATCTGTTCATGAACTACGTCATGCGTGCCGAAGTTCACGCGTCCTTGACGAACAAGGTTTTTTACGCGAATCCGAACAGGGAATCGCGCAAGTTCGTCAAGCCGGAGGTGGCCAACAACCCGTCGGTCTTTCCATCATCTGCCGAAATGAAGACGATGGTGCCGCCCAAGGCACTCAACAATGACATTCGGCGTCAGATTACGCGCGTCTACACCGCGTTCAAGACAGGCTTCTAAAGCAGGACGGTTGCTACAACAAGGGCTCGACGGTGGTAACTGCCGCAACTGTGAAAGCGCCCCCTGGTAAAGAGGGGGCTGTTCCTTTTCTGCAAATCAGGCGGGTCGTCAAGCAATTTGACGAGGTCTTCGCCGTCGATGACGTGTCGCTCGATATCCAGCAAGGCGAAATCTTCGCCTTGCTGGGCTCCTCGGGTTGCGGCAAGTCAACCTTGCTGCGCATGCTGGCCGGTTTTGAGGTCCCGACCTCGGGGCAGATCATGTTGGCGGGAAAGGATATTGTGTCTTTGGCGCCGTATGAGCGCCCGATCAACATGATGTTCCAGAGCTACGCCCTGTTCCCTCATCTGAGCGTCTGGGACAACATTGCGTTTGGCTTGCGCAGGGATGCGATGCCCAAGCCAGAGCTACAAGCCAGAGTCGAACAGATGCTCGAACTGGTGCAATTGAAGGCCTATGCCAAGCGCAAACCGCATCAGCTCTCGGGCGGACAGCAGCAGCGTGTGGCGCTGGCGCGCAGTCTGGCCAAGCGACCTCAGTTGCTGTTGCTCGACGAACCACTCGGGGCGCTGGACGCGAAACTGCGTGAGCGCACGCAGCTCGAACTGGTCGACATCATCGAACAGGTTGGTGTGACCTGCGTCATGGTCACACACGATCAGGAAGAGGCGATGGTCATGGCGACCCGGATTGGCGTCATGAGTGAAGGCAAGATCCTGCAGATTGGCCGCCCCTCGGACATTTATGAAACACCGAACTGCCGCTTTGTTGCAGACTTTATTGGCAGCGTCAACCTGTTCAAGGGAACGGTAGATATCGATGAGGCGGACCACGTCGTCATCAACTCACCGGAATGCCTGCATTACGTGAGTCACGGCATCACTGGAACGGCTGGCATGACGGTGCACGTGGCGGTCAGGCCAGAGAAGATGACGATCCAGCCAGAGCGACCGCAGGACGATGAGCGTGAATCACCGGAGCAGGTGGGTTTCAATATTGCGCAGGGCGTGATCAAGGATCTGGCCTACCTTGGCAGCCTGACGACCTACCACGTGCAACTCGATGGCGCGGCGACGGTGGTCAAGGTCACGCATACGAATGCGGCACGGCATGACGCCTCGCAGCTGACCTGGGGCGACCGGGTGTACGTTTGGTGGTGTGGCAGTGATGTGGTCGTTTTGACAGGGTGAGTGAAAGGTGACAACAGCGGTCAAACCGGTATCGTTCCTGCACGACAAGCTCACGGGTGCTTGGGGCAAGAACGCGGTGATCGGTGTGCCACTGACCTTCCTGCTGATCTTCTTCCTGCTGCCGTTTCTGGTGGTGTTCAAGATCAGCGTGTCCGAAATGGACAACGTTGTCTTCAAGGATCTGTTTGTCTGGGCCGACGGCGTGCTGCAACTCAGGCTCAAGCTCGGCAACTATCTGTTCATTGCGCTGGACGACCTCTATTTCCAGACCTACCTCAGCTCACTCAGATTCGCGGCTGTGACAACGCTGGTCTGTCTTGTGATCGCCTATCCCTTTGCCTATTTCATGGCGCGCAGCCCGGCGGACAAGCGCCCGGCTTTGCTGATGCTGGTGATGCTGCCGTTCTGGACTTCGTTCCTGCTGCGCGTATATGCCTGGAAGATGCTGCTGGCTGACAGCGGTGTCTTCAACAATGTTGCCATGGCCATGGGACTGCTGTCCGAACCGGTGAAGATGATGAATACACCGTTTTCTCTGGTGCTGGGAATGGTCTACACCTACGTGCCGTTCATGATATTGCCGCTCTATGCAAATCTGGTGAAGATGGACCTGAGTCTGCTCGAAGCAGCGCTGGACCTGGGCGCCACGCCGTGGCAGGCATTCTGGCGCATCACGGTGCCGCTGTCGAAAAGCGGCATCATTGCCGGCTCGATGCTGGTCTTCATTCCCTGTGTCGGCGAGTTCGTCATTCCCGAACTGCTGGGGGGGCCGCAGACTCTCATGATCGGGCGGGTGCTGTGGGATGAGTTTTTCAGCAACAACGACTGGCCGATGGCGGCCACGGTTGCTGTTGTCATGGTGTTGCTGATCATCGTGCCGCTGGCGTTGTTCAACAAGTACCAGGCCGAGAGTACGGCCGGAGGTCGGGCATGAAGCTCAGTACCGGTCAAATGACATCCCGAGTCTGGATGACGCTGGTTTTTGTGTTTCTTTACCTGCCGATAGTGACACTCATCGTACTGAGTTTCAATGCCAGTCCGATGGTCACCAGTTGGGGTGGCTGGTCTTTGCGCTGGTATGCAGCGCTGGCCAAGGACGCCGAAATCATTGCCGGTTTCAAGCTCTCGCTGCAGATCGCTTTTCTGACGGCCTGTGCCTCGGTCATTTTGGGTACGCTGGCGGCGATCGCCTTGAACCGGTTCAAGCGCTTTCCTGGACGCACCCTGTTCGCCGGCATGGTCAATTCACCACTGGTCATGCCGGAGGTGATTATTGGTCTGTCGCTGCTGCTCATGCTGGTGTCGGTGCAGCGTGCTTTCGGCTTTCCCGACCGGGGGCTTCTGACGATCTGGTTTGGCCACACCCTGTTGGGCATGGCCTACGCGACGGTGGTGGTGCAGTCGCGTCTTCAGGAAATGAGTCCGCAATTCGAGGAGGCGGCACAGGACCTCGGTTGCCGACCGTGGCAAGTCTTCTTTCTGGTTACCTTGCCGCTGATTTCGCAGGCGATCGGTTCGGCATGGTTGTTGACGTTTACCTTGTCTCTTGATGATGTGGTGCTGTCGGCCTTTTTGTCGGGACCCGGCTCCACGACCATGCCGATCACGATTTTCAGCCGTGCCCGTCTTGGACTCAGTCCGAGCGTGAATACGGTGGCAACGCTGACCGTGGCGGTTGTCAGCGTTGGAGTGGTTCTTGCCAGTGTCTGGCTGTCCCGCGCCGAGCGTCGGCGTGCGCAAGAGATGTCGGCGGCATTTCGAGGTGCTGGCGGCTAAGTTTTTTGAGTCATTTTTTGGAGTAACAATGAAAAGCAAACTGTCTCTTTTGGCTTTGGCCGTCGCGATTGCGTTTCCGATGGCGCAGTCGGCCCATGCCCAAAGCAATGCGGAACTGAAGCAGGAAATCGAATTGCTCAAGCAGCAGCTGCAGGTGCTGATGAAGAAGGTGGATGCGGCGGCGGCGTCCGAAAGTGCGCCGGTAGCGGTCGATCCGCAGGAGTTCAATCGGGTCAAGATCAAGGCCGAGTCAACCGAGGACAATTTTGAGGCGGCGGGTCTGAAGGGTTTCAAGGTCAGCGGCATGATGGATCCGACCTACATCTACAGTCAGAATCAGGATCGATCAGGCTTCCAGTTTCTGAACAATTTCGATGCTCGCAGCGGCGACGCCCCGTACGCCTTCGATAACGGAAATTTTGGTCAGGTCATGCTCGACATTCAAAAAGAAACGGAAGGCGGCAACAAGTGGCGGCTGACGCTGGCGCCACACAAGTCAGCCAGTTCCGCTTACAACCTGGGCTCCATCGTGCATGAAGCTTCGGTATCGATCCCTTTGATCAACCCGACCACACGCTTGATCGCCGGGCAGGTGCCGGATTGGTCTGGCTATGAATACCTGCCGGCCAACCAGCAACCGCTGATCACCCACAACATGCTGTTTGACTTCAATATTCCGAGTTTTTACAGCGGCGTCGGTATGGAGATCACGCGTGGGCAATGGATTACCAAGTTTCTCTTCGGCAACGTCAATCAGGTGGCGCGCGCTTCGGGCGACAAGGATCCATCGATCAATTACCGGGTTGATTACAGCAAGGGCGAATTCAGCGGCTTCGGTTTTGCCGGAACCCATACTTTTGGCACGAACCGGCTTAATCTCTTTGAAGTTGATGGCTATTACACGCGTGGCGACTGGACTTTCCAGGGGCAGGTCGGCGTTGGCCGCTGGGATGGCATGGGCGCAGACCAGTTGACAGCAGCTACCGATGCGCAATGGTGGGGCCTGTCCGGGCTAGCCGGCTTCAAAATCACACCCAGGCTGCAGGCAGTAACACGTTTTGACTACATCAATAATTCGAAGAACGGTGGTGGTGTGTTTGGCTACGCCAACAGTTACGGCGCTGGCGTTGCCTTCGACTCGCGTAACGGTTTTGGCGCGTCGCAGCAGGATATTGCTGATTACACGGCAGGCACTATCACTGAACTCACCGGTGCGAATCGCTATGCGCTTTCGGTTGGCCTCAACTATCTGGTGAATCCGACAACCACCTGGAAGTTGGAACTGCGCTACGATGGCGCGACCAAGGATGTGTTCCAGGACTACCGGAGCGATCCGACAGGGGCTGCCGGCGTCTTCAAGAACAACAATCTTCTGCTTGGCACCTCGGTCGTCGTTTCCTTCTAGGTAAGCAAGCATGAACGCTGTACTCAAAGAGCAGTCCCCACCCAGCAACGCCGAGTGGCATAGCCGGCGCCTGGCAGCGACGCCGCGCGGTGTCGCGGTCATGTGTGATTTTTTCATTGACCACGCGAAAAATGCTGAACTCTGGGACATCGAAGGACGCCGCTTTATTGATTTCGCAGGTGGTATTGCGGTTCTCAATACAGGCCACTGTCACCCCAAAATTCAGGCTGCCATTGCCGCACAGTTGCAGTGCTTTACACACAGTTGTTATCAGGTCGTCCCCTACGCCAGCTACGTGTCCTTGGCCGAGCGGATCATTGACATCGTGCCAATCGACGGCCCCAAGAAACTGGCCTTCTTTTCGACCGGAGCGGAAGCGATTGAAAATGCCATCAAGATTGCACGGGTAGCGACAGGTCGCGGTGGCGTGATCGCCTTTGGCGGTGCCTTTCATGGACGCAGCCTGTTTGCCGTCTCGCTGACCGGCAAGGTTCAGCCCTACAAGGCCGGCTTTGGTCCTTTTCCACCAGAGATTTACCACGTGCCCTTCCCGAGTCAAGGCGTCTCGCTGGAAGAAAGCAAGCGCGCGATGGAGCAACTCTTCAAATGCGATATTGAGCCCTCCCGCGTGGCCGCTATTGTGTTTGAGCCGGTGCAGGGTGAGGGTGGCTTCAACGTTATTCAGAAAGAGGCAGTGCTGTGGTTACGCAAGCTCTGCGATCAGCATGGCATGGTGATGATTGCTGACGAAGTTCAGACCGGTTTTGCACGCACTGGCAAGATGTTCGCGATGGAGCATTTTGGCGTTTCGCCAGATTTGATGACGCTGGCCAAGAGCATGGCGGGCGGCACCACTTTGTCTGCAGTCGTGGGTAAGACCGGCATCATGGACGCGCCCGCACCCGGAGGGCTGGGAGGTACCTACGCGGGTAACCCGCTGGCGATTGCCGCAGCGCATGCCGTGCTTGACATCATGCAGGAAGAACAATTGGTGGAACGCGCCAACGTGCTCGGAAGCCGCTTGCTTGAACGACTGAAGAAGTTGCAGAGGGGCCGACCCAGCATTTCCGATGTGCGTGGCCTGGGCGCCATGGTCGCGTGCGAGTTTGTCAACCCTGAAACCGGTGCTCCTGATGCTGACAAGACCAGGCAGATTCAACAAGCGGCTTTGAAGAAAGGCTTGCTGCTGCTCTCCTGTGGCGTCTATGCCAACGTGCTGCGTTTTCTGTTTCCATTGACAATTCAGGACGCAGTCTTTGAAGAAGCCTTGTGCGTTCTTGATGAAGTGATGGGCACGTGAAGGAGGGCATGTCAATACAGGAGTGGATCGAGGCGCTGACGGCAAAGGGAATCCACAGCGTTCTGGCGCAATTTGCCGACATTCACGGTGTTGCCAAGGGCAAACTGGTGCCGCTCAAGTACTTGCATGAGTGGGTCGAGACCGGGGCCGGTTTTGCTGGTCCGAGCATTTGGGGGACGGGCCTGGGGCGTTTTGGCAAGCGCAGCGAATACTATGGCCGAGTTCGGGCTGAATCCTTGCGGCCCTTGCCCTTCATGCCGGGGGTGGCACATGCCGTTTGCGACGGCTATGCGGGCGGTGAGGCTCTCGCAAACTGTTCACGCCAGTTACTTAAACGCCAGTTGCAGCGATTGACGGACCGGGGATGGAAGTTGTGGGTCGGCATTGAGCCCGAGTTTTTTCTGCTCAAGCGCGATCAAAGCGGGCGCTGGCTCGGTGCAGACGGTGATGATCAGCTTGACAAGCCGTCTTACGACTTGAAGGCCATTCACCGGCATCAGGGCTTTCTTGAAGACATGCGTGCCACCCTGACTGCGCTGGACTTCGATCTTCAGCAGATCGATCATGAGGACGCCCGTTGCCAGTACGAGATCAATTACCGATTTGATGAGGCCCTGGCCGCGGCCGACCGCTTCATGCTGTTCAAACTGACGGCTCATGCCGTCGCGGAACAACATGGCATGACCTTCAGTTGCATGCCCAAGCCTTTTGCCAATGCCCCGGGCAGCGGCCTGCACTTTCATCTCAGTGTGACCGATGCGCAGGGCAGGGCGATTTTTTCGGACGAGGCGGATGCGCTGCAACTCAGCCCGCAGGGCTATGGATTTGTGGCTGGATTGCTGCATCATGCGGACGCACTGAGTGCCCTCTGCGCGCCGACCGTCAACAGCTATAAGCGGCTTGCCAGCAGCAGCAGTGCTTCTGGCACCACCTGGTCGCCCGTCTGGAAGAGTTTTGGTGACAACAACCGAACCTGTCTGGTGCGCGCGGTTGCCGGGCGCCTTGAGTGGCGCCTGCCGGATCCGTCTTGCAACGTTTACGCGGCGCTAGCGGCCACCCTGGCGGCGGGGCTCCATGGTCTGGACGCTGGCATGAAGCCAGCTGCACCAAGCGATTCGGATTTGTACGAGGCACTGGCCGCCGGGGTCGCCATGCCAGAGCGTTTACCCGCTGATCTTGGGGCGGCGCTGCGCTCGCTGGCTTGTGACAAGCAACTGCTCGCCGATTTGGGGGAGGACTTCTGCAATGAGTTCATTCGACTCAAGAATCGCGAGTGGGATGAATACTGCCTGCACGTGAGTGATTGGGAATTGCAACGCTACGCCGACGGATTCTAGATTTCATATTGCAAAAGAGTAATTTCATTTTGCAAAATGGCCGAATGTTGCGTTGCGTCAAAATTTCCCAGAACAGAGAAAAGTATTTTGTTATATGAAAATAGCTCCATAAGTTGTTGATTTAATTGAAATAAAAATATGTCTTCTATAAGACATAAGATTGCTTCAAGTCTTATAGAAGACTTAAACTTTGGTCAACGGCGCCGGACTTGCTGGCTAACCGGCGCGAACCGTTTCAATTAACCCAAGGAGTGATTTCATGCCCCAAACCCTGACCGAACAATTGAGCCGCGAACAACAGATCGCCGCACTGGAAAAAGACTGGGCCACCAATCCCCGCTGGAAGGGGATCAAGCGCGGTTACAGCGCTGCCGATGTGGTGCGTCTGCGTGGTTCTTTCCCGATTGAGCACACCCTGGCGCGCCGCGGTGCAGAAAAACTCTGGAGCCTGGTCAACACCGAGCCCTATGTGAATTGCCTGGGCGCATTGACCGGTGGACAGGCCATGCAGCAAGTCAAAGCGGGCGTCAAGGCGATTTACCTGTCTGGTTGGCAAGTGGCCGCCGACAACAACAACTCGGCTTCGATGTACCCGGACCAGTCGCTTTACTCGGTTGACTCGGTTCCGAAGGTCGTCGAACGCATCAACAACACCTTCCGCCGCGCCGACGAGATCCAGCATTCGAAGGGGATCGATGCGGGCGACGCGGGGTATATCGACAACTTTGCGCCCATCGTGGCTGACGCTGAAGCCGGCTTTGGCGGTGTGCTCAACGCGTTCGAGTTGATGAAGAACATGATCAGGGCGGGTGCAGCCGGGGTCCATTGGGAGGACCAACTGGCTTCTGTCAAGAAATGCGGTCATATGGGTGGCAAGGTTTTGGTGCCGACGGCCGAGGCCTGCCAGAAGCTCATCGCCGCGCGCATGGCGGCTGACGTCTGCGGCGTGCCGACGCTGGTCATTGCACGAACCGACGCGGAAGCCGCCGACCTGCTAACCAGCGACTACGACGCGATCGACAAGCCCTTTCTGACGGGTGAGCGAACCGCCGAAGGTTTTTACAAGACGCGCAAGGGTTTGGACCAAGCCGTGGCGCGTTCCATCGCGTATGCCAACTATGCCGATCTGGTGTGGTGCGAAACGGGCACACCCGATCTGGAGTTCGCACGCAAGTTCGCCGAAGGCGTGCACAAGGTGCATCCTGGCAAGATGCTCGCCTACAACTGCTCGCCGTCCTTCAACTGGAAGAAGAATCTGGACGACGCCACCATCGCCAAGTTCCAGAAGGAACTCGGCGCCATGGGTTACAAGTACCAGTTCATCACGCTGGCCGGCATCCACTCCATGTGGTTCCACATGTTCGACCTGGCGCAGGACTACGTGAAGCGTGGCATGACGGCGTATGTCGAGCGTCTGCAGGAGCCGGAATTTGCGGCACGCGAGCGCGGCTACACCTTTGTCTCGCATCAGCAGGAAGTCGGTACCGGCTATTTTGACGAAGTCACGACCGCCATTCAGGGTGGCAAGTCCAGCGTGACAGCATTGACCGGTTCCACTGAAGAAGAGCAGTTCCACTGACCATGGCCGGCAGGTCAGGGCAGCGTAAAATCACGCTGTTCCGGCCTCCAGCTACCTAGGCGCGGCTTGTCCGCGCTTTTTTATTTATGAAACCTTGCGGGACAGACCGCAGCTACGCGAAGCGAGCCAGCTCTGTCCTCAACCGATTATCTGCACCATGATCCAAATTACTCTCCCAGACGGCTCAGTTCGTGAGTTTTCGCAACCGGTAACGGTTGCCGAGGTGGCGGCCTCGATTGGCGCGGGTCTGGCCAAGGCAGCGCTTGCCGGAAAGTTGGACGGCAAGGTGGTTGACACCAGTTACCTGATCGATTCGAACCGGGCTCTGTCGATCATCACTGCCAAGGATGCGGATGGTCTGGAGGTGATTCGCCATTCCTGCGCACACTTGCTGGCGTACGCGGTGAAAGAACTGTTTCCGGATGCGCAGGTCACGATTGGACCCGTGATAGAACATGGATTTTTCTACGATTTTTCCTACAAACGCCCGTTTACGCTGGAGGACCTGGCGGCCATCGAGAAGAAGATGACCGAGCTCGCGGGCAGGGATGAAGCGGTCACCAGAAGGGTGTTGCCGCGCGACGAGGCAGTTGCCTACTTCAAGGGGCTGGGCGAGCACTACAAGGCAGAAATCATTGCCAGCATCCCGGCCAATGAAGATGTCTCTTTGTACCGCGAAGGCAAGTTCGAGGACCTGTGTCGTGGACCGCACGTGCCGAGCACCGGGAAGCTCAAGTTTTTCAAGTTGATGAAACTGGCCGGCGCGTACTGGCGCGGCGATCATCGCAACGAAATGTTGCAGCGTATCTACGGGACCGCCTGGGCCACCAAAGACGAGTTGCAGCAGCATCTGACGATGCTGGAGGAGGCCGAGAAGCGCGACCACCGCAAACTCGGCCGGGAGCTTGACCTCTTTCATATCGACGATCATGCCCCGGGCCTGGTGTTCTGGCACCCCAAGGGCTGGACCTTGTGGCAGGGTGTGGAGCAGTACATGCGCCAGGTCTACCGGGACAATGGCTACCTGGAGGTCAAAGGCCCCCAGATCATCGACAAGTCGCTCTGGGAAAAGACGGGGCATTGGGAGAAGTACCGCGAGAACATGTTCACGACGGAGTCTGAAAAGCGTGAATACGCCCTGAAGCCGATGAACTGCCCGGGACACATTCTGATCTTCAAGCAGGGCATCAAGAGTTACCGCGATCTGCCATTGCGCTTCGGCGAGTTTGGTCAGTGTCACCGCAACGAACCTTCTGGCGGATTGCACGGCATCATGCGGGTACGCGGCTTCACGCAGGACGACGGCCATATTTTCTGTACCGAAGACCAGATCCTGCAGGAATGCGCCAACTACACGGCCTTGTTGCAAAAGGTCTATGCCGATTTTGGCTTCAAGAACATCATTTACAAGATCGCGACCCGGCCCGACAAGCGTATAGGCTCCGAGGAGAGCTGGGACAAGGCTGAACACGCGCTGATGGAGAGCTTGCGCCTGTCGGGCTGCGAGTTTGAAATCACACCGGGTGAAGGCGCCTTCTACGGACCGAAGATTGAATACACGCTCAAGGATGCGCTGGGGCGTCAATGGCAATGCGGCACCATGCAGGTAGACTTCTTCATGACCGAGCGCCTTGACGCGGAGTACGTGGGGGAAGACGGAGCTCGTCATCGACCCGTGATGTTGCACCGCGCCATTGTCGGCAGTCTGGAGCGTTTCATCGGCATTTTGATTGAGGAGAGCGCCGGTGCGCTGCCGACCTGGCTGGCACCGGTGCAGCTGGCGGTGCTCAATATTACCGACGCGCAGGCCGATTACTGTCGCGAAATTGTCGAAAAGTTGAAGAAAGTACTGCCAAATCAAGAGCTTAGGGCAGTGACAGATCTCCGCAACGAGAAAATTACGTATAAAATACGCGAGCATTCAATGCAGAAGCTGCCCTATATCCTTGTCGTTGGAGATAAGGAGAAGGCGGCAGGTACCGTTGCAGTGCGCGCCCGGGGTGGTCAAGACCTCGGTGTGATGTCCCTCGATGCATTCGTGCAAATAATCGCCGCCGATATCACTAACAAGTCTGTTGTCTGAGTCATTGTCTTGGCCGGATTGCAAATGGTTTGCGTGTGCAATGGGTTTGTAGCTACGTTTTTCGTAGCAGAATTTGTAAAGGATTGAGCCATCGCTACTGAATTTCGTGACCGCCGTCACCGCGAAGAACGCAAACATCGCCTGAACCGGGAAATCATGGCCCCGGAAGTTCGACTCTCAGGGGTTGAAAATGAACCGCTTGGAGTGCTTAGCCTGATGGAAGCCTTGCGTTTGGCGGGCGAGCTCGATGTGGATCTGGTTGAGATTTCCGCCACCGCGGTGCCACCCGTTTGTCGTTTGATGGATTACGGCAAGTTCAAGTACCAGGAGCAGAAGAAGGCGGCGGAAGCGAAGGCCAAGCAGACGGTTATTGAAATCAAGGAAATCAAGTTCCGTCCGGGAACCGATGATGGCGACTACAACATCAAGATGCGCAATATAAAGCGCTTTTTGGCAGAAGGTGACAAGTGCAAGATCACGCTGAGATTCAGGGGCCGCGAAATTACGCACCAGGAACTGGGTATGGCCTTGTTGAACCGGATTCGCACAGAGTTGGGTGACCTGATTCTGATCGAACAGTTTCCCAAGTTGGAAGGGCGTCAGATGATCATGATGATCGCGCCGGGGAAGAAGAAAATCGCGGCCAAGCCGGTCGCCGACACTGCACCGGTGGCAGTGTCATAGGGTTTTGCGGCGTGCTGGCTGATTCAGCTGGCGCACTGCAGATGAGGAGGGCAGGGTTTACCTGTCGCCTCTAAAAGTGGCTCGGGGCCAACAAGGTTGCAAATAGTTTGCAGACGCCTCGCGAGCACAATGAAGAAGGAGCATGAAGATGCCCAAAATGAAGACCAAGAGCGCGGCGAAGAAACGCTTTCGCGTTCGTCCGGGTGGCACCGTTAAACGCGGCCAAGCCTTCAAACGTCACATACTGACCAAGAAGACCACCAAAAATAAACGTCATCTGCGTGGTACGACAGCTGTTCATGAGACCGACATGGGTCGCATGGCACAGATGCTGCCAGGCCGTGGTATTTAATTTAACGACGAACAAGGAGTAATCACATGCCTCGCGTCAAACGTGGTGTAACGGCTCACGCCCGCCACAAAAAAGTTTTAGCCCTTGCAAAAGGTTTCCGTGGCCGTCGCGGCAACGTCTACCGTGTCGCCAAAGAAGCGGTGATGAAGGCTGGGCAATATGCCTACCGGGATCGTCGTACCAAGAAGCGTGTCTTCCGTCAACTGTGGATTGCGCGTATCAACGCCGCTGCCCGTCAGTGCGGCCTGACCTACAGCCAGTTTGCCAATGGCCTGAAGAAAGCCAATATCGAGATTGACCGCAAGGTCCTGTCGGATATCGCCGTGCATGATATGGCTGCATTCTCCGGTATCGTGGAACAAGTCAAGGCCAAGCTGGCTGCTTGAGTTCGCACCGGTTCGCTGCAGTTCTTTGGCGAACCATGTACCAAATGACAAGGGCTAGAGCTTGAAAAGGCACTAGCCCTTTTTCCATGTCAATAGATCTCAAGAGAATTTATGAACGAGCTGAACGACGTTGTTGATGCTGCCAAAGCCGCCTTTGAGCGCGCCAGCGCGCCTGCTGATCTGGAAAATGCCAAGGCCCTGTTTCTTGGCAAGACGGGTCGTGTCACTGAACTGATGAAGGGCTTGGTGGCCCTGCCGGTGGAGGAAAAGAAATCCCGCGGCGCCGCCATCAACCAGGCAAAACAAGCCATCGAAGCGGCCTTGAATGCAAGGCGTCAGGCATTGGCAGAGAATGAATTGCAGGCGCAACTGCAGGCAGAAGCACTCGATGTGACGCTGCCAGGTCGGCAGCGCGGTCCGGGGGGATTGCATCCGGTTTCACTGACACTGGAGCGCATCGAGGCCATTTTTGGTTCGATGGGTTTTGCGGTTGCGCAGGGTCCCGAGATCGAGACCGACTGGTTCAATTTCACCGCCTTGAACACGCCCGAGGATCACCCGGCGCGCTCCATGCACGACACTTTTTATGTCGAAGGTGGCTCGGCCACAGCACCGAATCTGCTGCGCACCCATACCAGCCCGATGCAGATCCGCTATGCGGTTCAGCATGTCAAGAAGCACCAGGCCGCCATTGCTGCCGGCTCCATGCCAGAGATTCGCGTCATCGCGCCGGGTCGCACTTACCGCGTTGACAGCGATGCCACTCATTCGCCGATGTTTCACCAGTGCGAAGGTCTGTGGGTCGGCGAGAACGTCAGCTTCAAAGATCTGAAATATGTTTTCACTGATTTTTGTCGGACCTTCTTTGAGTCCGATGATCTGGTGCTGCGCTTTCGCCCGAGTTTCTTTCCGTTTACCGAGCCCAGTGCCGAAATCGACATCCAGTTCCAGAGCGGCCCCTTGGCAGGGGGTTGGCTGGAGGTGGCTGGCTCGGGGCAGGTGCATCCGAACGTGGTGCGCAACATGGGCCTGGACCCGGAAAAATACATCGGCTTCGCCTTTGGCATGGGGCCGGACCGGCTCACCATGCTGCGCTATGGCGTCAATGATCTGCGTTTGTTTTTTGACGGCGACATCCGCTTTTTGTCCCAGTTCCAATGACAAGAAACATCTAAATTACCATGCAATTTCCTGAATCCTGGCTGCGCGAATTCTGCAATCCGCCGCTCACTACCGAGCAACTGGCCGACACCCTCACGATGGCGGGCCTTGAAGTTGAAGAACTCAAGCCGGTTGCGCCACCCTTTAGCAAAGTTGTCGTTGGCGAGATCAAGGAGGTGGTCCAGCATCCGAATGCGGACCGCCTGCGTGTCTGCCAGGTCGACGTTGGGCAGGGCGACTTGCTCAACATTGTGTGTGGCGCTCCCAATGCCCGTGTCGGCATCAAGGTGCCGGTTGCGCTGGTGGGCGCGGAACTGCCGGCTGGTGACGACGGGCAGCCGTTCCTGATCAAGGTGGGCAAACTGCGTGGCGTTGAGAGCCAGGGCATGCTGTGTTCGGCGCGCGAGCTGAAGCTCTCCACCGACCATGCGGGTCTGCTTGAACTCGACTGTTCTGCCATCCTGGGCCAGGACATCCGTCAGCATCTTTCGCTGGATGACACCTTGTTTACGCTCAAGCTGACGCCCAATCTGGCGCATTGCCTGAGTGTCTTCGGCGTTGCCCGCGAAGTGGCAGCGTTGACCGGCGCGCCACTGCAGGAGCCGGTGTTTGGTACAACCGAGCTTGGCAACACCGACAAGTTGCCGGTCAAGGTGAGTGCCCCTGATTTGTGTGGACGGTTTTCCGGTCGCGTGATTCGACACGTCAATCCCAAGGCCAGCACGCCACAGTGGATGGTGGACCGTCTGGCACGCTGCGGTCAGCGCAGTGTGACGGCGCTGGTGGACATCTCCAACTATGTGATGTTCGAGTTCGGTCGCCCGTCGCACGTTTTTGATCTGGACAAAATTCATGGCTCACTTGACGTGCGCTGGGGCAAAGCCGGCGAGCAGCTAAAGCTCCTCAACGGCAGCACGGTCACGGTGGACGACAAGGTTGGCGTGATCGCTGACGATCATCAGGTGGAGTCGCTTGCCGGCATCATGGGCGGTGACGCCACGGCCGTGTCTGACGATACCCAGCACATCTACCTTGAAGCCGCTTTCTGGTGGCCCAAGGCGATTGCCGGGCGCTCACGCCGCTTCAACTTTTCTACCGATGCGGGCCACCGCTTTGAGCGCGGCGTCGATCCGAGCCTGACGGTGCAACACATTGAACGCATCACGCAGTTGATCGTTGCCATCTGTGGCACCAGCAGCACGGCTTGCGGGCCGATCGATGACTTGCAGGTGAATATGCCCCTGGCCTCCAGCGTGACGCTGCGTGTCGCGCGCGCCAGCAAGGTCATTGGCATGCCACTGACACAGGCACAGTGTGCCGATGCGCTCTCGCGTCTGCAGTTGCCGCTGACCCAGGGCGAAGGCACGATTACCGTCACATCACCGCCACATCGCTTTGATCTTCAGATAGAAGAGGATCTGATCGAAGAAGTGATTCGCATGGTCGGCTATCAGCAACTGCCGCCGACACCACCGCTGGCTCCCATTACGGCAAAAATCCGGCCTGAGGCCGAGCGCAGTCCTTTTGCGGTGCGCCGCTCACTCGCTGCCATGGGCTACCAGGAGACCATCAACTTCAGCTTTGTCGAGGAGCGCTGGGAGAACGAGCTTTGCGCCAATCCGAACCCGATCAAGCTTCTCAACCCGATTGCCAGCCAGATGAGCGTCATGCGCACTTCCCTGCTGGGCTCCTTGCTGCAGGTCCTGAAATTCAACCTCGATCGCAAGGCGCAGCGGGTGCGGGTTTTTGAGGTGGGACGTGTCTTTCTGCGCGACGCCAGTGTGCACAACACCGACGCCACGGTCGAGGGCTTTCACCAGCCAATGCGCGTAGCCGGTATGGTTTGTGGCAATGCCGATGCGCCGCAGTGGGGGCGCAAGGAGCAGGGCGTTGACTTCTTTGA
>Ga0163199_1000284_pt1 | contig 32148 bp, 43 predicted proteins | sample PL_2010_150m_FD_113537 | JGI IMG/M metagenome (GOLD analysis project Ga0163199, IMG submission 113537) | Freshwater microbial communities from Powell Lake, British Columbia, Canada to study Microbial Dark Matter (Phase II) - PL_2010_150m | ecosystem: Environmental > Aquatic > Freshwater > Lake ...
CTGGCGTTGACTCCAATTGAACCGCAGGCTTCACCCCTTGTGGTGCTCCCCCGCCAATTCCTTTAAGTTTCAGACTTGCGTCCGTACTTCCCAGGCGGCAAACTTAACGGCTTCCCTGCGGCACTGCATTGGCCATAAGCCAATGCATCACCGAGTTTGCATCGTTTACAGCTGGGACTACCCGGGTATCTAATCCGGTTTGCTCCCCCAGCTTTCATCCCTCACCGTCGAACGTGTTCTGGCAGACCGCCTTCGCCACTGGTGGTCCTCAATGGATCAGAGGATTTTACCCCTACCCACTGAATACCGTCTGCCTCTCCCACTCCCTAGCTCTGTAGTATCTCCAGCGGCCCATCTGTTGAGCAGGTGGATTTAACCGAAGACTTGCAGAGCCGGCTACGGATGCTTTAGGCCCAATAAACGTCCTGACCACTCGAGGTGCTGGTATTACCGCGGCGGCTGACACCAGACTTGCCCACCCCTTATTCACCTGTGCTTTTAGGACAGGCAAAAGACTCCTTTATCAGGAATCACTCGGACTGACCCAGTCGTGCTTTCGCACATTGCTAAGGTTTCTCGCCTGCTGCGCCCCATAGGGCCTGGGTCCGTGTCTCAGTACCCATCTCCGGGCTACTCCTCTCAGAGCCCGTACCTGTAATCGCCTTGGTGGGCCATTACCTCACCAACAAGCTGATAGGCCGCAGTCCCATCCCATGGCAGTAAACTGTTTGGACCATAAGCCATTCCAGGCACTATGATCTATCGTGGTTTATTCTCAGTTTCCCGAGGTTATCCACGTCCACGAGTTAGGTTGACTACGTGTTACTGAGCCGTCCGCCTTGTATTGCTACAATGACTCGCATGGCTTAGTACCAATCCGATAGCAGTCAGGTCCGGCAGGATCAACCGGATTCGTTTTGTTCGTACATATTTCAGTACGCGTCGAAGTAAGACGTAATATTTATTGGAAATTGGTGGATTGCACACACTTTTCTTCAAACTTCGGATAAGATCTTTTGATCAAACCCACATGTTGTATGCGTAACTGGAGGCCTGTGAATCACAAACTGGTATACTACCAAACATCATCACAAGCGCCGCCTTGCTGTTACGTATGCAAAAAGGGGATCAAAGAGAAATAATATAAACCATGCCCAAAACCTGCTTTTTTTACAATTTTTTTCCGATCACTAATATTAAACAGACTGGCAATACAATCCAATTGTCTTCCACTTTAGATACATACAAAAAAAATACCAAGAAATCTGCCAAGATATTTGAGAGATCAAAAGAACTCCATATCAGCGGTGTTAGTCACAACATAAGATTTTTTGAGCCATATCCGTTTGTTACAAAGTCTGCAAAAGGCAAGTATCTGATAGATGTTGATGATAACAAATATACAGATTATTGGATGGGGCATTGGAGCCTAATTTTGGGCCATGCAGCACCAGAGGTTGCAGACAAGGTCAAAAAACAAATTCGGCATTGCTGGATGCATGGAACCGTAAACGAAAACACGATAGAGTTTTCTGAATTAATACAAGAAGCAGTTCCAGTTGCTGAAAAGATTCGTTATGTTTCTACTGGAACTGAAGCTACAATGTATGCAACAAGAATTGCAAGAGCAAAAACTGGAAAAAAAATAATTGCAAAAATTGAGGGTGGGTGGCATGGATATACGACTGATTTACTAAAATCAGTTAACTATCCATTTGATCAGTCAGAGAGTGCAGGACTAACAGATGAGGATAACATAGTTTCCATTCCGTATAACAATTTAGAAAAATCAATTTCAATTTTAGAATCTGTAAAAAGTAATCTTGCTGGCGTAATAATAGAACCATTACTTGGTGGCGCAGGTTGCATTCCAGCAACAAAAGAATACCTAAAAGGAATTCAAGAATTTGTCCATAGTAATAATTCACTTTTTATTTTAGATGAGATTGTTACAGGATTTAGATTCAGATTTGGATGTCTTTACAAAACAATGGATCTTGATCCAGATATTGTAACATTAGGAAAAATTGTCGGGGGGGGATTTCCAATTGGAGTGATTTGTGGAAAAGAAGAAGTGATGAAAATTACCGATACCAACTCAAATAAAAGAATAGATAGATCATATATTGGCGGAGGAACATTTTCTGCCAATCCAATGACCATGACGTCGGGAAAAGCAATGTTAAAATTTTTAAGAAAAAACTCTGCTCCAGTTTATAAAAAAATTGGAAGATTAGGGGAAGAGACAAGAAAAGGATTATCAGATATATTCCATGATAAAGCAGTGATTACAGGAATGGGATCATTGTTTATGCCACATTTTTTGGCAAATGGTGTAACACAGGTTACAAATGCAGTGGAAGCATCAAAATGTAATACAGAGATCCTAAAAAAATATCATTTCGAATTGATTGCAAAAGAGAAGATATTCTTCCTACCAGGAAAATTGGGGGCAATATCCTATGTACATTCAGAGTCTGACATAAAGAGCCTGCTAGAAGCTTCAAAGAGATTCGCAGTTTCGTTAAAATAATTAGCCAAGCTCATTAACTAATCAAATAAAGAAATTCCATACATGCTCAAGATAGCAATCGTTGCTGCAATTGTAATTTTACTTGCTCCAATGGTAGGTTCCTCCTTTGCTGAGGATTACAAGACCATTTCAGGCGTTGGAAAAGAGGTAGGTGATGGAATGACAACATACGATGTACAATACTCATCAGTAAAGAACATAGTAAGTTCATCAGTTAGCACAAAAGACAAGTCTATAGATTTCGTATTGGTAGGAAAGACTGATACGAATAGCACCTTGATTCTAAAACTACCGACTGGACTAATTAGCGGTCCATTTATTGGAGTTTTTGAAGATGGTCAGATAATTACGAATTACACCACAACAGATGAATCTGGAGATACAGCAATATCAATACCAATCAATCCACTTACAGAGAAAATATCTATTGTTGGAACTACTGTAGTGCCAGAATTTGGACCAATAGCTGCTATAGTATTAGCAATAGCCATTATGACAATAGTGACAGTTACAAGATTCAGACCAATTCATCTTTAAAATACAGTCAATTGGAAAAATTTCTTTTATTTTATTAAATCAGGCAGAGTAGCTTTGATCAGGATCAAAGCGTTTTCCACGACTACGTGACTCTACATCTTTAGCCATAGAATCTAGATCAGATGTATCACCAAACTTTCTATATGTTAGTTTTTCAAGTGTCTTGAGTATACTCTTTGCAGAACGATACTGTGGAATCTTGGGTTCATTTAATTCTGCATACAAACCAATTCCTTGTATTCCATTCATCTTTGCAAATCCAAGTATCAATCCATTAAATCCCGTAATAATAGAAGCCTCAGGTGTAGTTAGAATTCCAAGTTTTCGTACCTGGTCTGTAAGATCTTTAGATGTAGTAGTGATAAATGTTTTAGGTTCGCCATCGATTGGTTTCTGAGTATGAAAACCACCAAATGTGTAGATAAATCTTGTAGAATATTTTTTTGCTACATTTATCACATCGTGACATAATACGTTAAGCTCTTCAGTAGATGACGGTTGGCCGGAACCTCCCCCAAATACAATAATATCTTTTGCAGATCTATAGTCCCATTTGTCTTCTGGAACGTCAATGTATCCCCCATGGTCAATCACATATGCGGGATACGATGGTTGAACTTCACGAAATATTGATGTATTTAGATTTGAGTTGATAAAATCAATTACAATACTTCCGACATCGCCCATGTCTTGCATTGCTGCAATTAAAAGAGGTTTTGAAACTGTAGGTTCACTCTTTTGTATAAAATCCACACTAATCATATGATCTTTTATGATTAATACCTTATCTCTCAGACTTGCCTTATTCCATCTTTTTATCTAAAACAGAAGTAGATCTGTCTGCGAGCGATTATTTACTAGATACTCTGCGAGATATTGTTGGAAGATAGAGAACCAGATCCATTTAGTAAATATTCAGAGAACAAGACTCTTCTCAATTCAATTTTCATGAAGGAAAAAATGTCAAAGTATTCCAAACAAGTAATTGACAAATATTTTAAATCATTACTAAGAGCACACAAAAGAGTTGAACTAACCAGAGATTTACTTGAACTTGGCATGATACAGGACGTAGTAGCAGATTATTTGAGGGACATGCAATGGCATGTAAAATATGATACGTCCTACTTGGATTTTGATCCTCAGTATAGGTTTGATCTAGTGGCAAGAAAAGAAAAAAGAGCAATAGTTGTTCTCATTCAACCTGAAATTACTAGACAATCAATACTAGAAATTCAAAAAGATATTTTTAGTGTAAAAAAAGAGATGCCAAGTACTCGAGTGCTCTTGGCTACAGACATTTTGGAATTACCTTCAATTTTAGAAAAAAGCATGCTTTCAGATTTTATCATAGATATGGCAAAAAAATACAGACTTGGGATACTCCTAGTAGACAAGAATTTAGACTACCAAGAGACATGGCTAGTCCCATCAGAATTTCTTTATGCCTAGTTGTAATTCAAACTTTCAAGACAAATAGTAAGATTTCAAAGAATTATGGGAAAATAGTTGGGTTATTATTGGATAGCAGCTTGACAGGTGTGTTATTTATGGTAGTACAAGGCGCTGAAATGGACGCACGGTGTGGCAGATGTGGCAAGGCCAAGATGTTAACAGACGGTACTACGGGTGAACGATTTTGCGGCGGATGTGGATTTGTAGTAAACGAGATTGTAAACGACTTGGGTCCAGAGCGACAATCATTTTCAAAAGAACAGTTTGAAGACAGAGCCAGAACTGGGGTTCCAACATCTCTTGCAATGCACGATATGGGACTTGCAACAGTAATTGGACAAGCAAACAAGGATTCAACTGGAAAGCCGTTATCAGCATCAATGAAAAATACAATCACCCGTCTTAGAACATGGGACAGTAGAAGCCAAGTACATGAAGCAACTGAAAGAAATTGTAGACAGGCATTCAGTGAGCTTAGCAGACTAAAGGATAAACTTGCTTTATCAGATGCAGTAGTTGAAAAGACTGCATACATTTACAGAAAGGCATTAGAGAAAGGATTAGCAAAAGGTAGATCAATTCCAGGATTAATTGCAGCAGCATTATACTTATCATGTAGAGAAACTGGTACACCTAGAACATTAAACGAGGTTGCAAGAAGAATCAATGTAAAAAAGAAAGACGTTTCAAGATGTTACAGATTATTATTACAAGAGCTTGACATGACCATGCCAGTACTGGATCCAATAAAATGCATGTCAAGAATTGCAAGTGAATCAGGTCTTAGCGAGAAAGTAAAACGAGAGGCACTCAAGATTTTAGAACAAGCAAATGAAAAAGAGATCTCAGCAGGAAAAGACCCGATGGGACTTGCAGCAGCTGCATTGTATTTGTCATGTGCAATACATGGAGACAGTACAACTCAAAAGGTAATTGCAATTGCAGCAGGCGTAACAGAAGTAACTATACGAAACAGGTACAAGGGATTACGAGAACTCTTGGACATTCAAGTTCCAGATAAAAAAACAAGGTCCGAATTGGCTTGAAAGATTATTCTAAAATTTTTGTCAGCAATCCATAAAATTAACAAGATGACCTATGCGGAAGATGTGATCCTAAAGGTATGGCAAAAAGGTCAGATTGATGAATATAACATTCCAAATAATTTCAGAAAAGACAATTGTGGTGCATGGATTGAGAGAACAGAATATGAAAACGCCAACTCTCCATTTGGATGGCATATAGACAAAATAAATCGAGATTTGGGTTCAGAGGATATAACAAATCTATATCCAGTACATTCTAAGAACAATGTGAGAAATAATGATGGAACCATAAATTGCAAGGTGACGTCTTTAGGTACAACAAACGTTGAGAAATTATAATTCTTAAAAAAAATTATCTAAAGTGAGATATAGCTACCTTTTGCCCGACTTTAAGATCTTTTTGAATCTTAACCTTCTTTACGGCTTCCTCAAAGTCTTTCATCTTTACCTTTGCCTGTTCAACTTGTTTTTCGGCCTCTTTTGGATCAGGATATTTTTCAACAAAGTTATGTAACACAATAGAAGCAGCGGTATTTGCAATTGCTGCAACATCTGCTCCGCTCATACCATCAGTCATCTCTGCAATCTTTGCCAAATCAACATAATCCGGGTTTAATCCAGTTGGGGTTCCCATCTCTTTTTCAATTGGAATATCACGTGAACTAATCTCCAATATTTTGAGTCTGCCTTCCTTGTCTGGAATTGGAACTACAATTATTTTGTCAAATCTACCTGGTCTGATTAGTGCGGGATCAATCATGTCAGCTCTATTTGTTGCAGCTATTACCACTACACCATTCAAAGAAGTGATTCCATCCATTTCGGTTAGTAATTGGCTGACAACTTTTTCTGTTGTTGCACTCTCGCCCATTCCTCTAATCGGTGCAATAGAATCAACCTCATCAAAGAATATTATACATGGTGAAGACTGTCTAGCTCTTCTAAATATTTCTCGAATTCCACGCTCTGATTCACCTATCCATTTTGATAGTAATTCTGGACCTTTTACTGAGATGAAATTTGCCTCACTTTCTGTTGCTACTGCTTTTGCTAACAAGGTCTTTCCAGTTCCACTTGGTCCATGTAGTAAAATACCGCGTGGCATTCTATAACCAAGCTGAGAGTAAAGATTAGGATATTTCATTGGCCATTCTACGGCTTCTTGAAGTTCTCGTTTTACATTCTCAAGACCACCAATTTGGCTCCACTGTACATCGGGAGTTTCGATATAGACCTCACGCATTCCTGCAGGAGTTACATCCCTGAATGCAAGCTGATAATCGTCAGCATTTACAATTAATTTATCTAGGGTTTCTGGAGGAATTTTATCATCAGATAAATTAATTTCTGGTAACAATCGTCGCAGGCATTTCATTGCAGCTTCTTTGCACAAATATTCTAAATCAGCTCCAACATATCCATGACTTGAGCCCGAAATTTTTTCCAAGTTTACATCTTCAGTTAGCGGCATATTTCGTGTATGAATCAACAAAATCTCTAGTCTTCCTTTTTTATCCGGCACTTTGATCTCAATTTCTCTATCAAATCTTCCAGGTCTTCTCAGAGCTGGGTCTAGTGCATTTGGTCTATTTGTTGCAGCAATAACAATTACTTTACCTCTTCCTTCAAGACCATCCATGAGAGACAACATTTGTGATACAACTCTTCGCTCAACTTCTCCTGTTACCTCTTCTCTTTTTGGTGCAATAGAATCAATTTCATCTATGAAAACAATTGATGGTGCTTTTTCTTTTGCCTCCTTGAATATCTCACGAAGTCTTGCCTCACTTTCACCATAAAACTTGCTCATTATCTCAGGACCTGATATGCTGATAAAATGCGCATTAGTCTCATTTGCAACTGCTTTTGCTAACAGGGTCTTGCCAGTTCCCGGTACTCCATATAGTAAGACACCTTTTGGAGCTTCAACTCCTAGTTTTTCAAATATTTCCGGATGTCGCATTGGAAGTTCAATCATCTCCCTTACTTTTCTTATTTCGTCAGACATTCCTCCAATATCTTCGTAAGACACTTGCGGTACTCCACGTAGACTCTCCCCTTTTTCGGCAATGTGAAATTCTGTCTTTGGTGTTACAAGTACTGCATCAGTGGCAGGAGTAATTCCAATTACCTGAAATGTCAGTCTACCACCAAAGTATGGCACCATTATATTATCACCTTTTACAAGTGGAATGTTTTCTAGAGAATCAGTAAGATATCTTTCATCAATTGGAGGTATAGAATCAAGCGGTGCAACTATGACTTTTTCAGCAGGAACAGTCTTTATTTTTCGTACAGTTACAGTGTCTCCAATTCCAATACCCGTATTGTTTCTGCCAAGACCATCAACCCTGATAATTCCTTTTCCCTCATCAGAAGGATACAATGGAAGACATCTTGCAACAGATCTTCGTTTTCCAGTAATTTCTAAAATATCACCAGTTGATGCACCTAGAGCATCCATTGATTCATAATCAATACGTGTTACACCTCTACCTACATCGCGAGTATACGCTTCCAATATTTTTAATTGAATAGAATTTTGGGCTATGTGTATACATGGAAGGTATGTCTTGTTATACCTTTGGAATCTTTGGTACACATGATATGTACATCCTCGATCTGATAAGGAACAAAAAGTGTAAAAATCTCAATTATGCAAAATAATTGAGAACTTTTATACCATAAATGTAATTTCGAGATCGAGTTGGATGCATATCTTGAAGAGGAATTATACGATCTCATAACATATTGCATTCAAAACTCTAATGCTTCAGATTATTCCAACAAAGAAAATAGAATCAAGGAGATAGGCCAAGAGTTATTTGCTGATAGTGGGGTGGATGCACTTGAAAACATGTATTTTTCAATAGAACATAGAGTTAGAGAAGAGATTTCTGAAGATGTCAAGCCTTATCGTTCCCTCTGGAATGGCATTTCTAACGAGTGGAATTATTAGGCAATCGCAGTCAGTGGCTCTTCTTTTACTGGTTCTTGCATCTCTTTTCTTGCTCTGGCTAGTACCGTTCTGAGATGTTCAATTTCGATTTCGTCAATCATTTCACACATGATTATTTTATAAAACAAATGATACTTAAGAGATGCGAATCTTTTATACAAAAGATCTTTTGGATTCAGGATTATTTGTCGGCTTAAGATTTGTACAATAATCAATCCATTGGTGTGTAAATGAAATCTCCTTATCACCATGCAAATAGCATCCAATTACATTTTTACCATCTACTTTTAGTGGAAAGTCTACAACAAATTTTTCTTGTTCATCTATTTTTCTAAAGTATGTAGGTCGAATCCCCATTGAGTACAATTCAATAATATATTCAAATGGATTAGTTCCACCGAGTTTTTCCTTGACTGATTCAAATGCTACATATCTTGATGCGTATTTTGCCGCATCCCTTGCCACATCTCTTACAGTCTCACCAGAGAGAAATTCGCTACCATACCAACCATAATTAGTTCTGGCAGATTGACTTGCTTCCTTCCATGCATAATTCCATGCAGAATCCCAAGTGTTAGTACAGTTAGATTTCATTGCCTCAACTCTTGCCAGATCCCAAAGTGAGTCTGATGCATGCTGAATTGTATCGTTTTCTTTCTTCCAAGTCATTAATACCTTAGCATATTTTTCAATAATCTCTTCTACCTTTGATAAGGTGGAGTTAGCTTCTGAAATAGATCTTGTAGGGGTGAAATATTTTATAGACTGCAACTTGGAAATTTGTGAATTTATTGAATTGGTTTGTGACACGTTCAATATTTAAAAACTTATTAGTTTTATATTAATCTGTTTTTTTACGTTCATAAAATTTTTCAGGTGGTTCCTGTCTATCTTTTTTACGTCCTGGAAGGTATAATTTGGCTACTGCACCCATCATAAATCCTCCAACTACTACTATGGCAATTCCACTAACAATTAATACAAAAACTCGCCCAATTGATTTGATTATTGTCATCGTATTATGGATAGATTATCCAGTAAATAGGGGTTGATCATAGTTTGTGATCTTTGGCCCTTTTTTCAATAGAAATTTCCTCTCTAATTGCAACAAGTGCCAATGCCCCAACTACTATCTCCACTATGAAGATTTCAACGAATGTCCAATAGATCTTCTCTCCAAGTTTTACGCATTCCCCATTATTACAAAACAGTATATGATTATCTTTTATTATAATGTCATCGGGATTCAATAGAGGAGACACTTCTAGTACAAAAATCAAAGCCGATGAAATTAGAAATATTACAACAGCCCAGTGAATAATTTCAAGAATCTTATATTTCATATTATTACTCATGGGTTCACAAATAAGAGCCTTTCAAGAATTGAGATCTTTTTATCAATATGCATTGCAGGATTAAAACAATACTGCGTAATTATGAAAAATTTACTTAGTCTTTTGAAGATCGACTTCTTCAGGATCTCCAAGATATGTGGTCAGGTTTTTAGTTATCTTTTTTACAACTTCAAGTGTAGATTTCATTTCTTGGTCTGAAACCTCTTTTGTTGAAACTTTTCTAATCTGTATTGCACATTCCATTATAGAATCCCATAGTAAATCGGTTTTTGATGTAGTATAGACTCTTTTTATTCTCCTATCTTGAGGATCAAATTTTCTTTGTACATAACCTTCCTCTTCCATTTTGTCAATAACTGGGACAAGTGTGGGACTTTCAACTCCTATTTTATCGGCAAGTTCTCTCTGAGTAAGACCAGAATGTAGGTACAGTGCAAATATGACTTTTGACTGGGTTATTGTAATCCCAATTTTGTTACGTAATTCGAGATCAAATGCCTTTTGAAATATTTTGGATGCAGAATAAACTAGAAAGCCTATACTATTTTCATAATCAAACTTTTTCATTCGTTTCCTAATTATTAGGAAGCTAATGAATATATAGACCTTGTTCTACATACTAAATATGAAAACAGTGAGAGGAGAAAAACAAAATGGCAGTTAGTATGAAACAACAATACCGATCCGAGTTAGGAATAATCTCAGAGGTATTACAGGTAACAATGGATTGTGGTATGCAGGGTGCAATAATATCTTCAATTGCAAGAAGGGCAAACCTGTCACACTATACCGCAATGGAAAAATGTCAAAAGTTGATAGATTTTGGGCTGATGGAATCTAAAATAGATAAGAAAAGTCGTTCTTTTGTCATTACAGAGAAAGGAATTCAATTCTATCATGAGATGCAAAAATTTCTAGAAATTGCTCAGGAAATAAAAATAAGATATTAGAATAAAAACAGACTATTCTTCAATCAAAAGACCCAATTTTACTTTGAATAATTTAGTTATGTTTCTTACAGAAACATTACTCACGCCACAGACCTTGGCAATAGCTACTTGTGTTTTTTTTTCACCAGTTGTACATGTTGCTAGGTAAACTGCCGCAGCAACTAAAGACATGGGATTTTTCCTATCGAAAAACCAACATCTTCGGCCTTTAACAATAGGTTCAAAGCATTCCTTCTCGTAGTCTCGCTAACATCAATCATACTACAGATCTTAGTTACAAATTCTACAGGATCATATGGCTCTAATTTTAGATCTAGACTTTGTACCATCGTCCTGTATGCGGTGGCAAGATCACCTTTTCTGATATTTCCAGCTTTTGCAATATCTCGTAAAGTCCTAGGAGTAGCTGTCTTTCTACATGCGGCATATAATGCAGCATAAAGTATTGAAGAAATTCCCCTCCCTCGAGTTAGTTTTAGGGCAGCTGCCTTTCTGTAAATATATGCAGTCTCTTCAATTACATTATCTGGAAGCGAAAGTTGTGATTTCATTGTATCAAGTAACACAAACGCTTGTCTTAGATTGGAATCGTTTCCTTTTGATTTGCTTCGACTATCCCAGATTCGAAGTCTGTTAAAGGTATTTTTCATATATCCAGATAGAGAATTACCAGAGGCATCCTTGTCTAGACTTCCTATCGTAGTTGCAAGACCCATGTCGTGTATAGCAAGACTTGATTTAGCTCCGGTTCTACTTTTATCGTTAAATTGTTCAAGATCAAATGAGCGTGACTCAGGTCCAACACTATCTATTTTTTCTATCAGAACTTGACCGCAGCTTGAACAGAGAATTTCACCCGCATCATTGTCCGTTACAAGAGGTCCCCTAGTACAGACATTTAATTTGCATTTATCAAACATCTCATCTTGCAATTGGGTACATTAGGTCGAATTTGATTAATTAGGAATTTGCAAACATTACTAGGGTTATTTTGCAGTAGCTAGAGCTAATTTCTCATTCCAAGATTATAGAATAAAAAAGTAAATTTTTATCATGACTGGATTCACCATTTACTAATATTTTTAGTTCACACTTGCTTTAAATTATGAACAAATCCTTCTCAAGGAATGTCAGAAGACTTAATCCGTTCAGTCGAAGAGATGATAAAATCTGAACGAGGAGACGTTGGAAGACTACAAGATATCCTGATTGCAATTAAAAATGGTGAATCTATTTCTTCGGATGATCATAAATATGTCGAGAGTCTTGTACAGAGTCAATCCCCACCTAATCCAGTTTCAAATTCTGATAACACGAATAGCGATGCAATAAAACCAGATAATACTTTTGATAATATCATCCCTGAATCAAATTCAGAAATTCCTAATCCAGAAGTATCTGAGAGAGAAGCCGTAAAGAGAGCACCTATTAGAAAATATGCGTCAGTTGGAATAGTAGTTGCGATTATACTTGTTGCATATATTGGACTAGACGTATACGCTGTTAACAATTTACAATTTCGTCCACATCATGGTCAGCAGACAATAATTTCAGAAACCCAGCTTGCTATAAAATCAGATGCGTGTAATCCAGCATATTTTCCAGCCACATTTACCAAGTATGAAATAATCGCATTCTATAATTCTGATGAGATAGAAAAGGCCACGATTTCTGGAATTACATTATCACCAAAATCAGCAGCTACATTAGATGGCATATTTGCAATAAACAAAGATGCCGTAACTAAGATTGGAAAAGGGAATGCTACATTTGATCCTACCAAAGCTACAATAATAACTTCAGTAGATGCCCCAATCTTTGGATTCATCCCATATACAGTAGAAAAGAAATATCCTGCACAGGAATTCCAGAATATGATAAAAAATCCACCTCCAGGTACATTTGACTGCCTTGGGTTATAATCAAAATTCATTCAATAATATAGTTTCAGATAGATTATGAACAACATGATAGAATTAGCAATGGGATGAGCAAGATGAGAAATTTAACGAGTCTGAAGAATAATTCCAGTTTTTTAGAATCACATCAATATAATGTTCTGTAAATTAAAAGAGGTCGTTCAGACCACGATTAAAGATCTGAGTCCCCCTTCAAGTTGAATATTATGTATACGTGAAAGTACTTCATATGTTCATGTGTTTTCATTTTGAATAAACTACTCAGAAGCATCTAATCTGAAAAATCATATGAGGTATTAGTAATAATCATATGATTAGGTTCTTGTTACAACGGAATCTGGTTGAAACTTTTTCCATAACCAGCCAAGAATTAGTGCATTTGTTATCCAGGATATTGTCACAGTTACAGCAGAAATCATCCTAAAACCATTCACCAGTTCCAATGGAACTTTTATCGGATCTGGGTTTTGAGGCATTACAAAGAACACTATGCTCATAAATATGGCATAGCCAAGAAATGCTAGAAATTTTTTATTTTCTAGTCTTTTGTAAATTCTTGAGAAACCAAATGCCCCCAAACTAGACAGTGCAACAAATGCAACATAAGTTATGGCCCTGAAAGTTATAGTGTCAGGTTCTCCTACCGTAGGAGGATTTGCAGGATATTTCAAAAATGGAATAAAGTACAAAACAGCCCACAGTATACCTGCAAGTACTAACGCTTTTTGGACATCATTTTGACCTGGGAGTGCATTTCTAGAATATGCAAAAACCAATCCAAAGAGTGCACCAGTAGCAGTACCCAATATGACACCTGCCACTATAGATCCTTGTTTTTGCCATATTCTATAATCAGAGAATTGTTTCCAAAATTGAGGGTTGTCTTGTGCTTGTCCTTGTGCAAACAAACGTTGGTTTTCAATTCCTATTGCATTATCAAGATATGGTTCTACAAGTGCAATATTCAAAAAGCTGTGAACCAGTCCTGCCAAAAACCCAGATACTATAACTATGATAAGAAAAGTAAGGGTTTTCATTTTAGGGCACTAGTGGCATGGAAAACCAGATGCGTGTCTCATATCATGAGTCATCTCGTGTAGATAACCTACACCATTCATCTGTGCATATGCGGCATGTCCTTGTACCACACTAAACAGCTGTCCTTGGTCAAATCCAACCATAAAGTAACCCATTCCAAATAATGCAAGCAACGCCACTACTGCAATTATTGGCACTGTCTGTATTTTTGTTATTTGAGATGTTTGTACCATTTCTACATTTTAGAAATTCATCGATTATTTAAGCAGTCGGATGGTTTATCCAACATAGCAAAATTGGTTTAAATTTAATCAATGATACATCGGATCAGAAAAGGAATTGAATCATGCAATACGGTTAATTTCCAAAGTAGCAGAAAGACATGCCCCAAGCAGAATGCTTAGTTTTGAACTAGTTCATGTATTTAAAACAATGCAGATGATGGATGAAAATAAAAAAATAGGAAGATCGCTAATGATGCAGGAGCTTGGCCTCGGAGAAGGGTCGGTTAAGACAATTGTCAAGCACATGAAGATGTCAGGATTGGTGGAAAACTCCAATGCCGGTATGTGGCTTTCAAACAAAGGAAAATCCATCTATACAAAATTACATATTTTAATTCCAAAAGAGATGGACATTCCCAAGTGTTCTGTTGCTTTAGGAAAATTCAATCATGCCGTATTGTTAAAAGACATGGCCTACAACATACGAAGTGGAATTGAGCAGCGAGACGCCTCAATAAAAGCAGGAGCTGTAGGAGCAACTACACTGGTATTTAGAAATGAAAGGCTTCTACTACCAGGTACTGGGGAGGACTTGATGAGAAATGACCAGAAAATACATTCATTAATCATAGAAAAAATGAAACCTGAAGAAAATGATGTGATAATAATAGGAAGTTCGCAGAGTAAGAAAATTGCAGAGATGGCGGCTAAAAGTGCAGCATTGTACACAATAGAAGAACATGAGAAACGCTAGAAATATTCATTTTATTTCAAAACGAATTAGTCATTATAATCTAAATAACTAGAAAAACTTCATCACTCTTTCTTTCTTTCTCTTTTTCTCTGAAGCATTCTCTGTTCACCTTCTACAAATCTCTTTTTTTCATCTTCAGTGACAAGCAAGAGCGGAGGAACTGTAGTTGGTTTTCCAAAGTCATCTAATGCAACAGAAGTAACAAAAGCGGTATTTGTGAGAATTCTATTTCCAGTCATCAAGTTTTCTGCTTCAACTTTGACTTCAATCTCCATTGATGAATGAGATACATAGTTCAGTCTGGCATTAAGTATTAGTGCGTTTCCAACCATAACAGGTTTGAGAAAGTTTACTCTGTCAATTGATGCAGTCACTGCATTTTTCTTAGAGTGTCTTTGAGCTACAAGTCCAGCTATCAAATCAATTTGTTTTAGAATTTCTCCACCAAAGACATTACCTGCAGGATTTGCATCCGAAGGAAACATTCTCACAGTCATTTCTGCTTTTGACTCTTCAATACTCTTTGGTTTTAATGACATAATATTGCAATTAAACAACTGATTAATTTATGAGTTTGTTCTTTTGTTATTCGTAGAACACCATTTAAGTAATCGACATCGTGACAAAAAACATTGAACTCTGTTACAGAGACTTGTGTGGTGACTGTACCAAAAGATACAGTATTTGTGTTTTTATCAAATATTGAAAACCTTCCAAAATGGAGTACAAAGTTTGTCAAAAAAATAATTTTAGCAGATGGCAAATACAAAGCAATAACACCAATTGGCGAAGTTTTCATACGACTAGATACAAACGAAAAAGCAGGCCTGATTGATATCTATGCTGGACCTACAGAAAATAATATGACGCCTGCATATCTGAGAATAATTCCTCTTCCGGATGATTCTACTGCAGTGATGTTCACTTTCTTTCAATATACTTCCACATCTGATACCATTTGGAAGATCTTTTGTGAGTGGATAAAGATAGAAGTAGAAAATATCAAAAAACACTTTTCCTAGCGGATAAAATCAATCTTATATTTCAGATAGATCAAGAAAAAGACTATGAAATATTTCTGGTGGAGGTTGCTAGATTATGCAATAGGCGCTCTAGGTGGTGGAGTAATAGTATTTCTTGTAAACAAATTTGTCTGTTACCAATGTATAGGCCATTATACACCAGTTCTAATGCTTGGGTTATGGATTGGATTTATGCTACTTTGTAATTTCATCTTTCAAAAAGCAAGACCGTCAACCATAAAACAAGATACGGTATAAACTGAAATTCCCCAGAAAGCAAATATAGCATAACTGATATCCCTCTAGTGAATGGCATTTTTTGACGATTTCTGTAAAAGTGTAGTCGCACTAGACCAAAAGATAAGATTCGCAGGAATTGCAGATGGAGATGGAACTCTTGAAGGAACATCTGAAAGGGCTGGTCTGACCCCCATCATGAAACCAGAAGAGAGAGCGCAGTATGCAATAACTGCAGCCACAAGGCAATATACTAGACTAAGATGGGAATATCTCCTTGGAAAAATATCCTATGCAAGTTCACATTATACAAACATCATAAGAGCCACCATACCAATAGCAGATGAAAATAGAAGACTTGCACACGTACTGTTATTGTCATTTGAACCTGATGCAGATGATTTCCATCAAATAATTACAAAGAAAATAATTCCTCTCGTAAAGCAAAATATGGAAAGATTCATGCAAGAAGCTCAGAAATAAAAAAAAATTATCTCCCTGTATTAATAGCAGGACGTTGAAGACCGTGCTGGTCAACATATTGTGCTACCCGAGCATCAGAACAGACTGGAATATGTTGATCTTTATTGTCTTTACAGAATTTTATTATTTGTAACATTTCTTGGTCACAATCAGAAGTTGGATTTGTTACACATGTATCTACGTCATTGGTTAGCGTTGGAACAGCATCAGGACTTTGATTTAAACCAGGTATCAGACTTTGAGCTTGGGAACCAAGAAATGGTGAGACAAAAAAGTATATGCTAAAACCAAATGCCACTGTAATTATAAGATAAGTTGAGATCTTCCTAGATCTGTCCACACATATGATTCAAAATTTCCAAATTATAACTGATGCTAATTTACGATACTATGATCTTCATTGCAAGTGGAGGGGACAGTGCATCAGGATTATCCACACTTGCCCATACAAAGATCTGTGCAGTATAAGTACCAGGAGTAGTAGGCATCCATGACTGAGATGGACTAAGTGATTGTCCTGCATCAAGTGTTCCCGTAATCCAAGATAAAGAATACACAATACCATCTTGATTTTGTATTTGAACTATATACGCAAAGGGTTGAGCTCTATCTTGGCCGTTAGTAACATCAGTTGTTATCTGTACTTGTTTTCCAACCTTTGTGTTCCACATACCATTTTCAAGCGTAGCACCAGATTTGATTTGAGAATATCCAGCTGGAATAATAGAAAACAACATCATGCTAAAAAGTAACACGGTGATAGATTTGTTCACAAGGGGCATTGAACCACTCTTATTTTTTAGGGTTTGGTAGATTGTTGTGTTACTTCTACTATCTTGTCTCTAGATTTTTCGCCAGCTGCAATTCGCACATTAGATTTTGGTATATCGAAATGTTTTGCAATTTTTGTTATTATTTCAAGATTAGCTTCTCCTTTTACAGGTTTTGCCATAATACCAACTTCAATATGATCGCCTATGATTTTGATATGATTCTTGTGAAATGATACAGATACCTTGTAAAGCACAATCTATTTTCATGTAAGACAAATATTAAAGATAGAGTGACAAATATCGTGGAAAACAATAGTGACGATCTTGAAAGACTCCAACTTTTAGATATTGTATTTACAAAGGGAGTCAATGCACTATCAAGAGAAGAACTGGAAAGACTGCATGATTTGATAGAGAAAAAAGACTATAGTCATGATAAAAAAGCACAAAAATCAAAAGCTAAACTGCTCAAGAAAATTGGAAATGCAATATATGATCATGATGTAAAATATGGCAATTCATTTAAAACAAGCTAGAAGAGATTTTAGATAATGCTTAACGAGTTTATAAATTCTGTACTACATGATACCATATTTATAAAATATGGACTCTTGGGGTTATTTTTTAATGGAATGTTTTCAAGTTTTATTCCAATCCCTACAGAGTTAACTGTCTCTGCTTTGCTACTAGGAGGAACAAAACCACTGGAGATATTTTTGGTATTGACATTTAGTTCCATAGTGGGTGGCTATATCGCATATTATCTTGGATATAATGGAAGATTATTACGTAGACTTCGAAAAACTCCAGAAAAAAAATATGAGCAAAAAAGTATCAACATAATGACAAAGTATGGTTGGTCTACAATAATTTTCGTCTCTCCATGGATTCCCATAATTGGTGACGTTGTATCAATCATAGCTGGAACAAAAAGATACAGTATTGTAAAGTATACTATCGCAATGACAACAGGTAAAACAGTAAAATCAGTTGCAATAGTATTTTTTGGTGTTCATTTCATCCATTGGTTAGTTACTGTTCTACATTAGAAAGTATATTACGTGTATATTAGAACCAAAATCTTGTGAAGGATATCTTCCCCATACACTATGATATAGAATTTGAGCCAGACTTTAAGAAATTCACGTTCAGAGGAACAGAAAAAATATCAATTCGAGTACCAAGATTAGTAAATAAAATAGTTTTACATGCTGCAGAACTTGAAATAAAAAAGTGTCAAATATCTTGGAATGGAAAAGAAATAAAGTCAAAGACGCAGCTTGATGTAAAAACAGAGCAATTAACCATCACATTACCTCAAAAAATATCAGGTACCGCAATTATCTCAATAGATTTCATAGGACAACTAAATGACAAGCTAGTAGGATTCTATAGAAGTAAGTACAAGTATAAAGGAAAAGAAAAACATCTTGCAACTACTCAATTTGAGGCAGCCGACGCACGAAGAGCATTTCCTTGTTGGGATGAACCAGAGGCCAAGGCAACATTTGATGTTTCTCTTCTAGTTGACAATAACCATACCGCAATTTCAAACATGCCAGTAATATCAAAGAAAAAGACAGGGCTAAAGACACTATACAGATTTGATACCACTCCAATAATGTCTACATATCTCCTCTATCTAGCAGTAGGAGAATTCGAATACATTTCAAGCAAGTCTGGTAAGACATTGATACGAGTAATCACAACATATGGAAAGAAGCATCAAGGAAAACTATCATTAGAATTTACAAAACAATTCCTTTCATATTTTGAGAAATATTTCAAAATTAAATATCCATTACCCAAGCTTGACATGATTGCAATACCTGACTTTGCATCAGGGGCAATGGAAAATTGGGGAGCAATTACATTTAGAGAGACAATACTATTGTATGATCCAAAGACATCATCGACTGAAACAAAACAACACATCGCAGAAGTCATCGCACATGAGATAGCACATCAGTGGTTTGGCAATTTGGTCACAATGAAATGGTGGAATGATCTATGGCTCAATGAGAGTTTTGCTACATTCATGGCAACAAAGGCCGTTGATGCATTATATCCAGAGTGGGACTTTTGGGATCAGTTTCTCATTTCAGAAATGACAGGTGGACTAAGTCTTGATTCTTTAAAATCATCACATCCAATTGATGTCCCAGTAAAAAGTCCTGCAGATGTTCGACAGATATTTGATGAAATTAGTTACAACAAGGGTGGTTGTGTATTAATGATGCTTGAAAATTTTATCGGTGAGGATAATTTCCAAAAAGGATTGCATGGTTACCTCAAAAAACATGAATATGCTAACGCCACAACAGAAGATCTTTGGAACTCATTGGGCTCAATATCAAGACAACCAGTAAGACAGATGATGAACACATGGGTAAGACAGATAGGATATCCAGTAATTGAGGCACAGGTAAAAGATTCAAAATTAAGATTATCCCAGAGAAGATTTCTCTTAGAAGGTAACGAGAAGACAAAACAAGGGAATTGGATAATCCCACTCTCTGTTAGAACTGGTGATAAGGTAGTTAGCAAACTAATGAAAGGACCTGTGACAATCCCCTACAAGGCAGATTGGTTCAAGGTAAACGATGGTCAAAAGGGGTTTTATCGAGTAAAATATGATGAAACTGCTCTAGAATCACTTGGAAAGAGAGTTGAAGAAAAGGCAATATCAAATGTCGATCGATGGAGCATTCACCATGATCTATTTGCATTGTGTGTTTCAAACCAAATATCATTCAAGAATTATTTGGACTTTGTAAGACATTATGAGGATGAAGATGATTATGTTGTTTTATCAGATATCATAGGCAGTTTGAACTTTTTCTATACCATATTATCAAAAGAAGAAGTTTGGCAAGAGATTAAAGAATTTAATCGAGATTTCTTTAACAAGGTATTTTCAAGGCTTGGATGGGACACAGTTAGAGGAGAAAAACCAACAACGGCACTTCTTCGTGGACAAATAATTAGTTCACTTGGAAGACTAGAAGATGAAAAAATAATTTCAGAAGCAAAATCAAGATTTTCCAATCTATTAAAAACCGGACAGTTGAATCCAGATTTACGCGGTCCAATCTATTCCACAATAGCATGGAGTGGTGACGCTGTTACATATCAAAAAATACTTGATTTGTATCGTAAAGCACCAACACAGGAGGAAATGGTCAGATTATTAAGTTCGCTTGCAAACTTTCAAGATAAAAAGTTACTATCAAAAACACTTTCATTTACACTCTCAAAAGAGGTCAGAACACAAAATCTATTTCAGCCTATTGCAAGGATGGTAACAAATCCACAAGGAAAAGAACTTGTCTGGCCATGGATAAAGCAAAATTGGAAGGGAATTGTGTCAAGATTTGGAGTTGGAAATCCACTTCTTAATAGAATAATTGGCAGTGTTTCAATCGAAGCAGACTTGGAAAAAGAAAAAAAGATCAAGAAATTCTTCACAAAACATCATGTTCCTGGTACTGAGATGAAACTTGCTCAAACCTTAGAGAGAATAAGAATCCATGCAAAGTTTATCCAAAGTGTAAGAAAAGAATTTTAGATAACTAATTATTTCTTTGATTTTCAGAATGTCAGTAAGACACTCTGAATGTTTGTATCATAAAATCAAAATCTCTAATGAAAAATCTCTCACGTCGGAGAGTAGGAATCATAACAATATTGTTTCTCATTGCAGGTTTTTGGGGAATTTTCATGGATTTAAAATCCTAAGAATGAATGACGATCAACAGCTAAATCGAAGAAAATAATCAAAAAATCATCATAATCTAGGAACGATTTTTATAATTTAGATACTAGAGTCTAAAGATGTCCGAATCAAGTCTAGGTCACATTTTATCAAATGAGTATTTAATTCCAGTCTTTCTAGTAACAATCTTTCTTGCTACCTTGATTGCAACAAAAATAAAGATTCCATACACAATGATTCTTGTGGTCATTGGAATTTCAATTTCAGTTCTAGATTTTACAGGTCATGGCATTCCAAACATTTCAGGATTCAAGGTAGATCCAAAATGGATATTGTACTTTGTCATCCCTCCTCTAATTTTTGAAGCGATGATGAGAATAGATCGTGAACACTTCAAGACAGTCAGAATATCATCATTATTGTTATCTACAGTTGGAGTTGGAGTTGCAACTATAGTTGGTGGACTATTACTATCATATCTTGCAGGACTACCAACAATTGTTGCATTTGCTTTTGCTGCATTAATTGCTCCAACTGATGCAGCAATTGTAATTGAAGTTTTCAAGAGAGTAAAAGTTCCAAGTCAACTTGCTACACTGATGCAATCAGAAGCTAGTTTTAATGATGCAACCGGCGCAATCATATTTTCTTCAATCATAGCTATATCAGTAGCTCAAGGATCATTACTTTCACCAAGTACTTCAGCTGCAATTAATGTCAACATTTTAGAAACAATTGGACAATTTGCTATCGTTTTCTTCGGTGGAATTGCAATTGGAGTTGGACTTGCTGCAGGTTCACAATTTTTACACCGATTGTTAGAAGAGCCATTTTCTGAAACTGCACTCTCAGTAGCAGTACTTTTTGGTTCTGTCGTAATTGCAAATTCACTTGGTCTCTCAGGCCTTGTTGCAGCAGCTGCTGCAGGGTTATGGTTTGGAGTGATTATGAGAAAGCCCCACATCATAAGTGAAAAAGTAAGAGCGTACACATCTAACTTTTGGGAGATGATTGCATTCTTTGCAAACTCTGTTGCATTTTTGTATCTAGGATTGAGTATGGATATTGTCAGAATAGGACAAAATTTACCTCTAATTGCACTTGCAGTGATCATAGTATTGGCAGCTAGAGCAGCATCTACATATCCAATACTTGCAGCAACTAATCGATTTACTAAAGAAAAAACAATAGGAACATGGAGGCATGTAGTCATGATAGGGGGAATGAGAGGAGCACTTTCTGTTGCACTTGTTGCAACTCTTCCTGAGAGTGAATTCAAAGAAATACTAAAGACCATCACATTTGGAGTAGTTCTATCTTCTTTGATAATCCAATATCCAGTCCTTTCAAGATATATCAAAAAGGCATTTCCTGAAACAGTATGAGAGACCAGAAATTAGATAATGAATTTGTAGATCGGGAAACTATTCCACATAATTTTCAAAAATAATAATTGTAAATAATTTAAGGGGATAATTATCAGAATTATTTCTTTGTCAACAATTTTTTGAGTGATTGTAATTCTTGTCGACGTTTTGCACCAGTTTTAGGATAAGCCATATTGAGATCATTAAGCGCGGCAAGGATAATCTGTGAAATTATCAACCTTGAATTCTCTTTGTCATCGGCAGGAATAACATACCAAGGAGCATTAGAAGTACTTGTTGCACTAAGACAATCCTCATACGCATTCATATAATCATGCCAGAATTTTCTCTCTTCAATATCGGCAAGGCTAAATTTCCAGTTCTTTTCCGGTGCATCAATACGTTGGAGAAAACGCTTTTGTTGCTCATCCCTTGAAATATGAAGGAAAAATTTAATGATTCTAGTTCCATTTCGATAGAGATGTTTTTCTAAATCAATAATAGAATTATATCTATTTTGCCAAATGGTTTCATTATCAACTGTCCCATCAGGAAGTCTTTGACTTGACAGTATCTCAGGGTGTACCCGAACAATTAGTACTTCCTCATAATAGGAACGATTGAAGATACCAATTCGTCCACGTTCTGGCAGGCAGCGAGTTGTGCGCCAGAGAAAATCATGTTCAAGTTCTTCAACACTGGGATGTTTAAAACTAAACACTTGACATCCTTGCGGATTGACACCAGACATTACATGCTTGATGGCACCATCTTTTCCCGAGGCATCCATCCCTTGAAAGATTATCAAAAGAGAATACCGATTAGACGCATATAGAAGACTTTGTAGAGAACTCATCTCATGGATATGTTCTGTAAGGATTTGATGATACTGCTCTTTTGACTTGTATGCGGGGGAAACATTTGTGGGGTATTTTTTAAGTTTGATCTTTTTCCCGGGCTTGACACGAAAATCTTTTGAGTTTATTTTCATCTTGCTTGATAGATAAAGATCTTGGATTTATCTAATTCCCTACTTTTATAGTAAAATAAAACATTAAACATCACATCAAGAGTCTTTCAAATATAGTAAAATGAGTTTAGACAAAACATCTGCCCAAAAAATGGTTCTAGAAGGCATTAGTTATGCCAAGATTGGAAAGCATAAGGATGCAATATCATTTTTTGACAAGGCCTTAAAGCTCGAACCAGAAAACATTGAAGCACTATACAACAAAGGAATATCTTTGTTAGAGATTAAGAAAAACAAGGATGCAACATCTTGCTTTGAGAAAATAATAGAATACAAATATGATCATGTTGAGGCACTAAATAATTTGGGAAATCAATATGCAGAATTACAACAATTTGAAAAAGCAGTTACATATTATGACAGAGCACTAGCAAGTGATTCTAACTATATTCCAGCATTATATAATAAAGGAATTGCAATAAGTAGACTTGAAAAATATGATGATGCGCTTGACTGCTTGAATAAGGTATTAAATAAAGAGCCAGAAAACATACAAGCTGTATACTATAAGGGAATGGTGCTAGGTAAACAAAAAAAATATGAGGATGCAATATCTTTTCTTGATAAATTTATAGAAAGAGAATTAAAAGATAATGAAGTACTGTTTTATAATGAGGTATTTTATGAGGCATTATTTTATAAGGCAACTGATTTAGCTGAGCTTGGAAGACATCAAGATGCAATACTTATCTTCGATAAAATACTAAAGGAATTTCCAAAAAATGGTACCATAATTTATGCAAAAGCAAGAAGTAAGGCTCAACTCGGTGAAGATAGTGATGCGCTAATTCTTCTCGCACAGGCAATCTCTCATTACGGTAAAACCATAAAGAAGTGGGCTGTCAAAGATTCTTCATTCGATAAACTAAAAGGGGATCCCAAGTTCAAGACTATCGTGAAATAAAATGTCTGAAGATATACTAAAAACCATCAAGGGTTTACTGGCATCGGGCAAGGGAAATTCAAAGAGATTACGAGAAATAATCGAGGTTATAAAAAAAGGAGAGCCTATTGTCATGTCAGACTATAGATATATTCAAACATTAACTGAATCTTCAAGTGTAGAAGGAGAGAAGCCCACTAATGTCAATCCAAGTAAAAAAGATGAGTCATTAGAACTACTTCGGGTCAGACTTGCAGAAGGTCAGATAACAGTTGAGCAGTTCAGAGAACTCAAGAAAGCACTTACTGAAGACGAATAAAAAGAAGAAATCCTTCTTAAATCTTAAATTCAAAAAGATCTGAACGTATTCCAGGATTGAAATTGGAACAAAATCAATATCATGTCTATAACTATCAAGTATGGACTTTACAATCTTGCACTATATGGTTAAAGAGACAAGTTCCAGTTTCAGATAGTGATTAGATTTGTCAAAATTTGCCCCATTACCACCAGCGCCGGTTATCATGACATGTTTTGGCCATTGTGGAATTGGCCTTGGTGCAGAAACATATCGAAGATTACTAATTGACGTTGGGGCAGATCCTCTAAAACCAACCTTAAAGGGTGAAAAAGATGAATCCCGTATACTCAAGAGATATGGAAGTACTATTCTTCGATTTCCAAATGCATATGGTGGAAGCGAGATTCCATTAATTCCAAGAGCACTATTAATTGATCTAGACCCAAGAGCAGCCAATTTGATATTACAATCATATCCAGATCTTTTTGCACTAAGAGACAAGCATGTAATATCAGGAGCAGGGGGCGCTGCAAGAAATTGGGCAGAGGGACGTACAAGATTCATCAAAGAAGTAAGTACAAAATATGATATGCAGAAGCAACTTGCTAGCCTTTCTCCAGAACCAGTAAGAGGCTTTGTCATTCCATTTGCAATGGGCGGTGGTACTGGTGCATCATTTGCCAGTGCCTTTATGCAGTATATTAAAAAAGATACAAAAGATCATGCAACAATTGCATCGTTTGGATTATTACCAGAGTTTGGATGGGATCCAGTAATTTTAGAAGCATCTGCCATCAACATTGTAATGAATCTAGAACACCAGATAAAGTACAGTGACTGTTCGATTCTATTTTCAAATAAAAAACTAAGAGAACTAGCACAGAGACATGAGAAAAGACTAGAAAAAATGTCATCAATTATAGATGATCTTCCAAAGGAACACGAGGTAGGTTGGAAGGATTACAGGGGAATGAACTTGATTGCAGCAAATGCAATGTCCATGTTTGTTGCATCCTTTGCAAGAGAAACAGAATGGGATATGTCAAACTATAGAACATGGCTTGCAACAAAGAGACCAAGATTTGCAGTCACATGGGTAATCCCAGTAATTCCAGAAGAAAGGCAATGGGGAGCTGATCTGACTGGTACTAAACATAACACAATGGAAGGAATTGTAGAACACATCAATAAGAAAGAGGATGCAGTATTGTTTGATATTGATGAAAACGACATAAGAGACAGGGGAGGACCTAAAGACTCTTGTTGTGTACTTGTTAAAGTAAAAGGAGATTTTGAAGCAAAGGAAAGAGATGTTCTAAAGAACATAATAAAAGACAGATTCCACATCGAGGAAGCCAGAATGATATTCATCAAGATTCCAATATTAGAAACTGAACAGGCAAATGTTACAATACTTGTCAACACAAAAGCAATCGGAACCAAGATTTTAGAGATTGCAAGTGAGGCAGAAGCTTCATGGGATGCTTTCAAAGAGGAATATGGAAAGTGGGGATTGTCTACTGAAGAATTCAAGGCAAGCCTTATGGACGTAGTCCATGAGTTTAGCTAGAAATGTCAGATTTCACCTTCTTAGAGCAGGTAGCAACCCGTATCAGAGAAAATAGAACACATCTAAAGGATGTCGAAGATGAGCTTGCAACAGTAAATTTTAGAATCCATGAAATCCCACTCAAAAGCCCTACAGAGTCAACATTTGCAAAGATGATAGGTCAAGATTATTACGATGCAACCGCAGATTTGGAAAAGGCAAAAGAGAAACTCACATCTCAAAAAGAAGATTTGAGTACAAAAATAAAAGAAGACATTTCCACATTCATAACTGAATTTACTTCCCATGAGTTAGTAATTCCTTTAGAGCCAAACCCAAAGATTGCAGATGGTAATACAGTTTTTCATTACAAAAATAATGCCACTTTCAACAGCATACTTGCAATACTAAGTGAGCTATTAGGCCTCTCCCCCCCAATACTTGTAAAAGATGTAATGTTTTCGGCATCGGAAATTGTCATAAAAGTAAAGGATGAATATGAGGCCAAACAAAAGTTCCTAAGTAGTTTAAACGAGGTCCAAAAGACATTATCAATCAAGAGAAAATAGCAAACCCTTCATACTCATCATCAACCTTCTGCGTATAAGATATAACAAGGTAAAAACTGCCAAGATTTTGTGAAGAAGAATACCAAAAAGCTTCTTGCAATAGTATTCATGGCAATATTTATAATTTCTACAGTTAGTGCAGCATTTCTTGGAGGTGGAAGAGTTGCAACTCAGGCAAACAAGAGCACGGGTCTAACAATCACTGGAACACCTGCTGACAATTATCCAGATAACAAAAGACCAACTTTTTGTGAAACTAATGCTACTGCTAAATCCAATAAATACATAACAGAATTTAAAATACCAACTGCTTGTACCCAACCATTAGGAATTACTACAGATCCTGTCGGTAACGTGTGGTTTACAGAATCAAACACTGGCAACTTGGGCAAGTTTGAACTTTCTTCAAAGACATTCCAGGAATTTACCAATGCACAGTGGCAGAAAGGAGAAAAATCCATGATGTGGGGGCTTGGCACTGCACAAGATGGAAATATTTGGTTTACAGATTCTCAGCACAATTTAGTCTGGAAATTCAATCCAATAGACAAAAGTTATACAAGATTTACATTCCCAAAGAGTGCTGGTACAGAGGGTTCTTTCCCACAAATGCTTCTCATAGATGGCAAGAATGTCTATGTCAATGACTTTACCGGGAAAAAAATTGGTGTCTTTACTACAGATTATAGTGGTCCGGATCTTGGCGTAACAAGTATCCCATCACCAGGAAATTATAACTTTACAAGTACAATGATAACCGACTCTAATGGTAATGTATGGTATACAATTTGGATATACCAACAAGGAGGAGATCTTGTAAAATATGACCAAAAAACTGGCAATTCCACTCAATATTCTTTACCTCAAGAAATTCAAGCACCAAATGGAATAACAATTGATTCAGAAGGCAAGTTATGGATAATGGATACTGCAAGTAGTTTCTTTTTCGATTTTGATCCTACAAGTAAACAATTTACAAAGCATCTAACTTCCCCACCACCAACATCTTCTTACGGTAATGCATCGGGACTCATCAAGACACCAATATCAAGACCTTACTGGAATCACTTTGATGATAAAGGAAGATTATGGTTTAATGAACAAGTTGCAAATAGTTTAGGAGTATATGATCCATCAACTCAGTCACTCGTAGAATATCTAGTACCTTCCAAGAATCCCAATTGGTCCGATTGTGGAACCTTGCAAGACTGCGGAGTAGCTCAAGTGCTGGACTTTGCAGTAGCTCACAACAAGGTTTGGTTTACAGAATGGGTTGAAAACAACATAGGAGTTTTGGATTCAAGTATAGCATTACCAATTGAAGTAAATTCGCCTGATACTTCAATTACAATACAGCGTGGACATAATGCAACTATTTCATTGAATATCAATCCACTAGAGGAATTAACATCATCAGTATCAATCATTACATCAAACACAGCAGGGGCACAAAATATCTCAATCATATCACAAGAGCCCCAAGTTATGGTGGACAAGTCAACTACAGCAAAGGTAACAATCTCTGCTGATAATTTTGCAGTTACAGGAACTTACAAAATCTTGGTAGGTGCAAGATATCAAGATATTACAATATCAAAATACGTCGACGTAACACTAGAGTAAGAAGTGGTACCTAATCTAGACAAACTGATTGGTATTTCCATCTATTGTACAAAAACAGAAGGTATTGGAGGCAGAATAAAATCTTCCCCAGAACAATTCTTTGTCTCAGAAATATTACGAGAAAAATCACTTGACAAGATTTCTTCTTCAGGAAGTTATGCCGTATACAAGCTAAAAAAACAAGGGATTGATACAAACCATGCATTATCAGATATTTTCACAAAATATGGATTAAGATTAAAGGCATTGGGCCTCAAGGACGCAAATGCCACAACAGAACAGTATGTTTGTGATATGACAACTGGAAGATCTACTAATACCCTAGTTACAAACAGGTATACGCTTGAGAAGATTGGCTTACTACAAAAACCTCTAACAAAAAAAGACATGATTGGCAATCATTTTAAAATAAAGATAGAGGACGCGGACTTTACAAAGATCACCCAGTTCAACGAACAAGACAAAATTCTCAACTTTTTTGGATATCAGAGATTTGGAAGTAGAAGGCCGGTATCACATCTGATAGGGAAGGCCATCTTGCAGAAAAATTTTGATCATGCCGTAGAGACTTTGTTGTCATATACCTCAGAGTATGATCTACCACACAACAATAAAGTACGAGAAATGCTCAAGGATAAAACAAATTATTCCAAGAACTTTAACGAAGTTCCGCCACAGATGGATATTGAAAGAATTGTTTTAGATGAGATGATAAATCATGGAGATGCACTTAGAGCATTACGTGCAATACCAATACAATTACGAAGATTTTTTGTGGAGGCATTTCAATCATTTGTATTTAATCAAACAGTGTCAATGGCATACGAGTTTGGTGAAAATCTACTACAACCACAACTAGGTGATGTTTGTTTTGATAAGGACGACAATCTTGGGAGATATAAAAATGATCCTCACCAAAGACTAACAATACCGCTGGTAGGATATTCATATTCAAAGAAGAACAGATTTGACAATTTCATATCTCAAATACTTTTAGAGCAGCAAATAACTCCAAAGGACTTTTTTGTAAAGGAGATGCAAGAAGCAAGTGACGAAGGAGGGTTTAGACAAGTCATAATGCAATGTAATGATTTTGCAATAAAGGAACCATATGTAGATTTTACACTTTCAAGAGGGTCATATGCAACAATCCTTTTACGAGAGATAATGAAGCCATCAGATCCAGTTGCTGTCGGTTTCTAATATTTTATTCAAAAAAGTTTTCTGCTACAAGATTATGTTTTAGTGCAAATTCCTTTAGCTGTGAAAACTGTACTTTTCCCTTATGATACTGGGCCCAGATGAAATCAAGTACTTCGATTCGTGATAGATGTTCTTTATCAATTGCCGGACTTTCTCCAAGGATATCAACACAAAAAGCTTGAAGATCGGCAAATTGAAAATTATCAAGTAATATCCTTATTTGTTCAATTATGGCATCATTTTGTTTTGATCTTCCAAATAATCCCATGATGATATTTCCAAGAGCCACCATTTAATTCCATGCTCACCGTCCGAGAGTTTAGATAAGAAAAATTACAATGGATAGCATCACGGATTAGGAATGAGTGTGACTAAATCCATAGAATAAGGATTTAAGCTTGTTTTAATTTGATATAACATGGAAAAATCCTATGTTTTGATCGGTTGCGAGCTTGGTGCCGAAAACGAAATTGTTGAAAAATTGAAGAAAATAGACAAAGTAAAGGATGCAAGAGTAGTATACGGAGATTACGACATCGTAGTTGAAGCTGAGGCCGACACAGAATCCCAGATGGATAATCTGATTACAAAGAGGATTCGTCAACTATCCAAGGTTAGATCAACTATGACCTTGGGCGTCGTGAGCTGATTCCAAGACCTGCTGCTAAGATCAATAATCCGCTGACGGCAATCCATTGTCCGTTTACAATCCATTTCGGATTTGAATACATAAACGAGGAAGTAGGACCCACTATAGAATGTCCCTGTAAATAGAAGATTATTCCCAGAATCATAACAACAACCCCAATTCCCATCATTGCAACTCCCATCCTCATATGAGAGGATACATCAATCCCAGATTAAAGGCAAAATGAGTTGATAAAATAGGCAAAATCCTTTGGATTTCCTTCTTTAATCCATTTTTTATTAAACAAAGTCACATTGGACGAGTGGGGAGGAGACCTATTAGAAATCAGAAAGAGTAGAAGTTCTCTAGACATTGGAATATTTTTAGGTGCAGCAGTATTGGCGCTTGTAGTCTATCTAATATTTGGTCCAGATATTGACAAAATGACAAAACAGACTCCATTAATTATTGATTTAATGTTTGCACCAACTTTTGGAATAGGATTTCTGTACGGCCTTAAAATGACTGATAGGGTAATGCAACCTTCCGAATCCCGAAGTCCTCTAAAACGAGCCTTCTTCAAAGGATTCTTGTTTTTATTTATGATGGGTGCAATATTTACTTCGGTCTCTTTTGCACTTCATGGGGGCGCACATCCGCCACACAAATCAATTTTTAGTGACGGTTTGATTCCATGGGCAACAGAATTCATTCAAGCAAATGGAGGATTGACATTTTTAATTGTATCAAGCATAACGATAATGGCAGCAGCAACAAAAAGAATAGTTGGGATGGAAGGAATATTTAGTAAAGTATTCACATTTGTTGGAACATACATCTTCTTTTCGATGCTTGCATTAACTTTTAGTCATACAGATCCATCACATTCACAAGTTTACCTATATGCATTCTATCAGGCAGGCATTGTAGGAGGAATATTTTATCAAATGAATAAACTTACCACAAGAGCAAACATGTGGGAAGACTATAACAATGGATTCTAGAATTTTTTCAGTCTGGTTGTAAATATAACTATTATAATTGATAATACCATTACAAGTGGAGCAACACTTGAGAATTCTGGAAGATATGTGGTTCCCAGAATACTTGTTGTGGTCAAACCAGTCTGGTTAAATTTGAGCATTACAGTGGAGCTATCCGTACCCGGAATTACAATCGCAGAAATTGGCTTGCCATCTTGAGATATGGTCAGATTTCCCCCTATCAAATTATGAGGTATGTCAATTTCTGCGATATTTCCATAATGAGTACTATTACCAGTAAAAATCAATTCCTTGTTGATTTTGTTGAAAGTGACATTTTTCATGTCATAGTTTGATACTGTAGATACATCAAAATTATAATTCCCTGCTGTAATTTGCCAGTCCCATTTTATTCCAGGATGATCAAGACCTTTAGGAGCAGGAATTGTTGTTGCAAAAGCTGGCACCGACAACAAACCCAATAACAATATACATGGCAAGAAAATTTGAGTTCTCAATTTTTCAAAATAGCTAGTTTACCGCGAATCTCTTTGTCTTTTATAATTCTAGGATGCGATACATCTGCAAGTATTATTTCGTACCAGAGATACAAACCGTCTTGATGAAGATAGTATGAACCAAGTAGATTCATGTTAGGAAATCGCTCCAATACTCTGCGCTCTGCAACTCGTTGCATGCTAAGTGCAGGTTTTATTCTAAGCACACCAAGGTGTTTTGGTCTTCTTCCTGCAACTGGTCTTTTCTTGCGCATGTTACCTTTACCCACACGCATTCTGACTACAACAATACCTTGCTTTGCTTTGTATCCTAGTCTTCTAGCCCTCTGGATCCTGCTTGGCCTATCAATACGTACTAGAGCATTTTGTTTTCTCCATCCTACAGCCTTTGCTCTAAGTTCTGGTGAATTTTCTTTCCACATTTTTATCCAGACTTGATCTTGGCTACTAGGCATACTCGGCACTACAGATTTACCCTTTATATTCTGTTAGAA
>Ga0163199_1000285_pt1 | contig 32092 bp, 25 predicted proteins | sample PL_2010_150m_FD_113537 | JGI IMG/M metagenome (GOLD analysis project Ga0163199, IMG submission 113537) | Freshwater microbial communities from Powell Lake, British Columbia, Canada to study Microbial Dark Matter (Phase II) - PL_2010_150m | ecosystem: Environmental > Aquatic > Freshwater > Lake ...
CCGATTTCTGAGACCACGAGGACCTGGAGATCGTCGCAGGGCAGCGCGGGAAAATAGTGTCGGTGACGATCGATGAGAGCGGCTTCGCGGGAGAGAATGTCATTTGTGGCGACTGCGTGCAGTTCCGCCGTCTGGTCGAAGCCGTCCTCCAGGATCGCTAGGCCACCGAAGATTTTTCCATAGCCAACCAGAAGTGCTCCCATTTCGAGGAGCATATCCTTCATCTGCGCGGTGGGCGCGGAATGAAACGTCGAAGCCGAGCGGATCTTCCCCATCCCGACGACCATCATCTTGGTGAGCCCACTTTGCACGGGACCGGAAAAGCAGGTGTGCAGTTTGATGCGGTTGAGAACGAGAACACCGTCAGCTTCAAAACAATTCCGGTCCATCCAGACATCCCCCGAGGACACGGTCCCGATCTTCACGACGTCCATGCTGGAGCGGATCTCCATCCCTGTGGCGGATTCGGTGAGCCCAAGCGACTCGATCATCGCGCGCTGCCCCTCAGCGGTTGCGCCATTGTGCGATCCCATGCAGGGCACAAGGAACGGCTCCGCTCCATTCCGGCGCAGCCAGTCGCCGGCCGCTTTTGTGATCCGGACAATGTTCGCGATCCCCCGGCTTCCGGCGGTGATCGCGATCCGGCCGAGCGGACGCACGCCGAGGCTGTCAAGCTGGCGGAAAACCTCACCCTCAATGTCCTGGAGCGGGTTGGAAACGAGTTCCTGATCCACGCGGAAGACATTCAGCGGGTCTGCCTTGGAATCCGATGACATCTGGACAATGTAATCCCACGGGACCTCTTGCCAAGTCCGCGTTGTCGACAGACAGCGTCCCTGTTATCGGAAAAAGCTCCCGATCGCCCGGAACACCGTGTTGAAACTCTCGTCCACCCGGTCGGCGATCCCTTCCACTGCCGGGAATGGATCCTCGTGTTTATACGGGTAGGGAAAATCGAACGTCTGGACATCGATCGGGATGTCCCGGCTCCTTCCCTTGAGCGTGTTCTCGACTTCGTAGGGAGGGATGACCTCATCTCCGGCGAGGGCGATGGCGGCGATGCGGCCGCTCATTTTCCGGAACCTTTCCTCCCGGAAATCGGCCATAAATTTGTAACTCAGCATGCTCCGGAACGCGACCCCGGAATCGTCGAGCAGATGGGCGAGAAGTTTCGGATCATGCTTGAGGTGGCTCTCGAGGTGTTCGACCACGAACGAATAAAGCCTCACGTTCGCCTCGCTGTCCAAAATGAATCGGGAAACCGGCGAGATCCGGTTGAAAACCGGCCCCCCGCAGAACATGAAAAGCCGGGTGTCCGAAAACAGCCCGCCGGGGTTGCTGAGCAGCAGCACCTCGGAAAGAAAGCCTCCGATCGAATACGCCAAAATGTCCACGGTGGGATTTTTTTCAAAAAGCGGATGATCCCCGCTTTTGCACAGTTCGACAAAATCCCTCACGTCATGGAACGTCTGGAGCCCGGACCAGATGAACCGCTGCGGGTTCCCGTGCAGCCGGGTGCTGATCGCGGCGTTCAGGAGCGACGAGTGCAAGACATCCGGAAATTCTCTTTTTCTGCGCTTGCTGATTGCGTGCATGAGCCGCGGATCGCTCCATGTGGCCGGGGCGCGGTTCATGTGGAATGCGATCGGAAAGAGCACGACGGTTTTCCCGGTGAGCTCCAGAATCTTCGCGGCCCACGGCAGATACTTGTGCCAGTGCTTTTCATTGAACCCGTGGAAGAGCAGAACCATCCCCTTGGATTTACGAACGCCGTCGGGCTGGAACACATGGTAGGTGAAGGAAAGGTTCTCCCCGACCAGCGAGTCCGCCACATCCAGCACATCGCCCGCCGGCTCGCCGACACCATGACTGTCGGGCAGAAGCGCAGCATGACGCGAGTGGAAGGAGTGGTTGCGGACACTCATCCCGCCTTCCAGAGGGATCCGGTCCCCATCGAATGACACCCTGTCTTTGAGGTAATCGTGGAGCTGCAGGTAGTTCATGGTTTCGGCGGAGGCCGCCCGGATGGTTCCCCGAAGCGTTCCGTTACCTCCAGTTAGTAATTATCCCCCTTCCGGCTCACGCAGAACAGCGGAAAATGCAATCCGTAAAAAGGTTGCCTCTTGCAAGCGAACCGCACGCTTTTCAGCAGTGGCTACGATGGAGTGAATTGACTCCCCTGCCCCAAGTATTTACGGTTGGCCATGTGCATGGGTTTCCTCCGAAAAACTGCTCCTTGCGCCAATCTGCGGCTTGGTGCTCTGCCAGACCGTCTCGCGCGCCCAGGAGATCTCCCTGGACCTCGGCGGTGGTGTGAGGATGGAGTTTCGTCTGGGTGCCGGTGACAACAAGCGGCGCAAAAAAGGAGATCAAAATCGGCGATTTTTCAAATAGGAGCCCGTCCAGAAGGAGCTGATCTGGGGTCCGTTCCAAGTGGCGGACAAAGGCTTCGGCTACTACCTCGGGAAGACCGAAGTTACCGAGGCGCAGTGGGCGGCGGTGATGGGCGAGGGCGAAAAGTCATCGAAACCGGTCGCAAACCAATCCCACCAAGCCATCCAGGACTATATTCAAAAGCTGAACCCCGGGGCATTGGGTGGGCAGATTTCAGGTCTCCCTCGCAAGGCCGATTCGACCCCGGGGGTGATTCGGCTTCCGACGGAGAGCGAATGGGAATATGCGGCCCGTTGCGGGGCTGGCCCGGACTACAAAAATAAACATCCCTACGGTGAGGACAGGGAGGTGGAAAGATTTGAGGTCATGGCATCCCCTGGAGGCGGAGGCAAGTCCCGCGAGGTGGCCACGCTTCCGCCCAACAAGCTCGGCCTCCATGACATGCTCGGAAATGTGCGGGAATTCGTGGATGGAACGTATTCTGCCGGGGGAAGCCAGATCCTGAAGGGCGGAAGCTACCTCTCCGAAAAGCAGGAAATCCGCTCATCGGCGCGGACCGAGCAGCCACCGTTCGGAAAAGACGGCAAGCCCACATCCAGGCCGGATGCGGGGTTCAGGCTCTGCATCACGGCACCGGAACACACGGCCTTTGGCCAAAAACCCATACCCGTGGAAAAGGACCCCGCGGATCCTGACGGGGAAAACCGGCCTCCACCGGAGGATACCCGTTATAAAGAGGCGATGGAACTCATCGACACCAACCTGGAGACCCTGAAGAAAATTCAACTGCGCACTTTCCAGATCACAACACTCGAGCAATCCAATACCGACGGGTATGCCAACGGGCAAATTGCCAAACTGAGGAAAGACATCGCCGAAAAGGAAAAGTCCCTGAACAAGGCTGTCGAGTTGCTCCGGCGGATACACGGCGAAAACAGCAACCAGATAGGCAAGGCGCTCGCCGACTACGAAGCGCAACTCAACAAGAAGATGGACTCCGGTTCAGGTGCCGGGAACGATTCCGATGCCATGCGGTCGCTGAAAAACCGGCTCGACTTTTCGCAGCATTCGCAACAAATTCGATCCAATTCGATCCAATTCGGATAAAAACCAGCACCTGCCAGCAGACCCTTTATTTATGCGGTTTCCAGAGGGAAACAAGGGTATGGGAAAAGCGCGGTGAGGGAGGGATTCGAACCCTTCAACAAACCCTGTATTTATCGGACTAAAATCACGGCGTTGACATTTCCTGACGGATTCCTGACAAATTCCGCATGAAACAAGCTCTTGAAACCATCACGGTTAAAGGTGCGTCCGTCACGATATACTCCACCCCGACAAAGAAAAACGGGAGAAAATACCCAGGCCATACCCTCGTATATACCGCTGCTGGAAAAAGGAACCGTAAATTTGTCTCAGCTTTCGATGCAGCAAAGAAGACAGCCAAGGCGATTGCCGAGCAACTTTCAGAAGGAACCGGGCATGTCCACAGCCTGACCCCGCAGGAAGTTGCCGAATATACAACCGCAGTCCGACTGCTCCGCCAGCACCCGGAAGCGACATTAACAGGAGTCGTCGCGGAATGGGCACAGTCGCAAACTGCCCTCGGCACCCGTGGCAACTTGTCCGACGCCGTCTCAACTTTTTTACGCGTCTCAGCGGAAACCAAGCTTCCCACGATCACCGTGGCCGGCATCCTTACCCGGTTCATGGACGCCAAGAGCCGCGAGGGGCTAACCTCATTCTATCTGGACGACATCGAACGCAAGCTGAAGCGGTTTTCCAACTCCTTCCGGTGCAATATCGGCAGTATTCAGCCGGAGGAGATCGCACAATGGCTGACGAAGCAGGGAGGCGGGCGGAACGCCAATAATATCCGGGCATCCGTAGCGACGCTTTTCGGGTTCGCCCGCGATCATGGTTTTCTGCCCCGCGACAAGAAGCACGCAGCCGAACTGGTCAAGAAGCTCAAGGAGAAAGTTTCCCCAATCGGCATCTACACTCCCGACGATCTGCATGCCATCCTTGCGGTCGCCGAAAAGCGCTTCCTTCCCAGTCTTGCCATCGCGGCTCTAGCCGGGTTGCGCGTAACAGAGGTTTTCCGGCTGGAATGGGAAGATGTGAAAATCGACCGCAAGCACATCGTTGTTGAGGCGAGCAAGTCAAAGACCGCTTCACGCCGTATCGTGCCTATCCTGCCAGCCCTTGAGCAATGGCTGGTCCCATATGTAAAGAAAGTGGGGCACGTTGCTCCAGAATATCACAATCTTGAGAACATTTCCCGGGTGTTCACTGCCGCCTGCGAAGCGGCAGGTGTAACACCGCAGCGAAACGGGTTCCGGCACAGCTTCGCCTCGTATCGGCTCGCCGCCGTGAAATCCGCCGACCAAGTTGCGCTCGAAATGGGTAATTCCCCGCGCAAGTTGTTCGAGAACTACCGCGAACTTGTCACCGAGGAGGACGCCCAGGACTGGTTCGACGTGGCCCCCGGAGCGATCCCTCCGGCTCAAAAGCGTAAGGAGAGGGCGAAGGCGAAAGCCAAGAAGGCGATTCCGATGCCACGTAGGGCGGCATAGAAACTGACATTTTCGCAAACGAAATGCGTCAGGTGTCAACAGCCCGGAAAGTTGCCTCAAAAAAAACCTTTTGCTTTTTCGCGAGAAATGGATTTATTTTTTCCTATTGCGCAAGATCGAAAGATCCCATGTGCGCGATCACAAAGCCGCTTAGTAACAGAGCGGGCTCGCACTAAATGAGTTAAGGCTCATTTGGTTTTGTCACAGAAACTCAACCCCGATCATCAGCACGCGAACTCCGAAGATTCGGAGACATTCGCGGTTGGTTTGGCCTGCCAGCGGCGTCTGGCGGAGGCCATCGGGGGAGCAACCAGATCGGATCGTTCGCGGTTCGATTTGGTGCGGTTCCACAATTTCGACCCCCGTGTGGGGGGCGATGTGGAACTCGCGTGCTTGCAGAGAGACCGAAGACCGAAACTAGAATGCGAGAAAATATCGAAAGTCAAAATCAGAGCGGCGGACGGGTCCTTCGACCCGTTCACGTCGCGCATCGTCTCGACGTGAAGGTAGAGACAGTTTGGAGCTGGTGTCGTAGCGGCAAGATGCCGCACATCAGGCTATCCGCAAGGAACTTGCGTATCCGCGAGGAAGACCTGGAGGCCTTCCTACGCAGTCACACGCGGTAATACCGCCAACTCCCCGCTGTCGGATGACCGGCAGCGGGGAACCCAACAAAATTATGAAATTTACATCAGAGGAAAAAGTGCCAGCAACCGCAGGCAAAGAGTTCGAAGGACAGATACGAAAGGAGAGGCAAAATGAGCAGCAAGCTCGACAGCATCATTAACCTGGCGCTACATCCGACGACTCCCGAGGGAGAATGGATGGCCGCAGCCGTCGCTTATATCCGGATACAACGGAAAATGGGAGCGACTTCGTTGCCGGGCGCGGAGTCCGCGTCGACGAAAATGGGAAATGAGATAATTCGTTTTGGGCAATACCGCGGCAGGACCGCTGCTTGGATTGCCAAAAACGACCCGTGTTACGGGGAGTGGCTATTTGCCACAGCAGCGAGGGTGCCGCCGGAGTTCCGGCAGATCCTCCGCAGAGCACTTGATCAGGAGTATTCAAAATGAGCATTGCACCAAGCACACCACTTGGCTTTTGCACGAGCCACAGCAACAATGAGCCGACGACGATCACTCTGGAGGAGTTCGTCACGATGATCCGTAACCCGGCACCGGATGTGGTGCGGAACGTTGCGGGTGCCAGGGAGGCATATCGCAGCGCGGGAGGAGGGAGGGATGGCAAGGACGCCGCCAAGCCCTTCAAAAACAATCTACCGTGCGTCACGATCAGCGCGACAGGCACGCGAAAAAAACCGGAGATCGCCACCGGGCTGGTGAGTGTTGATCTCGACGAACTGGGCGAGCGGATCGGGGAGATTCGCTCGAAACTGGCCGGAGATCCTCACATGGTTACGGTCTTCGCATCGCCATCTGGAGGTGGCCTGAAGGCGGCAATGAGGGTTCCGGTTATCCCAAGTGGACCGGAGAAGGGAATGAGAGACGCACACCGGAGGAACTTCCGGGCGACGCAGGCATATTGCGAGAAGATCTTCAGCATAGCGCCCGACAGCTCGACATGCGATCTCCTTCGGCTCTGCTATGTCTCCCATGACCCGGAGTGTTCACTCAATCTCGATGCCCATGAGCTGGACGTCGAGAAATGGAGTCCGCCGGAGAAGGCGCGGGGCTCCAAGGGGCCCGACGGCGATAGAAATGGGGATGTCCCTCGACACGTCGTCGAGGCCATGCTGCTGTCAATTCCACCCCGGCCGGCCCGGGAGCATTGGCTGAAAATCTCTGCAGCCGTGAGGAATTCCCTGGGGGATGACGTTGCCGCCATCGAAATGCTGCAAAGCTGGTCTCCGGAGGAGGAGCCGGGAGAATATGAAAAACTCCTGAGCTCCCCCTTTGAGCAGATCACGTTCGGAACGCTTAACCACTACGCCGCGGAACACGGATATGGTGGCGTGGTTCGCAGGTTCTTCTACGCCGGAAAGGGCGGGTTTGCCATGGAAGGCGGCCAGGAATTCATTCCTTTGACCAGCGAAAAGGCGGTCATCCAGCACTTGCACTCAGACTACGGCATCCCACCGGAGGTGGTGGATAAAGTCCTGTGCAGGATACGCGAAGAGCAGCACGTGAAGCACATCGGAAACATCGCGGGGCACCAGCCGGGCCTATACACGTTCAATGGGGACAAGTTCCTTGTAACTAGAGGGCCGAAGATCATCGCTGGCACCGAGATGACGGGGACGTTTGTCTATGGCTTCCTCCGCGCTTTGCTCCACGACGAGCATTACCCGGAGCAATTCCCGAGGTTCCTCCATTGGCTCGCACATTGTCGCAGAGCGGTTATTGCGGGAAAACGGGGACAGACACCAGCGTTGGCACTTGCGGGTTCCAGCTTGGATGGGAAAAGTCTCGCCATCGAGATCATCAAGCGCGGCCTCGGGGGCCGCGCGGAGAAGGCATATCAGTTCCTATCTGGAGATGACCGCTTCAACAGCGAATTGGCCGGAGCTGAACTGTTGGTGTCCGATGACGATGCGGCTTCAAAAGACAACAGGGCCAGACACCAACTCGCGCAGGCAATAAAGTCGAACCTGTTTGCCTCAGACATGCGGGTTCGAGGTATGCATTCAACTGCGTTCAGTTGTGCGCCGGTACATGCAGTTGTCTTCGCAACCAACTCGGACCCCCAGCAGCTCCGGGTTCTGCCGGAGTTGGATGAGAGCATGAGGGATAAAATCATGCTAATGAAGACGAAGCCCTCGAAACTCCCGGAAGACATCGCCGGCAGACAGGATAAAATCAGCAGGCTATTGGATGAAGACTTGCCGGGGTTCCTCGGCTTTCTCGACAAATTGGATTTGTCGGGCGCCTACGACCGAGGCCGTCTGAAGTGCTTCTGGCATCCTGAAATCGTCGAGGCCATCGGCGAATTGTCTCCAGAGAAGCAGTTGCTTGAGCTCATTCACCAAGACGGTGCTGTGGAAACCGCCATTGCCAAGACGGGCAAATGGGTTGGCACCGCTTCGATGTTGCATGGGTTGCTGACAGAAAGATCGGTGCCTACACATCATGCGGCAACGCGTCTCTTCTCGTGGCCCACTGCTTGCGGAACCTTTCTGGGCAGATTGGCTGATGCCAAGGGGACAGGAGTATCCCGAGGGCCAAAGAACCCGAACAAGATCCAAACCTACATTATTACTCAGGCGCCGCCGGCACCGCCACAAACTCGGGGAGGAGGAGTGTAGGAGGCTTCTGCCCACTTCTTAATACCAAAAGAAAAAGAAAGAAAGCAGGGGGTAAGGAGACGACTTCGTCAAGATATTGAAATTTGTCTCCTACCCTCCTCCCGGTTGGGAGGAATGCAACCGAGGGGCGGCTGGGAAACAGCCGCCTCTCACCTTTTTGTGGACGTGCATTTTTCCGAAATGCCGGTCATGATCTGCGCCCGTCACGCCGCAATCTGTCCGACTCTTTCCACCGATGACCCGCGAAAAAATCACGCTTTCCCAGCTCGAATCTTTCCTCTTCAAGTCGGCGGACATCCTGCGCGGGAAGATGGATGCCTCGGAGTTCAAGGAGTTCATCTTTGGGATGTTGTTTTTGAAGAGGCTGTCGGACGAGTTCGAGCTCAAGCGGGACGCCATCCGGAAGGAATATGCCCACCTCCGGGATCAGCCGGAGTTGCTGGCGGAGTTGCTGGAGGACAAGACGACCTACGGCGAGACGTTTTTTGTCCCGGTCCGGGCGCGGTGGCATGAGTCCTGGACCGACGAGAACGGCGACGAGGTTCCGGCGCTCAAGGATCTCAAGCACGACATCGGCAACATGCTCAACAAGGCGATTGCCGCCGTGGAGGATGAGAACGACGCCCTGGCCGGGGTGCTGAAGAACAACATCGACTTCAACGCGGTCAAAGGGAAAACCAAGATCCCGGACCAGAAGTGGAAGGACCTCCTCGACCATTTCAGCCAGCCGGGCTTCGTCCTGGTGAATGACAACTTCGAGTTCCCGGACCTCCTCGGGGCCGCCTACGAATACCTGATCAAATTCTTCGCCGACAGCGCGGGCAAAAAGGGCGGCGAATTCTACACCCCCGGCGAAGTCGTCCGTCTCCTCGTGCAGATCATCAAGCCCCAGGCCGGGCATGAGATTTACGATCCCACCATGGGCTCGGGCGGGTTTCTCATCCAAAGCCACCAATACGTCGAGGAGCAGGGGCAGAACCCGAACGACCTCGCGCTCTTCGGCCAGGACTCGAATGGCACGGTCTGGTCGATCTGCGTGATGAACATGATCCTCCACAACATCACCCGGTTCACGATCGAGAACGGGGACACCCTGGAGGATCCGCTCATCCTTGAGCACGGGAGCGTCCGGAAGTTCGACAGGGTCATTGCCAACCCGCCATTTTCCCAGAATTACAGCCGGGCCACGCTCAAGTTCCCTTCCCGGTTCCGCGAGTGGTGCCCGGAGACGGGGAAAAAGGCGGACCTCATGTTCGTCCAGCACATGGTCGCCAGCCTGAAAGCCGGTGGTCACCTGGCCACGATCATGCCGCACGGCGTCCTTTTCCGTGGCGGCAAGGAGAAGCTCATCCGCGAGCTGCTCATCAACGACGACGTGATCGAGGCGATTATCAGCCTGCCGCCCGGCCTGTTCTACGGCACCGGCATCCCGGCCTGCGTCATCGTCATCAACAAAAACAAGCCCGACGCCCTGCGCGACCAGGTTCTCTTCATCAATGCCGACCGCGAGTTCGCCGAGGGCAAGAACCAGAACAAACTCCGCCCGGAGGACATCGAGAAGATCGACTTCGTCTTCACCCACAAGCGCGAGCTGCCGAAATACAGCCGCCTCGTCACCAAGGCGGAGATCGTCGAGAAACACGACTACAACCTGAATATCCGCCGCTTCGTGGACAACACCCCGGACCCGGAACCGGAGGACGTGCAGGCCCACCTGATCGGCGGCATCCCGGAATCCGAAGTGCTCAGTGTTCAGAATTCCGTTTTCAGGGATAAATTCGGGATCGAAACCGCCACGCTATTCCGGCCGGAGCGCGAGGGCTATCTGGCGTTTGTGGATGCCATCGACCGCAAGGCCGCGATCAAGCCGTTGATCGAGGGCGAGGCCTCGGTGGTGCGCACGCTCACCGGCCACCGGGAGGCCCTGCAATCGTGGTGGGAGATCGCCCGGCATGACTTCGCCCAGCTCCGGGAGGGTAAGAAAATGCCCGAGGTTCGGCAGGAATTGCTCTCGACCCTGAAGACCCGGTTCATCCCGCTCGGAATCCTCGACGAATTCCAGAGCGCCGGGGTCTTCGTGAACTGGTGGCAGCAGATCCGCTACGACCTGAAAACCATCGTCTCCACCGGCTGGCATCACACCCTCATCCCTGACTCCTACCTCGTCGCCGCCTTCTTCCAAGCGGAGGCCGATGCCATCGAGGCACTGGAGGCCGCCATCAATGAGGCCCAGAGCCAACTGGCAGAGGCAGTGGAAGCCGGGCAGGAATTGGCCGCCTACGAGCCGGAGGAGGACGAATCCGTCACCGCCGCCGTCATCAAGGATGCCCTGAAGGCCCTCATTGATGACCTCAAGGGCAGCACCGGCGAATCCGCCAAAAAGGAGCTGAAGGCCCTGCAAGCCCAGGAAAAAGCGATCACCGCGCTGGAGAAGCGCATCAAGGACAGCAAGGGCGAACTCCACACCCTGACGGCGGAACTCGACCTCAAGCTTCAGCTCAAGCGTCTCGGCGCCGAAGATTTCAAAGCCGAGAGCGAGCAGCTTCTCCGGCAAGCGCAGGCCCAACTCGCGGCCTTGGACGCCACGAACAAGGAGGAGAAAAAGCGGATCACCGCCCTGACGAAAGACCGGGCCGCCCTCGAAGCCCGGCTCGCCAAGACCGATGCCCTGTTCGCATCCATCGGCGGCAGGCTCACCGACGAGGAGGCCAAGACGCTCATCCTGAAAAAACTCCACGACGTGGCCACCGGCGAACTCGACCGCTACCTCAATGCCGCCAAGCGCGCATTGATTCAGTCTGTCGAAAACCTCTGGGATAAATACGCCGTCTCCAGCCGGGCGCTGGAGGCCGAACGCACGGAGACCCTCGCGGCGCTGGATGGGTTTTTGAAAGGGCTGGGGTATTTGAAATGAGGGCAACCTCAGAGATTTATGGAGTGCCGCTGTCAAGTTTGGCTGACATCAACCCGTCCAGGCTGACTGGTTCGTTGCAGCCCTCGGATGAAGTCTCGTTCATTCCTATGGGTGATGTCAGCGAAAGTGGTCGCTGGTTGGGCAACCAAACCCGCAGACTATCCGAAGTTCAGAACGGTTTCACTTGCTTCGCAGAGGGCGACGTCCTTTTTGCTAAAATCACGCCATGCATGGAAAACGGCAAAGGCTGTCTCGCAACGGGGCTGTCGAATTCTGTTGGCTTTGGCTCGACGGAGTTTCATGTCTTGCGCGCCAAGAATCATTCGGATGCTGGCTATATTTACCAATGGTCAACGTATCAGGACCTCCGGAAAGCAGCGCGAAACTCCATGACAGGATCGGCCGGGCAACAGCGTGTTCCCGCCGACTTCTTCGAGAAGTTTCTTGTTCCGGCACCTCCCAAATCCGAACAAACCAAAATCGCCGAGATCCTCTCGACGGTGGACCGGGCTATTTCGCAGACGGAAGCCCTGATCGCCAAGCAGCAGCGCCTCAAGACCGGCCTCATGCAGGACCTCCTCACCCGTGGCATCGACGAACACGGCAACCTCCGGTCCGAACAAACCCACCAGTTCAAAGACTCCCCGCTGGGACGGATCCCGGTTGAGTGGGAGGTGAAAAGGCTCGGAAGTTTGCTCGCCAACATCAACCAAGGTTGGAGCCCGGACTGTGAAGCTGACGCAGCTGCGCAAGGGGAGTGGGGTATCCTCAAGACTACCGCCGTGGTGTGGGAAGGTTATCAAGACCACGAAAACAAAGAGTTGCCACGAATTCTGACACCGCGACCACATCTGGAAATCCAGGCAGGAGATCTACTGATGACGCGAGCCGGTCCAAATTCGCGGGTGGGAGTAATCGCCTACGTCTATTGCACTCGCAGTAAGCTGATGCTCTCAGACAAAATCTACAGACTTGTTCCCACAAAGGAGGCAGAAGGTAGATTTCTTTGCTACTCATTGTCCTCATCGGGGTCGCAGCGCCATTTGTCGAATCTCAAAACCGGGATGGCTGAGTCTCAGACGAACATTTCTCAGGAGATAGTAAAAGCATTGATGACGGTGTGCCCTCCGTCGGCGGAGCAATCTCTCATTGCAGACCGCCTTGACCATATCTCAGGCGAATCAAACAAGAGCACAACGGTTCTCTCTAAACTCCGCGCCCTGAAAACCGCCCTGATGCAAGACCTGCTGACCGGGCGGAAGCGGGTGACGGATTTGCTCGACAAAACAGAGGAGGCAGCATGAGTTCCCTCACGGCTGCTGACCGTCATGCCCTTGAGAGTTTCCTCGGCATGTCGGGCGGGTATGTTCTGAGCTTCAATGATCGGTCGTTCGCGGAATTTGTCTTCGAGGCCGTTGGGGTGGACATCCATGACGATCAATTCACGTTTGAAGGCACATCGAAAGCCAAGAAATTGCGGGCATTCTGGAAAATTCAACCCGATCACCTCACAGGAAAACTCTTGCTGGCTCTTGCTGACTACAAGGCCGAACTGCCTGGCGAGCCGACCGCGGAAGAGATCAAGCTGGCCGACAAATGCCGACACATTGGCACCCGGCTTCTTGCGGGAACACCTCGACTTGCCCCCCTCAAAGCACAGGCCAAAATCCTCAATGCCGGCCACCTCGCCGAGCAGATTCGCAGGCTGGAGGATTGCGTCGAATCCGACCCGAGCCTCGCAATCGGCACGGCAAAGGAGCTCGTAGAGACCTGCTGCAAAACCATCTTGGCCGAGCGGGGAAAAGGAATTTCAGGCAGTCCCGATGTTTCGACCCTGACGAAGGAAACTCTCAAAGAACTCAAACTAGTTCCGGAGGGAATCCCGGAAACGGCACGCGGCGCGGAGGTAATCAAACGGCTCTTGAACAACCTTGGCACCATTGGCAATGGGCTCGCCGAATTGCGGGGCCTCTACGGAACCGGGCACGGCAAACATGGAAGCGCGTCAGGACTCAGCGCTCGCCACGCGAAACTCGCAGTGGGTGCGGCCGCGACACTGACAGTCTTTCTTTTCGAGACGCACCACGAAACAAAATCATGAAGGCACAAGATCTACAATTCACTCAACTTCTCGAAGGCTCCAAACAGTTCATCATTCCGATTTTTCAACGGACCTACAGTTGGGAGCGAAGCCATTGCGAGCAACTCTGGAACGATATCCTCCGCGTTGGAGGAGATCCCAACCTGAACAGCCATTTCATTGGTTCTGCGGTTTACATTCCCGAACAGGACACCAGCGCGGCGATTTCCCGGTGGCTCGTGATCGACGGGCAACAACGAATAACGACCGTGACCTTAGCGCTGCTCAGCCTGATGCAGCGACTGAAAGCTGATAAAATTGATGATCCGGTATCAGCCGAGCAAATTGAAGATTCGTATCTGAGGAACAGGTATGGGAAAGGTGATCTGAGCTTCAAAATGCTGCTCACGAAGACCGACAAGGAAACGTTGATGGCCTTGCTGGAGGGGAAAACACCACCCGATCCGGTCTCCTCGCGAATTCGAGATAACTACGCATACTTCACAGAGCAAATGGCGACGGCCAACGTGAAGACAGTTTATCAGGGTATTCAGAAGCTGATGATTGTGGACGTGCGCCTGCAGCAGGGAATCGATAACCCTCAGATGATTTTTGAGAGCATGAACTCAACAGGGAAAGCCCTGACCCAGGCGGACCTGATCCGAAACTTTGTCCTGATGGGGTTGCCTCACGACCTTCAGACGCGGCTCTATAACGATTACTGGCGGCCCATGGAGATCGTGTTTGGAGCAGAAAGTTACAATGCTGAATTCGATGAATTCATGCGCTACTTCCTGGTGATCCATACTGGAAACTACCGAATCCGCCGGGGCGACGTTTACAGCGAATTCAAGTCATTTTCGCGAAAGTATGCGGTTGAAGAGCTGCTGGCTTTGCTCAAGGAGTATGCCGTCTATTTTTGTGCCATCGCGCTTGGCAAAGAGAAGGATGCAGAACTCACGCCTGCATTTCATGATATTCGCGAGTTGAGAGCGGATGTCTGTTACCCGCTCCTGATGGAGCTTTATGCCGACTACTCAGGCCAACGACTGACAAAAGAGGAATTTATCGAAATTGCACTGCTGACCGAGAGCTACGTTTTCCGTCGCGCAGTTTGTGACATCCCCACCCACTCGCTGCGTCAAACCTTCGCGACTTTCACCAAGAGTGTGAAAAAGGGTCGGTATCTGGAGAGCGTGAAAGCGGCATTTCTGCTGTTGCCGTCATATCGGCGGTTTCCAGATGACGAGGAGTTTAAGCGACGAATGAAGACCAAGAACCTTTATTCGTTCAACCGTCGTTCCTACTGGCTGCGTCGTTTTGAAAATCACGGCAGGAAGGAGCGCGTGCTGGTGCAAGATTATACGATCGAACACATCATGCCCCAGAATGATAAGCTGAGCGCCGAGTGGCAGGCGGATCTGGGAGCCGAGTGGAAAACGATCCAAGCGCAATATCTCCACACACTGGGCAACCTCACGCTGACCGGCTACAATTCAGAATACAGCGATCGTCCTTTTCATGAAAAGCGTGACATGGACGGCGGTTTTAAGCACAGCCCGCTCCGCCTTAATGAGGGAATGGGTTCATGCCAAACGTGGAACGAATCCGCCATTAAAGACCGGGCGACGCGGCTTTCAGATAAGGCAACCACGATCTGGAGTGCTCCGAAGCTGTCTCCCGAGCTTCTCGATAGTTACAAACCCGCTGGGAAGGAGCCTTCGCAGTATACGCTCTCCGATCACACTTATCTGAAGGGAGGGATAACGCGGGAGCTCTTTGACGCACTGCGTGCTGAGGTGCTGGCTCTGGACGAGTGTGTTCGCGAGGAGATTCTCAAGCTCTACATCGCATTCAAGGCCGAGACGAACTTTCTGGATGTGGTGCCACAGGCAAAACGCCTCATTCTCAGCATCAATGTGGATTTTCCAAAAATAGAAGATCCGCGTAAACTCTGTCGTGACGTCACCGGGCTTGGCAGGTGGGGCAACGGCAACGTGGAGGCGCTCTTTGAAAAACTCGACGATCTCCCGTATATCATGGGCATCGTGAGTCAGGCGTTGGAACGCCAACTCGGCGATGAGGAAACTGAATCATAGTCGGCCATGACCTCGAAACTCCCAATCAACCTCGAAAACCTCCTGCGCCAGCGGCAGGTGGAAGGCGAGCGGATCGAATACAAGGCGGGGTGGAACCCGGACGCGATCCTGCGAACGCTGTGTGCATTCGCCAACGATTTCGAGAACCTGGGCGGGGGGTATGTGGTGATCGGACAGGACTGCGATGCCAATGGGCGGCCGGTTTTCCCTCCAGTGGGCGTCCCGGATACCCAGCTCGACAAGATCCAGCAGGAGCTCCTGGGATTCTGCAACCTGATCCAGCCGCCGTATTTCCCGCTGCTGAGCGTGGAGCGTTTTGAAGGTCGCAATCTGCTCGTCCTCTGGGCACCGGGCGGACTGACCCGGCCATACAAGGTGCCGAAATCGGTGACGGCAAAGATCAAGGAATACCGGTATTACGTCCGCCGCTACACCAGCACGGTCGAGGCCAAGGGCGAAACCGAGCGCGAGTTGATCAGCCTCACGGCGCAGGTCCCTTTTGATGACCGCGTGAATCAGACAGCCACGGTGGGCGACCTATCCCCGCGCCTGATGGAGGAATTCCTGCGCGAAGTCGGCAGCGAACTGGCGGATGAGGTGCCCGCACTTCCGGCGGAAGCCTTGGGTCGCCAGATGAAAGTGGTGGCCGGCCCGAGCGAAGCCCCGTTGCCGCAGAATGTCGGCCTATTGTTTTTCAACGAGCATCCCGAGCGATTTTTCCCGGTCACCCAGATCGATGTCGTCTGGTTTCCGGAAGGCGCGGGCGGCGACCGGTTTGAAGAAAAGGTGTTCCAGGGTCCGCTGGGCCGGATCACTCGCGATGCCATCAGCTTCATCCAGCGGAATTACCTCAAGGAAACGATCATCAAGCATCCGGACCGGCCGGAAGCAGAACGGTTCTGGAATTTCCCGCAGGCCGCCATCGAGGAGGCGGTCGTCAACGCCGTCTATCACCGTTCCTACGAGATCCGGGAGCCGGTGGAGGTCCGTATCTCCCGCGAGGATCTGGTGGTGCTGAGCTTCCCCGGTCCCGACCGGTCGATCAAAATGGAAGACCTGCGCCGGGGGAAAGCCGTCTCTCGCCGTTACCGGAACCGCCGGATCGGGGAGTTCCTCAAGGAACTGGACCTCACCGAAGGCCGCTCGACCGGCATTTCCAAAATCATCAAGGCCATGGCGGCGAACGGTTCGCCCGCGCCGGAATTCGAGACCGACGACGAGCATTCCTATTTCCTCATCCGTCTGCCGGTGCATGAAAAAGCGGCGGCATGGGCGGAGGGGCTGGAATCCACCGCCGGGGAGACTACCCAAGAAACTACCCAAGAAACTACCCAAGAAAAAATCATCGCTCTGCTGCGGGAGAATCCGGCGACAACCCGGATCGCTTTGGCCAAGGCCGTCGGCATCACACCGGACGGAGTGAAATACCATCTGGACAAACTCAAGGCTGCCGGAAAGGTCCGACATCATGGGCCAACGAAAGCGGGCCAATGGGAGGTGATCGACAAACCATGAGCGCGAATGCCGCACAGCTCCGCCTCGACGAGCGGAACCATGTCGAGAAGCCGCTGCTGGACCAACTGGCCGGCCTGGGCTGGGAGATCATCGATCTGGATGCCAAGCAGCATCCCGGCGACAGCCACCGCGCGAACTTCACCGAGGTTTTGATGCTGCCGGTGCTGCGGGCGCAGTTGAAGGTGATCCAGCCGTGGCTGGAGGACGACCAGGTGGAGGAAGCGGTCAAATGCCTCAGCTTCCCCGGCTCGAACCTGCTCCAGAACAACCAGCATGTCTTCCGCCTGTTTCTGGAGGGGACCAGCGTTTCAGAAAATCGCCAGACCGGGGAGAAGAGCCCGACGGTGCGGTTCATTGATTTCAACGACAGGCGGAACAACCGGTTTATCGCGGTGTGCCAGTTCAAGGTGCGGATCCTCGGCACGGAGCACCACATCATCCCGGACATCGTGCTTTTTCTCAACGGCCTGCCGGTGGTGGTGGTCGAGTGCAAATCCCCGAAGGTGAAGGAACCGATCCCCGAGGCCATCGAGCAACTGCTGCGATACGGTGAGCAGCGGGGAGCCAAAGGGGAAGGCAGCGCCCCGCTCTTTTACTTCAATCAGTTCCTGGTCACCACATGCCGCCAGGAAGCGAAATTCGGCACGATCACAACCCACAACGAAAAACAATTTTTCCGGTGGGCCGATCCGTTCCCCCGCACCCTCAACGATCTCGACCACGGCAGCAGCAGCCCCAATGACCAGCAGCGTCTCGTCGCCGGGATGCTCGATCACGCCAACCTGCTGGATCTCATCCGGACATTCACGCTCTTCAGCACGAACTCGAAAGGGGAAATAATCAAAGTGGTGGCCCGGTATCAGCAATTCCGCGCGGTCAAGCTGGCGGTGAAGCGGTTGCTGGAGGGGAAGAACCCACGCGAGCGCAGCGGCATTATCTGGCACACCCAGGGCTCCGGAAAATCGCTGACGATGATGTTCATGGTCCGGGAGATGTATCGGCACGCTTCTCTCTCGAAGTGGAAAATCATCTTCGTGACCGACCGCACGCAGTTGGAGCAACAGCTCGCCGAAACCAGCCAGAGCATCGGCTTCACCGTCAAGGTGGCCGACAGTATCAAAAAGTTGAAGGAGCTGCTGGTGAGCGATGCTTCCGATCTCGTGATGGCGATGATCCACAAGTTCCGCGAGGCGGACCTGACGGAGACATTTCCGGAGCTGAATACCAGCCCGCATATCCTCCTGATGACCGACGAGGCGCACCGGTCGCAGTATTCCCTGCTGGCCGCCAACTTGGACAAGGGCGTGCCCAATGCATCGCGCATCGGTTACAGCGGGACGCCGATCGACAAGACCGAGCGGGTTTTCGGTGATTACATCGACAAATACACCATGCGCCAGTCGATCGCGGATGGCGTGACGCTGGAGATCATCTACGAGGGCCGGACCCACAATGCCGAGGTGACGGACAAGGCGGGGATGGACACGGCGTTTGCGGATGTCTTCAGCGATTACAATCTCCAACAGCGCATGGAGATCCTGGGCTACGGATCGCGCACGGCCTATCTGGAGAGCGACAAGACTATCGCGGCCAAGGCCAAAGATATGGTGGGGCACTACCTCACGCATGTATTTCCCAACGGCTACAAGGCCCAGATCGTTGCGACCTCACGCGAAGCGGCGGTGCGATATAAAGCGCATGTCGATGCAGCGGTGGCCGATGCCATCACGGAGCTGGAAAAGGCAAACCCGCTGAAACTTGACATCGAATGCCTGAAAAAGCTCCAGAGCGACGTGGTCATTTCCGGCAGCCACAATGATGAGAAACACCTGACACCCTACACCAACTCCTCGAAGCACGAGACCACGATCAAGAGCTTCAAGCTGCCGTTCGGGCGGGAGGACGAGGGAGTGAACGGCGACGTGGGTATCGTGATCGTCAACAACATGCTGCTCACGGGATTCGACGCCCCGGTGGAGCAGGTCATGTATCTGGACAAGATCATTGTCGCCCACAGCTTGCTCCAGGCGATTGCCCGCGTGAACCGGGTCGGCGGAGATTCCAAGGAGAAGGGATTCGTGGTGGATTATGTCGGCGTCGGCAACCACCTCAAAAAGGCGCTCGATAACTACGATGATCGCGAACAGAACGAGGTGCTGGACGTCCTGAGTTTCCCGGAAGAAGAGCTGCGGGAACTGAAGGCCAGCCATGCCGAGGTGCTTGCCATGCTGAAAAAGCACAAGCTGACCGACCTCACGGATCACGATGCGTTTTTTGATGTGTTCTACGACGAAGATCTGCGCTTCGAGTTCATGAGCGTCTTCAAGAAGTTCACGAAGAACCTGAACCTCGTCTTCCCCGCCAAGGAGGCGCTGGACTTCATGGGCGACTATCAGGCGCTCGTAGAAATCAATGTGCTGGCAGAAAAACATTTCCGCGACCGGCGGCTGAGCATGAGGGGGATCCCACCCAAACTGCGCAAAATCACCGACGCATTCCTGGAGTCGCGAGGCATCAATGTGAAGGTCGAGCCGATCTCGATCCTGGACGAGGATTTCCAGAAGGAGGTCAAAAAGCACGACCGGACAAAGACCAAGGCGGCGGAGATCGAACATGCGGTCCGGCACCATCTCGACGTGGACTTGAACGATGATCCCGAACTCCAGGCATCCTTTGCCGAAGCCCTGCGGAAGATCTTCGAGGAGTTCGCCAACAACTGGGCCAAGATTTACGAGGAGTTGGAAAAACTGCGCAAACGCATCGTAAACGCGGGCAAAGAACCGACGTATGGCCTGCACCGGAAAAAGCAGATGCCGCTGTTCCGGATGCTGCGGCGGGAGTTTTTTGGCGAGGCCCCGGTGGATGAATCGCTCAGCGCTGCAGAGGGAGCGACGGTATACGGAATCAACGAGGAGCGGATCAGCAAGCTCGTCACCCTGACGCTGGACCTCTACGGGGAAATCGAACGGGAACTGAAGCTTACCGGTTTCTGGGAGAGCATTCCGGCCCGCAACAAGCTGGTTGCCGACCTTCAGAAAATCCTCCTGCAACCTGATTTTTCAAAGCTCCCGGGAATCGTGAAAAACCGGAAGCATATCATCAGCCGCCTCATGGAAATTGCGGAGAAGAATCACGACACGATCCTTTACGCCGCCTGATGGATCTCAATTATCAGATCGTTCGTTCTGCCAGGCGCAGGAAACTCACGATCACCGTTGAGCGGGACCGGTCGATCATCGTCCATGCCCCGGTGGGCACCGCAGACGAGGCGATCCGCCGGGTTGTCGATTCCAAGCGGCAGTGGTTGTTCGACAAAGTGCATCACACTCAAAAGTATCAGTCCCGACAGCACCCTCCCGGCAAGGAAGTGGTCAACGGCGAATCGGCTCCCTACCTCGGCAGAGAATACCGCATCGAGGTCACCGAGACGGCGAGCGAAAAGGTCGAGTTCTCGCGACGGTTTCTGATCCCATTGGCCCAGCAAAAGAAGAGGCGGGAGGTTTTGAAGGCGTGGTATGTCGAGCGTGCAAAGGAAACGATTCTGCCGCTGGTCGCCCGTTACGCCCGCGATCTTGGAGTCCAATACGGGGCGGCCCGGATCGTGGACAACCGTTATCGATGGGGCTCCTGCACGGTGAAGGACAATGTGAATTTCAACTGGAGGCTGATCAAGGCCCCGATGTTCGTCATCGCCTACGTGATCGTGCACGAACTCGCCCACCTCCTCGAAGGTAACCATACCCCACGCTTCTGGAACATCGTCCGGGCCAAAGCCCCATCGACAGAGAAAGCACGAGCCTGGTTGAAAGAACACGGGCAGCTACTCGAAGAAGAAGTCTGATTGTTGGCAACGGCCAGTTATCAAAACTCAAACTCCCCCTGCTTCGTGCCACCCTTCTGCGGCTTTTTCTGGATCATCGTCTCAATCGCTTCGATCACCCCGTTGACTTGGGCCTTGTTCTCCGGGCTGGGATCGTCTGTGTACCATCGCGTTGCCTGACGCCCAAGCCAGTCCAATGTTCTTTTCCCAATCGGCCAGACCCGGAAGATCCATCCATCCACCCGCATGGCATCGCCGCCGACGATCACCTTCTTCGGGAGGGGAAGTTCCGGCAGCTCCTCCACGGAATTGAGTAGATCGCCATCCGGGGAGACGCCCAACGGTTGGGGTATACCGGAATCGTCCTTTTGGGGGGATCTGCGGCGTCTTGCCATGTCGGGATTTTATGTGCCCGGAGATGGCCCGGCAATCGCAGGATTCAGGGATTTCGTTCTGTCCCGCACTACCTGACAAGCGGTATTCTGCCGACATGAAAGCTCTCCTTGCATATTTGCGACATCTCTTCCGAAGGCCGGAGCCATCGCCCCGAGTCTGGACCCGGTGGATGCCATAGCCACTTTCCACGATGCGACGATCCACCATACCGAAGGCACTCCCCAAGCCGTGGTTCGTTTACATGCTCCGATGCTCAAACGGGTGTCTCTACACCGGGATCACGACCGACGTGCCGAAGCGTCTCAAGGTTCACAATGCCGGAAAGGGGTCCGCGTATGTCCGAGCCCACCGGCCGGCCAAGCTAGTCGCATTTACCGCGTCGGAAAGTAGATCAACGGCATCCATCTTGGAGTATTTCGTGAAATCCCTGAGCCGGGCGAAGAAGCTCAGCCTGGCACGGAAATGGAAGGCTGGTCACCGCCGCGACCGCGAGAGCAGCGTGCCCACCACGGCGGCGAGAACGGAGCGACCACCCTGGCACATTACCTCAGATGAAGCAGGCACTCCCTGATGGCTGGAACAATGGGGAGGAGGCAATCATTGATTGCTCGTGGGTTGCCTGGAAGGTTGACGATAAGCGTTCGTCCTCGGGTGCCTGCGGTCGCACGGGAGAGGATGGCGGTCGGGACCTTTGCAAAGCTGACTGCCCGCATCGCCTCTCCGAACCCTGGCAGTTCGCGGTCCAGGACGGCCCGGGTCGCTTCCGGGGTCACGTCTCGCGGCGCCGGCCCCGTCCCTCCTGTGGTGATGATAAGATCGCAATGCTCGACGTCTGCCAAGTCCATCAAAGCGGATTCAATCTGGATGCGCTCATCGGGGAGGAGGAGGGCAACAAATTCCGCCTCAGCATCAAGGCACTCACGGACGACGCGTTCGATCTCCGGCCCGCTCAGGTCCTGGTAGATCCCCTGGCTGGCGCGGTCGCTCAACGTCACGCGGCCGATTTTCATTTTTTGGTTTTTCCCGTCACGCGGATGCTTTCGATCCGCATGGATTTGTCGGCGGCTTTCATCATGTCAAAAAGGGTCAGGGCGGTCAGGCTCACGGCGGTGAGCGCTTCCATCTCCACCCCGGTCTTTGCACTGGTGCGCGCGGTGGCTGTGATCTGGATTTTGTCGTCGCCAATTTCAAAGTCCACCGTGACCTGATCCAGCGGGAGCGTGTGGCAGAGCGGAATGAGCTCGGCAGTTTTTTTCGCCGCTTGGATGCCGGCAATCCGGGCAACTGCGATCACATCGCCCTTGGGCAGGGCCAGATCACGCAGGAGGCGGATTGTTTCCGGCTGGCAGTGGAGGGTGCCGGTGGCTGAGGCGGTCCGGATCTGCACGGACTTCGCCCCCACATCGACCATGCGGGCCCGGCCTTGTTTATCCAGATGGCTGAAATTCATAAAATAAAAGTTGGAAACAGATGGGTTGCCGGGTCTTGCCTGTTCATCAGAAGCGCATCCGCAGAGGCCAAAGGTGTCAGATCACCTGAATGTTGCCAGCCGAGCGGCACGACATAAAGCATTCCGTCGCGATATTGCCGCCGGGCGGGAGTCCAAGTGCGGCGTCCGTCGCCGCCGCTTGGCAGTTGTTCGGTAAGATGAGCATTGACCAATGCCGGGATATCCCTGCCTTCGAAGCGAGCAAGAGCGCGGGTGACGAATGCGTGGAAGCAGACCCAGTGCGAGAGGGGATTGCCAGGGAGCCCGAATGCAACCTGATGGCCTCGAGTGGCGAAAATCAGGGGTCTTCCGGGACGGCTGTTGATGCGGGAGGCATGAATGGTATATCCGGCATCACGAAGCGCCCTGCCGGTGTGGTCGTGGTCGCCCGGCCCCGAGCCACCGGAGATCAGCAGCAGGTCGCCGGTGAATCCTGCAACGGCGGAATGAAGCTCGGAGGCCACATCGGGAACCCTCTGGCGAACAAGCCGGGTGCACCGCGCGTCAAGCAGGGCCTGCATCATCGGGCCGTTGCTGTCGTATATCTGCCCGGCACCCAATACTCCGCCCGCCTCCACCAACTCGGATCCTGTGGAAATATGACAGGCCACGGGCTGTGAAAGGGCCGGAACCTTTGTGATCCCGCAACTTGTCAGCAGCGCAATCGCCCCGGCCGTGATATCCGTCCCACTGGGAAGAACCACGGCCCCTTTTTTCAGCAGTTCTCCCCGACGGCGGAGGTGAGTGCCGTTACTGACTTCGGCGTCTTCCCCCAAGCGTACGACGTTCCCGTCCACCAAGCAGTCTTCCTGCCTAACGACGCAGTGAGTGCCTTGCGGAAGGGGGACGCCTGTAAAAATTCTCACCGCTTGGCCACGATGGATCACGCCTGCATCGACATTCCCGGCAGCGACCTCATGCACGATGGTGCAGGGTTCCAGGCCGGAATCGGCAAGCGCGTAGCCATCCATCGCGCTGTGATCAAACGGCGGCATGTCCACCGGACCAACAACATCTGCAGCCGTGATCGTTCCGAGCGCGTCAGTCACCGGCACATCGCAGGCTTCGCTCGGGACAACCATTTCATCGATGAGCTCCCAAAGGGCTTCGACCTCGATCATCTGCTCCCCCGTTTCCATATCGGCACATCCCGCTTGAGCCGATCCATGAATTTTTGCAAGAGGGCGAAAGCCTCGCCCCGGTGGCTCGAATGAACATCCATAATAATCGCAGTCTCACCCACAGACACAAATCCGATGCGATGGAACACGCGAACCCGCTCGCAGGGATGCTCGACGGAAAGTTCGGCAAGGATGTCGCGAATGACTTTCTCCGCCATAGGCGCGTAAGCTTCGTAGCAAAGCCCCGTGATTTCCTTCCCGTCTTCAAGGCCACGCACGATTCCATCGAAGCGCGCAATGGCTCCACAGCCGGAAATGGTGAGCTGTTGCAAATGCAAAGGCTGCTCCGAAAAGACGACCTCCACATTCATCCGCCCGACACCGGCGGAATGACCGCCGTCTCCTGTTGTGGCTCGATCCGCTCGCCTGCGAGAAGGTAGCTCATCCCGGATGCCACCCGGCATTGGTCCCTAAACCTGGTCAGCCTCGGATGACGGCTGACAGCTTCGCGCCAAAACTCGTCCAGCGTCAAAGGGGAGCGAATCTCCCAGTGCTCCTCCCGGCAGCCTGCGGCCTCTCCAGCTTGAGCGAAATAGAGCACCTTCATGCGATTTTCACCCTCCGATGGCGGTCATCGGTCGTCCGGGCACGTATCGGTCGAGGAACTCGTGGTTCTCGGGCTTGTTCGCGATGGCCTCCTCAAATGCTCTGGCCGGGTCCTCCCCGGCTCGGAGGCTGCCCAGTAAATCAATTTCTCCAAGCCGGCCAAGGCACGGCCGCAGTTTCCCGTCTGCCGTCAGTCGGAGCTTGTTGCAGGTTTCGCAGAAATGCGGGCTTGTGATGGCCCCGATGAATCCGAGTCTGGCAGGTGAGGGCAGACGGTCGCTCTGGAACTCATAGTATTTTGCGGGACCGTGTCCCGGGCGGTAATTATCTATTGCCGTCAAAGCCCCCACCCCGCCGAGCCGGCTCATGAGCTCCTGGATGGACAGGAAATTGGAATCGTCAAGAACATCGGTGCGTGTGAGCGGCATAAGCTCGATAAACCGTAACGGCATCGCCCGCTCGGCCGCAAATTCAATGAGTTTGACATACTCGCCCTCGTTGACCCCGCGCATGAGGACACAATTCAACTTGATGACCTCGAAGCCCTGCTCCCGTGCGGCTTCGATCCCGGCCAGCACGGCACCGATATCTCCGCCGGTGATCCGGCGGTAGAGATCGACATCAAGGGCATCCAGGCTCACGTTCACGGAGCGAACGCCCGCTTGCTTGATCTCGCGGGCTAACGGCGCAAGCCGGGTGCCATTGGTCGAGAGACCCAGGGTTTGCGTGCCGGGAAGCTCCCAGATCGCGCGCAGGATCCCGATAATGTCTTTCCGGATGAGCGGCTCGCCACCGGTCACTCGGAATTTCCGAAATCCCAGACTCGTGGCCGCCTCGACCGAACGAATAAGCTCCCCCGCCGTGAGGTGCTCAGGCTTCTGTGCCCAGCCTTTGTAGCCCTCGGGCATGCAGTAGAGGCAACGTTCATTGCACCGGTCGGTTACCGAAATGCGAAGGTAGTCGATCGTTCTGCCGTAAGAATCTTTTGAGGCAGGCCCTGGGCTTTTGGTCGAGGAAACAAGATTCATGAGAGCAACTGCATTCCAAATTTTGCCGAAGCGATGAGGAGCACCGCGCCGAGGACAGGCCTCAGCCAGACCGGACGGCCAAGGCGGCTGCCGCAAAATGCTCCCGCCATGCCGCCGGCCACCGCAGCGGCCAACCATATCGGAAATGCCGTCGGCATCGCAACAGAACCTCCCGCCATTCCGGCCAGCGCGGCAGCCGAGTTGACAAAAATAAACGGGGCGGAAACCGCAGCGGCCCCGCGCGGTCCCGCCCATCCGGCGAGCAGAAGCAGCGGAGTGAGAAAAATCCCGCCTCCGATCCCGACCAAACCGGAGAGAAGTCCGATGATGATTCCGCAGGCCATCGCAATGCCGATAGGCAGCGGACGGAGAGGACCGCTGCTCTCGGGTAAGAACAACCGGATCGCCGCCACGACCAGAGAGATTGCGACCAGCAGGAGAAAAAGCTCGGATCGGACATGCAGGCAACCGCCAATGAAAGCCATCGGGATCGCCGTCACGGCAAACGGCCAAAAAAGCCGGAGACGAAAATGACCCGCTCGCAGGAAGGCAAACGTTGCGATCGCGGAGACGGCCAGGTTCATCCACAACGCGCAGGGGCGCATCACCTCAGGCGCGAACCCGGCCAGAGCCATCACTGCCAAATACGCCGATGCCCCCCCGTGCCCAACGGAACTGTAGAGCATTGCGGCGGCAAAAAATGCGATGGCCAGGGAGCTGGAGGTTTCGATCATGGAACGCTCAGAACCGCGAGGTCTTCCGGTGAGTTGAGGTTGAAGAACAGGCTGCTTTCCTCTGGCAGCAGGCTTTGGGTGACCAGCAACCCTTTAGCGAGCAGCTCGTTGATGGCATCCTGAAGCTTCCAGTGCCCGCGCCGAGCTGATTCCAAAAGAACAGGCAGGGCCTCGATCGGATACACCGCACAGAGAGGTTCAAAAAAGGAGTCGGTTGCCGGGATGAGGCCTTGGCCCGGCCGGCATGCACCAGCGAGTTTCCTCAAAACTTGAGGCCCCATCCGGGGCATGTCCACAGCAAGAACCAGAACGTGCGAACCGCCACGCGTCCCGACCCATTCGAGCGCGGCAAGGAGCCCGGCCATCGGACCCCGCGCAGCCGGATTGTCCTGAACAAATGCCTGCCCGTCGGGTAACCAGTGCGGGCGCTCCGGGGCGAATACGGCCACAGGATCGCAGATCGAACTCAAGAGATCGATCTGTCGCCGCCAAAGCGGCATGCCTCCGACCTCAAGGGAGGCCTTGTCCCGCCCCATGCGGGTTGACATTCCGCCAGCCAGGAGAGCGGCGAACGCCCATTTATTGCGATCATTTTGATCACATTTCAACCAGCCGTCACTCCGGATTTTTGCCCGCAGGCCGCCTCGTCCCCGCATCCAGGCTTCTGCCTCGGGATGAATCGCTCCGTTCATCCAGTAGCACGGACGGCATTCTTCGGTTCCCAGAAAGAGTAGGCCTTGGATCTCAAATTCCTTACCGATCAGGTCGCTCAGTTCCAGCCCTTCGGAAATGACGTTGCGCCTTGTGGCAGAGATGTCGCGGTGATCTCTCGATACCCCAAGATCCTCCCACATACGGATCAGATTCTCCCAGGCGTAGAAGGTGATCTGCCCTTTGTAGTCTGGCTGAAAATCAAAAAACCGGTCCCCGCGAATCCCCCGGCCCGCGAGACATTCGATCTCCGGGACTTCAATGATCGGAAACTCTCCGGGACGTTGTCCGTGCTGGCCGAAATAGTTATGACCCGGGGAGATGAAAAGGTGGCGGATCATGGCTGGGTGTAAGTATGCACGCTGGTCTTGGCTGAAGGCAAATAGTTCACACCGAACCAGCAGGTGCCGAGGATGGCGACCGCCGCGAGCAAAAACCCGGCAGCAAAGCGGCGGGCCTGGCAGTGGCGAAGCCGGATGTGGATGTATCCGAGATAGATCGCCCAGGTGAGGAAGGCCCAAGTTTCTTTGGGATCCCATGTCCAGTAATGCCCCCAGGCTTCCTTGGCCCAGATCGCGCCAAAGAGGAGCCCCATCGTCAGAAACGCAAGGCCGATCCAGACCGCATGGTCACACGCGGGCAGGGTGTCGTCGCCCGTCAGGAAAAATCGGGCGGACCCAAGCGCTGATGCGGTCAGGAACGCGTAGGCGAGAATATAGACAACGACATGCGGAACAAACCATGGGCTCTGGAGTGCAGGCATCAGGGTTTTGTCGAACGCGTCGGGGCGCGCGAGGTTGATGCCAAGAAAAACTGCGGCCATCGCGGCCCCGTAGATCATCGGCCAGACCAGCCTCCACCGCAGCGCTACTCCGCAGGCGACGGCAGGCAGGAGGATCGCATACAAAAGACGGGTTTCGCCGAGCGTGCGCATCGGCGGACGGCCGAGCTGCCACCACAACAGCCCTGCGTAGGCGGCGAGGATCGCGATGCCTGTCGAGTAAAGCATCAGCCCGGGAGCCGGGTGGAACCTTCGGGTCAGCAATCCGCCCCCCCAACACGCGACCGCCGCAAGTGCGAATGTCGAAAAAGCGGCGTTCATGGCTGGAGGCATGGCGCAAACGGGTTACGGAACAACATGGCAACGGCCCCTCCGAGCATCAGAAATATCCCGGTGTAAATAGCCGGCAGCCAGGGATCGCGCACCGCCTCGATCAGGCACTGGTTGGGCTGGCCGTTGGGCGACAACTCGTAGTTGGTTAAATATAACGTCCACCCGTCGCGACGGAAGGGTTTGTTGACCTCGATGCGGACATCCTCGAACTTCTGGCTTTTGCGGAGAACGGTCACCTCGGCTGTAAAGCGTTTTGGCGCTCCGGGACGCCCTGGTTCTGCGGGATACTGCTCGACGGAGAACTTCTGGAGAAACAGACCGAAGGGAAGGTATCCCTGCCGTCCTGCGGCATCCACCACCATGGCTTCTGCCTGGCCTTCGAGAAGGATCATCCGCGCCCGGATCAGGTCGCCCGAACCAAACATCGCAGCGGCAAGGACGATCCAAAGCCCCGCGTGGTTCAGAGAAAAAAACCACACCTTCGGTCCGTGCTGGCGCAATCGGCGGAATGTCGCCAACCCGAGATTCGTTAAGAGCAGAAGCAGGGCAGCTGCGAATGGTGCCCCGCTGAAAATATGATCCAGCCCGAGTGCGCGCGCCCATTCCGGCGACTGGTCTGTGGTCTGCGGAATCACTCCTCCGGCGACGCCAAGCAAACCGACGCCAAGCATGGAAACAAGAGCAAAAGGAACCCCGCCAAGCCATGCGACAAGGCGTCCGTCGGACCCTGATAGCAGCGCCAGCCAGCCAAGGAAAAGCGCGAGAAAGATGGCGTTCGACGGCCACGATGGAGGAATGAGTCCCCCACCTCCCCGCGCAAACTGGACCACCCAGCCGACAAGAATCGCACCGACGGTTGCCGCCGCAGCCTGCCGGTAACCCAGATCTCCCGACCAGAAGCCCTTCGTGTTTCCTCCCATCTCAGTAGTTCGACTTGCTCGCGTCGGCCTTCGGAAGTTTTTCCTCGCGGGCTTTCGCTTCCGCATCCCATTTTGGAACGACGTTCTCGAGGAAGTTCAGCTTCTGGGCCTCGATCGCCGCCATGTCGAGTCCGATGTAGGCCTGGGCTTTTTCCTTGGTCGAGATATCCGGCATCGGGATCGGCAGGGAAACGTTGTGTTTGATGAGGATGCCCGCGAGTTCGCGGCGCGCCTGTTCGCCCTTTTGGATCGAGTTGCCGAGCACGCGTGCCGCTTCGAGTGGCGAGTGGAACCCGACCGCGTTTGCGGCGGATACCCAATCCCAGCGCCACTGGGCGTGCCGGATCAGTTGGAGGATGGGCTTCATTTCTTCCTCCGTCGCCCCCGCATCCCATGCGGCCTTCGCCTCGACGTGCGCATGGACGAGCGCGTCCTGCGCGAGACCGAGCAGTTCCTTCACCCGGTCCTGCCTGGCGTAAACGTCGCGAAGCAGGTTGGCTTCGCTCTCCCGGTGGCAGACCCCGCAGGAAGCCGAAATATTCTGCAGCGGGCTGGCCATGTGGTGGTTCGTGAATTTGATTCCGCCCTCGCTCTTGTAAGGCATGTGGCAGTCCGCGCAGGAGACGCCGCGCTGGGCGTGGATGCCGGTCATGAACAGTTCGTAGTCCGGATGCTGGGCTTTCAGCATCGGGGTCTTGCTCAGCGCGTGCGTCCAATCGGAGAACTCGATGCTGTCGTAATAGGCCTCCATGTCTTCCGCGCTGAACCCCTTGTCCCACGGGAACGTGAGGTATTTGTCGTGGCCCTTGAAGTAATACTCGACGTGGCACTGCGCGCAGACGAGCGAGCGCATCTCCTGGTGTGTCGCCTTGTTGATGTCCTGCCCGCGCCGTGCCATCGCCTCGGCGAGCGCAGGCCGCGTGATCCGCAGGTTCATGGTCTTGGGGTCATGGCAGTCCTGACAACCGATCGGATTCACGATCTCGGCACCCAGATCCGCCCACTTCGCCTTGTAGAAGTTTTCCGCGCCCATCTCGTTCATCACGCGCGGCACGTCCGTGCTCTTGCATGTCCAGCAGGTGCCGGGCAGGGGAGCGGTCGTGCGCAGCGTGTCCCGGATGTCCTTGATCGCGTAGTAGTGGCCGCGCGCCTGCTTGTAGTCCCGCGAGAACGGATACCCGGCAAACAAGACAACCTGTCCCGGCTGTTCGGCCAGATAATCGGTCGGGGCCGAGCCCGCATACTTGCTCTTGAAGTCGGTCTTGGCCGTTTTCATGTAGGACTCGTATTCGCGCGGGTAGTTCTGCCCCCAGACCTCGTTGCGTGGCTCCCATTCAGCAATCGGACTCACTGTTTGCACCCGGAACGATTCCTGCCGCCGTTCGAAGATCGAAGCGGCGAGAAGCCCGATGGCAAAAACTGCCGCCAGTGTCCCGAGATAGAGAACCCAGCCGAACCAGGGTTTTTTTTCGACGATTTCAACGATGCTTTTCATGGTATTTGTTTGTTTTGGATCTGGAATGTCCGGCGGTGCCAACCGGGAAGAACGGGGGAAAGTTCGGGGACGTGGGCGTTTGGGGTGGAAGCCCCGCTGTTGCCGCGCCCGTGCGGGGTTTCGCGGTGGCAGTCCCAGCATAGCTTTCCGGTGCCAGCCTGGACTTCCTGCCACGTCACCGCCAGATGGGGCGCGTGATCGAGCCGACCCTCATGACAGCGGATGCAGTTGTTCTGCACCGTCCACTGGCCGGGGGCATGCATCCGGATCACTTCCGGTTCCATGTGGAACGTGAACATGAACGCGTGCCGGGTGCCGTCCATCGCCTTGAACGCATATTTGAGCAGAACGCTCTCGTGCGGCACATGGCAGTCGTTGCAGACCGCCACCCGCGCGTGCGACGAGTGCTGCCACGTCGCAAACTGCGGGGCCATCACATGGCAGTTCACGCACGCCTTCGGGTCATCGGTTAAATACGATGAGGCGTTGGAAATATGAAATGCCAGCGCCCCCAGCCCGCTGAACACCCCGGACGCCACGATCACCGGCACTCGCCAGCGCTTCGGGGGAAGCACTCGTTCAGCCAGACGCCACATCGGCGTCAGAAACCTGGCTGGCAAGTTTCGCGCGGGGCCGGTGGATGGAATGTTATCCCTCATCAGCTTTGGTCACTCCCGGAAGAACAAACATCCCCCATATCAATACGCCTGAGATCCAAGCGAGGGAGGCATATGCGTAATGATTCATTTGCACCTTCGGCATCCAGTCTGCCGTCACCCGAGTGAGCATGGCAAGAGAGAGCAGCGCACACAGGACGAGCACAGGCCATAACGAGGCTCGGAACTTCTCCGATTGCCCGCTGTGCCCGAGCACCACGCGGGTCGCAACAGTGAAGGTCAGAAGACTGAACCCGGTGATGAAGACGACATGCAGTAGCGTGAACGTGCGCCCTGGCATTAGCGCGAGCAGGATGTAGCCGAGAGGAATCGCAAACAACGCGATCCGCAAGCCGAGAGCCAGCGACCCGCCGCCGAAACCGGCCTGATGCACCGGCACCTCGCGGAAGAAGTACACCAATATTGCGAATGCACGCAGGGCGTAGCCCCAGCGCATGAAACCCGCAACCTGCAGGGCAAAACTGGCGACGACCGCCAGACCGCACGCTGCAGCGAATGCCGCCCGCAGCTTCCATCCCGGAGGAAGCGCGAGGGACTCCGGGAAGCTCTGCCGGTTGGGAAGCCCGAAAAATCGGGGGAGCAGGAACGCGCCGATCCCCATGATTGGCAGCAGGATGAACCCCTGGAAAAGCAAAAGCCTCGCAAACGGTATCATCCACGGAGGAAACAATCCCGGAGCAACCTGCGAGGCGGCCAGACCGAATGATCCCGCCAGCGCCGACAGGAGCCCCATGGCTACCAACACAAATGCCGGAGGCGGCGTGTCCTGGCGGAACAGGGTTCGCACCGCCAGCAGAAAGACGAGCGTGAGCATCGTGCAAAAGAACGCCAGATCGCCCCACAGGGTCCGGCCCGAATAATGAAGCCACGCGGTCCAGGCCAAGGCCGCGCTGAATCCGACCGCCTCGTAAATCGAAACTTTCGGCACCCCCAGCAGCCTCGGCAGCGCCGTGCCGAGAAAGCCGATAACAAAACATCCGACGAATCCTTCAATCATTACCCGCGGATGCAGGGGGCCCGGATACACGCCCGTCACGTTCCAAGCATAGAGCGGCCACATCATCACCCCGATGATCCCGATCAGCGCCCCGACCGGAAAGAGTAGGCGGAATGGCTCGCCCGCCGCCACAAGCCGCCA
>Ga0163199_1000286_pt1 | contig 32054 bp, 34 predicted proteins | sample PL_2010_150m_FD_113537 | JGI IMG/M metagenome (GOLD analysis project Ga0163199, IMG submission 113537) | Freshwater microbial communities from Powell Lake, British Columbia, Canada to study Microbial Dark Matter (Phase II) - PL_2010_150m | ecosystem: Environmental > Aquatic > Freshwater > Lake ...
CCGAACAGCCTGATCAGCACAACTTCCTTGCAGAACCCGTGCGCGTTTTCTTTTCGGTAGGTCGTCCTGCGCGGCACAGGGTGTTTCTGGAGCGGGCGATGGGAATCGAACCCACGGCTCTAGCTTGGGAAGCTAGGGTATTACCATTATACGACGCCCGCAATGGATCGCATTTTACTACGCTACGTGCGATCCGGTCTGCCAGTCACGACTAACTACTTTCCGTCCAGGAGATAACGGTTCAGGAAAAGGATCGTCGCATAAAACTGGTAATCCGCGTTGGCCTTCTTGGCAAAGCCGTGACCCTCGTCATTGGCAACCATATGCCAGACTGCGGTGCCGTTCTTCTTCACGGTCGCCACAATTTGATCGGATTCCTGATACGGCACCCGCGGGTCGTTCTTGCCCTGCACAACGAACAACGGCTTCGTGATTTGCGCGGCACGATTTAGCGGGGCGATCCCTTCCAGGAACTTGCGCATTTCCGGGTCACGCTCGTCGCCATATTCCGTGCGGCGCAGATCGCGCCGGTAACTTTCCGTCCGCTCCAGGAAAGTCACGAAATTCGATATTCCGACGATATCGATGCTGGCGGCGATGCGCTCCGGATACCAGGTCGACACCGCCAGGGACATATAGCCGCCGTAACTGCCTCCCACGACGGCGACGCGCGAGGCGTCGAGATCCGGTTGCGTCGCGATCCAGTCCAGCAACGCCCCGATGTCCTTCACCGAATCCTCACGCAAGCGACCGTTGTCGAGCTTGAGGAACGACTTGCCGTATCCGCTGGACCCGCGCACGTTGGGATAGACGACGCTGATGCCCAACTCATCCAGCAGATAGTTGCCGCGGCCCAGGAAACCGGGCCGAAACTGCGCTTCAGGGCCGCCATGGATATTGATGAGGACCGGACGCTTGCCGGGAAACCTCGCCTTCGGCGCACGGTAGATGAAGCCCGAGATCATGCGCTCGTCGAAGGATTTCCAGCGCACCAGCTGCGGCTCTGCAAACCTGGAAACGTCAACCTCGGTGGCTTCGTGTGCCGTCCAGCGGGTAAGCTCCTGGGTCTTGATATTGACCGAATACACGTCCGAAGGACTGGTCGCCGAGGTTACCGTGATTGCCAAATTGGTGCTGTCGCGATGCCAGGACATGCCGCCGATGGTCCCCGGCGGAAGTGCCGGTGATGGCATCAGCCGGTGGTCGGAAGTACGCATCAGGCGCAGGACATTGGTGCCATCTTCGTTGGCGACGAAGGCGATCACCCTGCCGTCGTGCGATAAGTCAACATGGGTGATATCCCAGTGGATATCTGCCGTCAATGTCGTTTGTTTGAGGCTCGCCAGATCGATGTAGGTCAGCCGCTGAAACTCGCTATCGCGGTCGGTGACGGCATAAAGCCCCCTTCCATCCCTGGCAAAATGAACGTCGGAGTAGGACACCGTCTCGCCGTTATGCTTGGCGGTAATGCGCCGCGAATTTCCGCTGACCAGATCCATCAGCCACACGTAGCTTTCATCGGCCGACACATACTCAAGATAGACCAGCTGCCGGTCGTCCGGCGAAAACGAAAAGCCTTGCCAGCCGCCGCCTGGCAATTCGGCAAGCTTGCGAGCCACCTCCGGCTTTAGCGGGTCCGCCAGGTAGAGGCTGGTGTTGACCTTGTCGGCCGAGCCCTGGCGATTCACCGGTACCGTCGAGTAGCAAACCTGCTTGCCGTCATTCGACCAGGCGAGCGATTGAACGCGCGGTCCTTCCGGCGTAATCGCTACCGCCTCGCCACCCGCCAAGTCACGACGGTACCCGCGGAATACTTCATTCCCGCCGCTGTCCTTGCTGAATACATAGAATGTCCCGGCAGTCGGCTGGAAGCTCGCGCTGCGCACCGGCTCCGGGTAATCGGTCAGCAATTCCGGCGCGCCTCCCGGCCTGCTCAGGCGAAAAATCTGCTGGGTATTCTTGTGCCGCCGCGAAATCAGCATTTCCTGCCGGACAGGATGCCAGCTGGCAAAACTCGTCGGCCGGAAATCGTTGTACCTGGCAACCTGGGCGGCGATGCTCGCGGCCACCGGCGGGACGCCGTCGAGAACCAGCGCAGCGGGCGGCGGCACATCCTGGGCGTAAGTGCTTGCGCCCGAGGCAAGCAGTATTGCCAGTAATAAGGTCTTGCCGGGACGACGCGAAATCATCGTGATCACCATCAAGAAAGGAAGGCGCGTAGCCTAGCAGAAATGCCGCGCCGATGGGCGGGCGAAATCGCGCCCCATGAGGCTCGCGCCACGACGGATATCCGCCCATTTCTAAGTTAGAATTTCCACCCATGGACGCCATGCATGAATTTATCCTGAACGGTCAACCGCATCGCCTCGACGCCGCAATCTGTGTGGCTAACCTGCTGGCGGATCTCGGCTACCAGGGGAAACGCGTTGCCGTCGAAAAGAACGGCGAGATTGTGCCGAAAAGCCGCCACGCCGAGACATTGATCGAAGCCGGCAGCCGCATCGAAATCGTCGTCGCGGTCGGCGGCGGATAGTCGGATAACACTCGCTCGGAAACCCTATGAACCAAGACCCGTTGATGATCGCCGGCACCGCCTACTCCTCCCGGCTGTTGGTCGGCACGGGAAAGTACCGGGATTTCGCTGCCACCAAGGCGGCCATCGACGCCTCCGGCGCGCAGATCGTGACGGTGGCGATCCGTCGCATGAACATCGGCCAGGATCCCGGCCAGGCTTCGTTGCTGGAAACCCTGCCGCCGTCCCAATACACGTACCTGCCCAACACGGCCGGCTGCTACACGGCCGAGGATGCCGTACGCACCTTGCGCCTGGCTCGCGAACTGCTGGACGGCCACGACCTGGTCAAGCTCGAGGTGCTGGGCGATCCGAACACCCTGTTTCCGCATATGCCGGAGACCTTGAAGGCGGCCGAGACGCTGGTGAAAGACGGCTTCAAGGTGATGGTGTATTGCAGTGACGACCCGATCCAGGCCAAGCTGCTCGAAGAACTCGGCTGTGTCGCGGTGATGCCGCTGGCTTCGCTGATCGGTTCGGGCATGGGCATCCTGAATCCGTGGAATCTCAAGTTGATCATCGATAACGCCAAGGTGCCGGTGCTGGTCGATGCCGGCGTCGGCACCGCTTCGGACGCCGCCATTGCAATGGAGCTCGGCTGCGACGGCGTATTGATGAATACCGCCATCGCCCTGGCCAGGGAACCATTGAGGATGGCCGGCGCCATGAAGAAGGCGGTCGAGGCCGGCCGCGAGGCCTGGCTGGCCGGACGCATGCCGAAGAAACTCTACGCCGCCTCCCCCAGTTCGCCCACCACCGGCCTGATCAAATGACTGTCGCGCAACGCGAACACATCCGCAGTTTCGTGCTGCGCCAGGGATGCGTCACCCACGCCCAACAACGCCACCACCAGCAAGGCATGCCACTATGGGGCATCGCTTATCGCACCGCCTTGCTCGATCTGGACGAGATTTTTGGCCGTGCGGCGCCGAAAATCCTTGAAATCGGTTTCGGCATGGGCGAGAGCACCGCGGCCATTGCCGCCGCGCATCCGGAAAACGACTTTCTCGGCATCGAGGTGCATACTCCCGGCGTCGGCGGCCTGCTGAAGGAAATCGACCAGGGCAGGCTGACCAACGTGCGCATCGTCCAGCACGATGCCGTCGAGGTACTGCGCGACATGATTCCATTCGCAGCGCTGGCCGGCGTGCACATCTTCTTTCCCGATCCGTGGCCGAAAAAGCGCCACCACAAACGTCGCCTGCTGCAGCCGGCGCTGGTGCATCTGCTGGCCGAACGCCTGGCGCCCTGCGGCTATCTGCACTGCGCCACCGACTGGGAGGAGTATGCGCAGCAGATGCTCGAAGTGCTGGCTGCGGAGCCCCTGCTCGCCAACACCGCGACGGAATTTGCGGCGCGTCCCGCCTATCGCCCGCAGACCAAATTCGAAGCGCGCGGCCTGCGTCTCGGCCACGCCGTATGGGATGTGCTGTTCCGTCGACCGGACTGCGCCTGATCACCATGCAGCCCGACCCGCTCGTCCTGATCGCCGGCACCCTGGTCTCGGCCTTTATGGTGGCGATCGTCCTGTTTATTCAGGCGCGCGGCCTTCCGACCGACATCCGTGGTTTGCGCGAGTGGGGTCTGGGTTGCGCACTGATCTTTTGCGCCGCGTTGTTCAACAGCCTGCGCGGCATCGTCCCCGATTTAATCAGTATCGTTCTCGGCAATCTGGCCATCGAGGCCGGCGTCGCCGTGGTCTACATCGGCTTGCTGCGCTTCAATGAGCGCGACATACCGATCCGCCTACTGGCCACGGTGATCGGGCTGAGCCTGCTGGTGCTCGTCTACTTTACCCTCGTCGAAGACAGCTTCCGAGCGCGCGTGATTATTGTTCCCGGCACCAATGCGCTGCTCTTCGGGTTCTGCCTGATGGCCATCCTGAGCGGGCGCACCGGGCACGGCCTGCGCTTCAGCGATGGGTTCACCGCCCTCTTCTTCATTGTCGAAATGCTGATTTCCCTGTCCCGGGTGGCCCTGGCGATCTGGAAGGATCCGCTCCAGATCGACGCCATGGCGGCGGCCTGGATCCAGCAGATCTATTATTCGGATCTGGCAGGTTTGCCGCTGGGCACCCTGTTCATGGCAATCGGACTGATTCTGATGTCCAACGACCGCCTCAAGGAAAAGCTCCTTTATCTCGCCGCTCACGATAACCTGACGGGAGCCTTCTCACGTCGCGCCTTCATCGACCTGGCCGAGCGGGAACAGGCGCGCGGCGCGCGCTCCGGGCAGCCGGTGGCGCTGCTGATGGTGGATCTGGACCACTTCAAGGCGGTAAACGACAGCCACGGCCATCAGGCGGGCGACCAGGTTTTGCAGCGCTTTGTCGAGATCGCCCAAGGCTGTCTGCGGCGACAGGACGTATTCGGGCGTTATGGCGGCGAAGAATTCATGGTGTTGCTGCCGGAAACCGCGCGCGACAAGGCGCTGGTGGTGGCGGAACGCATTTGTACCACCGTGGCGACGACCCCGATCATGGTGCGGGGGAACGATCAGCCGGTCCGAATTTCCGTCAGCATCGGCGTGGCGGTCGGCGACTACAAGACCAGCGTGGACCACTTGACGGGCCTGGCGGACGCTGCGATGTACCGCGCCAAGGCGGCAGGCCGCAACCGGATCGAATATGCCGAGACTTCGGAAACTTCCGGGACTTCCGTCAGCGCCGACGTCTCGGCAGGAATTCCAGCAACAGCTGGTTGAGAAAGCGCCGGCCGCGGGCACTCGGGGCAAGTCGTTGCGCCGAGATTTCCAGCAGGCCTGAGTTCCGCGCTGCATCCAGTTCGGCCTGAATAGCCCCCAGCGGCAAACCGGTACGTTCCTCGAACGAACGCGCTGGAAATCCTTCGGTCAGCCGCAACGCGTTCATCATGAATTCGAAGGGCAGTTCGTCGCGGCCGACGGATTTTCGTTCCTGCACGAAATCGCCTCGCGCGACAGCCGCCAGATAGTCGCGCGGATGCTTGCGGCGCGTCTCGCGGACGACGCCCTGCGGCGACGAGATCTTGCCGTGGGCACCGGCGCCGATGCCGAGATAATCCCCGAAATTCCAGTAGTTCAGGTTATGCGCGCAGCCACGCCCTGGCCGGGCGAAGGCCGAAGTCTCATAGTGCTGATAGCCGGCGCTGGCAAGCGTGGCCTCGACCATGTCCTGCATGTCGGCGGCCAGGTCGTCGTCCGGCAGTGGCGGCGGGGCGTGGTGAAAGGGCGTGTTCGGTTCCAGCGTCAGGTGATAGGCGGAGATATGCGCGACGCCGCAGGCGGCGGCGCTCTCGATGTCCTGGCGCGCCTCGGCCAGCGTCTGTTGCGGCAACGCATACATCAGGTCGAGATTGAGATTGTCGAATTGGCGCTGGGCCAGATCGATGGCATGCCGAGCATCCGGGGCGGAATGGATGCGCCCGAGCGCGGCCAGGTGGCGGTCATCGAAGCTCTGGATGCCGAGCGACAGGCGGTTGACGCCGGCGGCGCGAAAGGCGGCGAACTTGTCGGCCTCGATTGCCCCGGGATTGGCTTCGAGGGTGATCTCCGCGTCCGGCAACAAAGCAAGGCGTGCGCGCAGCGCCGTCAGTAAAGTGTCCAGTCCTTGTGCCGAAAGCAGGCTGGGCGTGCCGCCGCCGAAGAAGACGCTAACGATGCGCCGTCCCCAGATCTGCGGCAACGCCGCTTCGAGGTCGGCGATCAGCGCGGCCACATACTCGGCCTCGGGGATGTTGTCGGGTCCGTTCCTGGCCTCATGCGAGTTGAAATCGCAATAGGGGCATTTACGCACGCACCACGGGTAATGCACATAGAGCGAGAGCGGCGGCAGCGTGGTCAGCGCCGTGGCGCGGCCATTAACGGAGGGCGTGGGCTTGGGCGCGGCCACGGCAATCGGGATGACGCGCACTTTCAGGCGGCGGAACGCAGCCGCGCCATCAGCATCTTCAGCGCCTTGCCACGGTGGCTGAGGGTGTTCTTCTGCTCGGCTGTCAGTTCGGCTGACGAGCAGCCGGCGCCGGGAACGAGAAACAACGGATCGTAACCAAAGCCGCCCGCGCCTTGCGGTGCCGGCAGGATATCACCGTGCCACTCGCCCTCGGCGATCAGCGGCTGCGGATCGTCGGCGTGGCGCACCAGCACCAGCACGCACACATAATGGGCGTGGCGATTGGCATGACCGGCGAGATCGGCGAGGAGTTTTTCGTTGTTGCGCGCATCGGATTTCGGTTCCCCGGCGTAATGCGCCGAATAGACGCCCGGCGCGCCGCCCAGTGCCTCGACACACAGGCCGGAATCGTCGGCCAGGGCCGGCAAACCGGAAAGACGGGCGGCATGGCGCGCCTTCGCCAGTGCATTCTCGACAAAGGTGTGATGCGGCTCCTCGGCTTCGGGAATATCGAAGCGGGCCTGTGGCAGCACCTCGAAATCCAGAGACCCGAGCAGTTGGGAAAATTCGCGCAGCTTGCCGGCGTTGTTGCTGGCAAGCACCAGCTTTTTCATGCGCTCACCGGCAGTGTCTCAAGCGCGGCCCGTTGCGCAGCGACCAGCCTGGCGATGCCATCCTGGGCCAGTTGCAGCAGGGCATCCAGTTCGTCGCGCGAAAACGGCGGGCCTTCCGCCGTGCCCTGTACTTCGACAATGCCGCCAGCGTCGGTCATCACCACGTTCATGTCGGTGTCGCAGCCGGAGTCTTCCGGGTAGTCAAGGTCGAGCACCGGCACACCGGCGACTATGCCGACCGACACCGCGGCGACAAAACCCCGCAACGGATTCTGCGTCAGCTTGCCGGCGGAAATCAGGTGATTGATTGCGTCATGCAACGCCACGCAGGCGCCGGTAATGGCCGCCGTGCGGGTGCCGCCGTCGGCTTGCAACACATCGCAGTCGAGAGTGATCTGGCGCTCGCCGAGCGCTGCCAGATCCGTGATGGCGCGCAGGCTGCGGCCGACCAGGCGCTGGATCTCCTGGGTGCGGCCGCTCTGCTTGCCCTTGGCCGCCTCTCGCGGCATGCGGGTATTGGTCGAACGAGGCAGCATGCCGTATTCGGCCGTCACCCAACCCTGGCCTTTGCCGCGCAGGAACCCGGGAACCGTCTCCTCGACGCTGGCGGTGCACAACACGCGGGTGTCGCCGAATTCGACCAACACGCTGCCTTCGGCGTGACGGGTGAACTGCCGGGTGATGCGCACCGTGCGCAATTCGTCTGGTTTCCGCCCGGAGGGGCGAACGGTCGTCTGGTTCATGTCAAGTACCGGGAGCGGGCTGATTCGTCCGGCCTGATTATATTCGCCCAGGGGTGCAGGTTGCGGCGCCATGCAGCTGCGTGGGTTCCAGGCCTCACGCCAAGTCGGGCGGCTTGTCCGCATCCGGCAGCTCGAACCAGGCCGGATCAACCAGATCCAGCAGTTCTCCGCTGAGCACCTTCTGCAAGGCAAACACACTCTGGGGGCGTCTGCCGATCGGCAGCGTCATGCACCAATCGATCAACTCCAGCAGCTGCGGGGAATACTGGCGGTTCCAGCGCTGCAAGGCCGGCTCCAGTCCATCCTCCTGCAGGCGAAGGTCGGCGGACAGAGGGGCGCCCTTGGCCAGGCACGAATACAGCGTCGCACCCACCGCATAAATGTCCGTCCAGGGCCCTCGCGCCTCGCCCGAGCCCATTTGTTCCGGCGCGGCAAATCCCCGTGTATGCACGGCTGTCAGGGCGTAATCGCCGCTCCCCAATCCTTGCCGGGTCGCCCCAAAATCCAGCAGCACCGGATGTCCGTCGCGCCGCAGATAGATATTCGCCGGCTTGATATCCAGGTGCAGCAGCTTGTGCATATGGACTTCACGCAGGCCGTTCAACAGGCGCACGAAGACGTTGCGAATAAAACTTTCGCCGAGCTCGCCCGGGTGTTCCTGGATCTCCGCCTGTAGCGTGCGACCATGTTCGTAGCGCATCACCAGGTAGGCCGTCCGGTTGGCACGAAAGAAATCCAGTACCCTCACCACATTGGAGTGGTCGAGCTTGGCAAGCATCTTGCCCTCCTCGAAAAAACTCATCATGCCCTGATTGAAGGCCGCCTGATGTTCGGTGCTGACCACCGGTATCGGATCCTCGCCGCTGCGTTGCGCCAGTCGGGCAGGCAGATACTCCTTGATCGCCACCGGCAGGTCCTGTGCGTCGCGGGCCAGATAGACGATGGAGAAGCCGCCTTGCGACAACTGCTTGTCGATACGATAGTCACCCAGCCGATAGCCCGGCGGCAGCGGCTGGATGAAAGTTTGTGGCGACATGAGGCGAAGGTTACACTATCGCCCGAGTCTGTTTGAATGGCGACACCACCACCGCCAATGTCACGATCAAGGCCCGTCCACCCCTTCCCACTCTTCCCAGTCCTTCCACTTTTCGGAATCCTCATGACGATATACAGCATGACCGGCTACGCGGCGGTGCAGCGCGACCTCGGACCCGCCATCCTGCATCTGGAGCTGAAAAGCGTCAATTCGCGCTATCTCGATATTACATTCCGCGTCGGCGAGGAATTGCGCTTTCTGGAAATGCCCTTGCGCGAACTGATCGCGACGCGTGTCGGTCGCGGCAAATTCGAATGCCGCGGCGGCTTGATGCTCTCCACGGCAACGGCCGGTGCGCGCGAACTGGCCGCCAATGAGGAACTGCTGGCGCAATTGGCCGCGTTGCAAGCCAGTGTGCGCCGTGCGCTGCCGGACGCCGCGCCGCTCTCAGTCGCCGAAGTCTTGCGCTGGCCCGGCATGCTCGGTGAGCAGGCGATAGCGCAGGAAACTCTACAAAGTGAATGCCTGGCGCTGGCGGCGACTGCGCTCGAGGAGTTCGTCGCAACGCGTTCGCGCGAAGGCGAGAAGCTGGCGGCCATGATCCTGGAGCGCGTCGCCCGCATGCGCGAACTGGTGACGCAGGCGGAGCCGTTGCTGCCCCGCGCCCTGGCCGAATATCAGGAGCGCCTGTCGACCAAGCTGCGCGAAGCCGTCGCCAACCTCGACGAGGAACGCATTCGCCAGGAGATTGGCGTGTACGCTACGCGGATCGACATCGCCGAGGAATTATCGCGCCTCGCCACCCACCTGAGCGAACTCGAACGCGTCCTGAAGAAAGGCGGCGCTGTCGGTAAGCGCCTCGATTTCCTGATGCAGGAACTCAACCGCGAAGCCAACACGCTGTCGTCGAAATCCGTGTCGGCGGAGATCACTGCGATCGGCCTGGAAATGAAACTGATGATCGAACAGATGCGGGAGCAGATCCAGAATCTGGAGTAGCCGGGCCCCGGCGCCAGCCAGGCCCGTACCGGGCGATTCGATGGACAGTACTTCGGCGAATGATAATGCGGGCGGAATTCCGCCACTACCTATGTAGAATCCCGGTTGTGGCATTTTCCGGGATTGGATTGACTATGGCAAACAGGCAGGGACGATGGCTGGGTGGCGTGATCCTGATAGTTGTGGGGTCGATATTCCTGTTGGCAAATCTGGATCTGATCGATCGCGACACGCTTCATCAGTTGTGGAAATTTTGGCCGCTGATCCTGATCGCACTCGGCATCCGCATACTGGTGCGTGACGAGCGTTGCGGACCACCCCCCGATTCCTGAGTTGCCCGAGTCAGGGTTGCCTCGCGCGCCAAGTGGTCTTGCCTCGACACGCCCGCCTGCCGACGAATTGTTACCGCGTGTAATTCCGGCTTGGCATTCAATGTTCTTTTGCTAACATGAAGTTATGTGGGCTCTGAGGTCAATCGGAAACGATCGGCAAAGCGCCATAACCTGACTACCGGATTACCTGCGAGGACTACCGAATATGAACACGATGAAACCACCCATTCTTGCCGCCCTGCTGCTATTGCCGCTGACAACGCTGGCGCAATCCGGCGTGATTCAGGACAGTACTGAATTCGCCAAAGTGCTGAATTATTCGCCCATCCCGGGACCGCCCATCGCCCGCCAGGTATGTGCGCCGGTCACCGTGACCCAGGGTTCAGCGAATAATCCTGGCGCCGCCATCGCCGGTGGATTGGTGGGTGCGCTGGTCGGTTCTCGTTTCGGCGGTGGCCACGGCCAGGATGCCGCGACGGTTGCCGGTGCGATCGGCGGCGCCATGGTGGGCAATCAAGTCGGGTCGGCGCCCACGACGCAGCAGCAGTGCAACACTGTCTATGAACAGGGGCCAACTTCCGGATTTCAGGTCACCTACGAGTACAAGGGCAAGCTGCTGACCACCACCACCCGCATTCCGCCGGGCGAATATCTCAAGGTGCGTCAGCGCATCACCGTCGAGTAACATCCAGAACAGGAGTTCATCATGAACCTGAAAACGAACATGCTGGCCGTCATCGCTGCGGCGTCACTGGTCGCGACGCCTGCCTGGGCCTACCGGGGCCACGGCCACGGACAATTCTGGGGGCCTTTCGGTTTTCTGCTGGGATCGGCCATAGTATATTCGGCCATTCAACCACGGACCGTGTATTACACACCCCAGGTCACTTATTGGTCGAATGGTCCCGTGGGACCCGCTTACTACTATGTTGACCCTACTTACGCCGGCCCGCCGGTGGCATCGCTTCCGCCGCCGCCCCAAGGCAGCTCGCAGATCTCTGCCCTTGGGTCGCCCGGCAGCGAGTGGTGGTACTTCTGCAAGGAGCCAAGCGGCTATTACCCGTATGTCCGGGAATGCCAGAGCGGCTGGGAAAAGGTGTCCCCCACTCCTCCGGGCGCCATAAAGCCTTAACCGGGAGGCGAATCAATATCACGAATTCATGGGCCGCGTGACGCCGGCGACTTCCAACCCTGTGCTGGTCGAGACTTGGCGTGGCGAAACCATCGAATCCTTCCACCGTGGCGCGCTCGCCGTCGTTGACGCCGACGGCGCATTGGTAGCGTCGCTCGGCGATATCGAACGCCCGATCTTTCCACGCTCGGCAGTCAAGGCCTTGCAGGCCTTGCCCCTGGTGGCAAGCGGCGCGGCCGATACCTTTGGATTGCCCGACGAGGCCCTCGCCATGGCCTGTGCCTCCCATGGCGGCGAACCGGCGCATACCCAACGAGTTTCGGCTACGCTGGCGGCCGCGGGGCTGGATGCGGACGCGCTGGAATGCGGCGCGCACTGGCCATCCCACGAGGCGACCACGCGCGCCATGGTGCGCGATGGGGCAAGCATCAGTGCATTGCATAACAACTGCTCTGGCAAGCACGCCGGCTTCCTGTGTCTCGGTTGCGTCATCGATGAAGGCAAAGATGCACGCGGTTTCCTGCGCGGTTATATCGATCCCGGGCATCCGGCCATGCGGGTAGTCACCGCCGCCCTACAGGCCACTACGGGCTTCAATCCCGGCGATGCGCCACGCGCCATAGACGGCTGTTCGATCCCGACATTCGGCATTCCGCTGCGGCGGCTGGCACTCGGTTTTGCGCGTTTCGGCAGCGGCGTGGGGTTGAGCGCCGAACACGCGGTGGCCGCGCAGCGCCTGCGTCAGGCAGTGGCCCGGGCGCCTTTCTACGTGGCCGGCACAGGCCGCTTCGACACCCGGGTCATGGAGCGGCTTGGTGCGCGGGTTTTCTGCAAGGTCGGTGCGGAGGGAGTCTACTGCGCGGCATTTCCGGACCGGGGCATCGGCATCGCCCTGAAGATCGACGACGGAGGCCCGGCGCGCGCGGCCGAAACAGCGATGGCTGCGCTGATAGAGGGCGCGCTTCGGCTCGACGATGGCGGGGCCCGGTTCATGCGGAGTCTGAGCGACTCGACCCTCTCGAACTGGAATGGCATCGCCGTTGGACGAGTCGCAGCGGCGACGGCGCTGCGCCGCCTGGTGATCGGTTGACGGCAGGCCTCAGCGGCTGAGGGCGCCCATCATCTGCGGCGGATAACGATCACCCGCCGCCACATTGAAGGGAAATACCGAATCGAGTTCTTGAAGCTGCGCCGGGGTCAACCGGACCGCCAGCGCGCCGACATTCTCTTCCAGATACTTGCGTCGCTTGGTGCCGGGAATCGGGACGATGTCGTCGCCCTGCGCCAGCACCCACGCAAGGGCGAGTTGCCCCGGGGTGCAGCCCGCCTTGCCGGCGACAGCCTTGACCGCTTCCACCAGCGCGAGGTTCTGGGTGAAGTTTTCCCCCTGGAAGCGCGGGGAGGACCTGCGGTAATCATCGGCCGCGAAATCCTCGGGACTGGCGATCGCCGCGGTGAGGAACCCGCGTCCGAGAGGACTGTACGGGACGAAACCGACGCCAAGCCGGCGACAGGTTGCCAGCACGCCGGCTTCCGGGTCGCGCGTCCATAATGAGTATTCGCTTTGCAGCGCGGTAACCGGATGCACTTTGTGGGCGCGTTCCAGGGTCGCCGCCGAGGCTTCCGACAGCCCGATGAATCGCACCTTGCCGGCATGGACCAGGTCCGCGAGCGCGCCCACCGTGTCTTCGATCGGCACGTTCGGATCGACGCGATGCTGGTAGTAAAGGTCGATGGTCGTCACCTCGAGGCGCCGGAGACTGGCCTCTACCGCGCGGTGAATATACTCCGGTCGGCTGTCGAAACCACGCATGGCTTTGCTCTGCGAGTCGCGCAGGATGCCGAACTTGGTGGCGATGAATACCTCGTCGCGGCGCCCTTTGATGGCGCGCCCGACAAGTTCCTCATTGGTATGCGGACCATAGATGTCGGAGGTGTCGAGAAAAGTTACGCCGAGGTCGAGCGCGCGCCGGATCGTCGCGATCGATTCCACTTCGTCGCGTCCGGAATAGAAATCACTCATTCCCATGCAGCCGAGGCCTAGCGCCGATACTTGCGGTCCGTTGCGGCCCAACTGTCGAGTTTCCATCGATGCCTCCCGGCAAATCAAGCAGGGTAGCACGCAGCAGGTGATCGGTCTCCTGTTCCCGGCAATCGCGATCTGGACGGTGCCCGCTACTCGACCCGCCTAACAGCCTGTCGGACTTTCCCCGTGGGTGCGGAAAGTCCGACAGGCTGCTAGCGACCGCGAAATCGCGCCGGACGTTTGGCGAGGAATGCCGCCAGGCCTTCCCGGTAATCTTCGCTGTCCAGGTAGGCGTAGCTCTCGCGCACTTCGGCGACGCTGAGCGGGGAAGAATCACCGGCCAGCCGACGCACCAGCCGCTTGTGTCGGCGCGCCACCAGCGGCGCGCCCGCGGCGATCCGCAGTGCGGTGGCGTAGGCCTCCTGCTCAACCCGGTCGTCCGCCACGACCCTGGTCAGCAATCCTTTCGCATAGGCCTCATGCGCCGTAAGCAGCCGCCCCTCAAGCAGAATTTCCAGGGTCGTGGCCGGTCCGGCGAATGCCAGCAGGCCGGACATTTCGATGGGCGCCATGGAAAAGCCGAGTCTCATGATCGGCGCGCCGAAACTCGCCGACTCGCCGGCGATGCGCAGATCGCATTGCCCGGCAATCTCCAGCCCGCCGCCGATGCAGGGCCCCTCGATCATTGCGACGCACGGATGGCGGCAGGCGCTGATGCTGCGCAAGGCATCCGCAACCCAGGTGCCATGGTATTCCAGCGCCTGTTCATGCGTATCGCGCAGACGGAGAAATTCCTCGATGTCGCCGCCCGCGGCAAAGGTCGATCCTGCGCCGCGGATCACGATACAGCGCAGCGCATCATCGTCGTGCAGCAGGTTCAGGACTCGCGCCAGCTCCCGCCACATGGCGGCGGTCACGGCATTCAGCTTGTCCGGGTTTGACAGCGTGACAGTGGCGATCGACCCGGTCTCATCGATCTCGCGGAGGATTTCCGGACTCAAGGCGCGCCTGTGTACAGCTTCGCCAGCGCGGCCCGGCCGGAGAGCAGATGGTCGTGCATGCGGCGCGCGGCTTCGTTGGCGTCGCGGCGCCGAATCGCCTTGAGTATCGAACGATGCTCGGCCAGCGATTGCTTCAGGCGGCCGTCCACGCGCAGTGAATCCCGCCGGGTAAGCTTGAGCATTTTGCGCGTATCGTCGATCAGCAGCGATAGCCAGCGATTGCCGGCGAGCAGTTGCAAGGCGGCATGGAAATTGTGGTTGACTTCGAAGAAGCGATCGACGTCGCCTTTCCGGGCATGCGCCTCGAGCTCATCGTGAATTGCCGACAGGCGCATCAAATCGGCGTCGCTGGCCCTCAGCGTGGCCTCGGCTGCGCAACGGCCTTCCAGCAGCGCCATCACCGGAAATATTTCGTCGAGGTCCACTTCGGACAGTTCGGTGACGTAACATCCGCGCCTCGGTTTTAGCGTCACCAGTCCTTCGGACGCCAGCACCTTGAGCGCCTCGCGCAGCGGAGTGCGGGAAATGCCGTATTCCAGTGCCAACGCCTGCTCGTCGATCCAGCCGCCGGGCGGCAGCTCATGGGCATAGATGCGCGTCCGCAGGCGCTCGGCGACCTGCTGGTAGAGCGCCGGGGAGGCAATGCTGGCTTTGGGTATTGCATTCATAATTATGAATACAGTATTATGTTGGCTGATCGATGTCAACAGTGGTTCGCCAAATCCGGGTAGAGAGTAAAGTTCCGGGCGCCACCTGACCCCATTCGTCACCTCGCCGCTGCACCGTCGTCATCAGCAAGGATAGCCAAGCATGGGCAAGAAACCGGAAGTCAGCATACCGTCCCTGGCGGACTGGAGCCAGGCAGCTGCCAGGACAGCCGCGGGTGGCGATGTGCATGCCCTCGACTGGAACACGCCGGAAGGCCTCTCGGTCAAGGCGCTATACACCGGTGCCGATGTCGCCGGCCTGCCTTACGCCGATACCCTGCCCGGCTTCGCGCCTTTCGTGCGAGGCCCGCAGGCCACCATGTACGCTGGGCGGCCGTGGACCATCCGCCAGTATGCCGGCTTCTCCACTGCCGAGGCCTCCAACGCCTTTTACCGCAGGGCGCTTGCGGCCGGTGGCCAGGGCGTTTCGGTGGCCTTCGACCTGGCCACCCATCGCGGCTACGATTCCGACCATCCGCGCGTGACCGGCGATGTCGGCAAGGCCGGCGTCGCCATCGACTCGGTGGAGGACATGAAGATCCTCTTCGACGGCATTCCCCTCGATCAGGTATCGGTATCGATGACCATGAACGGCGCCGTGCTACCGGTGCTGGCGGGATATATCGTGGCGGCCGAGGAGCAGGGCGTGACGCAGGACCAGTTGTCGGGAACCATCCAGAACGACATCCTCAAGGAGTTCATGGTCCGCAACACCTACATCTACCCGCCCGAACCGTCGATGCGCATCGTCGCCGACATCATCGGCTACACGGCGCAGCACATGCCGAAGTTCAATTCGATATCGATCTCCGGCTACCATATCCAGGAGGCCGGGGCGACCCAGGCGCTGGAGCTCGCACTGACCCTCGCCGATGGCAGGGAGTATGCCCGGATCGCGCGGGCCAGCGGCATGAGCGTAGATGATTTTGCCGGGCGACTGTCGTTCTTCTTCGCCATCGGCATGAATTTTTACCTTGAAATCGCCAAGCTGCGCGCGGCGCGTCTGCTGTGGTGGCGCATCATGCAGGAATTCCAGCCGAAGAATTCCAAGTCGCTGATGCTGCGCACTCATTGCCAGACCTCGGGCTGGTCGCTGACCCTGCAGGACCCCTACAACAACGTGGTGCGCACTACCATCGAGGCGATGGCTGCAGTGTTTGGCGGCACCCAGTCGCTGCACACCAATTCGCTCGACGAAGCGATAGCGCTACCGACGGAATTCTCGTCGCGCATTGCCCGCAACACCCAGTTGATCATCCAGGAGGAAACCCATATCACCAGCGTGATCGATCCCTGGGGTGGCTCCTACATGATGGAGAAACTCACCCAGGACATCGCCGACGCCGCATGGAAGATCATCGAGGAAGTGGAAGCCATGGGCGGCATGACCAAGGCAGTGGAGTCCGGTTGGGCCAAGCTGAAGATCGAGGAATGCGCGGCGCGCAAGCAGGCTCGCATCGACTCGGGACAGGACGTCATTGTCGGCGTGAACAAATACCCGCTGGAACAGGAAGCGCCCATCGACTTTCTCGATGTGGATAATCACGCGGTACGCGAGGCGCAGGTCGCCCGTCTTGCCAGCGTCCGCGCCAGCCGCGACCAGGCGGCGGTGGATGCCGCGCTGGCAGCCTTGACGGCCTGTGCCCGGACCGGCGAAGGCAACCTGCTGGCCCTGTCGATCCGGGCCAGCCGCCTGCGCGCCACGGTCGGTGAAATATCCGATGCCCTGGAATCCGCGTGGGGTCGCCACCGTGCCAATAATCAGACCGTTTCCGGCGTGTATGGCGCCGCCTTCGCAGAGGACCAGGAGTGGATGGACATCAAACAACAGATTGAGGCTTTCGCCGTCTCCGAGGGGCGCCGCCCGCGCATCATGATCGCCAAACTCGGTCAGGACGGACACGACCGCGGCTCCAAGGTGGTCGCCACGGCTTTCGCCGATCTCGGCTTCGATGTCGACATCGGTCCGTTGTTCCAGACTCCCGACGAGGCCGCGCGCCAGGCGGTGGAAAACGACGTCCATGCGATTGGCGTATCGACCCTGGCGGCAGGCCACAAGACCCTGGTACCGGCGCTGGTCAAGGCGCTCAACTCACAGGGTGCCGGGGAGATCGTGGTCTTCGTCGGCGGCGTGGTGCCGGTGCAGGATTATGAATTCCTCTACCAGGCCGGCGCCAAGGGGATCTTCGGTCCGGGTACGCCGATCCCGCAATGCGCCCGCGAAGTGATGCAGGCAATTTCCGCCGCGCGCGCCGCCCACAACGCGTCCGGGAACTAGGCAGGACATGCACACGGAGCCAGGCCCGGGTCTTGCCGCCGAGGATGTCGAAATGGTCGCCGGCATTCTCGCCCGCGAGCGCCGGTCGCTCGCCAAGGCCATTACCCTGATCGAGTCTACGCGTCCCGACCATCAGGCGCGCGCGCAAGTCCTCCTTGAGACCTTGCTGCCATACAGTGGCCAGGCGGACAAATGCATACGCGTCGGCATCTCCGGCGTGCCGGGTGTCGGCAAATCGACCTTCATCGAAGCACTGGGGATGCACCTCGTCGAGCATGGCCGACGGGTCGCGGTGCTCGCGGTCGACCCTTCGTCATCGCTTTCCGGAGGTGCCATACTCGGCGACAAGACCCGCATGGAACGGCTCAGCCAGCGCGAGGACGCTTTTATTCGGCCGACCCCGACAAGCGGCTCCCTCGGCGGCGTCGCCGAAAAAACGCGCGAGGCCATGCTGTTGTGCGAAGCGGCTGGATTCGAGGTCATCATCGTCGAGACCGTCGGCGTCGGCCAGTCGGAAATCTCGGTCGCCGGCATGACCGACGTTTTCGTGCTGATGCAGTTGCCCAATGCCGGCGATGATCTGCAGGCGATCAAGAAGGGCACCCTCGAACTGGCGGACGTGGTGATATTCAACAAGTCCGATCTCGACCCCCGGGCGTCCGACTCCGCCGCCCGGCAAATGAGCTCGGCGCTACAGATGTTGCGGCCGAATTCCCCGCATTGGCAGCCCCGCGTGCTACAGGCGAGTGCCACCCAGGGGCAGGGCATCGCGGCGTTCTGGCTGACCATCGAAGCATACCGCAAGACCATGCTGGAGACCGGAGAGTATTCGACCAAGCGGCACCGCCAGGCGCTGGCCTGGATGTGGGCGTTGATCGAATCCGGGCTGCATGCGCGCTTTCGCAAGCATCGGTCGGTGCGGCGCGATTTGCCCGCCCTGGCCACCGCCGTCGAGGCCGGCGAGATTTCGCCCGCCCTCGCTGCCGAGAGGCTGCTGGATAGTTTCAAGGAACACCAATCGTTTCCGGCTTGACTGGAGAATAGCCATGCACGACATCATTCAACAATTGGATCAAATGCGCGAGAAGGCTCGTCTCGGTGGCGGCATCAAACGCATCGAGGCACAGCACGCGAAAGGCAAGCTGACCGCCCGCGAGCGCATCGAGCTGCTGCTCGACCCAGGCTCCTTCGAGGAGTGGGACATGTTCGTCGAGCATCGCTGCAACGACTTCGGCATGGCGGAGAACAAGATTCCCGGCGACGGCGTGGTGATCGGCTACGGCACCATCAACGGCCGCATGGTATTCGTATTCTCGCAGGACTTCACGGTGTTCGGTGGCGCACTGTCGGAAGCGCATGCGGAGAAAATCTGCAAGGTGATGGACCACGCGATGAAGATGGGTGCGCCGGTAATTGGCCTCAACGACTCGGGCGGCGCGCGTATCCAGGAGGGTGTCGCCTCGCTCGGCGGTTACGCCGACGTATTCCAGCGCAATGTCATGGCCTCCGGCGTGGTGCCGCAGATTTCGCTGATCATGGGTCCTTGCGCCGGCGGCGCCGTGTATTCGCCGGCCATGACCGACTTCATCTTCATGGTCAAGGACACCTCCTACATGTTTGTCACCGGCCCGGAAGTGGTGAAGACGGTGACCCACGAGGAAGTCACGGCGGAAGAGCTCGGCGGCGCAGTGACGCACAACACCAAGTCGGGGGTGGCCGACCTGGCATTCGAAAACGATGTCGACGCCCTGCTGATGCTGCGCCGCTTCTTTAATTTCCTGCCGCTCAACAACCGCGAAAAACCGCCAGTGCGGCCGAGCCCGGACCCGGCCGAGCGCCTCGACCATTCCCTCGACACGCTGGTGCCGGACAACACCAACAAGCCCTATGACATGAAGGAGCTGATCCACAAAATCGTCGATGACGGCGATTTTTTTGAGTTGCAGCCCGACTATGCCAGGAACATCCTGATCGGATTCGCCCGCATGGAAGGCCAGACAGTCGGCATCGTCGCCAACCAGCCGCTGGTGCTGGCCGGTTGCCTGGACATCAAGTCGGCGATCAAGGCGGCGCGTTTCGTACGTTTCTGCGACGCCTTCAATATCCCGGTGATCACCCTGGTTGACGTGCCGGGCTTCATGCCCGGCACGGCGCAGGAATACGGCGGCATCATCAAGCACGGCGCCAAGCTGCTGTATGCCTATGCCGAATGCACTGTACCCAAGGTCACCCTGATCACCCGCAAGGCCTATGGCGGCGCCTATGACGTGATGGCGTCGAAACACCTGCGCGGCGACGTGAATTTTGCCTGGCCGTCCGCCGAGATCGCAGTGATGGGTCCGAAGGGCGCGGTGGAGATTATTTTCCGCGAGGAGAAAGGCGACCCGGCAAAACTGGCGCAACGCGAGGCCGAGTACAAAGCCAAGTTCGCCAACCCCTTCGTCGCCGGCTCGCGCGGCTTCATCGACGACGTGATCCAGCCGCACGAAACCCGCAAGCGCGTCTGTCGCTCGCTGGCGATGCTGCGCGGCAAGAAACTCGAGAATCCATGGCGTAAACACGGCAACATACCTTTATGACGACTCATGCATCACCGCTCGCCTTGTCGCCATCGTCGGCCGCTCCTCGCCGTGCAACAGCACTGTCTCGTCGCGGGCTTCCTCTGCTTCGCGCGCTCGGCGCGCCTGAGTCGTCATAACTCCAGGAGTGGACAATGTTTAAGAAAATACTCATCGCCAATAGAGGCGAAATCGCCTGCCGCGTGATCAAGTCGGCGCGCAAGATGGGCATCAAGACGGTGGCCGTGTATTCCGAGGCAGACCAGGATGCGCGCCATGTCGAGATGGCCGACGAAGCCGTGTGCATCGGGCCGCCGCCATCGAAGGAATCCTACCTGTGCATCGACAAGATCATCGCCGCCTGCAAGCAGACCGGCGCCGAGGCGGTGCATCCGGGCTACGGTTTCCTTTCCGAGAACCCGAAGTTCTGCGCCGCCCTGGAGCAGGCCGGGATCGTCTTCATCGGTCCCCGGCCGCACGCCATGGAAGCCATGGGTGACAAGATCGCCTCGAAGAAGCTGGCGATGGCGGCCAAGGTCAGCACCATACCCGGCTATACCGACGTCATCGAGAAGGTCGATGATGCCGTGCGCATCGCCGCCGGCATCGGCTACCCGGTGATGATCAAGGCTTCCGCCGGCGGCGGCGGCAAGGGCCTGCGCGTCGCCTTCAACGACCACGAGGCGCGCGAAGGATTCCAGAGCTGCCGCAACGAGGCGAAGAACAGCTTCGGCGACGACCGGGTGTTCATCGAAAAATACATCGAGGAGCCACGCCACATCGAAATCCAGATCCTCGGCGACAGCCACGGCAACATCGTCTATCTGTGGGAACGCGAGTGTTCCCTGCAGCGCCGCCACCAGAAAGTGGTCGAGGAGGCGCCCTCGCCCTTCCTCGACGCAGCCACCCGCAAGGCCATGGGCGAACAGGCGGTGGCACTGGCGCGCGCCGTACAGTACCAGAGCGCCGGCACCGTCGAATTCGTGGTCGGTGGCAAGGACAAGGGTTTCTACTTCCTCGAAATGAACACCCGCCTGCAGGTCGAACATCCGGTCACGGAGTTGATCACCGGACTCGACCTGGTCGAGCAGATGATTCGCGTCGCCGCGGGCGAGAAACTATCCTTCAGCCAGGACCAGATCAAGCTGCAAGGCTGGGCGATGGAGTGCCGCATCAACGCCGAAGACCCCTTCCGCAATTTCCTCCCCTCGATCGGCCGACTGGTGAAATACATTCCACCGCCGGAAGAACCCGCTGGCCTGGCGACGCAGGTGCGTGTCGATACCGGAGTGTATGAAGGCGGCGAGATTTCGATGTATTACGATCCGATGATCGCCAAGCTGATCGTCCACGGCGCGACTCGCGAACAGGCCATTGCCCGCATGCGCGATGCGCTTAACCATTTCGTGATCCGCGGCGTCTCCTCCAACATCGCCTTCCAGGCCGCGCTGATGCAGAACCCGCGCTTCATCTCGGGCAACTTCAACACCGGCCTGATCGCCGAGGAATACCCCACGGGCTTCAACGCCGCCAACGCGCCGCACGACGATCCGGCCATGCTGATCGTGATCGGCGCCGCCATCCACCGCCGCTATCTGGAGCGTAATTCTAAAATCAACGGCCAGCTGCCGGGTCACGAATACAAGCCGGGCAACGACTTCGTGGTTCTCCTCAACGAGGTCCAGCACCCGGTGGTAGCGATCCCGGTGGCGGGCGGCTTCGACATCGCCTACGCCGGTGAGCAGTACGAGATCCGCTCGCCCTGGCAGTTCGGCCATCCGCTTTACCAGGGAACGCTGAACGGTGAAACAATCTGCATGCAGGTCGAACGCATTGGCCTGAAATACCGCGTGTTTCACTGGGGGACCCAGGCCGATCTGATGGTGCTGACGGCGCATGCGGCCGCGATGCAGAAACTCATGCCGCACAAGGCGCCGCCCGACCTGTCGAAGTTCCTGCTTTCGCCGATGCCCGGGCTACTCGCACAGGTCTGCGTGGCAGCCGGCCAGGAGATCAAGGCCGGCGAGAAACTTGCCGTCATCGAGGCGATGAAAATGGAAAATGTCCTGAAGGCCGAACAGGACGGCGTGGTCGACAAACTGCTCGCCAAGCCCGGCGAGAGCCTCGCCGTGGATCAGGCCATCATCGCGTTTCGCTGAGGCCGATACGTGCTGAGCTTCCTATGCAATCAGTCACGGTGACATTTTTCATTTGTCGTGCTATTGTTGCCAATGACCATTTAGAGGTGACAAATGACCACTTATGCTGTGAGCGTCTCGGAATTCAAGGCACATTGCTTGGACATGATCCGGCAAGTTGAAAAGGCCGGGACAGCAGTCGATCTCGTGCGCCACGGCAAGGTTGTCGCACGACTGGTGCCGACCACGACGGCGCCGTCGGGTATGCCTGCATGGCTGCGCCTGCGAGGCAAGGGAGCTCTGACCGCGTCCGCCGAAGAAACCGTTCTTGATGAACGCGAATTCGAGGCCATACATGCCGGCCAGCGATGAAGCCGACGCTGCTGCTCGATACCCACATCTGGCTTTGGTGGCTGCTGGGCCAGCCTGAACTGCCGTCAAAAGAACGGGATGCCCTCGATGCACTCGCCGCCGCCGGTAGTCCGCCAGGACTTTCCGCCATTAGCCTGTGGGAAGCTCAGATGCTGGCGACCAAGGGACGTCTGACAATTGATGCGCCGCTGACGCATTGGCTACGCACTGCCGTAGCCGAAGAGTCGGTGAGCCTGCTACCGATGGATGTTGCCGTAATTCTGGCGCTCGACAAGCTGCCCGCGGGATTTTATGGCGATCCGGCCGACCGTATCATCGTCGCCACCGCACGCGCCCATGGCCTGCCACTGGCAACACGAGACGCCGGTATTCGCCGTTCTCGCACGGTCAAACTATGGAAGGGGTAAGGTTACCGCAATTTATCCTGACGGCACATGCGGCCGGCCATGAGATCAAGCCCGGCGAAAGCCTCGCCCAGGCCAATATGGCATTTCGCTGAGACTAATGGTATAGCGAGCACCCGATAAGGTATCGGCTAGCAGTGCGCAAGAAGTTCCTCACGAATCACGCGGCGTAAGGTAGTGTCAATCCGCTCCCCCTGCTTTCCGTCAGCACGTTGCCAATACTCTTTGGTAGACATGGATCGTGGATAACTTTGGGGAGCGCTGTTACGCATTTTCTCAATCGGTACTCAGATTCCAGGTGCGGCGAATGAGTGCCACCAGCAGGCTCAGCATCATGCCGCTACAGCGCTTCAATGCCTGATACCGGGTAACCCAAACTGCCAGTTTCGGCCCGGTGCGCCAGTACCAGGCGATGAAAGCCCGCCCCGCCGGGCGATGAGCGAGGTAGCCATCCCGCCAAGCGCGCAGGAATCGGACATTGGGGTGATCCACGTCGCCATAGGTCGCCGTGGCGACAAAACAGGTTGCGCCCGACTTGCTGGTGATGCGCATTTCGCCGGCGCCGGTCTTGATCGTAGAATCCACGATTTGCCGTGTTAGCCGCCCCTGCTTTTCGAGCAACGCAAAGGTGTCGATATGATCCTCGACTACTTTCTTGCCAGTCACGTACTCGATGTTCTGCCTGCGTATCTGCACCTCCAGCATCAAGGCTTCATCTGCCGCCTTCGCGGACAATGCCTGGGCCTGCTCCCGATTTAGATTTGCCAGGGCATTGTCGATCAAGGCCACGACGCCCTGTGAGCCGCCATGGTGCAACTGCACCGCTGTTTCCTTGGTGATCGTGCTCGGCAGATGCTTTGTATCGTTCATTTTCCGTTTTCCTCTCCGTTATCCGAACAGCCGTTTCCAAATCGATGGTGCAGGGGTGACGACCGCTACCTCCAGCGTGCCCGCAGGCATGCGCACGGTGTAACTGGCATTCTTGACCTGGCCAGACACAGTAGCCCGCCGCAACAAGTCCAATTCCTTTTGCGCACTGGCACGCATGGCTTCGTTTTTCCGGGCGTCGATCTGCGCCACCATCGCCCGTGCCGCCGTGATGTCGTCTGCATAGAGCCAGGTAGCCGCCTGCATGACCTTTGGCGGCAGGTGCGCCAGGGGATCGGTATGCCGCATGCCCGCCAGGGCACTATCAAGCTCGGCCAGCCCCGTTGCCGGCGCCAAGCCGTCGATCTTTACCCGGATGGTTGGCGGATGAGTCGGATTCTTCTGCAGGATTTTTTCCAGCAGCGAAAGGCGTGCCGACGCCGCGAGAAAGGGCGGCACCAATTCCACCAATCGCTCCATGGTTTGGCCCGACAGGGTCACGGCACCGCTCTGCCATTTCGGCAAGGTCTTACGGGCATACTTCGCAGCCGAATCCCCATGCCGTTCGCCATAGACCGTCAGCAGGCGCTGCAACATTTGTTCGTTCAATTCAAGAAACGTGCGGCGGATGTCGTAAACCGCATCCCCCAATATCGATTTCAACTGCGAAAAGCGACTGACAGGGTGGGTCCAATATTCTCGACCGTAGTAGCCCATGGCCTATCTCTCCTTTTTCATTTTTCGGTAACCCCACGGCGCAACCGGTTCCGGTTGCTGCCAAATTCCGCGCAACCCCCTGCGCGCATCTACCTCAGCAGTGGCGTAGCGCAGCCGGTCCGGCGCGCTCTGCTCGCGTTCATACTTCTTGTAATGCCAGGCCAGGCCGGCGCGCACCTGTTCCAGATTGACGTCTTCACCCGCCACGAACACCTTGCCGATGGTTCGCTGATAGCGATCCGTCTTGCCGGTCTCGATTAGTACCTGCTTGCCGAACACCCGATCCGACAACATTTGCTTCGACTGCTGACCAAAGGGCTGGCGCTTCTCCGGGGCATCGATGCCAGCCAGGCGAATCTTCCATTGGTGTTGGTCGGCATCAAGTACGGTGATAGTGTCGCCGTCGGTCACGCCCACAACATGCACATTCAGCGAGGCGGAGATCGAGGTGGAACACTGAAAAAAAACCACAATCCCAGCTACGCATGCTCGTACATTCATTTGCACTTGCGGTGCTATCCGCCCTCGTTTGTTGATGGGCGAATGATGAGTGTTCGGATGCTGGATGCTAGAGGAGGACTACCGGAGAATGGTGGGCACCAAGAACGAACCCTGACCGGAGGTATCTTGCAAAGGGCGCAGCTGGCGGAACGGCGTTTGGTTTGCTAGACAATCCGGAAACGGCACCAGATGTCTTTAACCCACGCTGGCAAATCCTGGTATTGGCTTTGCAATGCATCGTGATAGGCGCGTTCAATGGCATCCTTGACATCGGCAATGGCGTGGTGACGGATACCCGTATCGTCCAGAACAGTATCCCGGACAACCAACCGGACCGGAAATTAGCCAATGCCGAATTTTTCAGGAGAAAAAAATGACCGTGCTTGGTATCGGCTGGCTTGAGATTCTGTCTTGGTATCTGGCCGTGGGCGTGATTCTCTGCGCTGGCTTATTCATTAAGGGCCAATATACCAAAGCGGCACCTGAAGTCGAAGCTGACTCAGGCAGTTGGCTGGTATTAACGCCACCCGTCAAGCCGAGAGCAATGCTATTAAGGTTGGGAGAGTATGTTTTTGCTCTACTGGTTTTTGTCTCAATCTGGCCGATCCTGATTTGGTGGATAGTCAAACAGAAATGGTTCACGGTGCGGCCATTGAAGCCTGCCGAATTCGCGGTTCTCCGCGAACATCTCCAGGAAGTGTTGTCCATCGAGTCGATTGAGACAGATGCGAAAGTATTCGATCCTTTGGGAGCCGTTCCTGCCGTGCCTTTTGGTCATCTCAATCCGGCGTGGGAAAGGCTGAAAGCTGGCATGCAACCCGGCGATGAAATCTCGACATTCGTTGCATCATGGAAAAGTTATGGCGTCATGTGGGAGCTTAGCGGCTTTGCCATAGTTCGTGCCGGGAAGTCGGTCAATTTCTGGGTTATGGGGCAAAAGATAACTAAGCCGAACGCTCCCCCAGTATCTGCATCATGAGGGAAATAACAGTTGGCGTGACGAACTGACAGCTCGACGGCAAATGATTTATCCGCGCCGTGCAATGGCGCATCGCGATATGAAAGAGCAATCTGGCCTGCGATCAGGCCATCATCGCGTTTCGCTGAAATTGGAGTTCGGGCGGCGCCTGGAACGCTCAGGTATACTCGTGGTCGACTGCAATGACCGGCAAGGTGCTGCGACGATGGACCGACTAAGAGCACTTGAGCTACTCACCAAGTGCAAACCCGATTTGGCCGCCCGATTCGGCGTGACCGATCTGGCGCTATTCGGGTCGGTGGCACGCGATGCAGCGCGCAGTGAAAGCGACATTGATATCCTGGTGGCATTCGACGGTCCGGCGACATCGGATCGCTATTTCGGGGTCCAGTTCTATCTCGAAGATCTGTTCGGCAGCCCCGTCGATCTGGTGACAGAGAAGGCGCTTCGTCCGGAACTGCGTCCATTCGTGGAAAAGGAGGCGGTGCATGTCTGATGAGGCGCAGCGTGAATGGCGCTTCTACGTTGACGACATGATCGCATTCGCCGAGAAGGTTCTCGCCTATGCGGATGGCCTTGATCAAAGCGGTTTTGTCGCCAGCGGTCTGAATTACGATGCCACGGTGCGCAACCTGGAACTCATCGGCGAGGCCGCATCCCGTATTCCCGATGCCGTGAGGGCAGCCAATCCGAGCATTCCATGGCGGCTTGTCATCGCTACCCGCAACCGTCTGATTCACGGCTACCTGGGTATCGACAACGATACCCTGTGGAGCATTATCCGGAGCGACATTCCCACGCTGCTCCCGCTATTGAGGGAACTGCGCAAGCGGATGCCATGACCACTGGCACACAGGAAACGGGGTCTGCCGGAATCGCGCGGATCACCTCTTAGGGTGGCGACCCTCGACCACTTGGTGCTCGCCACCCATGACCTCGCGCAAGGCGCCACTTGGGTCGAATACCATCTCGGCGTGCCGCTGTCTCACGGTGGCGCCCATGCGACGATGGGCACCCACAATCGCCTGCTCAGGCTCGGTCCGTCGCTCTACCTCGAACTGATCGCCATCGACCCGCATGCTCCCGCGCCCGAGCGGCCGCGCTGGTTCGCGCTCGACACGGCGTCGATGCAGGCGCGGATCGCCGAGCGGCCGCGGCTGGTCCATTGGGTCGCGAGCTGCACCGACATTGCCGTGGAATCGGCCGCCTGCCCTGAACCGCTCGGAGAGATCACGCAGATGCGGCGTGGCAACTTCGAGTGGCTGATCACGGTACCCGCGGACGGCCATCTGCCCGGCGACGGATTGCTGCCGACGCTGATCGAATGGCGGGCGCCGCGGCATCCCGCCGCCAGCCTGCCCGATGCCGGTTGCGCATTGCTGAAGCTCGAGGGTTTCCATCCCGACCCGTTGCCGATCCGCGCCACACTCGCCTCACTCGGTCTTGACCGTGTAATCGCGATCTATCCCGGCACCGACATCGAACTGCTGGCCTACCTAGAAACGCCTCTCGGCCTGCGCGAACTTGATTAAAGTTAAGTTTCCAGGGGATGCATCCAGACCAGCATCACTTGCCCCTGCGCCTCCGCCAGCCTTGCCAGGTCGGCGAGATCCATCACCAGGGCGAGCACATCCTCCTCGTCCCATTGCCCGGTCTCGAATTCTTCAGTCGCAGCCAGTTCGTCCGCGATCCGCTCCAGGGCTTCCTCGTCATATTCGGCAAGTTTTTCCGCGACCTCGCTTGCCAACCGCAGTACCACGGTTCCGCTCTCCTCCGCCACATACACCGGCTCATACAGGCTCAGCGCCAGATCCAACTCGTCGCCGGTAAGCAGGCAATGCAGCATGACGATTTTGGCAGTATCAAGATTGCGTCTGGCGATACCGCTCCATTCCTCCAGAGGCTCGAGCGATTCTCCGACAGATGCGATTTCTTCCTCTTCGGCAGCAACAATATTGGCCAGTGTTCCCATGGATTCACCCTTGGTTGAAAGGAGAAATTGCGACAATCCCGACATTGTGCAATTATCCCAGCAATAGCAGCGATGCATAATTACAAAAATTACGTTTAAAAAAAGGGGAAGGAAATGGCGGAAATCTGCGGCGGCGAGATCATCGCCCGCATGTTGCAAAAGGAGGGGGTCGAGAAGGTTTTCGGCATCATCGACGGCACCTACTTTGGCTTCTATTCGGCGCTGCACCGGCTCGGCATCGAGATCGTCACGCCGCGCCACGAAACTTCCGCGGCGCACATGGCCGGCGCCTACGCGCGGCTTACCGGCCGGCTCGGCGTGTGCATGGCCAGCAACGGTCCCGGCGTGGCCAATATCCTGCCCGGCCTGGTGGTCGAACAGGGCGAAGGCAACCGTGTGCTGGTCATCACCAGCGCCCGCCGTCCGAGCATCATGTACCCGGACCGCGGCGGCGCCTACCAGTGCTTCGACCAGAGCGGCGTGATCGGCAAGATTGCCAAGTGGAGCTCGGCGGTGTCGTCATTCGATCGCGTCCCCGAACTGGTCCGCAAGGCGCTGCGCAAGAGTTGGGAAGGGCGTCCCGGCGTGGTCCATGTCGACGTGCCGGAGAACATCATGAACGGCAAGGTCAAGGCCGATGTCGCCTTTTGGGCCCCACACCAGTACCGTCACACTGCCCCGCTGGCACCGACTGCCACGCAGGTGGAATCTGCTGCGCAGTGGCTGATCGCCGCCGCCGCGCCGATGATCCACGCCGGCAGCGGCATCATCCACGCCGGTGCCTTCGACGCCCTGCGGCGCGTCGCGGAACTCCTCCACGCGCCGGTGACCACCAGTTGGGGGGCGCGCGGCGCGTTGCCCGAGACTTCGCCGCTGGCGATCCCGATGCCGCACGTCAAGCTAAACCACAGGGTGCGCAATGACGCCGACGTGGCCCTGATCCTCGGCTCGCGCGTCGGCGAAACCGACTGGTGGGGCAAGCCGCCATACTGGCGCCATCCGTCCGAGCAGCAGACCATCCAGGTGGATGTCGACGGCGACATGCTGGGCCTGAACAAGCCGGCCGATCTGGCCATCCTCGCCGATGCCCGGCGCTTCCTCGACCTGCTGGGCGATGAACTCGAGCGGCGCAAAGGCGAGATCCGCCTGGAACCGCGTCAAAGCCGCGTCGCCGCCTACGCCAAGGCCATGGCGGAAGATCGCGCAGGCTGGGACAAGGCGCTGACCGACATGGCGGTGCCGATGCATCCGGCGCATATCGCCACGGTTTGCGGCGAGGTCTTCCCGCAGGATACGGTGCTGGTCGCCGACGGCGGCAATGCCACCATCTGGGCGATGTTCTACTACCAGGCCAGGGTCCCCAATAGCGTCGTATCGACCTTCAAATTCGGCATGCTCGGCGCCGGCATGGCACAGGCGGTCGGGGCGGCGGTGGCGCGGCCCGGCAAGCCGGTATGCTGCATCATCGGCGACGGCGCCTTCGGTTTCCATCCTCAGGAAGTGGAGACGGCCGTACGAAACAATGCGCAGGTCATCTACATCGTGCTTTGCGACAAGCAGTGGGGGATGGTGAAAATGAACCAGCAGTTCATGTTGCGCCCGTTCAAGACCATGATCTTCAAGCGTCTGGACCCCGACGAGACGATCAAGGCCGACCTCGGCGAAATCGAGTTCGACAAGCTGGGGCAAAGCATGGGCGCCTACGGCGAGCGCGTCGCCGATCCGCGGGAACTCAAGCCGGCCTTGCAGCGTGCGCTGGCTTCCGGCAAGTGTGCGGTGATCCACGTCGACGTCGATCCGGTCAAGCACATGTGGGCGCCGGGATTGATCCACTTCAAGAAGATGCATGAGGAACCGAAGGGTTGACCATGAACGAAATGGACCTCGTCCGCCTCAACTTCAACCCGCAATCGCTGTGGGCGCTGAATTTCATCATCGGCCTGGTGATGTTCGGGGTGGCGCTCGACCTCAAGGTGGCGGATTTCAAAGCTGTGCTGACCATGCCAAAGCCGGTGTTGATCGGCCTTACGGGACAGTTCATTTTGCTGCCGGCATTCACTTTCCTGCTGGTGCTGGTGATCAAGCCCGCGCCCAGCATCGCCTTGGGAATGATGCTGGTAGCGGCGTGTCCGGGCGGCAACATCTCGAATTTCCTCACCCATTACGCGAGGGGCAACACGGCTCTGTCGATCACCATGACAGCGATCTCGACCGCGGTGGCGATCGTCATGACCCCGCTGAACCTGTCGCTGTGGGGTGGTCTGCATCCAGGCGCGAGCGCGATACTCAAGGAAGTCGCGCTCGATCCGCTGGAAATGCTGCTGGCGGTGTTCCTGTTGCTCGGCCTGCCGATGGCGGCGGGTATGTGGACCGGATACCGCTACCCGCGTTTCGTAGAGCGCGCACACAAGCCGGTGAAGATCTTTTCGCTCGCCGTGTTCGGCCTGTTCGTGATCGGGGCGCTGGCCGCGAACTGGCGTTATTTCCTCGACTATGTCGGCTTCGTGGTCCTGGCCGTGTTCCTCCACAACGGACTGGCACTGCTGACCGGCTATTACGCGGCCAAGTTCGCCGGCCTGCCGGAGCGTGACCGACGGGCAGTTTCCATCGAGGTCGGCATCCAGAACTCGGCGCTCGGCCTGATCCTGATTTTCAACTTCTTCGACGGCCTCGGCGGCATGGCCATCGTCACCGCCTGGTGGGGCATCTGGCACATCATTTCCGGGCTTTCGGTGGCCACCTTCTGGCGCCGGCGGGACCCTCAGAACACCGCATGACGGCACGCCGCGTCCTTGTCACCGGAAGTTCTGGCTACCTCGGCAGCCAGGTAATTGCCGAACTGGCGGCCCGCAGCGACATTGCCGCCATTGCGCTCGACGTGCGCGAACCGGCGCAGCACCTGCCCGGCGTCAGTTATGAGACCGCCGACATCCGCGCCGCGGAAGTCGATTCCCTGATCGCCTGCCAGGCGCCGGAAATCGTGGTGCATCTTGCCTCTATCGTCACGCCGGGCAAGGACAGCAGCCGTGAATTCGAGTACAGCGTCGACGTCGATGGCACCCGCAACCTGCTCGAGGCCTGCGTGCGCCACGGCGTGCGCCGGGTCATCGTCACCTCCAGCGGCGCTGCATACGGCTACTACCCCGACAACCCGCCATGGCTGACCGAGAGCGATCCGCTGCGCGGCAACCGGAGCTTCGCCTACGCCTGGCACAAACGCCTGGTGGAAGAGATGCTGGCCGATTATCGGCAGCGCTACCCGGCCCTGGAACAGATCATCTTCCGCATCGGCACCATCCTCGGCGCGACGGTCAAGAACCAGATCACCGACCTGTTCGACAAGCCCCGGTTGATCGCCATTCGCGGCTCGGACAGTCCCTTCGTCTTCATCCACGACCGCGACGTGGTCGGCGCCATCGTCCATGGCATAGCTTCGCCGGCGACCGGCATCTACAACGTCGCCGGCGACGGCGCGCTGACGATATTCGAGATCGCCGCGAAGCTCGGCAAGCGTTGCGTGGTGTTCCCGCCGGCGCTGCTCAGGCTCGCCCTGCGCGTCCTGAAACGGCTTGGCCTCACTCAGTACGGCCCGGAGCAAGTGGATTTCCTGCGTTACCGCCCGGTGCTGGACAACGCGCGGCTGAAGCGTGAATTCGGCTATGTGCCACGGCTCAGCTCGGCACAGGTCTTCGATCTCTACCTCGACGCGCGACGCAACCGTGGCACGGCGTGACTTTTCGGGCCGCACGGTCGTGGTCACCGGTGCCGGTGGCGGACTGGGCCGCGCCCTGTGCCTGGCCTTCGGCCGCGCCGGCGCCCGCATCGCCGCGCTGGACCGCGACGCGGCCGGTCTGACGCACACTGCCACGGAAATGAATGCAGCCGGCATCGCCTGCATCATCAGTCTCTGCGACGTAACCCGGGAAGAGGACTGCATCAAGGCGATGGGCGAAGCGAAGCGCAGGTTCGGCGGCATCGATGTGCTGGTCAACAACGCCGGTGTCACCCATCGCAGCGCCTTCGCCGGCACCGAAGCGGCGGTGATCAGGCGCGTGATGGAAGTCAATTTCTTCGGCGCGCTGCATTGCACCCACGCGGCGCTGGAGGATCTCGTCGCCCGGCGCGGCATGCTGATCGCCATCTCGAGCGTGGCCGGATTTGCCCCGCTGATCGCCCGCACCGGCTACGCCGCCAGCAAGCACGCGCTGCACGGCTTCTTCGACAGCCTGCGCACGGAA
>Ga0163199_1000287_pt1 | contig 32032 bp, 27 predicted proteins | sample PL_2010_150m_FD_113537 | JGI IMG/M metagenome (GOLD analysis project Ga0163199, IMG submission 113537) | Freshwater microbial communities from Powell Lake, British Columbia, Canada to study Microbial Dark Matter (Phase II) - PL_2010_150m | ecosystem: Environmental > Aquatic > Freshwater > Lake ...
CCTCCTGGATGAGTTTCTTTCCCCCGTCGTCGGCAGGGTGGGATTTTCCGGCGAAGACAAACTGGACCGGCCGCTCCCGGTTTGTGACCAGCTTCGTGAGACGATCCAAGTCCCGGAAAAGCAATGTTCCACGCTTGTAAGTCGCAAAGCGCCGCGCAAATCCGATTGTCAGCACCTCGCTGTTCAGCAGGCGGTTCGCATGCCGGACCTCCTCGGGAGATTCCCCGTTGCGCAGCCGCTGACGGTGGATCCGCTCGCGCAAAAACTCGATCGAGCGCTGCTTCAGAAGCTGGTGCAGGTTCCAGAGGATTTCATCCGGGATGTCGATGACTCCGCGCCAGTAGTCGCTGTTCGAAAGCTGGTCCTCCCAGTCAGTCCCCAGATATTTTGTGTAGAGGTCGTGAAACTCCCCGGCGGCCCAGGTTTTGATGTGGACGCCGTTCGTGATGCTCGTGATCGGCACCTCGTTTTCCGGGACGTCCTTCCAGACGTTTTTCCAAAGCCCGCGGCTCACCTCTCCGTGAAGCTTGCTCACACCGTTGGCAAAGCGGCTGGTCCGCAGGGCAAGGACGGTCATGCTGAACGTATTCTCGGGCTGGACCGTGACCTGCCCGAGCGCAAACAACTTCTCGAACGGGATCCCCACCTGCGCCGGGTAATCAAGGAAATACTTCGACATCAGTTCCGGCGAAAATGCGTCGTTTCCGGCCGGCACCGGCGTATGGGTCGTGAAGACGCTGGATGAGGCCACAACCTGCAGGGCCGAACTGAAATCGAGGCCCTCGTTCCGGACATACTCCCGGATCCTCTCCAGTCCGAGAAATGCGGAATGCCCCTCGTTCATGTGAAACACCTGCGGTGTGATTCCCATGGCATGGAGGGCGCGGAATCCGCCCATTCCCAGCACGATCTCCTGCCGCAGACGGAATTCATGATCGCCACCATAGAGCTGCGCGGTGATGGCCTGATCGGCAGGGGAGTTCTCCGGCAACAGAGTATCGAGAAGATAGAGGTTGATGCGGCCGACCGCGAGCCGCCAGACCTTCGCAAAAACATCCCTGCCGAGCAGGGAGACCGAAACTCTCAAGGGAACCCCGTCGAGTTTGACCTCCTGCACCGGAAGATGATGGAAGTTCTGGTTCAGGCTCACCGCTTCCTGCCAGCCATCCCGGTTGATCTGTTGCTTGAAATACCCGTCCCGGTAAAGAAGCCCGACCGCCACAAAATTGAGGTCGAGGTCGGATGCGGATTTGCAATGGTCGCCGGACAGGATCCCGAGGCCGCCGGAGTAGTTGGGAAACGACTCGTGAAACCCATACTCCGCAGAAAAATACGCCACCGGGTGCTGGAGCGGCGTCGATTCATGCCTGAGTTTCCCATAGGTGTCACTGCGCTGCATGTATGCCTGGTAACGGGAATAAACCTCCTTCAGGTCTTTGAGAAAATGCTCATCGCCCGCAACCTCGGTCAGCCGGGACTGGCGGCACATCTGCAGCATGCGGAGCGGGTTGTGGTTCGTCTCGTCCCAGAGAGGAATATCAAGATATCGGAACAACCGGCGCGCCGACGGCTCCCATGTCCACCAAAGGTTGTAAACCATCTCGCGCATCGGCTCGAGCGCGGAGGGAAGCTTCGGGATGACGTTGAATGTGATGATCTGTTCCATAGGTGGTTCCCGACGACTACCACCTCGTCACAGGATCCGCGAGCGGTGATTTTTCAGGAAGGTTTCGAAAAACCGCCTTCAGGATTTCTTCCACTTGATGCTGCACCCGATCGAGGCACGCTGATCGCACGGTGCCGGAGAACCGGAGAGAAGTTTTTCGATCGCCGAACGCAGTTCGCTCCCCGTCACCGGCCGGCCGTTGCCGGGAGAACTGTCGTCCATCCGGCCCCGGTAAAACAGCCGGCCCGAGGCGTCATACAGAAAAAGATCCGGAGTGCAGACCGCTCCGAACGCCCGCGCCGCGTCCTGGGTTTCGTCATGCAGCACGGGAAACGGCAAACGCATCTCGCGCAGCTTGTCCGGAGCGTCATCGGGGTAGGCCACGGCATCATTCGAGCAGATTCCCACCGTCCGGATCCCCTTCCCTTCAAACTCCGTGGCGATCCTGGCGAACTCGTCGCGCATGTGGACGACATACGGGCAATGCCGGCAGATGAACGCCACCTGAATTCCTGCACATCCCGCAAAACTGCCCTTTGTATAGACCGTGCCATCTGCAACATCTCGCAGTTTGAAATCCGGAAGAGGAGTTCCTGAAGGTGTCACGGGAGACGCGGTCGCAGCCATGCGTCTACTGTGCCAAGCGACGCGTCCCGCTGCAACTCATCCGGATGTTTTTCTTTTCCTGTCACGTTCCGGCCGCTAAGTCAGAAAGGGACACCACATGTTCTCTCCCAAGATCTGGCTTCTGTCGCTGGCGTTGCTGATGACCGGTTGCGCAACCCCCCGCCAACTTGTCACCGACCCTGCCCCCTCCCATCGGGCGGGGGATACGGAACAACTCCCGTCACTCTTCCAGCCCAAGCCCGTCTCCATACTCCAGGGAAAAGCGTCCTATTACTGGGAGCCGCAGAAAACCGCCAGCGGAGAACGATTCAACCCCAGGGAGTTCACAGCCGCACACAAGTCGCTCCCCATGCATTCGGTGGTCCGTGTCGTCAACCTCCGGAACGGGAAAACCGTTCTCGTCCGGATCAACGACCGGGGGCCTTATGTTCGCGGGCGCATCATCGATCTGAGCAAGGCGGCCGCCGAGCGCATCGACATGGTCAAAGCAGGGGTGGTCTCCGTTCGTGTCGAGGTTCTCAAAAAAATCGACGTGATGCCCAAGCCGAATCGGAAGGTCAAAAAGGCGAACTGAAATATCCTTTTCTTGCCCGGCCGGCCGCATAGATTGACCGCACATGTTCAGCCGGCTCTCAGACAAACTTCAGGATGTTTTCAAGGATCTTCGTGGTCACGGGAAGATCAGCGAGACGAATGTCAGCGACGCCCTGCGCGAGATCCGTATGGCGCTCCTCGATGCCGACGTCCACTACCAGGTCGCAAAGGATTTCATCGCGCGGGTCAAGGAGAAGGCGCTGGGCGAAGAGGTTCTCCGGAGCGTGACCCCCGGACAGCAGATCGTAAAAATATTTCATGAGGAACTGTGCAGCCTGCTCGGCGGCGACGAGGCACCCTTGGACCTCTCGAAACCGGCGCGCATCCTCATGGTCGGGCTCAACGGTGCGGGAAAAACGACTTCATCGGCCAAACTGGCGCGTTGGCTCAAATCCCAGGGTAAGTCCCCCCTGCTCATCGCTGCGGACCTTTATCGTCCGGCCGCGATTGAACAACTCGCCGTCCTCGGCGGACAGGTGGGCGTTCCGGTTTTCCGCCCTGACGCGGGGGAGACCGACGTTCTGCGCTCATCTAAAAAAGCCCTGGAGTGGTGTGATGCCACCGGGGGCAACGTCCAGATCTTCGATACCGCCGGACGCCAGGAAATCGACGAACCGCTTGTTCAGGAACTCCGCCGGCTCAGGGATTTCCTCCAGCCACAGGAGGTCCTCCTGGTCTGCGATGCCGCCACCGGCCAGCAGGCGGTCAGCGTCGCCGAGCATTTCCATGCCGCCCTCGGAGTCACCGGGATCGTCCTCACCAAACTCGACGGCGACGCCCGCGGCGGAGCCGCCCTCTCGCTCCGCTCGGTCACCGGACGGCCGATCAAATTCGCCGGCATCGGCGAAAAACTGGACCAGTTTGAGCCGTTCTATCCCGACCGGCTCGCCGGACGCATCCTCGGCATGGGAGACGTCGTCAGCCTCGTCGAGAAAGCGGCGGAAGCCATCACCGAGGAGGATGCCCGCCGGATGGAGCAAAAACTCCGCACCGCCAGCTTCGACCTCGAGGATTTCCTCCAACAGTTCAAAATGATCAGGCGCATGGGCCCCCTCGAAAATGTTCTTGGCATGATCCCCGGGATGGATAAGTTAAAAGATTCCTCGATTGACGAGAAGCAACTGAAGCGGGTGGAGGCGATTGTGCTTTCCATGACGCCGCAGGAGCGTGCGCGGCCGGATATTCTGAACGCGCGGCGCCGCCAGCGGGTCGCCCGGGGCAGCGGCACCACCGTCACCGAGGTAAACAACCTCATCCTGCGTTTCAACCAGATGCGCAAGATGATGAAAAAGGCGGGCCAGATGAAAAAAATGATGGCCCGCGCCGGAAAAAACTTCGGCCTTCAGGTCCCCGGGGGATTCTGAGGCGGAGGCGGATTCCGCACGGTGATGCCCGTGACTTGAAACTTAATACTTAAAACTTAATACTTTATTCCATGGCCGTAGCTATCCGACTCCGCCGCGAAGGCGCCAAGAACAGTCCCTATTACAAAATCGTTGTCGCCGATCAACGCCGTGCGCGTGATGGCAAATTCATCGAAATCATCGGAACTTACGACCCGAAGAAGGAGGGTGAAAACTTCTCGATCCAGCTCGATCGCGCGGATTACTGGGTCGGCGTGGGTGCCCGTCCTTCCCAGACAGTCGGCAGCATCATGACGAAGGCCCGGAAAAAACTCGCGGCCTGATTTTTTCTCCGGCATGGACGAATTTCTGCGATACGTGATCGGCTCGCTCGTCGAATTCCCGGATGAGGTGGTTTTTACAAAAACCGAGACGCCGGAGCGCATCATTTTCCATGTCGCCATGCGCAAGACCGACCTGCCAAGGATCATCGGCAAGGGCGGCCACACGATTCAGGCACTCCGCACGCTCCTGAATGCCGCCGCCCAGAAGCGTGGCACCAAAGCCGCGCTGGAAATCATCGAATGAGACTGCTCTCTGCCGCGCTGGCCGCAGCCGCCGCTCTCATTCTGACGCAATCCGGCTGCGAACGTCATGCTGCCACGCAAACCGTTCCCGGCTTCGCGGAGAAACTCGCGGACAGACAGGCGGCAGAAAAAAACCGCGCCGCCACGCCGGAAAAGGTGAACCCCGATTCCCCGAGGTTTTTTCCAACGGGGCAGTAGGGAAATCTCTCCCCGCGTTGACGCCCACGGCTTTCGGCCGGCTCGCGTTTTCTTCCCCCCAACCCTCCGGTTCACCTTCCCGGGGAATTCCGATCACCGAAAAATCTCGTAAACCGGGGAACTAAGGCCTGCGTTGTCCGGCCGGGAATAGACCGCCTGTGCGACGGTGATGTGCCGGGTGCCGAAAGCTGCCTCGCAATAGCAGAAATAGTAGCGCCATTTCCGGATGAAGACCTCGTCGAATCCCATCGCCCGGATCGCATCAAGCTGGCACTCGAAATTCTCCCGCCAGATCCGGAGTGTCCGGGCGTAGTGCGGCGCCATGTCCTCATAATCCAAAAGGTTCAGATCGCCTGAAGCCATCAGCGCCTCGGTGATCCGCGCGTTGCACATCAGAAGCGAACCCGGAAAAATGTGCTTTTGAATGAAGTCCACACCATCGCGGAGCACCCGGTATTGACGGTCCGGACACAGGATCGCCTGGATGGCAACGAGGCCGTGCGGTTTGAGGACTTCATGGATTTTTGCAAAATACCGGTCCACATAGCGGTCGCCAACGGCCTCCAGCATCTCGATCGAAACCACCTTGTCAAAGCGTCCGCGAATCGTGCGGTAATCGCAAAGGAGAACCTCGATGAGGTCGCTGAGCCCCGCATCACGAATGCGGGCGGTAGCTTCGGCAAACTGCTCCTCCGAGATAGTGACGGTGGTGATTTTGCAGTGGTAATGCCGGGCGGCATGGATGCTGAACCCACCCCATCCGCTTCCGATCTCAAGAACCTCATCGGATGGTGAAAGATGGAGTTTGCGGCAGAGCACATCGTATTTTCTAACCTGCGCCGCCTCAAGCGTGGTCTCCGGAGCATCAAAATACCCGCTGGAGTAGGTCATCGTGGGATCGAGCCAGAGGCTGAAGAAGTCGTTGCCGAGGTCGTAGTGGTCCCGGATATTGTCACGGCTTTTTTCGAGGCTGTTCGGACGGCGCCGGTGGATTGCTCGGTTGATGATGTTGAGGATGTTGAACACCCCGGTCCCGCCGGACTGCGGTTTTTCGAGGGCATCCGAATCCCCGGAGTTCAGAATGAACCAGGAGATAACCTTTGTGAGGTCCGGCGTCTCCCACTCGCCAGCCATGTAGCTCTCCGCAAAGCCGATGGCCCCGAACAGGACGCACCGGCGGAAGAAATCCTCCTTCAGAATCCGGATCTCCGCCTCGATTCCCTCGTAAAGACCGCCATAAAGCCGGCGCTTGGAATCCGGCAGCACGACCACAAGCGAACCATGCTTGAGCTTTGAAAAGCTGCGGAGGACGAGTCGGCGGAAAATCATTTCGTTGCCAGGATATCAGACACTCAGGTCGAGGAGGATTTTTCCTCCCCGTTCATCCTGTTGGGCGGCAAGGACTGCCTCCACGACCCGGTCCAGCGGGAACGAGGCATGGACCGGAGTGAATAGCGTTCCTTTTCCCAAGTGTTCCGCGAGGGCGGCATACGTTTCGCGGCGGACGGATTCCTCCGCGTTCTCACGCCAGCGCTTGAGCCAGAAGCCTTGGAATCTCAACCCCTGAAAAATCAGGAGGCCGTTGGGGATCTTGAGTGCCTGTTTACTCATCGCGCCGTAGGTCACCATCGTTGATCCGGCGGCGAGCGAGTTGGCCAGATTAAGAGCGCTTGGTCCGCCGACCGCATTCAGCGCCAGTTTCGGCCGGCCCCCGCCACAGAGGGTCCTCCACTCCTTGCGCAGATCGCATTCCTCGGTCACCACCACGTCTGCTCCGGCCGACTGGAGTTCTCCGCAGAGCGACTCCCTGCGAACAACGTTCAACGTCTTCCACCCGAGCGCACGGGCGAGCTGGATGACGCTGCGGCCGACTCCTGAATTCGCGGCGTTTTGAACAATCCAGTCGCCGGGCTGGAGCTTGACGAAGTCGTGAAGCATCCGCCAGGCCGTGGCGGGATTCACCGTCAGCATGGCGGCCTGGAACCGGTCCAACTCTCCGGGGAGTGGAATCACCGAAGAAGCCGGCGCAACCATCCGGGCACACCACGTTCCGAAGGTCATTGGCAAAACCATCTGCCCCGCTTCCAGATTCCGGACACCCGGACCGACCGCAAGGATCCGTCCGACTCCCTCGTTTCCGATCGTGGCTGGAAGTTTTGGAAGATCCCCGTAGGTGCCCTCAATGACATTGATGTCCGCCGGATTCACGGGTGCCGCCATCATCCCGATCAATACCTCCCCGGGTCCGGGATCGGGGACGGCAACTTCTGCGGTCGTCAGGGATTCCTGCGCTGCTCCAAAACTATTCAGGCGTGATGCAAGTGGCATGGTCGGATTGTGCCCTCGGAAGCAGATCAAGTCGAACCGATTATTGCTTCCCGGGCCATGGGTATTCCAGCATCGCGGCAATTCGTTCCCCTTCACCGAAGAACTTCTCGATCAGGTGGAGTGAAAGGTCGAGTCCCGAGGTGATTCCTCCTGCGGTCAGGATCCGCCCGGCATCCACGACGCGCTCTGTGGAAACCTCAACGCCTTTTTCCCTCAACTCCTCCCAGGCAAGATGGTGAGTCGTTGCGCGGACTCCGGACAGCAAGCCGGCGGACTCGAGCAGGAACGCTCCGGTGCAGACAGAAGCCACCACGGCACCGCGCTCGAACTGGAGGCGCAGAAGTTCAGGGAGAACCCCCTCGGCCATGGCGAGGCGCACCCCCTCCTTTTCACCGGACAGCCATGCCCCGCCGGGCACGACTATCACATCAAAGTTGTCCCCGGAAGCGAAAGGAGCAAGTCCGCCAAACTCCATGCCGTGAAACCCGCGAACCCGTCCTCCGGCGACATGCGTGACGAGCGCCACCTCAATCGGCAGGCCTGCCTGCCTAGCCAAACCAAAAACCTCAAACGGACCCACGGCATCAAGTTCCTCAACGCCGGAGAAAACAGGAATAGCCACTCTCATGAAAATCCAACATGATTCGCCGCCCTCTGTGAGTCGAGGGGGAAAATGCGCATGACTTCATCGCATCGAGATGACTATGATCCCAGCATGGCTGCGAAATCCCTGAATATCCTGAGACGTCCCAGAAGGCTCCGGCGCACGGACGCCCTTCGCCGACTTGTCCGCGAAACCCACCTCTCGGTGAACGACCTCATCTGGCCGCTCTTCGTGTATGCCGGGTCCGACTCCGAGGAAGTCGCCTCCATGCCGGGAGTGATGCGCCATTCTCTGGACTCACTCCTTAAGGCATGTGGAGAAGCCTCCCGCCTCGGCATCCCTGCCGTCGCCATCTTTCCGTCCATCGCTCCAGCACTCAAGGATCCCATCGGAACGCACGGACTCGCCCCGGACAACCTTCTCTTCCAAGCTGTCCGAAGCGTAAAAAAGGAATTTCCAGACCTTCTGGTGATCACGGATGTCGCTCTCGACCCCTACACGTCACACGGGCATGACGGACTTCTCTCCCACGACGGAAAATCCGTGGACAACGACGCTACCGTTGAGGTCCTCTCCCGCTTGGCGGTCCTTGAAGCCCAAGCTGGTGCCGATATTGTCGCCCCTTCCGACATGATGGACGGCAGAATACGCAGTATTCGCGAATCGCTGGATGCCGCCGGTCACAAAGACACCGCAATCCTATCATACGCAGCCAAGTATGCGTCCGCTCTCTACGGCCCATTCCGGGATGCGGTCGGAAGCAAAATCGGCAAAGACAGCATCAGTAAATCCACTTACCAGATGGATCCGGCAAACCGCCGGGAAGCCACGATTGAAGTAAATATTGATATTTTTGAATCTGCTGATATTGTGATGATTAAACCTGCTTCTTACTATCTTGATATTATTCGCGAAGTTAGCGATTTTTCAAAGATTCCTGTCGCGGCATACCAAGTGAGCGGAGAATATGCACAGATCCATGCGGCTGCCCGGCTGGGCTGGTTGGATTACGAGCGGACTCGCAACGAATCCCTAGTCGCAATCAAGCGGGCAGGCGCCAATATGATCCTCACGTATTTCGCGAAAGAGGTCGCGGAAGAAATTTCCCACGGCCGGGGGTGCCTGTAAATCTGCCGTCCCGGGCCGCGACTTGTCCCCGGAGTGTGACGACCTCGGGGCGTCCTTGAATTTCCATGCCCTCGAAGGCATTGTAGTCCACCGTTGAAACTTGGTTTGAAACACTGATTTTTCCGCGATAGGCGGGGTCGAAGACGACAAGATCGGCATCGCTGCCGGGTTGGATGGTGCCTTTCATCGGGAAAAGGTTGAAAATTCGGGCGGCGTTCGTGCTGGCGGTGTTTACGAACGTGTGGAGATCCATGTTCCCATTGCAAACACCATGGGTGTAAAGGAGTGAGACACGCTCCTCAATGGCTGGAATCCCGTTTGGGATTTTTGTGAAATCCGCGAGTCCCATCGGTTTTTGGGTCTGGAAATCAAAGGGCGCGTGGTCCGTCCCCACAGTATCCACCTGGCCCTGCCTCAGGGCATTCCAGAGGACGGCTTGATTGTCCATATGACGGAGCGGAGGCGACATCACGAACTTAGCCCCCTCGAAATCCGGGCGCTCCGCAAAGGATTTGTCGAGGAGAAGGTATTGAATGAGGGTCTCGATTCTGACATCCACTCCGCGCAGGCGGCCTCGCAGCGCCTCTTCAAGCGCCTCCTGACAGCTCAGATGCACGATATACACCGGGGCGCCGGTTGCCTCGGCAAATGTCATGAGGTGATGGACCCCCTCCGCTTCCACGAAGGGCGGACGGCTCTCATGGTGCCACTCGGGTCCGGTTTTCCCCTCGGCGAGGAGTTGTTTTTGAAGCTCCGCCACAAGGATCGCATTCTCGCAATGCGCGGCGGTGATCACTCCCAGTTCACGCGCCAGGTGGAGGATTTGGAACAATTCCGAATCATCGATTCCAAAGGCACCCTGGTAAGCGAGAAAGATCTTGAACGACTGGATCCCCTCCCCCGCGATCCGCCGGAGTTGGTCCGCCGTGCGCCCGTCAAACTTCGTCACCCCCATGTGAAACGAATAGTCGCAGCAGGCATTGTCCTCCGCCAGAGCCTTCCATGTCTCAAATCCCCCGGCAGGCTCCTCGCTCCTCGCCGGGCAGCACATATCAAAAATGGTCGTCGTTCCACCCGCGAGAGCCGCCTGTGTCCCGGTTGCGTAGGTATCCTTCGCAAGTGTCCCCATGAACGGCAGGTGGATATGCGTGTGAGGGTCGATAAACCCCGGGAAAACAAATTTTCCGGCAGCATCGACAACCTCGGCACCGGGAGGCGCCGGAATGTCGCGGTCAATCCGGGTGATGGTCTCCCCCTCGCACCAGATGTCGGCCACATAGCGCGCATCCCCGGTGACGATCTCGCCGTTCTTGATCAGCAATGCCATCGGGCGATTCAAGCACGGGGAGCCGCACACGCCACCGAAAAATGCTCAGAATTCGTCGAAAGCGATCTGCTCCGCGCCGACACCGAGGTCGGAGAGCATTTTCGTGCAGGCTTTGATCATCATTGGCGGGCCGCAGAGGTAGAACTCGACAGCCTTCGGGTTCTCATGGCCGGCGAGGTATTTCTTGCGAACGACCTCATGAATAAAACCCGTCGGGCCACTCCAGTTGTCATCGGGGAGCGGGGATGACAGCGCTGCATGAAAGGTGAAGTTCGAGTGCTCTTTTGCGAGGGCCTCAAAGTATTCCTGATAGAAGAGCTCCTGCCGCGATCTCGCCCCATACCAAAAACTGACCTTTCTTGCGGTCTTCTCGGTTTCGAAGAGGTGGGAGAGGTGCGCGCGCAGGGGGGCCATCCCGGCGCCGCCGCCGATGTAGACCATTTCTTTCTGCGTCGGTTTGATGTGGAAGTCGCCGAACGGCCCGATGGAGGTGACGGTGTCTCCCGTCCTGAGGCTGAAAATATAACTCGACCCGACTCCCGGCGGACAATCCTGCCCGGACGGAGGCGTTGCAATCCGCACATTGAATCGCAGTGTCCGCTCGAGTTTCTGGTTCGATGCCAGGGAATAGTTGTTCCTCCGGCCCGACCCCGGATTGCTGACATGGAGATCGAAAATGTGGTGGGCATTCCAAACCGAGGCATAAGGTTCCGGAATATCGAAATCCCGGAAGCGGATCGTTTCGTAGGCCGGAATATCAATCTGCAAATAATTGCCCGGGGAGAATTCCATCTTCTCGTTCGAATCGAGCAGCTCGAGGACAAGCTCCTTGATGAATGTCGCAACGCTCCGGTTGCTCACCACGCGGAGGGCAACTGTCCGCTGCCCGCGCGAACCCGCCCCGCCCGCCTTTACGATGTTGAGAAACAATTTCCCGTCCCGCGCCTCAATCGGATACGTGGCCAGTCCGCGGCAGATGGGCGCGCGGGCAGGCGAACCATCCGCGAGGCTGAAGCGTCCGTTGTGCTTCGGACACTCGACCGTTTTCCCGATAACGAGACCGTCGGCAAGGTGCGTGTTTCCGTGCGTGCAGATCCCGTCGGTTGCGTAAAGAACGCCGTCGTCGTCACGGACGAGCGCGTAGGTCTTTTTGCCGTGATCGAACCGAATGACATCTCCGCGTCCAAGCTGCGAGGCCTCGCAAACCTCCACCCACCCGTCGGGATCTGGTTTGGCCGTCGAACAGTTCCATGGCTCGGCACGCCGGGCTTTCGGCTCGGGGAGCGTGCGCTTCACATGCCATGCGGGATCTTTGACCTGCCGGAGAATTGCCGGAACGATCTCCTTCCATGCGGTGAGAAGACTTGGATAAGGAGTCGGGCAGTCATCCTTCACCTCCTCGTGAAGGCGGGGAAGCGCGTGGTAGGGAACCAGCGGAAACATGTGGTGCTCCACATGGTATCCCATGTTCCAGTAGAGATACCGGTGGATCAGGTTCATGTGGACGGTCCGGCAATTCAGCCGGTGGTCGAGCACGTTCTCGGCAAGCCCTGCGTGTTGGGTCAGACCATAGATCACCGTCAACCACGTGCCGAAAAGGTTCGGAAGTCCGACGAAGAGAAGCGGGAGGATGCTCCGGGTGGCCATGCAGAGCACGAGCACCCCCGCATAAATCAGAAGATAGATCCGAGCGCGGAAATAGACTTTGTGATACTCGCTCTCCGGCACGAACGTCATCTCATCGGGAGCCATCCGGTCGAATGCGTGAAGGAGGATGCGCTTGAAGTATTTCGGATACACCTTGAGGCTGAAGAACGCCATGATCGTTGCCGGGATATCCGGCGGCCGGGGCACGGCGATCTCGGGATCACGGCCGACGATGATCGTGTCGCTGTGGTGGCGTGTGTGGCTCCACCGCCAGACGGTGGACTCGCGCAGGATCATGAGCGACGCGATCTCGTAAAGGGCGGCATTCATCCAGTCCGTCTTGAACGCGGTCCCGTGGCTCGACTCGTGCCAGCGCGAATCCGAAACCGACCCGTAAAGCACGGCATACAACAGATACGGGATCACCGCCCACCACGACGGCCAGAGATGATACGTCGCCCAGCCGCTTGCGAGCAGGAGTATAAACCAAATCGCTGTATCGCGCAGCGCCGGGCCGTCGCGGCGCTCAAGGAGCTTGCGCATGGTCGCGCGCGGGACCGGACATTGATACCAATCCGCCTCGGCGAGCCCGCGTTCCACAGCCAGCGCGGCATTCTCGCCGGTGAGGCTGTAGTCGAGGTGCGCGGGTGGCTTCAGAATCGCGTCATTCATATCGAAATGCTATTGCGTGGAAAACGCGTAGCGGGTGGTGCGGCGCATGGGGCGTCCGGGCTCGACGAGAATGCTGCCGAATTCGGGATAATCCACCCCGCCCGGATACCCTTCGCATTCCAGGCACAGACCGGAATAGGGCGGATACGGGCGTCCTGATTTCCCGGGTGAAGCACAGTCGAGCTTGGAAGACGTGTAGATTTGGAGACAAAATTCGTCGGTCGAAACGGCGAGCGTGCGACCGCTGGCGGGATCATAAACGCGCGCGGCAAGATAGTCGCCGCCCGGAAGTTGATAGCATTCTCCATGGCCCTCAAATAGGTGAGGAATCACATCCCCCAACCGCCGGGGCGAGTTGAAATCGCTCACACTTCCCGCGACCGGCCTGCTTTGCCCGAGCGGGGTCAAGATCTCATCAACCACAAATGCCCGGTCGGAGAAGACCTCGAGCTCGTGGTTGAGAATGCTCCCCTTCCCCGCAAGGTTGAAGTAGCTGTGGTGAGTCAGGCTCACAGGAGTCAGGCGGTCGCTGACGGCCTCGCTCTCGATCAGGAAAACGTTGTCACGGGTGAACGTGTAGGTGACGGAAAAATCCACCGCCCCGGGGTATCCTTCCTCGCCGTCCGGGCTGTGGTAAACGAGCCGGATCGAATCGGCCCCATCCGCGCGGACGATCTGCTCCGCCTTCCAGATCCGCTTGTCGAGGCCGCACAGGCCGCCGTGCAGGTGGTTCGGCCCGTCGTTTTTTGCGAGCTCGTAAGTTTTTCCATCCAGCGTGAAACGTGCGCCGGGAATGCGTCCGGCCACGCGGCCGGTGATCGCACCGAAATACGGATGGCCGGTCAGATATGGCTCCAGCCGGTCAAATCCGAGCACGATATCGGCAATTGTTCCGTTTCTATCGGGCACCATTAGCGAGGTGACGATCCCTCCGTAAGTCAGGAACTCCAGATTCGCCCCGCCGCTTCCGGCGAGCGTCCAGAGCTCCACGGATTCGCCGGATGGAAGATTTCCAAATGGGCGCGATCTCATGTCGGAGGTTGGCTCAGGCCCGCCCGCCGTTGAACGAATGCACCGCCTCGATCATCGCCACCACGTTTTCCGTCGGCGTGAGCGCCTGGACGTTGTGGATCGCGTTGAAGACGAATCCTCCGCTCGGCGCAAATGTTTCGCAGCGATCGAGCACCTCCGCCCTCACCTCCTCCGGCGTGCCGAAGGGAAGCGTCTTTTGCGTGTTGACCCCGCCGCCCCAGAACGTGATCCGGTCGCCGTGGCGTTCCTTCAGCAGTCTGGCATCCATCCCTTTCGCAGAGCACTGCACGGGATTGATGATGTCGAATCCGGACTCGATGATGCCGGGCAGAAATCCCTCGATCGCGCCGCACGAGTGCTTGAATGTCTTCCAGTTCGTATGCCGGTGGATCCAGTCGTTGATCCGGCGGTAGCGGGGTAGCCAGATGTCGTCGTAGGTCGTCCGCGAACAAAATGTGGATTCCTGCGTACCGAAATCGGTGCCGCAGACGACCACGATGTCGATCACATCGCCCGCGATCTCGTGAAGCTTCGCGAGGTTTCCCAATGCGATCTCCACCTGGCGGTCGAAAAGCTCCGCAACGAAATCCGGATCGGTTGCGACCGTCATATACCACTGGGCGATGTCCCGGACCCCTTTCGGCTCCTTGAGAAACGGGGCGGGGACAAGCGCGATATCCCCGAGTGCCGTTCCGTTCAAGTGCGTGACAACCGCGCGGTCGGAACCGCGGAACAACTCGGCCTGTTCGCGCCAATACTCCTCTTCGGCAGCCTTCATCACTCCGAACTCCTCCATGTTCTCCTCGACCTTGAGATGATCCTCGTCGATTTCTCCCTGCCGGATAATCGAGTCAAAAAAGTATCCGGTTTTCGGCAGATGGCCGCTGGGCGCTGCCGAGCGATCACCCTGCGGATGGATGTAAATGCCATCCGCCCTTTCCTCCACCTGGAAATGCTCCGAAACCAGAACGTCCTGGCCCCAGGGCGTCCTCCAGGGTTTCCAGTTCTCATTCACAAAACCGAAGATCGTGCGATTCGGCAGGATCGATGTCGTGTCCACCCCCATCACCTCCCGGAGGTCGTCCTCGACCCATCCCAGCATCTGGTAGGGTTCGCAGATCTTCACCGGGTGCGGCTCCAGCTTGTAATGGCGGCGCAAGTTCTCGATGACGCTGCAGTGGATGCCGGTGATGAAGGAGGCTCCGAAATCAATCGGAACCCGGTCGGGCTGGCGGTGCTCAATGGCGGCGCGCGTGCGTTCTTTTGATGTCATGGGAAACGGGGTGTGAAGTGAAAAAATATCTTGGCAGAAGCGGACCGTGCATTCTTCTCGCCACACGATAAAAACTTATCGTATTTTGCTCCCGTGCTCCAGGACCTGAAGCTCGGACCGGAATATGACGGTTTCATTTTTCTGGCGGAATCCGCCCGCAATCCTCCGTCCTTACGCAGCCACCATCACGCCGAACTCGAGTTGAATCTGGTCGCCCGCGGCTCGATCACATACGTCACGGGAGACGGTCGCTTCACATTCGGCCCGCGCACTCTGCTCTGGATGTTTCCCTCGCAGGAACACCAGCTCGTCGACCGCACCAATGATGCGCAAAACTACGTGGCTGTCTTCAAGCCCAGCCTGATTGCACGCTCCTGCCACAGCGATCCTTACAAGGGACTCAAGCGGAAGAAGGCGGGGCCCGGGCAGGTTCTCCACTCGGTTCTGGATCCCGAGACATTCGTTTTTTTGCGCAAAATGATGGACCATGTCATGGTGGGATCGCTCGATCCGGACCTGCTCAACCGTGAGTCCGGTTTCGGAGTGGGCTCGGATTTTCGCTACCGACACGGGGACCCGGACGGCCTCAATGCCGGTCTGCACCATCTACTCCTTCTCTGCTGGCGCTTCCAGCAGGCCGGCACCTCTCGGAAACAGGCTATTTCACTGCATCCCTCCGTGTCGAAAGCAATCGAACTCCTGAGCGATGACACATGGGGAGGCTCGCTCGCCCAACTCGCAAGACAATGCGGGCTGAGCGAGGCTCATTTCAGCAGGATGTTTGCCCGGCAGGTCGGTGTTCCCCTCAACCGGTATAGAAACTCCCTGCGAATGGCCCGCTTTTGGGAATGCTACAGCAAGCCCGTGCGCCCCACGATCATGGAGGCGGTTTATGAGGCCGGATTCGGCAGCTACGCACAATTTTTCAAAGTCTTCACAGCGTCCTATGGGCAGGGGCCACGCGCCTGCTTGAGAGTCTGAGGAGTCATCCCGCCGGTTTTGATGTTGAATCCGCTCGGACCTCATCAGATGATCCTCACCAATGAAATCTAATCTTCTCTCCGCGTGCCGGTCCGGCGTCGTCGTATGCGACGGGGCCATGGGAACACAGTTGATCCAGCGCGGGCTCACCCCCGGCGAGTGCGGGATGAAGTGGAACCGGGAACGCCCGGATGACGTCCGGGCGGTTCACTCAGCCTATTCGCAAGCCGGTTGCAGGTTGATCACAACGAATTCGTTCGGCGGCACACGATCGATGCTCGATCGTCACGGACTTGGCGAACACGTCGTCGATTGGAACAAAAATGCCGCTGTGCTTGCCCGGGATGCCGCCGGTCCCGATGGATGGGTTTTCGGCGATGTCGGACCCTTCGGCGACTTCCTGGAACCGGTCGGAGACATGACCGAGGCCGGGCTGCTCGGTATTTTCGGCGAGCAGATTACTGCCCTTGTCGAAGGTGGAGCCGATGCGATTCTAGTGGAAACGATGAGCGACCCGGGCGAAGCGGCTGTCGGAGTCCGCGCGGCGAAATCGGTCTGCGGACTTCCTGTCGCCGTAACTTATGCCTTCCAGAAATCCGGTCCGGATTTCCGCACCATGATGGGGACTTCCGCCCGTGATGCCGTCGCGGCCGCACTCGAAGCGGGAGCTGACATTGTCGGTGCCAACTGCGGAACCGATCTGAGCCTCGACGACTACATCGCCCTGGCCTCCGAACTCAAGGCCGCAGCAGGAGATGCCATTGTCATCCTGCAGCCGAATGCCGGGGCCCCGAAGAACACACCGGAAGGAGTCCTCTATGATGCCTCGCCGGAAGAAATGGCCGACACGGCCCTGCGCCTGCGTGATGCTGGCGTCTCGATCATCGGAGGATGCTGCGGGACAACCCCCCTCCATTTGGCTGCCATGGCAAAGGCGTTGGCCTGAAATGTTGTGAACGGTTTCGCGGAAATCGAAATCGAATCGGCGGCCGGAGTGCGGCACATCAAAGCGGACCGCCTCGAACGGACGCTTGCGGAGATCCTTGCCTCCTCGGGTTATCCGCTCAACACCCGCTGCAGCCAGCGAGGCCTTTGCAGAGGGTGTCATGTGGTTTTGAAAGGAGATTCTCCGCACGATCTCCTTGCGTGCCAGCATCACCTTGACGAAGGCGATTCTTTGAAGATCGCAATCCCGGGGCGCTCGCTGCTCTCCCACCCTCCTTCCGTGGTCAGCGATTTCCAGACGGGAGTGCCTGTGGGTAGTGATCCGATCTTCACCGAGCCGGGAACACTCGGTGTTGCTGTGGACATAGGAACAACCACGGTGGCGATGATCCTTGCGGAACTTGCGAGCGGGAAGGTTCTCGCGAAGGCCTCGGCCCTCAATGCGCAGGTCTCGCGGGGGGACAATGTGCTCACGAGAATCCAGCTCTGTCAGGACGACAAGGCGCAGATCGATTTGTTGAAGGAGGATTTTTGGAAAAAAACCTTCCATCCGCTTTTGAAGGAACTTCTCAAGGAGTCCGGGGCAGCCACTGGAGATATCTCCGGTGTCGTGGTGGCCGGAAACACGACCATGCTCCACCTCGCTTGCGGAACCGACCCGACTCCCCTTGGGACGGTGCCCTTCACTCCGGCGTTTCTCGACCAGCGGGAATTCTGCGGCGATGCCTTCGGCCTCCCATGCGACCTCCGCGTGATTTTTTTGCCGGGCATCTCCGCTTATGTCGGAGCAGATATCTCCGCGGGGGCGGCTTGCTGCGGAGTCCGATACGGGGACTCCCCGCAGTTGCTGGTGGACGTGGGAACAAACGGCGAGATTCTGCTCTGCGGGCCCGCGGGCAGCCTGGCCTGCGCAACCGCAGCAGGTCCCGCTTTTGAAGGCTGCGGGCTGCTCTGCGGAATGCGCGCAGCTCGCGATGTTGTCGGAAAGATCTCCCTGCGCATGGAGCCGTTTGGGGTGGAGTTCGATACGATCGGCGGACCCTGCGATGCGCCTCACGGGATCACCGGATCGGCATATGTGGATTTTCTTGCCGAGGGTCGTAGGATCGGCCTCCTCTCGGAAAACGGACGTTTCGACAAGGAGCTTGTGGCCTCTTTTCCGGATCACTTCCGGAATGAGGAAAACGGTTTGAGTTTCCTGCTCTCGCCTCACCTGCCCGACCTGCGCATCGGCGAGGTGGATGTCGCGCTTCTGCTTCAGGCCAAGGCGGCGATTGCAGCAGGCATCGAGACCCTGCTCGAACTTCAAAATCTTCCACCCTCCGGGATCGGCCGCCTCTTCCTTGCCGGAGGATTCGGGCTCCACCTCTCGATTCCCAACGCCATCGCCTGTGGACTGCTCCCCGGCTTCGGCGAGGAGCAGGTTTCCGCCGTCGGCAACACCTCGCTGGGAGGCGCCTACCTCGCCATGCTCGACCGCTCGCTCGCTGCGGAAATGGGCGACCTGCAGGTCGAAACGGTTGAGCTCAACCTCGATCCCGGATTCGAGGACCGCTTCCTCGACCACCTCTCGCTGCCATGCCCGATGGCAAAGTGATCGGGAACCTCCTCAGCGATTACTTTCGCGAGACAGGCTTTCAAGCAGTCGAAACCGATGCGGACGGCAGGCTTGCCGGCTCCCGTCGGAGAAAACCGGGCGAAGAGTGGAGAACCCAGGTCCTCCGTGAGGCGTTGCGCTGGGGGGAGGCTTGCGTCATGACTGACAGCGACGGGTTGGCCGGCTGGGGGATTCCGCTGATGATCAACTCGCTCGTCACCGGAGGGATCATCGTCGAACGTGTCCCACTCGAAGGCTGCGACCCCGCGGACATTTCCAAGCGGATCCGTTCCGCCTCGGCTCAACTGCTCTCCATGATGGAGGACTCCAACCTGACAAACGTGGAGTTTCTCAAGGCCCGGCGCGAAGAATCGCGGCGCGAGCGCGAGAAGGCGGAGGCGATCCATGTCCTCAAAGGCCGGCTCTACGACGGAATCAGGGACCTCTATCTGCGCGAGGAACCGGGCCTGCTGGCAGCGATCAAGCGCGGTGAGCGGCACGCCGCCCGCGAGATCATCAACCGGGTTCTCGTAGGCATCTATCATGCCGCCCGATCCCGTCCGCAGCTCCTGAAGAGCCTCGCTCTGGAGCTTGTAGTCGTCATGTCCCGTGCGGCGGTGGAATCCGGAGCGGATCCCTCGGAGGTCCTCGGTTGCAATTACGAGAGCGCGACCGTCCTCGCCGGACTTTCGGACGAGGAAGAAGTGTCCAAGTGGCTTTGCGGAATGCTCGAACGGGTGATGGATTCGATCCGTGACCACAGGGAATTTCCAAACGCCGTCCTTCTGGGCAAGGCAGTGGCCTATATGGAGGAACACCTCGGCGAGGCTCTCGACCGGGATTCCGTGGCCCGCGCCGCCGGACTCTCGGGGAGCCATTTCTCCCACCTGATCCGGGAAAAGACAGGGCGGACATTCACCGATCTGATGGCGCAATACCGGATCGACCGGGCGAAAACCATGCTGCGAAGAACCGGTGAGAGCATCATCCAGATCGCGCTGGAATGCGGATTCGAGGACCAGAGCTATTTCACAAGGGTCTTCAAGCGCTACACGGGAATCACGCCCCGCGCGTATCGCGCCAAAGCACAATAATCCCAAATTTTTGCACGAGAGTGAAAGATCCTAGTGGCGGGGTTCTGACAGGGTCGGATCCGTGCGGGAAATTCCCGTCGCTCCATCCGAACCCATCATGAAATACCAATCCCTTGCCATCGACAAACCGGAGTCCCTGATCTTCGGATCCGCTCCCAAACCTCTGACCACCCGCTCCGGAATGGTGATCGGCGGCGGTCATGTCTATCCGGAACTCAACTTCACCCTGCCCTCGATGACCATCACGGCCGACACGATGCCACGCGTCCTGGAGCACTACAAAGAGATCATCAACGGCGCCCTCACCCGAGCTGTGGAACTTGAGGCGGAAGGCGTCGTCATCGAATTCGAAACCCTCCCCCCAATGACGGAGTTTCCCGAATGGGGGCTCTCGATCGCCCGGGTTCTCCTCGACGGAATGCGGGCGTTCGAGAGCGCGACCGGGTTAAAATCCGTCCTCCGCATGACGCCGAACGACAACCGGGAATTCGTGCGTCCGCCCACGATGCGCAGCGGATACTACCTCGACCGGATGCTCCAGCTTTTCGAGAGCTCCGCCAAGGAGGGGGCCGAACTCCTCAGCATTGAGTCCGTCGGCGGCAAGGAACTGCATGACGACGCTCTGGTGAACGGAGACCTGGCAGCCGTGATATTTTCCCAGTGCTGCGTCGGTGTGCGGGACATGCGCTATCTCTGGACGACCATCAGCGAGATTGCATCCCGCCACGGAGTCCATGCGGCCGGCGACACCGCCTGCGGGTTTGGCAACACCGCAATGGTTCTCGCCGAGCAGAAAATGATCCCGAGGGTTTTTGCGGCCACGGTCCGTGCGGTCAGCGCCGTACGCTCGCTGGTGGCCTACGAATGCGGTGCGGTCGGCCCCGGCAAGGACTGCGGCTATGAAAACCCGTTCCTGAAGGCGATCACCGGCTACCCGATGGCCATGGAGGGCAAGACCTCGGCCTGTGCCCACCTGAGCCCTCTCGGCAATATCGCCGCTGCAACCTGCGACACCTGGTCGAACGAATCGGTCCAGAACATCAAGCTCCTCGGTGGAATGGCTCCGACCTGCTACATGGAACAGCTCATCTACGACTGCCGGATGATGAACGAGGCGGTGAACGACGGCAAGGAGGGCATCGCCACCTACCAGCGATGGACCGTCCGGTCGGATGCCGGGCTCGACCCGCAAGCCTACATCCTCACTCCGACAAACGTCATCCGCATCGCAAATGCGATCGTATCCGCAAAGGACCACTACCGCGCCGGATGCGCTGCGGCGCTCGAGGCACTCGCCATCATGCGCGAAGGAAGCGAGGCGGGCTGCCTCCACATCCTCGAACGCGAGAAGGACTGGCTCGACACCATGGAGGAAACCGTCGGCGAACTCCCGGAAAATGAGGATGACTTCATCGCAGAACAACTCGCATTTGCGGACAGAGACAAATTCCTGGCCGCAGAATACGGACTGTAATACCAAGCGCACGGCGAAATGAGTAAAACATCACGGCGGTTTCGGCGAAACCGCCCTACCACGCAACGGTAGGGTTGCCTTGCCGAGACGTCAGGAGCGCGAGCGGAATATCTTTTCGTCCGGGGAGTGGGCGAGCGCCGCCCCCGGCTCGATCACCTGAAAACGGTCGTCATCCCAGCGACCAGCCAGCAGGTCATGAAGCAGGGAGGGATCACCCGGAATCCGTTCATACTTCCAACCGAGGGATTCCGCGGCAGCTTGGGCATCCGCAGCTTTTGCATCCGCTCCGTCCGTTCCAAGATCGAGATACACCGCCTTCCCGTGCTGCGCCCAGTTCGCCTTCTCGGATTCAAGGAGAAACTCGACGTCATCCGGTTCGAATTTTTCCGCCAGTTCGGCGCGAAGCGACTCCAGCCGGTCTGGACCGGGCGTGCGGTTCGCCTTCATCCAACCCGGCGTGTAATAATACGAATCCGGGCAGGCGGACTGCTGGCACGCGAACTTCTCCTTGCTCCCCATGAAGACCGTGATGCAGTCGTGGCCGCGCGGAATCACCAGCCGGTGGCGTCCGGCACGAAGTCCGGCAGTCCCCAGCCCGCAGAGCGCATACGCGAGAACGACGGCATCGATATCTTCCCTTTCATCGAACCTGTCGATCTCCGCCTGAATGGATTTGCGGAGATTATCCGGATGATCGTGAAGACCCACTTCCAGGAACCGGGTTTCCACGATATGGGAATCGTTCCCGCCGTGAATCGCAATTTCGTCCTCAAAGACGCGGCATGCGATCAGGGCGATGCGGGGACAGGAGGACATCAGCCCGAAACATTCATGAACGCATCCACTTTTGCGAGGATTTCCTGCTCGCTTCCGGGGACGCTGAGGACATCGCATTCGCTGCCGAGGATGAACGGATGCCCGGATGCCCGCATTTTTTCAAGCAGGTCACGGGAGAGTTCCTCGACGTCAGCGACGGTGAGCTGCGGGGAATAGAATTTCTTTGTCGGCAGGTTTCCGTAAAGCACGGTTGATTTCTGCACGAGGGCGGCGTCTTCCCAGAGGTTTCGCGAGCAACCCAGACTCATCATCGCCGGGTCGAGCGTCGCAAAGCGGGAGACCATCTCGTTCGTCAGTTCCCCGCAGTCATGGAAGATCAGGTCGACCCCCCTCGCATCGAGCAGGGCTTTGATCCGTTTCATCGGCTCCATGACATACCGGTCAAATATCTCAAAGCTCTCCGCGAGTTGATTCGGGGAGAAATAGACCTGGTTGGCAGCCGGTTCGCAAACGATGATTGCCTTGGCTCCGGCATCGGCCTGGGCCGCAAGGTAGGAGAGGATCAGTTCGGTCCCCGCCTCCAGGCACCTCTCCACAATCGCAACCTCCGGTTCGTCTTCTCCCGTCATTCCGCTGGACGCTAGAAAAACCGGGGTGATCGGATCCTTCACGAGTTTGGTCATGAAGGAGAACGGTCCTATTCCCATGCCGATGGGAACCAGCGAAGCCGAGGAGGCTACGTGGGAGATCGCCTCGCACGTAGCCAGCATGCGGGGTGTCATCTGGAGTGTCACGGGACCGCTGGGTGGTTCCTCGAAATGGAAGGAATCTACCTCGGTGGCAGGAATCCCCAGCGCACCAAGATAGGCCGCCTTCTCCAGAGTCAGGTCCATCAGGGGAATAGCGAGTGGCGTCCGGAAACGTTCCGCAGTTTCGACGACAATACCCCCCAGCTTTTTCCCGTCCAAAACAATCGCCTCCGAAACACCTTTCGTGTGCAGCACGAGATGCGTTCCGATCGGCGCCCGGTGGCCGTCTGCGGCCAGATCGAGGTAGAATGATCGGTTCACTTTGTCTCGCCCAGGAGGGCGAGGGCGAGATCCACGGCGCTGGCCGCGTCCGCACTGTAGCCGTCGGCACCGATCTCGTTCGCGAAATCCTGGGTGACCGGTGCGCCGCCGATCATGATCTTCAGATCCTTGAGTCCGGCTGCGCGGACCGCCTCGACCGCGGTTTTCATGGCAGGCATCGTCGTGGTCAGCAGAGCAGAGAGCGCCAGCAGAGAAGCCCCGTGCTCCTGCAGCGCGGAGACAAATTTCTCCGGTGTAACATTGGTTCCCACGTCGACAACCCCGAAGTTGGCGCCTTTGAGCATCATGGCGACAAGGTTCTTGCCGATGTCATGAAGGTCGCCCTGCACGGTGCCGATGACAACGGTGTGCTTCGGCTTGATGCCCGCCTGTGCAAGAAGTGGCTCAAGAAGGCCCATGGCCTCCTTCATCGCCCGCGCGGCAATCAGCATCTCCGGCACGAAGACCTCGTTGTTTTTGAATTTCTCGCCAATGGCGCTCATTCCGGGAACAAGCCCCTGCTCGACGATATCGAGCGGCTTCATTCCTTCATCAAGAAGCGCCTGGGTCAGCGCCTTGGCATCGTTGCGTTTTCCTTTTTCAACAGCGAGGGAGAGATCGTTAAGTTTGCTCATGGTGTGTTATAGAATTGCGTGCACACCATAGCCGCCACCGCCAGCGGGGTCTTGTGCTCAGGGAGGATTTTTTTGTGTTTTTCCCTTTGCGGGATGTGCCTCCCGATACTGTTTTGGAGACGACTTTTTCAGCTTCTGAAAGACGTGGGTGAAGTAGCTCTGGTCGCAGAACCCGCACTCCGCGGCGATTGCCGCCATTGAAAGTTCTGTGGTGAGGAGAAGCTCGCAGGCCCGGTCGGTCCGGGCCTCACGGACAAGGTCGGTGAATGTGCGACCGGTGCGCTCCTGCAAAAGCTCGGCGAGATGTCCTGGGGATACTCCGGCTTTCCTGGCCACCGATGTCCGGTCGAGCTCTCCTCCACATTCGTCACGGATGATCTGCAAGGCACGGGTCACGACGCTCGGAAGCGCGACGTCCTGCCGGCGCTCGACCGCCTCGAAGATCCGGACCACCGAATCCCTGAGCCAGCGGGACATATGCTCGTCGTCCTCGATTCCGGCCAGCTCCGTCAGGTGGGTAAACCTCAATCCCAGGACCTCCGACTGCGAAGCCCCGGCCTCGACAGCGGCACGCGACATCATCACGATCAGTTCGAGAAGCAGGCCTTTGAGCAGTTCGCTCCGCTCGGCACCAGCGCTGTAGATGTGCACCAGAAGCAGGTTAATGATGCGGGTGGCCTCGCGGCGGTCCCCCCTGCGGATCGAGGCGAGCAGCGCCGGCTCCTCATACAGATACAGCTCCCGGATCCTGTCAAAGGGCACGGCAGGATCCATCTCAACCGGGGGAAAGTCGTTGTTCTGCACGTTCTATTCGTATCGCAGGGCCTTGACCGGGTCGAGGCGGGCGGCGAACCACGCCGGGATGAGAGCGGCCAGCGAGCAGATGAGAAATGCGCTCACGCAGATGATCGCCACATCGGACGGCACGATCTGGGCCGGAATCTCGCTGAACTGGTAAACGGAGCGCGGAAAAATCTCGATGCCGAAACCTGTCGCGAGCCAGTGGCTGACCTCATTGCGATACTGGACCATCCCGATCCCGAGAGCGAGACCGGTGATCGTTCCGAAAACGCCCACCACCATTCCCTGCGCTAGGAAAACTCCAATGATCTGGTGGGTGCGGGCGCCGAGCGCCTTCATCACACCAATCTCACGGGTCTTCTGGACGGTCACCGTGATGAGCGTGTTCATGATCCCGAAGGCGGCGACCAGGACGATGAACATCAGCAGGAAGAACATGACATTTCTCTCCATCCGGATGGCATCGAAGATCTGCTTGTTGAGGTCGATCCACGTCAGGGCGAACTCCGGCGGAGTGAGCTTTTCGTTGAGGACATCCCGGATCTCAGGGGCCAGATAAGGATCGGTGGTGCGGAGCGCGAGTCCGTGAACAGAGTCCCCGAGGTTGTAGAGTTCCTGGCCGATGTAGAGCGGAACGATCAAAAACTCGCTGTCGTAGAGGTAGCGGCCGCTCTCGAAGATTCCCGTCACCTCCAGTTCCTTCGGTAGCACCATCTGCTTCAAGGCCGCCGCGTCGGCAGCATTTCCTCCCTCCTTCTCGATCCGGTTCAGTTCGGTGAGGATCTGGTCAAAATTTCCCGGGGAATAAACAGTCACTTTGTCCCCCACCCTGGCGCCCAGCGTGCGGGCGAGCTCGGACCCCAGCACGGTCTTGTCGCCGTTGAGGTCATACTTGCCCTCGACGATGTATTCTCCGACGCTCACGACCTTTTCTTCAAGCTCCGGCTCGACTCCGCGGATTTTCGGGGCAAGCCGGCGGTTCTGGAATTCCACGATGACCGGGCCCTGCACGAAGGGAGCCGCCGCCGTGACACGGGGATCCTCCTGGCATAGCTTCATGATCTTCGTCCAATCCTCCATGACCGCCTGGTTGCTGATGACCAGATGCGCGTCGAATCCGATGACCTTGCGGCGCAGTTCAAGTTCGAATCCCGTCATCACCGAGATCACAAGGATCAGCACCATGATCCCGAGCGTCACCCCGAGAATCGACACGAGAGTGATGATCGAGAGAAACGTGCGCTTCGGCTTCAGGTAGCGGAGCGCAAGAAAAAGACTGAAGTTTTTTGTCAACATGGAGGGTTTATTCCTGCGGAAAAATTGCGGAGATCAGGCGGGTTCAAAGTCTCCCGTGGAGTTGACTCTCCATGTTCCGGAAGCGGACAGGCGCTTTGCTCCGGCATCCACGATCAGGTATCCGCGGATTCTCAGGTATTCCGGGACGTCCGCCGATTTCATTTCCGCGTCGGACAACTCCTGCAGTTCAAATGCCGGTCCAGACGTGATCGTGGAATCCTTGATGGCGATATCGGTGCCGGGAGCCGCCGTGACAGAGAGCGCCGCTCCATCAGAAACCGCGACATTTTCCAGACGAACGTCGCCGTCCAGAACGAGAGTGCAGCCACCCGTGAGACTTCCCCCGCTGATCCGGTCACGGACGTCCGCGATGGTGAGTGCGAACGACGGACGCAGGATGACTCTCGGACCGGCAGTGAAAGGGATTCCCCGGATCATCGTGGTCTGACCGTCGGCAATCGTCATTCCCGCCATGCGGAGTTTTTGACGGCCCGCGAGATAGAAATCGTTCTCTGCGCTGGATGCGCTCTCCGGCGGCCCGGCCTGGGCGACCTTGGCCGCGGCATCCGTCAGGTTGTTCTTGCAGGCGCTGAAGCACCATGCCCGGTCAAAAACGGTCACTCCAACTTTTTCACCGGCCGTAAAAAGCTTCGGCAGGTCCTGCATCATCGTTTCCAGGCGTGCGGGCTTTTTGAACTGCGTGCGAGACGCATTCGAGAATTTCGGGTTCACGAACTCTGCAACGATCCCCTGCGAAGTCTCGAGAACGCGGAGATACGGTTCCAGGCGAATGATGAGAACGTTGATGTTGCCCGGAAAAAGCGAGAAGCCACGACTGTCCGGCACGTCGCCCTCCGGGCTGACAGTGGCCCGCAGCAGCGGGTCGAGCTGGTTGTATTCGACATTAAGCGTGAGATCGGGCGAGCCGTTCTTCTTCAGTTTTGCCAGCCCGCCGACAGCCTCGCCGGGAATCCGGTTCACGGCAATTGAGTTGAAATCGTAGCCGTGAAGTTCTGAGACGCCGATCGCAGCCAGCGCCGCATTGAACACCTGACCGTTTGTATCCTGGATGAAGAGCAGGTAGCGCACGCCCGACACGGCGAGCTTTTTTGCCGTTCCGCTCGTGTGCAGGAGCATGTGGATGTCCCCGTGACCATGCGGCTTCAAAACAAGCTCGTATTTTCCTTCCAGCGCAAGATGCCCGCCGACATCCGACAGAGCGGGAACCAGTTCCTGACAAAGGATGATGACCTGGTCCTCATCGAGCCCGAAATTCCTGTTGGCCGTCAGCGTGGCAATGGTTCCCTCGTTCGTCTCCCGGCTTGTCATGATGACGAGCGGGATTTTCCTTCCGAGGCGGCGGGACGCAGCGAGGATCACCGATGCAAAGTGGGCCAGATAAGTCGTTCCGGTGGTGACCTCGACCGGTATGTCGAGCTTGATGCCGTGGTAGCCAAGTCGCTCCCCGAGCCCACCGGCAACAAGAACCACGGCTGTCTCCGCAAAACATTTCAAACCGGCCGCCTCCGCCTTTTCGTATTCGTCTCCGAATCCGGAAAGGTCGGCAAGATCGGGACGGACGGGCGTGCAACCTTCAAAGGGATTCGCTCCGGCCGAGGCCTCGGCGAGCAACCGGCGCGCGTTGGAGATGTAGCCCGGGAGGCCTCCCGGATACGATCGGTGGGCATTGGCAAGGGTATCCAAAAACCGGCGCTTCTCCGCATCCTTCACGCCCGGAGCGTCCCAGTCGGAAAACAAGTGATGCTGGTCCTCGGCGAGCAAATTCTCTGCAAGTTCAGCGTGCCCGGGCTCCACGATCCCCGCATCGACATTCGAAGCAAACCCGGCAAGTTCCGGCTGTTCTTTAAAAACGGATTTCAGATGCGGCATGGGTGTTCATCATGGACCGAAATTCCCCGGCGATGCAACTGATCTCTAAACGCATTGTTCCCCGTCGGAACCGCCCTTTCCCCGGCGCGGGCACACGGCCGGAACGATGAGCAGAAAAGAAGTGACGAGGCACCAGGTGACGCCCGTCGCACAGACGAACCCCAATCCATTCAGCGCGGGATTCCGCGCGAGCGTCAGCGCACCAAAGCCCGTGATGGTGGTCAGCGCGCTGATGAGGACCGGCTTCATCACCGCCGGCAGGGTTCCTGAGATTTTTCCTGGTTCCCGGATGGCGAGCAAAAGATGGACCCCGTAGTCCACTCCCACAGCTAGGATCAGAGGAAATGCCAGAACATTGAGCAGGTTGACCGGACGGTCTGTGATCTTGAGGGTGGCGACAGTCCCGCACATCGCAAGAAACAGCGCGGCGATGTGGAGCGCGAAGGCGCGGACCTCCCGGTAGATAAAGAGCAGGAGAACGAGAATAACCGCCACCACGATCCCGCCAAAAAGGAGGAGTTCCCGGGTTGCCCAGGGAACGAGGGATTGCAGCATCTGACTCCATCCGGTGACAAATGCCCCCGGTGCTGCGCGATGCAGCGCCTCTTCGATCACCCGTCTGCCTGCGGAGTCTGTATTCTCCGGAAGGTGCAGGTAATAAATCACGTCGCCGGATCCGGGAGCGAGCATCCGGTCGAGAACAAACCACCACGGAGATGCGGCGGGAAGACGGGCATGGAGAGATTCCGGGGACTGCAACCCCTGAAGAAGACGAACTCCGGAATCGAGCGCGCCAGGCCGGAGTCCCGCGGATTCTTCCGCTGAGGCAAGACCGCGCTGCACCCCCTCAATGTCGAGGGCACGGACTTTCGCGATGTTACGACTAACCCGGGAGGGATCGAGAGAGAGGGGGGACGGGCTGGAGAATTTTGTGATCAGCCCCCGGGATTTCAAATCCTCCAGGGCACGATCCAAGCCGGGCAGCATTCCTTGGCCGACCGGTCCCGGAACAAGAACCATCACCGGCTCGAAGGTGCCCGGAAAAACCTCCATGATGCGGGCCAGCGTTTTTGCTGCGGGGATGTCACGCGGTTCCAGGGAATGCGTGGAGGTATCAAAATGCAGCGGCCGCCAGGGAACTGCCGCAATCAGAACTACAGCGGAAAAGACAATGGCGGAAAACACGGGGAGCCGTTGCGATTTCATGAGCCAAACACAAAGCCTCAGCACCGGGTCGCCATCACGGACTGGAACCTCCCTCTCGAAGAGCGGCATGAAGGCAATCATCCCCAGCGCGCCGGCCACAACCCCGATAGCGATCAGGATGCCAAGCTGCGCGAAGCCCGCCGATCCGCTGAAGGAAAGGGCGGCGAAACCGAGAGATGTCGTGAGGGCCACCCACAGGATTCCGGGGGCCGCGTGGCGGACCGAATCCTCAATCGCCTCCTCACGCGCCATTCCCGCGCCTCTTGCACCAACATACCGCTGGTAAAGCAGCAGGCTGAAATCATCCCCGAGACCGACAAGAATCGAGCAGAATCCCATCGCGACGACGTTGAGCTTGTCAAATACCAGCGAACCGGCGGTAAGAGACAACATGCAGCTCCATGCCAGGATCAGCACCGAACCGGCCAGCGGGACAAGCGAGCGGAACGAGAACCAAAAAAGGCACGTGACGGCCGCGATCGAGACCAGGCTCGTCAGCACGATGTCGCGCTGCATAGAACTGGCTATCTCATCCACATACGGCGAGCGACCGGTGACGGAAACATGCGGTGCACCCGGCCGCTCCGCCATGACAGCAAGAAACTGGTGAACCGACTTCATCAGGCTGGTACAGCTCTCGGCAGACAGGTCGGGCTGGTTCGTGACGACGGGAATGATCCGCGCATCTCCGGAAGACATGTCAAAGGTCTCCGCAATCGACAGCTTTTGCGAAAGCCCGGCCGCAACCGGGGCGATCAGCCCGGTGGGATCATTCGTCAGCTCCATGAGTGCCACCGGAGAGCCTGCCGCTGCTCTGGCGGCAAGTGCGGTGACGTGAAGTTTCAGTTTTTCCGCATCCAGCAGTTCCAGCGTGCGATCAAAATCCTCATCGTCCTGCGCCAGAAGAAGCGGGGCCACGAGCTGCGGAAGGGTCTCGCGGCCGGAGGAGGATTCGGTCGGGGGAGCATCCAGAACGCGGGTCACCCACGGCTGCCTGGAAAGCTCCTCGACGAAATCATCCACAGCCGCGGGATCGCCGGACTCGACAAGGAACGCCAGCTCGCGCGAGGAATTGAACCGGGAGTTGTAAAGCTTGAGCCCCTGAACCGCCGGCGCATCGGCGGGAAGCAGGTTTAGAATCTCGGAATCAAAAGCCTGACGGCTCTGAAAAACAAATACCGCACCGAATAAAATCAGCAGGGCCGCTGCGATCAGGACACCCGGACGCCGGACGGCAAGACGGGCAAAGCACAATGAATAATGTGAAATGCAAAATGGAGAATGGAAGAAACCTTTGGACCCGGGAAAGTCATTCTTCATTCTACATTTCCCATTCCCGCCACCGGCGGGCTAAACGTTGAACCGGAACTCGACGACATCGCCATCCTGCACGGTGTATTCTTTGCCCTCTAGACGAAGCTTCCCGGCTTCCTTCGCCTTGGCTTCGGAGCCGAATGCCATGAGATCATCGAACGCGATGATCTGCGCCGCGATGAAGCCGCGCTCGAAATCGCTGTGGATGACGCCCGCCGCAGCCGGGGCCTTGTCGCCCGCGTGAATCGTCCACGCGCGGGTCTCTTTCGGGCCGGTGGTCAGATACGTGCGGAGGCCGAGCAGGTGGTAGGCCGCGCGGATGAGCTGGCTGACTCCGCTGTCCTCAACTCCGAGCCCGGTAAGAAATTCCTTCGCCTCCTCTGCCGGAAGATCGGCCAGCTCGCTCTCGATCTGGGCGCTGATCACCACCGCTTCGCTTCCGAGGTGCGTGGCGGCATATTCGCGGACCGCCTGCACATGCTTCGATGCCGGTGAGCCGGCATCGGCCGAGCCGAGGTCATTTTCTCCGACATTGCAGGCAAAAAGCGTTGGCTTGGAGGAAAGGAGGAAAAACCCTTTGAGAAGCGCCTTCTCCTCGGTGTTGAGATCAAGGGTAAGAGCGGGCTTCCCAGAATCGAGATGGGGCATGAGCTTTTCCGTGAGCGCCAGCTCGGCTTTGGCCTCCTTGTCTCCGCTTCTCGCGCCTTTCTGAGAGCGCTCTCCGCGCTTTTTTACAGAGGCGAGGTCGGCGAGAATAAGCTCGGTGTTGATCACCTCGATGTCCCGGATCGGATCGACCGAGCCGGACACATGGTGGATGTCATCGCTCTCAAAACATCTCACGACCTGGATGATGGCATCCACCTCACGGATGTGGCTCAGGAACTGGTTGCCGAGCCCCTCACCCTCGCTGGCCCCGGCCACGAGCCCGGCGATGTCCACAAACTCGATCGCCGCAGGCAGGATCTTCTCGGACTTGGAAATCGCCGCGAGCTTTTCGAGGCGCTCGTCGGGAACACTCACGATCCCGACATTCGGCTCGATCGTGCAAAACGGGAAATTTGCCGCCTGCGCCTTGCGCGTGCGGGTGACAGCATTAAAGAGGGTGGACTTCCCGACATTCGGGAGCCCGACGATTCCGGCTCGAAGCATAAGATGCGGACCCTACAGTGCCGCAGCGCAGGGAGGGAAGGATGAAAACATGTTGCCATGGGCGCGGAAAGAAATCCTTCTCATCGCCCGCGCGATCCGCTGCAATGACTCCATGCATTTGAACGAGGTGACCGGCTACTTGAACGAGCTTCTGGGCATCCCGGATTTCGGGGATTACCCGAATGCCATGAACGGGCTGCAAGTCGAGAATTCCGGAAGCCTTTCCCGGATCGGCGCGGCCGTTGATGCCTGTGAGTCGGTGATCAAGGAAGCCGCCGCAGCCGGGGTGGATCTCCTCATCGTGCATCACGGGCTTTTCTGGGGAGGGATGACCTCGCTGACCGGTGCGTCCTACCGGAAAACCAGGATGCTCATCGAATCGGATATGGCTGTTTACAGCGCGCATCTTCCTCTGGATGCCCACCCTCGCCTCGGAAACAACGCGCTGCTCGCAGCCGAACTCGGCCTCACGGATGGCGAACCGTTCTTCCCGGCCGCTGACCGCCCGATCGGGTGGAAATTCGAGGCCGAGATCAACCGCGAGGTATTGCGGAATTTGCTGGAAAAGGCCCTCGGAGGTCCGGTCCACCTAGCTCCCGGCGGACCGATCCTCGCTCGAAAAATCGGGGTGGTCACGGGAGGAGCCGGCGGAGATGTCGCCAAGGCCGCTGCGGAAGGCGTGGATACCTTGATCACCGGCGAAGGCCCGCACTGGTCGTTCACGGCGGCCGAAGAACTCGGAGTCAATTTGTTCTACGGCGGACACTACGCCAC
>Ga0163199_1000288_pt1 | contig 31997 bp, 30 predicted proteins | sample PL_2010_150m_FD_113537 | JGI IMG/M metagenome (GOLD analysis project Ga0163199, IMG submission 113537) | Freshwater microbial communities from Powell Lake, British Columbia, Canada to study Microbial Dark Matter (Phase II) - PL_2010_150m | ecosystem: Environmental > Aquatic > Freshwater > Lake ...
CGAAGCAAAGCACCAGATTCCCATCTAGAGAACGTTCCCTGCAATCCGATAGGAGCCTCACCAATTCCAATCGCACTCTTTAGCCCTGGTGCAGCTTTCAAACTTACTGTCACCGGTGGAACTGCTCGCCAAAACTTAGAGTTCATCGACCACTTAATGCGCGCCCGTGTTAAAGCGGCAACCGGGCCGCTCCATTCTGAAATTTGATCGGCGCTAAATGGTTGGTTTTTAGACCATTCGCCATGCGATGAAATTGGTTGCAAAATTCCCCGGTACTCCAAGGTAGCAATCTTGCGCCAACTTAAAATTAAGTGCGAAGAATCAAAAATTTCAATTTCACTTTGAGGAATTACAACCAACAAGCCCCAACGCTTTGCATCGGCATCGCTAGGCGTGAATGTTTCACCTCGGCCAGTACCTAGAGATTTAAAGAAAGTTATTTTCTTGTCGCGCCCAAGGGTTAAACGATCTAACGCCATATGTAATATCGCAAAGGGTAGGGAGCGAAGTTTTATTTTCCAGAAATAAACCAGAACAATCATTAATCCGCACTATCCATTAATCACCAATAACCATTGGCTTGGCGCCAGTGCACTTAATTAATTCGGCATATGTCGTTGGATAAACCGAATGTGGATGTCCAGCAGCCGCCCAAACCACGTCATAGTCATTTAAGGCTTCATCAATTAAAATTGTTGCAGGATTTACCCAACCAACAGGAGATACGCCACCGATTGAGAATCCTGATTTTTCTTTTACATAATCAGCATCTACTCGATGCAACTTTGCAACCCCAAGTTTTTCAGCAACTAATTTGGTGTCAACGCGATGGCGGCCACTTGTGATTACCAATAAAGGTGAATCGTCATCTAGTTTAAAAACAATTGACGAAGCGACTTGACCAACCAAGATTCCAAGTGCATCTGCTGCCTCTTGCGCGGTACGGGCGCTATCTGAGAGAACGCGTGCTTCGCCCTGGACCCCGAGCTCTTTAAGCTTTGCAGAGACGCGTTGGACTGAGGGATTTTGGAGTACGTTTTCCATGGACCCACTTTAGATGAAGTTAGATAATTTCTTTAAGTAAGGCTTCTACGCGGCTCTTGATTTCATCTCGAATTGCGCGGACCGATTCAATTCCTTGTCCCGCTGGATCATCTAGGACCCAATCCTCATAGCGTTTGCCAGGAAAGAAGGGGCAGGTATCGCCGCAGCCCATGGTGATAACGACATCAGATTGTTGAACTGCTTCAGTCGTTAAAACTTTAGGTACGTTATTTGCAATATCAATTCCAACTTCATTCATTGCTTCAATTGCAATTAGGTTGATTGAATCTTTAGGTGCTGAGCCTGCCGAGAGAACTTCAACTTTTCCATCAGATAAAGCGGTCATGAATCCAGCGGCCATTTGAGATCGGCCGGCGTTGTGAACACAAACAAAAAGGACTGAGGGCATATCGCCAGCCTAATCTCTAAATACTGCGATAGCCTTGAAATATGCGTAAGTTCATTGTGAGTTTGGGAATTGTTCTCTTCTCACTTTCATTACTCACTTCTTGTAGAAGCGAGAAAGTAATAGAAGTAAGCAACCAAGCGCATTCGACGGCGACACCAAAAACTGGTACCGGAGAAGCAGCACCTGGAGGTGGAACATATTTAAATGAACCAATTCCAACAGAAGTCTTGAACCTGCCCCTTGTAGATCAGAATGGAGAGACTTTTACCTTGGAATCTCTTAAAGGCCAAACAGTTGTGATTACAAATTTTCTAACTTCGTGCCAAGAAATCTGTCCCATGACTTCAGCAAGTATGCGTGATGTTGGGGATGCAATTGTAAGTGCCAAAGCTAGCAACAAGATCAAAGTTCTTGAAATAACAGTTGATGCAAAGCGCGATGTGCCTTCCAGATTATTGGCATATCAAAACCTATTCGCAACTAAGAACTGGTCTCTTGTAGGTGGAACAGAAGCTGGTCTGGCAAAACTCTGGAATTATTTTGGCGCACCTGCGACAAAGGAGGAGTTTTCAGAGTCAGATAAGGCTTCTAATCCACCGGATTGGCAGAGTGGAAAGCTAGTTTCCTATGACATGGTGCATGCAAATTTAGTAATTATTGTTGATGATAAATCAATTTGGAGATGGCTGGATCTTGGAGCGCCAAACGTTGGATCAGCCAAAATTCCTGAAAAGTTAAAATCATATTTAAGCGCCGATGGTTTGAAGAATCTAGAAAAACCCGAAGGCTCAAGTTGGAAAGTTGACGCCGTTTATTCCGCGCTAAAAGATATCACTGGCGTATCTCTTGCAAAATAGTATTAGCTCTGCAAGAGATTGTTAGAGTAAAAAACTCTTCGTTTTAGGTTTTTCTTAGTTACCGTTGTGAAATAAACCAAGTTTCAATAAGCGAGAATGTGGCAATAAAAAATAATAAAATCGCAAAACCTTTTCGCAGTATGACAACTGGCAATTTTGAAGCGTGATGAGAAGCAATAGTTGAAACAATAATTGCTGCAATTGCAATTAGAGCTGGGATCTTCCAATCGATTTCGCGCCACAAGCTTTGGCGGCCAATAAAGGATGTGAAGCAATTTATCGCGATTATAAATAGCGAAGTACCAGCGGCTTTAATTTGAGGCGTATGAAAGAAGATTACTAATACTGGAATTGCCAGAAAGCCGCCACCGATTCCAAATATTCCAGTCATGGAACCGATCACAAGTGAAATCCCCACCAGAACGATTAGCGGAATCTTCTTCTCTTCTTTATTCTGAATCGGAGCCCGAAGCATTGATAGCCCAGCCAAAACTAGAATTATTGCAAAGCCAGTGATGATGAAGGTATCTGATAAGTGTTTAGCAAGAATTGCGCCACCAAGATTTGTGACTAATCCCAAAGCCCAGATGGAAAGTGCAATCCGAACTTGTACATCACCAGCTTTAAATTTGGGGATTAAGCCGAATGCTGCCGCAAGGAATACAACTAGTAGGGCGGCAGTAGTTGCGTGAACAGGAGTGAAGTCAAATAGATAGATCAAAATTGGGACTGTGAGCATGGCCCCACCAGCTCCGATGAAGCCAAGGACTGAGCCGATGAAGGAGCCAGCAATTAAGGCGAGCGCTAGTTCCATACGGCCAATGGTGCCATCTATGGGCATAAAAAAGCCCCCGACTGTTAGGCCGAGGGCTAATTTAATTAGCTATTAACTAGTTATTTACTTCCAAAGTGCAATATGAGCTTTTGAGATAACCCAACCGAAGTCGATTTCTCCACCTTGCTTTGCAACCATTGCGAAGATTACAAGTGCGCCGCCAGCAAGAGCGATGTCCTTCATGAAAGCCAACATTTCGTTCTGCTTTGCTGTCGCATCAGTTTCTTTCCAGAAGTTGTGGAAGATAACTGCAGCTAGAACTAGGAAAATCGCTAGAAGTAGCGCACCTAGATCTGCGTAGTAACCAAGAACGATGTAGAGACCACCGATTACGAGCGCTAGGCCTGAGATAAGAACGCCAAGCTTTGCTGCAGGAAGCTTCTTATATTTTGCATAACCTGTCATCGCCTCAAGCTTTGCGAAGTGGTTGATGCCTGACATTACGAAGAAGCCGCCAAATAGGATTCGGCCAATTAGGACTATTGCGTTCATTGATTTCCTTTTCTAGTCGTTTAGATATTGCTGGCTAAAGGTATGGCTAATTGGTTTAACTTTCAACTAATTCTGGGGTGTGTTGGCTTTAATCACGCGTGAACTGTTTAAATCCAAGCCCTACTTGCGCCTGTCGGGGGTGGCAGTTATCTTTCGAACATATGTTCGAACAATTAAAACCAGAGCTCCAGGTGACCGCTCCGATGGGCGCTCGCGTACTTGCACCCGAAGGTGAACCAATCGAGTTCATCTACAACGGCCACAAGTTTCACATCCATGCGATCGTTTCAAGATGGCGCGAATCTGGTGGCTGGTGGAATCGCATAAGTGATGGCAAGAACCGAGTAACTGAAGCCAATATTTTCGATGATGGCGCTCGCGCTATTTGGCGAGTAGAGGCGGCCCCGGTTGGCGCCTTAGCAACATTTGAAATCGAGTTAGATGAAGTAACGAAAACTTGGTTGATCCGGCCAACATCTCGGCCAGCTTAAGTAAGTATGAAAAATTTTACCCACCTCCGTGTTGCAAGTGGCTATTCATTTAAATATGGAACCGCCCATGCCAACCAACTTGTAGAGCGCGCAGCCGAATTTGAAATGTCGGCGCTCGCACTTACCGATATCGACACGATGGCTGGTGCGATTCGATTTACCAAGAGCTGTGAAGCAAGCGGTATCGCTCCGATCCTTGGCATCAATTTAAGTTTTATCCAGAAGAAATATCGCGTAACACTTCTTGCCCAAGGCGGATACCTTGCCTCGCTCTATCGATTAGTAACTGAAATTAACTTGAACAATAGTGAGAGCCTATTAACCCATGGCTTACTCGAACGCTTTAGCCAATATTCTCGGAACTTACTTATCTTGCATGGCCCCGAATCCCAATTAGCCCAAGTGATTGCGTCGCGCAAAAACCATGAGGCGCTCTCAATATTTAACGCGACTCGCGAGCTCTTCGCAGATCAGGCTCTGGAATGTGTTTCGCATTTAATTCGTGGTGATGGCGCGCTCTCAACTTCACATGCCGCTCGCATATTGAGCTTTGCTCGTGATAACCAAATTCCCGCAGTCTTAAGTAATGCGGTCCGGATGTTAGATCGCAGTGATGGCCCAGTTGCTGATGTTTTAGATGCAGCGCGAAAATTAGTTCCACTAAGTTCCAAAAGCGTTAACCGCCAAAATAGCGAGGCTTACTTTAAAGCTAGTTCAGAGATGTCATATCTGGCTGATGAAATTTCACGCCTTGCTGGTGAACGAGATGGAAGGCTGTTATTAACCACAACTGCTGATTGGGCAAAGCGCGCAATTCTCTCGCCACGCAAAGATATTGGAATTGGTGAGATTCATCTGCCAGATGCCCAATCACTTGGGGTAAAGAATCAGAGCGAACTTGCAGCGCAATTGCGATCGCGGTGTGAAGCTGGTTTATCACGCAGATATATCGGCGCTAAATCAGTAGTTGCCGCGAACAGATTAGAGGAAGAGCTAAGTGCAATACGCGCTCTTGGTTATGAATCTTATTTCTTAACGGTTGCAGATATCACCGATATGGCACGGGAGCAAGGAATTCGAGTTGCAGCGCGGGGAAGTGGCGCCGGTTCCTTGATCTGTCACGTGCTTGGGATTTCTGGTGTCGAGCCAATAACTCACGGCTTATTAATGGAGCGTTTCTGCTCACCACTTCGAGGCGAACTTCCAGATATCGATATCGATGTTGAATCTGCGCGACGGCTAGAAATTTACGATGCAATCTTTGAAAAGTATGGCCAGAGATGCGCGACGGTATCGATGGTTGAAACCTATAGATCGCGTCATGCAATTCGAGATGTTGGCGCCGCACTCGGAATATCACCGATGGAGATTGATTTGATTGCTAAATCAATGCCACATATCCGGGCCAGCAATATCCCGAAGGCGCTAGCGAATTTGCCCGAGTTGAAACACTTAAATTTAGATACCCCAATTTTAAAGATGGCGATTGAGCTTGCTGGGCGTCTGGATTCACTGCCGCGGCATTTATCGATGCACCCATGTGCAATTGTCTTGGCCGACCAAGGGCTGCGCGATTATGCGCCACAGCAAATCAACGCCAGCGGTTATCCAATGTTGCAATTTGATAAGGATGACGTTGAAGCAATCGGATTACTGAAGCTAGATGTCCTTGGTGTGCGCATGCAATCTGCAATCTCTTATACCCTCTCCGAGATTGAGCGCATCGAAGGTGCGCCACTCGATATTGACGCCATCGCACTTGATGATAAGAAAACTTTTGATTTAATTAAGTCAACGCGCACTCTTGGGATATTTCAAATCGAAAGCCCAGGACAACGTGAACTCGTTGGAAAATTTGCGCCCAATACCTTTAACGATTTAATTATTGATATCTCACTATTTCGCCCCGGCCCGGTAAAGAGCGACATGATCACGCCATTTCTTGCGACCAGACATGGTCTGCGAACTCGGCCGAGAATCCATGAAGATTTGGAAGACATTCTGAGTGAGACCGAAGGCGTCGTTGTTTTTCACGAACAGGTAATCAAAATCATTTCAACTATGACTGGAATAACCCTGGCCGAGGCCGATGAGAAGCGGCGCCAGTTAGGCGATATCGCTAATCAACAGGCGTTCTGTGACTGGTTTTATGCAGTGGCAGTTGCACGTGGTTATACCAATTTAGTTGTGAATGAAGTTTGGGAGATTTTGCGCGCCTTTGCCTCCTTTGGATTTTGCAAAGCGCATGCCGCAGCTTTCGCACTTCCTACCTATCAATCATCTTGGCTCAAGACGCATCACACCGCTGCATTTCTTGCCGGCGTTCTGACGCACGAACCGGGTATGTATCCCAAGCGAGTAATTCTCGATGAGGCTAGACAGTGGGGGATCAAACTTGCTCCGATTGATGTCAATTTATCTGATGCAACATATCGAGTTGAAAGAACATCTGATGCAGTGCGGGAACCATATCTCGCCCCCAATGTTGCAAGTTCTGGCGAAGTATTAGAGCTTCCAGATGCTCGTGGCTTTGCAATTCGGATGTCACTCTCTGACATTGATGGCATCGACAGTAAAGAAGTGGCAAATATAATTTCTGGACGCCCATATTTAGATTTAGCAGATTTTGTTTATCGCTCTGGTGCAAGTCGCCCTACAACTGAATCCCTTTTGATGGTCGGGGCATTTGATAACTTACATAAACTTTCTACCTCAGAGATAAATCGGCGCGACTTACTTCTGCATCTCCAAGATCTTTACCGCCTTACCGGATCAAAGCGCACAACCGGTCAGAGTCAGATGACCTTTGAATTACAACCGCCTTCACTAGAACCAAGTGGGCTGCCAGGTATAACTGCAAGTGAACAAGTTAAAAATGAGATTGATATTTTAGGGATGGATATCTCAAGCCACCTACTTGAGTTCTATGGCGATTTCCTAAATAAAATTGGCGCAGTCCGTTCTTCGGATTTAATTAAACATCGATCTGGAACATCGGTATTGGTTGCTGGCGTTAAAATTGCACTTCAAACCCCACCGGTTCGCTCTGGCCGCCGAGTTATGTTCTTAACTATCGATGATGGCTTTGGTTGTAATGACATAACCTTCTTCGAAGATAAGCAGGCTGACTTTGCCACCGTTCTTCGCAACTCTTGGTTATTTTTAGTACGTGGTGAAATTCGCCGCACCGGCCCGCGAGGAATTTCACTACTTGGAACTGGCGCGTGGGAGTTAGCAATTTCCCATGAGAAGTGGCGTAATCTCGCAGTTTATGGAGCCAGCGGATCATGAGTGAACCAACAATTCTCCATGTTGATATGGATGCCTTCTTCGCATCGGTAGAAGAGCGCGATGACCCATCGCTAAAAGGTAAAGCTGTAGTTGTTGGAACCGGAATTCGGGGCGTTGTCTCTGCTGCAAATTACGAAGCCCGGAAATTTGGAATTCATGCCGCGATGCCAGTCGGCCGCGCCAAACGTCTTGCACCACATGCAATCTTTGTCCCGCCAAATATGTCCCGCTATTCCGAAGTTTCAACGCACATCATGGAGATCTTTAGATCAGTAACTCCGCTCGTGGAACCGCTTTCGCTAGATGAAGCATTTCTCGATGTAACAGGGGCTAAACGCTTACTTGGTGATGGCCGCACAATCGCAAAAGAGATTCGCGCAAAGGTCGAAGCGAGCGAGGGCATTACTTGCTCGGTTGGAATTGCAACATCAAAGTTCATTGCAAAACTTGCCTCCGGACGTTGCAAGCCAAATGGTTTGTTGGAAATTGCTTCAGATTGCGTTCTCGAATTTCTACATCCGCTTCCAGTAAGTGCTATCTGGGGGGTGGGGCCTAAGACAAATGAGGAGTTACAGAAGTTGGGGCTGCGAACTGTCGCTGACATCGCAAATACTCCGCGCCAAACTTTAATTCGTGCACTTGGCGATGCGGCGGGAGCTTCGCTTTATGAACTAGCTTGGGGTCGAGATTATCGTGATGTAATTCCAGAAGAGATAGATAAATCAATTAGCGCCGTGCAAACTTTCGATACTGATATCGAAGATCAAGAGATTATCTTGCGGGAGTTCTTGCGACTTACTGAAAAGGCGACTTACCGAATGCGCGAGAGAGATTTCAGCGCGCGAACAATTTCAATCAAGGTGCGCTTCGCAGATTTCAAAACTATAACTCGATCAAAGACGGTTTCACTTCCAATTAGTGCCACACATGAAGTCTTTGATGTTGTCAAGGCGCTCTTTCTTGCTCTCAAAATAGATGGCGCACGATTGCGTTTAGTTGGAGTTAGCCTTGACGGGCTGGAAGATGGCGTGGATGGCACTGAACAGTTGATTTTGGGGGAGCGAGAGAAAGGTTGGCGCCAAGCAACGGCCGCAATCGATAAGGCGAGCGCGCGATTTGGCCAGGGGAGCGTGCGACCGGCGCGTTTATTTGATGAAGATACTTAAAACACACCTATAAACATTAAAAATAGTGGGGTTCGACTTTCTAAGTTTGACTGCCTGCCGTATTGTTTACCACATGGCTCTATCCGATCACGAGAAACGCATGCTTGCCGAGATGGAAGCTGCCCTAGTCGCTGATGACCCACGTTTAGTATCGACGCTTAGTGGTCGAGAGCGCACTCCAAAGGGCTCTAGGGCGTTAATTGGATTCTTTGCAATTCTGGGCGGAATGGCAGTACTTCTAGCAGGGCTGATTGCTCAAGTTATCGCCGTGGGCATTGCTGGCTTCCTAATCTCCCTTACCGGCCTCGTGCTTCTGGTATCAAACCTCTCCTTCGGAAAATCTGAGTTCAAAGACCCTAAAGGCGCTCGCCCTAAGTGGTCTTCCCGATTAGAGGATCGCTGGGAGCGACGTAACTTCGACAATTAAGCCTTAATTCAAGTCAGCCCAACCACCCAAATAAATTCAGCGCTGGGTGGTTTTTTTATGCCCAAAGCGGGGAGAAATTTGGCTAAAAAGGGTGCAAAGTGGATAGAAATGGAGTAAAGTGGCGATTGTTATTAAATCCGGGGGGATTTGAGCGTCAAAGTTAGGGAAGGTGGGTTAAGTGTTTCTCGGTACCCATGAACCCAAACTCGATGAAAAGGGCCGGATCATTCTGCCGGCAAGATTTCGTGATGAATTAGCAAATGGTCTTGTAATAACAAAAGGTCAAGAGCGTTGTTTATATGTATTTCCTAGTGGTGAATTTTCTTCAATTACAGATCGTCTGCGTCAAGCTCCCGTCACCGAAAAAGCAGCACGCGATTACATGCGCGTGATGTTTGCTGGCGCGCACGATGAAGTTCCGGATAAGCAAGGTCGCGTAACGATTCCAGCGGGACTACGTACATATGCCGGACTTGAAAAAGAGTGCGTTGTAATCGGTGCGAATACTCGTTTAGAAATTTGGGATAGCGCTGCTTGGGAAAGTTATTTGGCAGATCGTGAAAAAACATTCTCCGATGTTTCTTCGGAGGTGTTGCCAGGACTCTTCTAAGTCCAAATCTAAAAATATTTCTCAGTTGTGGCCATCGCCGACCTCAATAACGACGCCCCTTCCCCGGCGCCGTTACCCCCAGTTCCGTCGGCCGGCGATGACCAGAGTTGAGAAATCTAAAGCATTAATGGAAGTCAGTTTAGAAGCAGATTAAGAGAAGTGATTAGCGAAAGGGGAGAAGATGCAAGATGCGCTTCATATTCCAGTCGCGCTAGATCGTTGTATCGCGCTGCTCTCTCCTGCAATTGAATCAAGTACAAATCCAGTTGTTGTTGATGCAACACTTGGAATGGGTGGACATTCAAGAGCGCTTCTGTTGAAATATCCACAACTCAAAATTATTGCGCTAGATCGCGACTTGAGCGCTATCAAAGTTGCAACAACAAATTTATCTGATGTGAGTGAGCGAGTTATAATTGTCCACGCTGTTTATGATGAGTTAGCTTTAGTTTTAGAAAAATTGGGAATTAGTGAAGTAGATGGAATCCTCTTTGATTTAGGTGTTTCTTCAATGCAGCTAGATCAGGCAGATCGCGGTTTTGCTTATTCGCAAGATGCACCCCTGGATATGAGGATGGATCAGAGTTGCGGTCCAACTGCGCTAGACATTTTAAATACCTATACCTATGGCGAATTAGTGCGTGTAATCCGAAATTATGGTGAAGAAAAATTTGCTACGAAAATTGCTGACAATGTAATTAAAGCCCGCGAAGCCGGAACTTTAAGAACCACAAAGGATTTAGCCGAAATCGTAAAGAGCAGTATTCCTGCGCCAGCACGACGAACTGGTGGAAATCCAGCAAAGCGCACATTTCAAGCGCTTCGAATTGAAGTTAATCAAGAGTTAGCCGTATTAGAGCGGGCGCTACCCCAAGCAATTAATGCGATTGGAATTGGTGGCCGACTAATTGTTATGTCATACCAATCTCTGGAAGACAAGATTGTTAAGAAGGCGCTATCGGAAGTTGTAGCTTCGCATTCTCCTCTTGGATTGCCATTTGATCTTCCTAATTCGGCCGCAAGTTATAAGTTGGTAATTAATGGCAGTGAAGGTGCGACTGTCGCTGAAATTGAAATCAATGCTCGCGCCCAATCTATGCGTCTTCGCGCCCTTGAGAGAGTGGCGGCATAATGGCAATTCTTGCGCTTCCTCCGCTAATTCGGCCACGGCTTGCCCTTAAGCAAGTTATCGGGAGCGTCACTGAAGCGCAATCTGCTGTCACATCCCAGAAGTTAGATACTAGAAAATTTATTTTAGTGATGGCTAGTTGTGTGACGCTAAATCTTCTCGCTATTGCCGGCATAAATATCTTGATGACTCAGGATGCTTTCACTTTACAGCAACTTAAATCTCAGCGAAACACTGCAATGGATAAGAAAGATGCAATTTTAAATCAAGTAAATCAAATGAACTCACCTTCAAATTTAGCGCGCGTTGCCCAAGATATGGGAATGGTTCCGGCGGCCAAAATTAAATATTTAAATTATTCCCAGATTACTAACGCGGTTAAACCATGAGCCACTACAATTTAGTTCACAAGCGGATTCGTACCTTGCTCTTTGCTACCTTCGCACTCTTTGGCGTGATTATTGCCCAACTCTTCTCGGTACAAGTTGTTCGAGCGGGAACTATTAGCGAACGGGCTGCTAAAGAATTATTGCTAACCTCGACTTTATTGGCGCCTCGTGGGGTTATAAGCGATATCAATGGCGTTGAACTTGCTCGTAGCGTTGCTGCAATAACAATCGTTGTTGATCAAACCCAGATAGATGATGCAAAATTAACAGCAAAGATAACTGCTCCGATATTGCAGATGGGCGAGGACGAACTCGAAGCTTTGTATATCGGAACTCTTAAATATAAAATTATTGTTAAGAGCGCTAAGCCTGCGATGTGGTCAAAATTGCAAAATACAATTGCTAACTACAACAAAGAGGTTTTGAAGCAGAAAGGCGGCCTAAGCAAGCGCATTCTGGGCTTCTTCTCAGAGCGAAGCTACGTTCGTGAATATCCAACCGGAACCTTGGCCTCATCACTTATTGGCTTCATAAATTATGAGGGCGTTGGAGCTGCAGGAATTGAAAGCAGTCTAAATAGTGAACTTTCTGGGATAAACGGCGAATATATTTACGAGAATGGTGCCGGAACAATCATCCCGGGATCGGCAAAGATTAGAATCGAAGCGAAAGCTGGAACTTCTGTGCGCCTAACTGTCGATCGCGACATTCAATGGGTTGCCCAAGATGCGATAAGTAAAGCAGTGGAGAGTTCAAACGCTAAATCTGGAACTGTAATAGTTATGGATCCAAAGACGGGTGCGATTATCGCGCAAGCAAGTGCACCTACTTATAATCCTTCAAAACCTATTGTCGGAAATCTCGACATAATCCGAAATCCTGCAGTTCAAGATTCCTATAATCCGGGTTCGACTGGCAAAGTTATTACATACGCAGCTGCGCTGGAAGAGAAGAAGTTAACCCCTAATTCGATTTACACGATACCTTATTCAATGCGAGTGGCCGGCACGCCATTTAGTGATCATGAGAAGCACCCGACGCAGCGTCTAACGGCGACTGGCGCACTTGCAGTATCAAGCAATACTGCTGCGATTCAAATTGGGCAGCAATTAGGAAGTGAAACTCTTTATAAATACTTAACTGATTTTGGTATTGGTCAGTACACGGGTTCACATTTACCAGGTGAAACACCAGGACTTCTTGCACCAGTATCTAAGTGGTCAGGAACTTCACTACCAACGTTCTCGCTCGGCCAGGGCTACTCTCTTACTGCACTTCAATCAACTAGCGTATTTGCGACAATTGCAAATGATGGAGTTCGGGTAACTCCAACTGTTGTTGCTGGAACGACAGATGCCAGCGGAAATTACATTCCGGCCAAAGACCAGAAAACCAAGCGCGTAATAAGCGCTGAAACTGCAATTGAAATTCGGAAGATGTTGGAGAGCGTAGTTTCAGCAAATGGAACTGCACCTACTGCTGCAATAAGTGGTTATCGCGTTGCCGGAAAGACTGGAACTGCAATGCGCTTTGATCCGAACTGCTCTTGCTACAGCGGTTACACGGCATCCTTCATAGGGTTTGCGCCAGCAGATAAGCCGGCATATGTTGTCAGCGTTACGATTCAAGAGCCAAAGGGAATGCACTGGGGTGGGGCGCTTGGTGGCCCAGTCTTCGCAAAAGTTATGAAATTTGTTCTCCAGTCAAAGAATATTACGCCTTCAACAACAAAGCTAAAGGCCTACCCATTAACTGAGGCCGAGCTTGCGAAAAGCGCAAGTGCAAAATGATTCGGCCAGTATCTGATTTCTCTAAATCAGCAGCTGAACTATCGCGTTTTATCGGCGCAAAATCGCAATTAAGCCTTCAATTTACCGGAATAACTTCAACATCTAGTTCGGTTGAGGTTGGCGATCTCTTCTTCGCTCTGCCTGGAGCAAATGTTCATGGTGCATCTTATATTGATGAGGTTATTGCAAGTGGAGCGGTTGGAGTTATTACAGATTCAATGGGTGGCGAGATAGTCGGTACAAAACTTCCAACAATAGTTATTGGAGACCCTAGACGTGCTCTTGGGGATATCTGTTCTTGGTTTTATGGCTCACCTTCTGGCTCCTTAAAGATTGCGGGCATTACGGGAACAAACGGTAAAACAACTACGACAACAATCTTGAATCAGATTCTAAAATTCGCTGGTAAATCAACTGGCTTGATAGGAACAAATGGTATTGAGATTGGGCCAGAAAAAACCCTCGCAAACTTCACGACACCAGAGGCAAGTGAATTACAAAGTCTATTTGCCGTTATGCAGGAGCGTCATATCTCGCACGTTGCAATGGAGGTAAGCAGCCATGCGCTAGAAGCGAGGCGCGTATCAGGTACAAAATTCGCACTGGTTGGCTTTACTAATCTAACTCAGGATCATTTAGATTTCCATGGTGATATGAATTCATATTTCGCAGCAAAATCTAAGTTGTTTACAACTGAATACAGCGAATTAGGTTTTATTAATATTGATGATACTTATGGCAAAGAACTATTTAATGCAGCACAAATTCCGGTGATCTCTCTCTCTAGAGAGAACCGCACTGCGCAATGGCACTTTGAACGATGCGAATTAAAGCCCCGCGGATATTCAATTGCGATTCGGGGAACTGGTGGGATTTTAATTGAGGGTGAGATTAATTTAATTGGTGACCACAATTTAGATAATGTTTTAATGGCCGTTGCAATGGCCTCAGAATTTGAAGTTGATCCATTAGTTATCGGGAATAGTTTGGCGCATTTGCAAGGCGCTGCAGGCCGTTTAGAGAGCGTTGATATTGGTCAGAAATTTATGGCGCTAGTTGATTACGCACATACTCCTGATGCGGTGACAAGAACGCTTTCCACACTTCGCAAGAGCGTTGATGGTCGAATTATTGCCGTCTTGGGTTGCGGTGGCGATCGAGATAAAACCAAACGCCCAATTATGGGACGCGAATTATTAGCGGGCTCCGATGTCGCAATTTTTACTAGTGACAATCCAAGAAGCGAAAGCCCTGAAAAAATTCTAGAAGAAATGGTAAGCGGACTCACTCTCGGAGAAAGCGCTTCAGTAACTTTAGATCGGCGAGAAGCGATAGCACTAGCAGTTTCGAGTGCGCTGCCTGGCGATTGCGTTGTTGTACTAGGAAAAGGTCATGAAGTTGGCCAGGAGATAGCTGGTAAGAAATATCCCTTTGATGATCGAATTGAGCTGGCACGCGCAATAGAGGAGCTCGCATGATCGAATTGACTTTAAATGAGATCGCAAAGATTGTTAACGGAGAAGTCATAAATGGTGATGGAACGAAGGTAACTTCAGCATATCCCGTAATCAATTCGCAGCAGGCTAGTTCGGAAACTTTCTTTGTGGCATTTGTCGGAGAGAAAGTTGACGGCCATGAATTCATTGGCGCTGCAATCTCTAATGGTGCGCAATTTGCCCTAGTTAGCAAAGACTGCACCTTCCTTGCAATCAAAGTTGCAGATGTAAAAATCGCCTTAACTTTACTGGCCACCTATGTTCGCGAACAATTGCGCTCCATGACAGTGATCGGGATTACTGGTTCACAAGGTAAGACGACGACCAAGGATCTTCTGCGCCATATCTTGAGCGTATCTGGCGAGACAATTGCGCCAGCAGAATCTCTTAATAACGAACTTGGAGTTCCATTATTAATTTTGCGTTGCACAATTACAACGAAATATTGCATTGTCGAAATGGGCGCAAGGCATATCGGTGATATTGCTCATCTTGCAGAGATTGCTAAGCCGAAAATCGGTGTTGTACTTGGTGTCGGCAAGGCGCATGTAGGGGAATTTGGAAGTCGTGAAATTATTGCTAAAGCAAAATCTGAATTGATTACATCGCTTACTTCTGGCGGTACCGCAATCCTTGGAACTTATGATGAATTCGCCCCAAAGATGGAAGTTACAACTGGGGTTCGAAAAGTACTTTTCGGTGAAAAACCAGAGTGCGAAATCCGAGCCGCAGATATCGAAGTTCGCGAAGGTCGGGCGCATTTTGATCTAGTTACTCCAGATGGTCGCGCCGCGGTAAGTCTGCAATTACTTGGCTTGCATCAGATTAGTAATGCACTCGCTGCTGCTGCTGTTGCTACCACCCTAAATATCCCAATTGAAAGTATTTCGGCAGCGCTTTCGACGGCTGAAGTTTCAAGTAAGTGGCGGATGGAAATTTCTGAAGCGAGAGAGATCATTTTGATAAATGATTCTTACAATGCTAATCCCGAAAGCATGGCGGCAGCGCTCCGAACCTTGGCGCTGATATCGCAGGAAACTGGGGGAGTTAGTTGGGCCTTTTTAGGCAAGATGCACGAACTCGGCGAGTCATCCGCAATGGAACACGCTGCAATTGGCAGACTCGCCACTGATATAGGGATAGATCATCTGGTCGTTATAGGGGCAGAAGAATTTCTCGCAGATTTAGATCTAAAGAGCAGCGGAGGCGAGAGCGCAGTGCATTACTTTAAAAGCAAAGAGGAAGCTCTCTCCTTGATCGAGCATTTTGCGGCTGGCGATGTGCTTTTAGTTAAGGCTTCACGTTCGGAAGAATTTAATTTACTTGCGCAAGTTATAACAGAGCGCTTGTCGGAGGCTGCAGAGTGAAGGGCATTGTCTTCGCGGGGGCGCTCTCTATCCTATTAAGTTTTATCTTCACTCCGGCTTTAATTCGCATTCTTTCACGACGCGGAGTTGGGCAGATGATCCGCGATGATGGTCCGAAGACTCATCATGTAAAGCGTGGCACACCAACAATGGGCGGAATCGTCCTAATACTTTCGACGTTGGTCGCATATTTTGGAAGTCATTTAATAACTGGTGTCGGAATAACTGTTTCGGCGCTACTTGTTCTTGGGCTAATTATCGGCCTTGGATTAATTGGCTTTTTAGATGATTGGCTTAAGATTTCTCGAAAACAATCACTTGGATTAACTGCGAAACAGAAACTTTTAGGACAGGCGATTGTGGCCGCCGCTTTTGCGTACGCCGGTTTAGGTTTCCAAGACGAATCTGGATTAGCACCTATTTCTCAATACTTTTCTGGTGTTCGCGACACATCAATAAAGCTTGGTACGGGACTTGTCATTGTTTGGATCATCTTTTTAGTTTTGGGAAGTTCCAATGGCGTGAACTTAACTGATGGTTTAGATGGCTTAGCATCTGGCGCTGCGATAATGACTTTCCTCTCGTTTATAGTGATTGGCGTATGGGAATTCGGACAGAGCTGTGCAGTGGCTGATGTGGCGCAGTGTTATAACGTGCGAGATCCACTTGATATAGCGGTTTTAGCTGCCGCGCTTGCAGGTTCTTGCGCAGGTTTCCTCTGGTGGAATGCAGCGCCAGCAAAAATATTTATGGGAGATATAGGTTCACTTGCACTCGGTGGCGCAATCTCTGGAATTGCAATTGTGCTACGCGTTGAGGCGCTGTTGGCCGCGCTAGGTGGACTCTTTGTTCTGATTACGCTTTCAGTCATAATTCAGACTGGATATTTCAAACTCTCTGGCGGTAAACGTGTCTTTAAAATGGCACCACTTCAACATCACTTCGAATTACTTGGTTGGGGCGAAGTCACAATTGTTATTAGGTTTTGGATCTTGGCTGGCATGAGCGTTGCAGCAGGTTTAGGACTCTTTTATGGTCAATGGGTTGTTTCACAATAATGTCTTACATAGCCGAACTGGTTACAAAGAATATTTTGATTGTCGGAGCTGGCACTACAGGAAAGTCTCTAGCACGTTATCTCGAGAGTATTGGGGCAAATTTTTCGATTATCGATGAGAAGATATCTACGTTGGATGGTTTAGAAGTTTTAGATTCTGTCCCAGATGATAGAACTTTTGAACTTGCGATTGTTTCACCAGGTTGGCGTAAAGATCATATGGTGATTCAAGGTTTGCATTCAAAAGGTATAGAGGTCATTAGTGAGTTAGATTTTGCTTGGTTATTGAAAATGGAACTTAATCCAGATCAGAAATGGTTGGCGCTAACTGGTACAAATGGCAAAACTACTACGGTACAAATGTTGGAATCTATTTTGATAGCGTCGGGAACACCTGGAATTGCTTGCGGGAACGTGGGTGTAACCGTGGTTGAAGCAGTCACAAGTGAACACAGGTTTGCAGTGCTGGCACTTGAACTCTCGTCATTTCAAATCGCGTGGAGCTCATTGCCTGAATATGAAGCAGTTTCAATTCTTAACATTGCGGAAGATCACATTGATTGGCATGGGACTTTTGCCGAGTATGCCGATGCAAAGATGAAGTTATTATCGCAATCTAAAGTGGCGATTCTCAACTTAAATGATCCCGAAGTAATCTTGCGAAGCGCAGGCTGGAACGGTCGAAAAGTATTCTTCGGGTTCAATACGCCACAAGCGGGAGAAATTGGCTTAGTGGAGGAGTTATTAATAGATCGGGCTTTTGTGAATTCAGCAGAAGCAGCAGAAGTAATTGCCGAGCTATCTGATGTGAAACCAGCGGTTCCACACAATGTCTCTAACGCGATGGCGGCTGCAGGGCTTGCACTTGCCATTGGTATTGCGCATCCATTAGTTAAATTGGGAATCAGTAATTTTAAACTTGATAAGCATCGGCTTCAAACTTTAGCGACAAAAGATGGCATCACTTGGGTGAATGATTCAAAAGCTACGAATCCACATGCAGCAAGCGCGGCGCTACTTTCACATCTCTCGAATATCTGGATCGCGGGCGGGCTTGCAAAGGGTGCGAAAATGGATGATTTAATTATGCGCACAAGTTCGCGAATTAAGGCGGCAATTCTTATTGGGAAAGATGCCGAGGTGATTGCGAAGGCGTTAGCCAAACATGCACCTGAAGTTGCAGTTCACCGAATTACAACTTCCACTAGCGCGGAAGATTTAATGGATCAAGTAGTTGCTTGTGCAGCAAAAATCGCCGTAACCGGAGATACAGTTCTTTTAGCACCAGCATGTGCATCTATGGATCAATTTTCTTCATATGCCGAACGCGGGAATTTATTCTCACAATCAGTTTCAAAGTTGGTCGGTGAATGAAAAAGCAGATTAAAGAGCAGGGTCAGGCTTACGCTAATTTTCTCTCCAAGTCGACCGCTTCGTATTTAATGATTTTAGGTACCACTGGCGCGCTAGCTGGCTTGGGTCTAGTAATGGTTCTCTCATCTTCTTCAGTTACAGCCCTCTCTGAGAGCGGAAATACCTACGCAATATTTCTTAAGCAATCTCTCTTTTTGGTCGTAGGTATACTGATTTCAATAGTAACTATGCGAATGAAACTTTCTCATTGGGAGAGCTTGGCAAAGTATGCACTTCCGATTGGCACAATCGCACTCATATTGCCGATAATTTTTGGTCAGAATATAAATGGAAATCGAAATTGGATTCCACTTGGGTCATTTACTCTCCAGCCAAGTGAATTCGCTAAGTTGGCCTTGATTCTTTACTGCGCATTGCAATTACGTAAACATTTAGAACGCAGAGCCAAAGGGCTGCAATCGAACGCAATCGGAATAGTTTCTATAGGTTCGGTCAGCTTCCTATTTTTAATACTTTTAGGACGCGATCTTGGGACCGCAATAATTGTTGCGGGGATAGTTTTTGGAATGCTATTCATCGCGGGCATCGATCTTAAGGTTCTTCTTGGCATTTTCTCGTTAGTTGCTGCTGGCGGACTTGCACTTTCAATCACTGACCCTGCGCGATTACGTAGATTTAAAGCGGTAATTGATCCATTTGCACCTGACATATATAAGTTAGCCGGCTGGCAACCCGCACATAGTTTGATGAGTTTAGCCAGTGGTGGGTTATTTGGTGTTGGTATTGGCGCTAGCAAACAGAAGTGGGCAAATCTTGCTGAAGCTCATACCGATTTTATTTTTTCGGTAATCGGCGAGGAACTTGGTTTACTTGGAACTCTTACTGTTGTTTTCCTCTTTGTAATATTAATTTACGCGATTTTTCGGGTAGCAATTACTACAAGAGATATCTTCCAAAAATATGTGATAACCGGAATTGGATGTTGGATTATTCTGCAAGTTCTTGTGAATTTAATGACTGTAGTTGGAATTGTTCCAGTAATCGGAGTGACACTGCCATTTATTTCATATGGTGGGTCATCGTTAATTGCTAATTGTTTGGCACTTTCGTTCGTCTTAAATGTTGCCCGCAGGGAGCCGCAATTCGTAGCTGCCCGACTAGCTCACAAGGCGGCAAAAAAGTGAAACGTATTTTGCTGGTGGGCGGTGGTACCGCAGGCCACGTTGAACCGGCTCTAGCCGTCGGTAACTGGCTTCTAGGTAAGAGTTCGGATATTGCTTGTGAATTTGTTGGAACAAAGAGTGGCATTGAAAATGAACTTGTTTCATTTGCTGGATTGAAGTTGCACCATATTCTCAAGGCGCCACTTCCAAGATCGATAACTCCTTCAACGCTGCTTTGGCCAATTAAATTTGCAATTTCTATTTCACAGGCGCTAAAGATTGTAAAGAGTGTGGATCTAGTAATTGGCTTTGGTGGTTATGTAAGTGCCCCTTGCTATGTTGCCGCAAAAATCACTGGAGTTCCCCTAATCATTCATGAAGCAAATGCGATACCAGGATGGGCAAACAAATTAGGTGCAAAGTTTGCAGATGAAGTTCTAGTTGCTTTTAAGAGTTCGTTAAAAGTTGGCGGCAAATGGGCCACGGCAAAGTTAGTCGGAATGCCAATCAGGGAAGAGATATTTGCGATTGGTACTATGAGTAAGTCAGATCGCTCCGGAATCTGGGATGCCACATATCGCGAGCTTGGATTAGATAGAGGTAAGCGAACAATATTTATTTTTGGCGGATCACTGGGAGCGCAAGCTATAAACAACGTTGTTGAACTGACTCTTCCTGAACTCTTGAAGCTTGATATCAATATTATTCACGGGATAGGGAAGGGCAATACGCTGCCAGAAGCTGTTCCAGGTTATGTTCCACTGTCCTATATTTCGAATATGGCAGCCATGTATATCGCGAGTGATTTGGTAATTTCCAGAGGCGGAGCGGTAACTTGCGCTGAACTTGATGTAGCTAACGCTTTTGCCCTAATTATTCCGCTACCTATCGGCAATGGCGAACAAGTGGCGAATGCTCAAGATCTTCTTGCAAAAGGGGCGGCAGAAATTTGCTTGAATTCTGATTTCACCCCAGATTGGCTACTTGGAAATATCGGTAATCTAATCTCGAAGGCTGATAGCTGGAATATAAAGAAGAGCCAGAAAATAACAGCGCCTTCGGTTGAAATAATTGGCGAGATTGTTTTAAGGAATTTGGACGGAAGTTCTAAATGAAGCTGCCAGATTTGAATGGAAAGCGCGTTCACTTTATTGGTTTAGGTGGCGCAGGAATGAGTGGCATCGCCAGAATCATGTTGGCTCGAGGCATTTCCATTTCAGGTTCCGATGCTAAAGATTCGAGCGTGCTTGCAGGTTTACGAACTTTAGGTGCTGAGGTATTTATTGGCCACCAGACAAGCAATCTAGGTAGCGCTGATGTTTTAGTTGTTTCAAGTGCGATAGACGAGTTAAATCCTGAACTTGTTGCGGCAAAGAAGAAAGGGATATCGATATTGGCAAGAGCTGAAGCACTCGCCTTATTAATGTCGGAATCTAAATCAATCGCGGTCGCCGGAACTCATGGCAAAACAACGACAACTTCAATGCTGACAGTGGCGCTACAACAGGCTGGACTCGATCCTTCATTTGCAATTGGTGGAATGATAAATCGCGGAGGAACCAATGCGCATCAAGGCTCTGGAGATATTTTTGTCGCAGAAGCTGATGAATCTGATGGCTCGTTCTTGGCATACAAACCCTTCGGCGCAATTATCACAAATATTGAGCTGGATCACGTAGATTATTTTCCAGACTTGGCGGCGGTAAATCTCAGCTTTCTTGCCTTTGTAAATTCGATTCAAGCTGGAGGGTTCTTAATAGTTGGCATCGATAGTCCAGGGGCAGTGCATCTGCTATCGCAGATTGATCGTAGCGATATCGAAATTATTACTTACGGAGAAAGTGCAGATTATTCGATATCCTATTTATCGCTACAACCAGGCGAATCGCACGCTCGCATCACTAAATTGGGCAAGGTGATAGGTGAACTTTCGCTTTCGATACCAGGTCAGCACAATATTGAAAACGCTCTTGCAGCACTCGTTGCGGGGTTGAAATTTGGCGCCCCAGTCGTAGAGCTGCTGAAGGGCTTGGCAAGTTTTAGTGGGGCAAAGAGGAGATTTGAAAATAAGGGGAGCGTCAACGGTGTAACTGTCATCGACGATTATGGCCACCACCCAACTGAAGTTCGCGTCACATTGGAAACCGCAAAGCGATTTATTGGAACTGGAAAAGTCATTGTGATTTTCCAACCTCATCGATACTCCAGAACCGCAATGTTTGTCTCCGAATTTGCCCAAGTTCTAGATATTGCAGATCAGGTTTTTCTGTTGGAAATATATGCAGCAAGCGAAACTGCAATACCGGGTGTTTCATCGATTCAGATTGCGAATGCGATGGCAAGTTCAAAGGTGAAATTTGAACCTTCGATGATTGATGTAGTTAATTCGGCAGTCGCGATGGCTGAACCAGGCGATTTAATAATTACACTTGGAGCAGGCGATGTAAATCTCTTAGTTCCGCTAATCCTGCAGACGCTGGAAGAGAAAATTGCAAAGTAGAACTAGACGCACTTTCTGGATTCTATTTACTACCCTTCTCTTAGCAGCACTCGCTTTCGGATTAGGATGGTCAAAGTTATTCGCGCTCGAAGCTGTATCAATTACTGGGACAAACCAAGTTAAATTAGTTGAGGCTCAACTTAAAGCCGCAGGATCTAAATTAGTTATCGGCCAGCCACTTGCTCGCATAAACCCAAAAACTGAAGAGAATACCGTTACAAATTTAGAATGGATTGCTAGCGCTGATCTCTCTAGAAATTGGTGGACGGGTAGAGTCACATTGCACATTACGCCACGAATTCCGATAGCGGTGTACGCCGATGTAAATGCTGGAAATAGTTCGCCTCGATACCTTGCGAAAAATGGAGTCGAATTCTCCTCACCACAGAGCTTTAGCAACCTCGCCAAAATCTCAACGATTTCAATTGGCGCGAAGTCCAAGGGAGAGCGCAAGGCGATTGCGAATTTCGTCGCAAATCTGTCTACTGAAATTGTGGCGGCGATGACTGGTCTTGAAATTGCTGGAAATGATGTGATTCTTATGGAGACTAACTTTAGGGAGCCAACTCTGACAATCACATGGGGTGCAAGAAATAGCGCGGCTGATATCGAGGTAAAAGGCCGTGTTTTAATGGGTTTATTGGCGCTTCCTGAAAATAAGAAAATAACCGAAATTGATTTGAGTATTGCTGATTCACCTATCGTTAAGTGAATTTGTTAAATGAGTTTTGAAAGCTAAATATAATTTTTATATTTCGTGTCGGTCGTTGATTGAGAGTGCCAACACGCATAGTTTTACCACTTAGTAAGCATCAGATAAATCTCAAGTAGAGATTTAGGGTTTAGAAAGAGGCAGATTGTGGCTACACCACAGAATTATTTAGCAATCATCAAAGTTGTCGGCGTTGGTGGTGGCGGTGTTAATGCAATCAACCGCATGATTGAAGCGGGACTTAAAGGCGTTGAGTTCATTGCAATCAATACTGATTCTCAACAATTAATTATGAGTGATGCTCATGTGAAATTAGATATTGGTAGAAAAATAACTCGCGGTCTCGGAGCTGGCGCTGCGCCAGAAATTGGAAAACAAGCAGCGCTCGATCACACAGAAGAAATCGAAGAGATGCTTCGTGGCGCAGATATGGTTTTTGTAACTGCTGGTGAAGGTGGCGGCACCGGTACAGGTGGCGCACCAATAGTTGCAAAGATTGCAAAAGATTTAGGCGCGCTTACAGTTGGCGTTGTAACGAAACCATTTACCTTTGAAGGAAAGCGTCGCACTGCGCAAGCAGATGAAGGTATCGCGCTACTTCGCGAGGAAGTTGACACTCTTATTGTTATTCCTAATGATCGTTTACTTGCAATTTCAGATCGTTCAATCAGTCAACTTGAAGCATTTAGAAGTGCAGATCAAGTTCTTCTTTCGGGAGTGCAAGGCATAACTGATTTGATCACAACACCGGGGTTAATAAATTTAGATTTTGCAGATGTTAAGAGCATCATGTCTGGTGCCGGTTCGGCACTTATGGGAATTGGTTCGGCCCGTGGTGAAGCGCGAGCAACTCGCGCAGCAGAACTTGCTATTTCAAGTCCGTTACTTGAAACATCAATCGATGGCGCACATGGGGTTCTCTTATCAATCGCTGGTGGTTCCGACATCGGATTATTCGAATTGAGTGAAGCTGCAGAACTCGTCGCACAAGCCGCACATCCAGATGCAAACATTATTTTTGGAACTGTAATTGATGATGCGCTAGGCGATGAAGTTCGAGTAACTGTTATTGCGGCCGGTTTTGATGGTGGGATGCCAAAGCGGGTTTCAGTACCCGTGATAAATGCGGCATCACTAAGTGGAAATGCTGACCCAATAGCGTCAAATGATCCACTTGCTGTCGCCCTAGATATTCCGACTGTTTCGATTTCAACTGCGAACGCTCCTCGCAAGCGGATTACATTTGAAGATTTGGTGACTGAAGACGATATCGATATCCCTGACTTCATGAAGTAATTCTTAAAATTAATTAGCTAACCGAATATCAAAATGGCGCAAATTCTCTTCACCTCGCGCGAAGGTGGTCATTCAAAAGAACCATTTAATTCCCTAAATCTTGCCACCCATGTCGGCGATTTTTCTGATGATGTTGCAATAAACCGAGAGTTGCTGGGGAAGATGTTAAGTCAGAAAGCTCCAGTTTTTATGAATCAAGTTCATGGCAATGTGGTCGTTGAAGTTAATGCAGAAACAAGGTTCCCCGTAACTGCAGATGCGCTAATAACCAGAGAGCCAGGGCTTCCACTTGCAGTTCTAACCGCAGATTGTCTGCCAATCCTGATTTCAACTTCCTCAGTTGTTGGCGCAATACATGCTGGCCGTAAGGGAGTGCTCAATGAAGTTATTGGTAAGGCTGTAACAGCAATGCGAGCTTTGGGGGGAGTAGATCTGGTCGCAAGAATTGGGCCGGGAATTTGTAGTGAATGTTATGAAGTTGACCGCCAGATGTATGAAGATGCAATCAAAATAGTTCCAGAACTGGCTACATCGCCCGCGAAGCACTGTCTGGATCTAACTGGTGGTGCGAAATCCCAGTTGGAGAGTTACGGGGTAAAGGTGACTAGTTTGGATATCTGTACATCGCATAATTTGAATTTTTTCTCCTATCGTCGTGGCGCCAAAACTGGAAGAAGTGCTGGGGTTATAGTTTTATGAATAATCGCGAAGTCGAGATTGAAACAAATTTGGCGCAAGTCATCTCGCGTATTGAGAAGGCGGCAAAGGCGGCTGGCAGATCGGTTGAAGAGATAACTTTGGTCGCAGTCACAAAAACCTTTCCGGTAAGTGATATCGAATTTCTCTATCAACTTGGAATCCGAAATTTTGGAGAAAATCGTAATCAAGAAGGTTCGATTAAGGCTCCACAATTACCGGATGATTGCATCTGGCATTTTCAAGGGCAGATCCAGAGCAACAAATTGAAGTCAATTGCCCTTTGGGCTGATGTGATTCATTCCTTAGATGACGCTTCGCATGCTAAAAAATTAAGTTCCCTTGTGGCAAATAAGGACATTTTTATTCAACTCTCTTTGGACAGCCAACCAAATCGGGGGGGAGTCGCCCCGGAAGAATTAGATGGCTTCGCTCGGGCTATCGCCGAACTTGGCAACCTAAAGGTTCGCGGATTAATGGCCGTTGCCCCTCTAGATGAAGATCCAAATCTAGGCTTTGCTCGATTGAAATTGCTTTCAAATCAGCTCGTGAAAACCCTTCCAATGGCTAGTGAAATGTCTGCGGGAATGAGCAACGACTTTGAATCGGCAATTGCTCAGGGTGCGACACTTATCCGAATTGGTAGCCAAATACTCGGAGTTCGCTAGCGCTTAACTTATTCTTAGGCCATGGCTAATGCATTTAGAAAAGCGGCGAACTTCCTGGGATTGGTAGATGATTTAGAGACTGATCCAGCTACTCCTGGAGTGGCGCAATCAGAATCTCGTTTTAATCGTCCAGTGCGTAGCGCTCCGATCGCAGAAGCTTCAACACCTTCTTATCTCCGTAGCGCACCAAATCGCGCAACAACACCAGCACCAACTGCACAAGCAAACGTTGTTGTTGACCACATCGTTACTTTGCATCCAAGAATGTATAGCGATGTTCGTGGAATTGGCGAGCACTATCGTTTAGGTCAACCAGTGATTATGAATTTAAGTGACATGGAAGAATCTGAACGCAAACGCATGATTGACTTCGCGTCAGGTTTAGTCTTTGGACACTATGGCAGTATCGAACGCGTAACTTCAAAAGTTTTCTTATTGACCCCACCAAATATAAAAGTCAGCAATGAGGATAAGACTGCTGCTGCGCAAGCAAGTTTCTTTAACCAAAGCTGATAATTAATTGAGCCTTATATTTAACGTAATTCATACTGCGCTTAACATATTTATTTTGGCAATGGTGGGACGGCTTATTCTAGATTACGCCCGAATTTTTGCTGCATCGTGGCGACCAAAAGGAATAGTTCTCGCAGTAGCAGAATTTATCTATGCGGTTACTGATCCAATTGTTAACTTTGTTCGACGTTTTGTGCCGCCACTGCGCCTTGGCCCAGTGGCGCTTGATCTCTCTTTCATCGTAATTTTCTTTGGTGCGCAACTGCTATCGGGTTTCTTCTCTTCTATCTCTCGGAGCTTTTAACTTTTAGTTAATTCGAGCCATAGTCCTAGTTCATTTTGATCATCAATATTTTCTGAAACGTTTTCGAATTTTGTTGCAAGAGTTTCCTCACCAATTTCACTTAGGTGCTTCAGTATTGCCTTACTGACTTCGGTATTGGCACCCCATCGCACAACAATCCGATCACTAATATCGAATCCGGATTGCTTTCGCTCTTCTTGGATTGCTCGAATAACTTCACGAACAAGACCAGCTTCAATAAGCTCAGGAGTTAGGGTTAGATCTAGGGCAACGCTCTCACCATTATGACTCACTACAGACCAGCCGATTTTTGGAGTTTCAGTAATTACCAAGTCCTCTAACTCAATATCTGCGCTCTTGCCTGGAGCAAACTCAATTTTTGCACTTCTGGTAGCGCGAACGTTTGCCACGAGAAGCCCATGGTCCTGAAGGTTTATGGCCGTTGCAATTTCTTGCACATCACCACCGAACTTTGCACCAATCGTTCTGAAGTTTGCTTTGACCGAAATACTCACAAGATCAGCACCGGCGGATGCAATTTCATCCAAGTTATGAACGTTCAACTCATCTGAAATATGTGAACGGATTTCACTATTCATTTCGCTCCAGCCACTTGCTGCTACAAGAGCCCTTGCTAGTGGTTGGCGAATCTTAATTTTTGACTCTGCGCGTGCCGCTCTGCCTAGTTCAACAAGTCGGCGTGAAAGTCGGACCGATTTAGATAAATTCTCATCGATTGCAGATGCCTTACTAACTGGAAAGTTAGCTAAATGAACAGATTCGAATTCACCAGGTTCTAAGTTGCGGATCATCTCTTGCCATACATGTTCAGTAATGAATGGAACCATCGGTGCCATTAAAAGTGTTAACTCTTTGATACAGTGATAAAGCGTATTTAGTGCGGCGCTATCGCCATCCCAGAATTTACGACGAGATCTACGGACATACCAATTTGAGAGATCATCGATGAATTGGCCGATTGCACTTCCGGCTTCTTGGGAATCGTAATTTGCGTATGCGATATCAACCTTTGCGATAAGAGCATTTAGTTCGGAGAGAATCCAACGATCCATTGTTGATGGCTTCTCCGCGAGTCCAGTTAATTTGAAATCCGAAGCCTTTGCATACAAGGTAAAGAACGAGATCGTGTTCCAATAAGTCAACAAGGTTTTTCGAACAACGTCAGAAATTGCATCATGGCCTACTCGGCGCGAGCTCCACGGAGATCCAGCGGACAACATGTACCAACGGACCGCATCCGCGCCGTGCTGATCCATTAATGGCATTGGCTCAAGGACGTTACCTAGGTGCTTGCTCATTTTGCGACCATCTTTATCTAAGATATGGCCAAGGCAGAGAACGGTCTCATAAGAGCTCTTATCGAAGACCAGAGTTCCAATTGTCATCAAAGTGTAGAACCATCCACGGGTTTGATCGATCGCTTCGCAGATAAAGTCAGCAGGGTATGAAGCTTCAAACTTTTCTACCGACCCCTCCTTATGCGGATAGCCCCACTGTGCGAATGGCATTGCGCCGGAGTCATACCAACAGTCAATTACCTCAGGAGTTCGATACATAATTTCTGAACATTGTTCACACTTAAATGAGATGTCATCTACGAATGGTCGATGTGGGTCAGTATTTGAAATATCTTTACCGGCAAGTTTGCCCAACTCGGCTAGCGAGCCAACGCAGATCTCATGCTTATTTTCACATCGCCAAATCGGAAGTGGAGTTCCCCAGTAACGATTTCTTGAAACTGCCCAATCGATATTGTTATTTAGCCAATCACCGTAGCGTCCAGTCTTAATTGTTTCGGGATGCCAATTAGTGTTCGCATTTTCGCGAAGTAGCGCCGCTTTTATCTCGGTAGTTCTGATGTACCAAGAAGGTTGGGCGTAATACATAAGTGCGGTGTGGCAGCGCCAACAATGCGGATATGAATGTTCATATTGCTGTTGTTTGAAAAGTAACCCTCTCGATTTTAAATCTTTAATGATTGGTTTATCTGCTTCTTTAAAGAAAGCGCCGCCAATTAATTTTAGCTCTGGGAGGAAATGTCCATCAGGCGTAATTGGATTCATAACTGGCAGCCCGTACTTGCGACAAACCGCAAAGTCGTCGGCGCCAAATGCGGGGGATTGGTGAACCAGCCCTGTTCCATCTTCAACCGTTACATAATCAGCAAGGACTATGTAATGAGCCTCTGGTATTTCAACAAGATTTAGCGGTGGTGCATATTTAGCGTGCTCGAGCTGTGCGCCAGTGAATGTCGCGAAAACTTTGCGCTCTTCACCGAGAATTCCTGCGAGATTTGTGGCAACAACTAACCGTTCCGTCTTCTCTTCATTGGTAATCTCAATTACTTGATATTCAATCTTCGGATTAACAGCAATAGCTGTATTGGAAACCAAGGTCCAAGGCGTCGTTGTCCAAACGAGAAGGCTTGCACCTAACTCTGCTAATTCGCCAGATGTTGCGGGAAAGCGAACATAGATAGATTGGTCCTTAATAGTTTCATAACCTTGGGAAAGTTCGTGATCTGAAAGACCCGTTCCACAACGAGGGCAATATGGCGCAACTCGATAATCTTGAACCAATAAGCCTTTCTTCCAGATCTGTTGCAGTGACCACCAAACACTCTCTACATATTCACTAGACATCGTCCAATAGGCTTCATCGAAATCAACCCAGAAGCCCATCCGACGAGTCATCGCTGTGAATTCACCAACGTGTTCTTGTACTGAGACTCGACACTCATCATTAAATTTTGCAATTCCATACTTCTCGATATCGCCTTTACCGTTAAAACCAAGTTGTTTCTCGACCGCAATTTCTACAGGAAGACCATGACAATCCCAGCCAGCTTTGCGAAGAACTTGATGGCCTTTCATTGTTTGATAGCGCGGAAATAAATCCTTAAAAACTCGGGCCTCAATATGGTGGGTGCCAGGTTTCCCGTTGGCGGTAGGTGGGCCTTCATAAAATGTCCACGATGGCTTGCCATCTCGTGCGCTAATAGTTTTCTTAAATATTTCTTGAGTTTCCCAGAAAGAGAGGATCTGCTGTTCAACCGCAGGCAGATCTATTTGCGGTACCAGTGATTTAATCGTTGACATTTAATTAAGCCTCTCAAATTAAGCCCGGAAAACTTCGGTCTTCTGGTTAATCTGGAGGGACGGTGAGAAATCCACCGCGGTACCACCCACCTTGTGCACCAAAATTGCTGCGCACCTCTTTATTTATTACTGCTACTCAAAGCTAGTTCTACCCCAAGCACTTGACATAAGCGCTTAGCTCTTCTTGCAGGCTCCGAGGTGATGGCCTCTTCAGCGCCTTGATTTGAGTCAAGGGGAATTCTAGCGCGGCGAAGTTGGTGTTTATGCACGCTAGGTTCTAATCTTTGCGCCTCGCCTGTCAAAACAGGCGAAATCAAAGGTTTTTCAAGAGATTTCAAGAGACTGGTGGGACCGTGCCAAAGAAGCTTGCAGCTAAAAAAGTAGCTAAGAAAGTAGCTAAGAAAGTAGTTAAGAAAGTAGCTAAGAAAGCTCTCGCCAAAAAAGCGCCAGCCAAAAAAGCGCCAGCTAAAAAAGTTGCCAAGAAAGCGGCACCAGCAAAGCGATCACCAAATATTGTGAAGCCATCGCTCGCCAAAAGCAGCAAGAAGATAGTTGGCAAGCCATTTCCAGCCAAGCTCCAGAGCACGACAAAAGGGAATTCAACGACAATCACAGTTACTCCAAATGAAGTTGCTGTCACCGAAGTAGTTGTAGAAGAACGCCGCTTAACAATGCTGCCACCTCCGCGGCCAAATAAAAGTATGAAAAAGGGAGCTGGTTTAAAGCCAATCAAGGGCGCTCCTGCGCCACTTGTAATCTCTGAAGGCGCAGAAAATTGGAGCGCTACGGAAATGAAGGCGATGCGGAGTGAACTCTCTAAAGATTTGGTTCGCTTGCGTGCTGAGTTGGCCGAAATTGAAAGCAGCGTGGAAGATTTGATTAACGCAGCAGGAATGGGCGCTGGCGATGATCAAGCAGATGCAGGAACGAAAACTTTCGAACGTGAACATGAAATGTCACTTGTATACAACGCTCGAGATATGGTTGTTCAAAGTGAACGCGCCTTAGAACGTATTGATTCTAAGAGTTACGGCCGCTGCGAAGAGTGTGGGAACTCCATAGGCAAGGCCCGTTTGCAAGTATTTCCGCGCGCAACTCTCTGTATGTCATGTAAGCAAAAAGAGGAACGACGCTGAATGTAGTTGTTAGACGGAAGTTGGCAGTGACGGCTTTCCTAATATTTCTCGTAGATTACTCAACAAAACTAGCAGCGGAAAAATTTCTTACAGAAGAAGGCTCGGTAAGTGTTATCGGAAATTTTCTAAAATTTGAATTAATCTATAACACTGGAGCGGCATTTAGTTTGGCCACTAGCAAGACAATTTTCCTCTCAGGTTTTGCGATTGCTGTTGGCGCAGCAATCTTGTATTTCGCAGCTCGAATTGATTCTTCGAAATGGGCACTGGCACTCGGCGCAGTTCTCGGTGGAATCTTTGGAAACCTAAGTGATCGAATCTTTCGCGAACCCGGGGCGCTGCAAGGAGCAGTCGTTGATTGGATTTCAATTCCCAATTGGCCAACATTTAATATTGCCGATAGCGCAGTAGTTATCGGAACCCTCTCCATAGTTTCACTTATTTGGGCGAAAATACCGCCAAGATCGCTTTCAAAATGAGCAAGAGCGATGTGTCGCGTGAAGTTAGATTCGTTTCAATTCCTGAAGGTCTACATCAGGAGCGCGTTGATGCCGCGTTATCAAGGCTTCTTGGGCTCTCGCGTTCAACAATTGTTACCTTGATAGAAAGCGGCGAAATAACGCGCAAAGGTAAACCACTTATAAAATCTGACCGCGTAAACACCGATGATTATTTAGAGATCACGATGCCGGCAATAGCTAGTGAACCACAACTAACAGCAACCCCAATTGAAAACTTTAAGGTTGTATATGACGATGTCGATGTAATAGTTATAGATAAACCCGCAGGCGTAGCTGCGCACCCAAGCCCAGGATGGCGTGGCCCAACCGTGATTGGTGGCGTGATCGCTGCTGGTTACCAAGTTTCAACAAGTGGCGCCGCAGAACGTCAAGGCGTTGTACATCGTCTCGATGTTGGTACAACAGGGTTAATGGTTATTGCAAAAAATGAAAGTTCATATAGCAATTTAAAACAACAATTTCGTGATCGAACAGTTATAAAGGTTTACCATGCACTTGCCCAAGGACACATGGATCCAACAGAAGGAACTATCGATGCACCAATCGATCGCCATCCTCGTGAGGATTATCGCTTCGCCGTAGTTGCTGATGGCAAACCGAGCATTACGCATTACAAGGCGCTTGAATTTTTTCCGGCAGTTTCACTTTTAGAAATTGAGTTGGAAACTGGACGCACACATCAGATTCGAGTTCATTTCTCGGCGCTAAGACACCCCTTAGTTGGTGACATGACTTATGGCGCTGACCACACAATTGCCGAGCGATTACAAATTACTCGGCCGTGGTTGCATGCTCGGGAGTTGAAATTTATTCACCCATCATCCGGATCAGAGATTGCATTCTTCTCGAAATACCCAGAAGATCTGACACGCTCGCTAGAAATATTGGCCAAGGGCCAACTCCCTGAATCTCAGTAGTAATCTCACCTAAATGTCTGCAGATCAAGGATTCGTCCACTTACACGTGCATACCGAGTATTCCATGCTCGATGGTGCTGCGCGCGTTGATGAATTAGTTACCGAGGTTGCTAACCAAGGTATGCCTGCGATTGCAATTACCGATCATGGAAATGTTTTTGGCGCCTATGACTTTAATAAGAAAGCGATTAAGGCGGGCGTAAAACCAATCATCGGAATTGAAGCCTA
>Ga0163199_1000289_pt1 | contig 31884 bp, 28 predicted proteins | sample PL_2010_150m_FD_113537 | JGI IMG/M metagenome (GOLD analysis project Ga0163199, IMG submission 113537) | Freshwater microbial communities from Powell Lake, British Columbia, Canada to study Microbial Dark Matter (Phase II) - PL_2010_150m | ecosystem: Environmental > Aquatic > Freshwater > Lake ...
GGGGTACCCCCACCCTTTTCGGGTAACGCCGCATTGGGCGCCATATGCCTCGTTCGCAGGCCTCGCTCAATTGCGAACTCGCCCTACTCCCCGGCCGCATTTCTCCGGGCTTGCCGGACCATCTCGGCCAGCGCCATATTCTCGGCGAGCATTTTCCGGTAGGCAAGCGCCTGGGCCACCAGAGATTTCAATTCATAATCCTGCCAGGGTTTGCCGACGAAACCGAAGATATTGGCTGAATCCAACGTGTAGACCAGTTCATCCTGATTGATGGCGCCGCTGACCAGAATCCGTACGCAGTCCGGTTGCTTGTCCATGAACTTTTGCAGCAAGTCGGCGCCGGTCATTTCAGGCATCTTGAAGTCCGAAATGATGCATGAGTAGGCGATTGCATCGGCCATCTTCAGCGCATGCAGCGGCGACGTGGTGACCTGGACACTGATCTTTCCTTCGTCCAGGGAAGGGCCCCGGCGGGTGGAGACTTCCGCGCGAATCGCAACATACAGATCGTCGATGCGCGAATGGTGGGTGAGGATCCGCGACATACTGCCGAGAATGTTCTGATCATCGTCAACGATCAGAATCTGATCGACGTCGCCGGCAGTCAGCGGCGGAATCGGCAGGTTGAGATCGCGCACCACCTGGGCGAGTTGCTTGTTTTCCAGCAGCACGCTGTTGAACTTTATCGCCTGGGCCACCGAACCCTTCAGGTAATAGTCGTTCCAGGGCTTGGGAATGAAGCGGTAGATGTGGCTTTCGTTGACCATCTTAACCAGAGTGGCCATATCGGTCTGTCCGCTCAGCACCATGCGCGGACAATCCGGCTGGATCTCGGCGAACGCCTTGAGAAACGCCATGCCGTCCATGCCCGGCATGCGAAAGTCGCTGATCACCGCATCGAAATGCTGATTCCGGGCGCGTTCCAGCGCCTCGACCGCGTCGGTATAGCCTTCCACCGCATAGCGGTAGCGGCCGGAAGCGGCCATCAATTCGCGGCGCACGGAACTGACGATGTTCGGTTCGTCATCGACGATGAGGACTTGGTGAGTTGCCTTGGTGTTCATGGTTCTTCTCCTGGATAAACTCTGGCGCGGTGTTCGATGGGTGGTCCGGGCCTATGCCGGCACCACCCCTTCCGCTTGCTGCACCGGCAGCCAGATACGAAACGTCGCGCCCCTGCCGATTTCACTGCTCACCTCGATTCTGCCGTGGTGCTTCTCGACGATGCTGAAAGACACCGAGAGACCCAGGCCGGTACCTGTACCGACGGGCTTGGTGGTGAAGAAGGGATCGAACAAGTGCGGCAGATTTTCGGGCGCAATTCCCGCGCCGGTGTCGGCAACCTCCACCCGGATTTGGTCCCCCTCCTGGGCGGTACGCACCGTGACCACGCCGCGTCCCTCGATCGCTTGAGCGGCATTCACCAGCAAATTCATGAATACCTGGTTGAGTTGCGACGGCAGACACTGGACCAGTGGCAGCTTGCCGTATTCCTTGACCAGCTCGCACTTGTACTTCAATTCGTTCCATACCACGCTCATGGTACTCTCGAGACCCTGCTGCAGGTCCGCCCACTGCCATTCTTCCTCACGGCCGGTATGGGAGAAATCCTTCAGGTCGAGCACGATTTTTTTCACCCGCATCAACCCGTCGCGTGATTCGGCAAGCAGCGCCTGGATGTCTTCGCGGAGATAGCCGATGTCGATCTGGTCCTTGAACTGGCGGACCTCCTCGAACGCCTGGGCGTGGCCATCCAGCCGCCGCTCCGCCTTCTCGTATCCGCTCACCACCGCGAAGATGTCAGTGAGGTATTTTTCCAAAGTGCCGAGGTTGGAAAACACATAGCCGATGGGATTGTTGATCTCATGCGCCACCCCCGCCGCGAGCAGGCCGACCGAGGCCATTTTTTCCGATTGCAATAACTGGTTCCGGGCCCGTCCCAGTTGGTCATTCGACGCAACCAACTGGGCATTGAGTGCGGCCAGGTTCTCCATCTGCATCTGGTTCTGAAGCTCGACCAGTTTGCGCTCGGTGATGTCGTAAAAAATCACCAGGTGGACCTTGTCCTGAGCCTCGCCAAACGGTAGTACGCTGGCGAGCACGGTACGCACACCCCCGTCCTTGCAGGAGATGTCTAGTTCCAGCGGTTCAAACGGCGTGCCCTGGCGTTTGGCCTTCTGAAATTGTTGCCGCCAGGCGTCGGCTACCTGCCTACGATATACCGGGTCCGGATAGGCCTTGGAAAACCAGGTCGCCAGGTCCGGGATATCCTCCAGCGTATAGCCAAAGGTATTCACAAACGCCGAATTCACCATGGTGATGCGATTGTTGCCGTCGTTCAGGGAGTGCGCGACCGGCGAGGTCTCGAGGATGGCGCGAAATTTCGCTTCGCTCCGCCGTAACGCTGCTTCGGCCTGTGCGCGTGCCGTGATGTCACGCACCGTTCCGACAGCAGCCCATTTGTCTTGAAACTTTACGGCGGCGAGAGACAACTCCAGTGGGAATTCCTCACCGCCTTTGCGCAGGCCGGCAATCTCCCGCGTTCCCCCGATTACGGCGCCATCTCCGGTGGTCTTGAAATGCTTGAATGCCTTCGCGCTGGCTTGCCGGTATCTCGGCGGAGTGATCAGCACGTGTACATCCTCGCCCAGAGCCTCACCGGCGGAATAGCCAAAGATTTTTTCGGCCCCTTGATTCCAGACCATGATCTTGCCGTCATTATCGATCATGATGATCGCATCGAGCGCGGTATCGAGGGCAATCCGGTGTTGCGCCGCAATTTCCATCAGCGCCCGCCCTTCTGCAAGGCTCATGTGCTTATCCTGGATATCCTGCCACTGCCCCGCCGAATTCGAAGGATCGTCAGTCATCACTATTATTCCGCGTCCCGGGCAGTTTCGTGGCGCATGAAGCTCTCCTTGATCACCGCACGCAATGACTCGTCGTCCCACGGCTTGGTGAGGAACTTGTAGACCTCGCCGCGGTTGATCGATTCGGTGATGCTATTCACGTCCGTGTAACCGCTCAGGATCATGCGGATGATATTCGGATACATGACCTTCACGCGACTGAGCAATTCGGTGCCGTTCATGCCCGGCATGCGCTGGTCCGACAGCAGCACGCCGACCTGGTGCTGCGCAAGCACTTCCAGACCTTCCTCCGCGCTACCGGCGGTCAGGATCTGGTACCCGTCGCGGCGCAGCAGGCGTTTCAGGGCGGAGAGGATGTTGCCTTCGTCGTCCACCAGCAGCAGCACACGTCCGCCGCTCGCCGCCGGGCTGGTCGCGGGAGCCGAGTGTGCGGCGAGCAACGCAGGAATCTCCTCCGCCGACAGGGCGTGGCTGAAGTGAAACCCTTGCATCTCGTCGCAATGCAGCGTGCGCAAATAGCCCGCCTGGGATTCCGTTTCCACCCCATCGGCGACTATCTTCATTCGCAGACCTTGGCCCATGGCGATGATCGCCTGTGCGATGGCGGCATCCTTGAGGTTGGTCGCGACTCCGCCGATCACCGACTTGGCAATCTTCAGTTTGTCGATGGGAAAGTGCTTGACGGCATTGCCAATGCCGAAGTTGTCGATTGCCAGCCCTACGCCCAGCGCCTTGACCTGCTTCAACACGTCCCGGGTTTGATCCGAGTCGGACAAGATCAGGCTTTCGTTTAATTCCAGTTCGAGGTAGCGGCCATCCAGTCCGCTTTCGCGCAGGACCTGCGCCAGGGTTACTTCCATTCGGCCACGGACGAATTCCATGGCCGAAATATTGATCGACATGCGCAGGCCGGCGTAGCCGGCAGCATGCCAGGCGTGCAACTGGCGGCAGGCGGTTTGCAGCGCCCAGACGCCGATCGGCAGGATCAGATCGGTATCTTCGGCCAGGCCGATGAATTCACTTGCCACCAACAGGCCCTTATCCGGATGTTGCCAGCGTAACAAGGCCTCCACTCCGGTAATTTCGCCGCTATACAGATCCACCTGCGGCTGGTAATGCAGCAGCAGTTGCCCTTGCGCCAGCGCCCCGCGCAGCGCTGTCTCCATCCCCAGGCGCTCCAGCAAAGCGGCGGAAAGTGCGGCGTCGAAGTAGCGGTAAGTGTTCCGCCCCTCCGCTTTAGCGTTTTGCATGGCCTGTTCGGCCTGCTTCAGCAGCGTATCGCGGTCGCTTCCGTCGTCGGGATACAGACTGATGCCGATGCTGGCGGTCAGCGCCACTTCCTGACCGGCAATCAGCAGCGGTGCCGCAAGAGTTTCCAGCAATTTTCTCGCCACCGTGACCTGCCGGGCCGCCACGTCGCCCTCCAGTAGCAGCATGAATTCGTCTCCGCCGATGCGGGCCAGGGTGTCGCCGGCGCGCGTGGCCCCGTTCAGGCGCCGCGCCACCTCCTGCAACACGCCATCGCCCTCGCTGTGACCGTGGGTTTCATTGATCTTCTTGAAATGGTCGAGACCCAGACACAGCAACGCCAGTGGGTGGCTTTCGCGCTGGGCGCGCTGGAGGGCCTGACTCAGTCGATCCATGAGCAAGGCGCGGTTGGGCAAGCGCGTCAGCGCGTCATGTTGGGCGAGAAACTCGATTTGCTGCTGCGCCGCCTTGGCCGAACTCAAATCGCTGAAAACGCCGATATAGCTCATGGCACGGCCCTGTGCGTCCCGCACGGTGCTGAGGGAAAGCCACTCCGGATAGACCTCGCCGTTCTTCCGACGATTCCACAGTTCGCCGCGCCATTGCCCGCTCGCCTGAATGCTGGCCCACATATCGCGGTAGAACGATTGATCCTGCCGGCCGGACTGCAGCAGGCGCGGATTCTTGCCCAGAACTTCGCTCTGGCTGTAGCCGGTGATGGCTTCGAAGGCCGGATTGACCGCGACAATATTGCCGTCGATGTCGGTCATCGCGATGCCCTCGGAAGCACTCTGGTATACCTGGTCCGCCAGGCGCAGGCGTTCTTGCACCTGCTTGCGTTCGGTTATCTCGCGCGATGAGGCATAGATGAAATCCTGTCCGTCCAGACGAATGGCGCGGCAATTGACTTCCACGTCGATGATGCGTCCGTCGCTGCGGCGATGCCGGGTTTCCAGGAGCAAGGTACTCTGCTGCGCGACTAGGCTCCTGATGATCTCCCGGATGCGCGTCGCGTTCAACTGCGCATCCCAGTCGGTGACCTGCAGGCGGCCGATCATGGTCCGGTCGTAGCCCAGCATGGTCAGGAAGGCATCGCTGGCATCCACCAACAGTCCGTCGGTGTCGAGGATATGGATGCCGTCGCTGGCAGTCTTCAGGATTGCGTCAAGGCGGGCGCGTTCATGTTGCAAGGCTGCCACCGCTAGCTTGCGCCGGAGGTCGGTTCGGGAGATCGAGCGGGCAACCCAAACGATCATTGCCGCGAACACCACGATATTGACGACGTCAACCAGCACCACGCCAAATTTGGATTCAACCAGTCCGGCGCGTACCCCGGCCTGGTTGAGGTATTCCAGCAAAATTTGCAGGATGACGGCAGCCGGAAGCAGGATGCGGATGACCCTGCCAGCTTGCCCGGGGTCGCGGAGCTGGGCGATCAGACCCCGGTCCGGCAGCAAACACAACACGCCGGCAGCGAGGGCCAGGAAAGTCGCGGCGTTGCCTGCGGACATCCATGCGGGGTCGTCGACGCCTGAGATGCCGGGCACCTCGTAGAGGATATTCAGCCCGGCGGTGAGGGCGACCACCGCGACCGCAGACGCCAGGGCCGAGACCGCACGACCGGTTCGGCGCGAATCTCCATCGAGCAGCAAAGCCAACCCGACGAGCAGGAAACACGCCGCGGCGGCCGGTTTTATGCCGGCGTTACCCGCATAGTCGACCATCGCAAGCAGGCCGAGCAGCGCCACGACCCCGGCACAAACGCGCCCGCCGCGCCGCCACCACAGTGCGGCGGCGGCCGTGCCGTGGCTATTCAGATACAGGGCCAATCCCGACAGAAAGAATCCGGCCGCCGCATTGGTCGACATCGCCGCCAAGCCGGGATCGAGGCCCTCCAGCAGCGTGCCGCCCATCCACCGGCCGACCAGGCAAGTCAGCCCGACCGACGCAACGAGCACCCCTGCCCATTTGGGGAGTACCTGCCAGTATGACGGGGCGCTGATACCACTGATACTACTAATGGTCGGTATATTACTCATCTGGTTCGGGTGGGCAACTCGCGCGTACCTGACGACATGATCATAATACTTATCATTGGCGCAGGTTGACTCCTTGAATCTTCAAGGAAAATAGACGTCCATTGCATGAAGTTGAAGCGTAGTATTAGACGATAGTATCGTTGAAGGTAACAACCTTCACGAGTTGCAGTAGCACGGAAAGCTGTTCCGATTCATGCCCGGGCGCGCCATCCAAGCAATGGACCAACATACCCTTCGCTCAACCGTCCTCATTGTTGACGATGACGCTTCGAACCTTGGCGTCCTGGGAAATTTGTTGGGTTCGCATTTCGACGTCCTGGCCGCGCCCAGCGGGGAGCGTGCGTTAGACATTGCCGCCGGCACGCCCAGGCCGGAACTGATCCTGCTCGATGTGATGATGCCGTCGATGGACGGCTACGGTGTGCTCGCCCGACTGCTGGACAACCCGTTTACGCGCGACATCCCGGTCATCTTCGTCACCGGTATGGACGCGACCGGGGATGAAGAGAAAGGGCTCGAACTCGGCGCGGTGGATTACATCACCAAACCCTACCGCCCGTCCATCATTCTGGCGCGGGTACATACCCAACTCGAGATCAAACGCGCCCGCGATTCTCTGAAGACACAGAATGTCTGGTTGGAGGCCGAGGTCGAGCGGCGCGTTCATGACATCCTGCTGATCCAGGACATCACCATCAACGCGCTGGCCGAACTGGCCGAAACGCGAGATCCCGACACCGGCCACCACATCCGCCGCACCCAGGAATACGTCCGCATCCTGGGCGCGCGCCTGCGAACGCATCCGCGCTTCGCCGGCGCGCTCGCCGGGAAAGCCATCGACTTGCTGGCCAAGTCAGCGCCCTTGCACGACATCGGCAAGGTCGGCATTCCCGACCATATCCTGCTCAAGCCCGGAAAATTGACAGGCGACGAATGGGCCATCATGAAGACCCACAGCCTGCTGGGCGCGCTGGCCATTGAACGGGCCACACGTCTCGCCGATCGCAACGTGGATTTTCTCGACGTCGCCAAACAGATCGCCCATTTCCACCATGAGAGATGGGACGGCAGCGGCTATCCCGAAGGGCGGCTCGGCGATGCCATCCCCATACCGGCCCGACTGATGGCGATGGCCGATGTGTTCGATGCCCTGATCTCGCGCCGGGTTTACAAGGCGCCGACAACATTTGAGCGGGCGCGTGACATCATTGCGGCCAACCGCGGACGCCATTTCGATCCCGACGTTACGGACGCCTTTGTCGACGGCTTTGCCGAATTTGCGTTGGTTGCGGAGAAGTACCGGGAGAGACTCTGACCGAGGGCAGGTGTATCGATGAAATCAGGAAATCGTAGTATCGGGTCATTCTCCGCCGCGCTGAACCGCGTATCTGCCTTGCTGGCACTGACGATCCTGCTGATCGTTTCGCCACTAGCCGCACGAGGCGCCGAGAAGGTCGTCATTTGCTACGCCTCCGCGTCCTCCGCGCTGGTGCCGACCGCCAAACTTCAGGGCTATTATGCCGCCGAGGGCATTGATGCCGAGTTGCGCCTTTTCCCAAGCGGACGGCAGGCGCTCGAGGCGATGTTCGGCGGCGAATGCGGACTGGTTACGGTTGCCGATGCACCGGTCGCGGACGCCAGCCTGCGCCGCAACGATTTCCGCATCGTCGCCACGATCGCGGTCGTCAATGACTTTGACAAGATCATCGTTCGCGGCGACCGGGGCATCCGCGCTCCCGCCGACCTGCTCGGGCGACGGATCGCGGTTCCTCAATACACTTCGGCGCATTATTTTCTCGATGTCTTTCTCGTCGCCAATGGCCTTGCGGCCCAGGATGTCATCCGGGTCTTCCTGTCCGCCCAGGAGGCGGCGCCTGCCTTTCGGCGCGGAGACGTAGACGCGGTGGCCCAGTGGGAACCGGCGATCCAATTGCTGAAAAGGGAGTTCGGCTCGAAAGCGAACGTATTATCGGCGCCCGGCCTTCATGTGATGCCGTTGCTGCTGGTCGGTGGACAGGACTATGTGATCCGCAACCCGGCCGCAATCGAGCGCGTCCTGCGCGCCCTGTTGCGCGCAGAACGCTATAACCGGGAGAACGCGTCCGCCAACAAGGCGCAGATGGCCCGCAGTTACGGCCTGGCGCCGGGCGACGTCGATTTCATGTGGTCGTTGAACGAGCTGCGCGTTTCCCTGGACCAATCCCTGCCGTTCATTCTGGAAAATACCACGCGCTGGGCGATCGGCTTGCTGCCGCCGGCGCAGCGGCGGACGCTGCCGAATTTTCTCGACCTGATTTACTTTGACGGACTGCGCTCGGTCAAGCCCGAGGCCGTCACGATCATTCGTTAGGCGCAGCCGGGCGCCGATTGGTTCTCAACACAGGACAATGCCAGAAAGGAGATGTGATGATCTTCGAATTTGCGGCAATCGGAACTACCCGAGTTTTTCGCGAAGTCGCAGCGTGGGGATCACGTCGTCGCAGTCGTGGCGACGCTGCCAGGCGCATACGGCGGCGGTTCGGCGCTGCACTGTTGACCGGCCTGCTGGCCGCAGCACCCGGCGCGACCAATGCCATCGACCAGCTGACGATCTGTTACGACAAGGCGCAAGCGCATCTGGTGGCACTTGCCAAACTGCGCAATTTTTATTCTGGCGTCGGACTGGAGGTCGAACTGCGCGCCTATCCGAGCGGGCGCCAGGCATTGGAAGCGATGTTTGCAAACCAATGCGCCCTGTCAACCGTCGCCGAAACGCCGACGGTGCACTACAGTCTGGAGCGCAACGACTTTCTCATCGTTGCGATCGTCTCCATGTCCGACAACTTCGAGCGCATCATAGTTCGCAACGGCCGGGGGATCCTCGTTCCCGCCGATCTCCGCGGCCATAGCATCGCCGTACCAAAATTTACGACTGCGCATTACTTCCTAGACACTTACCTGGTGGCGATCGGCCTGTCTCCCCAGGATGTCAAGCCCGTTTTCATGCCGCCCCAAGAGGTGGCGGCGGCCTTTCGACGGGGCGAGGTGGACGCGGCCGTGCATTGGGAACCGGACATTCAACTCCTGGCCGAAGAATTCGGCGCCAAGGTGAAGGTCTTCGCCACCCCCGGCCTGCACGTCAGCCCTTTCATGCTGGTCGGTGGGCGCGACTACATACGCAACAATTCGGCAGTCGTCGAACGCGTATTGCGCGCTTTGACTCGTGCCGAAAGCTACAACAAGGAGCAACCGGCGAACGCGAAGGCACTGGTGACGAAGTTCTACAACGCAAACGAACGGGAAATAAACTTCGTCTGGGCGTTGAAGGTCCACCGGGTTTCGCTCGACCAGTCCTTGCCGTTTCTGCTGGAAAACGCGGCACGCTGGGAGATCGGCCTGCTGCCCCCAGCGCGACGGCCGGCCGTGCCGAACTATCTCGATTTCATTTACCTCGACGGATTGCTGGCCGTAAGCCCGGCGGCCGTCACGATCATTCATTAGGCGTGCCGCGAAGGGATTGCTCCTCAGAACATGACAAGACCAGAAAGGCGATGCAATGAATTGCGAATTTGCAGCTATCAAGACGACCCAAAATTGCCGGCAAGCCGCAGCGTGGCGCACGTCCCGTCCGAGTCGTTGCTGCGCGGCCTGGAGCCCGCGGCGACTAGTCCGCGCCCTGCTGTTGAGCGTCCTGCTGGCCTTTGCGTCCGGAGCGGCGCATGCCATCGACAAGCTCAGCATCTGCTACGACAAGGCGCTCACGCCGCTGATTGCGCTTGCCAAGTTGCAGGATTTTTATGCAGTCGAGGGACTTGATGTCGTGCTGCACCATTATCCCAGCGGCCGCCAGGGGCTGGAAGCAATGTTCGCCGGCGGATGTACCCTGGCGTCCGCGGCGGAAACTCCGGTGGCCCACTACAGCCTGTATCGCAAGGATTTCCTGATTCTCGCCACGCATTCAACTGCCGACAGTTTCGAGGGGATCATTGTCCGCAGCGACCGCGGCATCCTTGTGCCCGCCGATCTGCGCGGCCGCGCCATCGCGGTTCCGAAGCTGACTGTGGCACATTATTTTCTTGATCTGTATCTGCTGGCAAACGGCCTGGCCATGCGCGACGTCAAGCCGGTTTACCTGCTGCCCCAGGAGGTCGGACCGGCCTTCCGCCGCGGCGAGGTGGATGCCGCGACGTTCTGGCAGCCGGATATTCGGCTACTGGCCGAGGACTTCGGCGCCCGAGCAAAGGTGTTTGCGGCGCCCGGCCTGCACGTCGTTCCTTTCATGTTGCTGGGCGGGCGCGATTATGTGCGCAAGAACCCGGATGCCGTCAAGCGAGTTATTCGCGCGCTGTTGCGTGCCGAGGCATTTGCCAGAAAGGAGCCGGCGAAAGCCAAAGTGCTGCTGGCCAACGCCTTCAATCTTAGGTCAGACGAGATGAACGCGATCTGGTCATTGCAGGAGCGCCGCATCTCGCTGGCCCAGTCGCTGCCGTTTCTGCTGGAAAACGCCGCACGTTGGGAGATCGGCTCGCTGCCGGCGGAAGCGCGGCCGGCAATCCCCGATTATCGCGATTTCATATACCTCGACGGACTGCTGGCAGTGGCGCCCGAGCGGGTCACCGTCATTCATTGAGCGTGCGATGCTGATCAAGACTCAACTTCGCCTCGCCGCAATCCTTCCGGCAATCTTTACGCTGCTGGTCGGCGGCATTTTGTGGGGTGCCACAGTCCAGGTCAATCGGGCGCGCGACGATGCCGAGCTGGCCGAAAAGACGCTGTTATACAACTTTGAGCTAAACAATCTGACCCAGGAGTACCTGATGTATGGCGGTGCACGGGTGGAAAACCAGTTGCGGATACGTTATCGATCGATGGGCGAATTGCTGTCGCGATTGCGATTCGAGGAGCCCGAGGAACAGGACCTGGTTGTCGCGATGCAGCGCAGCCACGACGAACTGGGTAACTTGTATGAGCTGCTATTGCGGAGCAAGGCGGCACGCGAGCAGATCGTCGGGGCATTGCTGGTCAAGTCCGAGGACATGCGCGCCAAAACACGGCAATTTGCCGGCATCCAACACGCGCAAGTGGTGGAATTCCAGCGACGCGCGGACACCGTCATCATGTTTGCGATCGTGGTACTGTCCGGATTGAGCCTGATGCTGTTAACGCTGATGTCGCGGCGCCTGATTAACGGCATCGGCCACCTAAGCGACGGGATGCGCCGGATCGCCTCGGGCGATCTTGCACACCGGATACAGGCTGCCACTGCGGATGAACTCGGCGCCCTCGCCGATTCATTCAACAGCATGAATGACCGGCTCAGGGACTCGTATACCTCCATTGACAAGCTGAAAGATGAGATCGCCCGGCGCCAGGAGGCCGAGAGCGGAATCCAGCGCCTTAACGACGAGTTGGAAGAACGCGTGCGGCAACGCACCGCCGAGCTCGATGCCACCAACAAGGAACTGGAATCTTTTGCATATTCTGTATCCCACGACTTACGCGCCCCCTTGCGTGCCATCGACGGATTCACGCGAAAGGTCATCGTCAACTTTGGTGAGCGGCTCGACGACGAAGGTCGCCGCCAGCTCGGAGTCGTGCGCGACAATGCCCAGCGCATGGGCCAACTGATCGACGACCTTCTCGCTTTTTCGCGCATGGGCCGCCGCGATATGGCCGGTCAACCGCTCGACATGGACGCCATGGCCAAGGGCGTTGCCGACGAGCTGCGCGCGGCCGAACCGCAGCGCGCGATCGAGTTCATCTTCGCGGCGCTTCCCGATGCCTCCGGCGACGCCGCAATGCTCAGGCAGGTCTGGGTGAATCTGCTCAGCAACGCCGTCAAGTTCACCCGCCATCGCCAGATAGCGCACATCGAGGTTGGCGGACATACAGAAAGCGGAGAAAGCATCTTCTGGGTCAAGGACGATGGCGCCGGCTTCGATATGCAGTATGCCGACAAGCTGTTTGGCGTGTTCCAGCGTCTGCACCGCCAGGACGAATTCGAAGGCACCGGCGTCGGCCTGGCGATCGCCCAACGCATTCTCCACCGCCACAACGGCCGTATCTGGGGAGAAGGAAAGCCGGACGCGGGTGCCACTTTCCAATTCGCTTTGCCGATAACATCGGCACATGACCAACTCTAGGGAGGACACGCATCATGAATGCAAGCAACCAGGAACTGCAGATTCTGCTGGTGGAAGACAACCCGGCCGATGCCGAATTAACCATCGATGCATTGCGCTCGAGCCATCTGACCAACCACGTACAGTGGGCCAAGGACGGCGCCGAAGCCCTCGATATTCTCTTCGGCCATGAACAGGAATCGGCGGCCGCCAACGGCCGGTTGAAGCTTGTTTTGCTGGATCTGCGGCTGCCACGGGTGGACGGCCTGGAAGTGCTGCGCACCCTGCGCGCCGACGAGCGCACCCGGCGGCTGCCGGTGGTGGTGCTGACGTCGTCCCACGAGGAGATCGATGTCGTACGCGCCTACGATTTGGGCGCCAACAGCTATCTGGTGAAGCCGGTCGAGTCCGAGGAATTCATACGCGCAGTGGGTGAGTTGGGGCTGTACTGGATGCTGCTCAATAAATCGCCGGGTGACACAAGGTGATCGAACTGGATCGGACGCAACGAGGCGCCCTCGATTTGATCCTGGTCGAGGACTCGCACGTTGACGCTGAGCTGGAAATTGACGCCTTGAAGGACACCGGCTGCGCAGCAGAAGTCCGTTTGGTTGAAGATGAACATGCCTTTCGTGCGGCCCTTGAGGAAAGGCGACCCGACGCAATCCTCTCCGACTGGACACTGCCGCTGTTCAGCGGTCGCCGGGCGCTCGAAGTCGCACGCGAATGCTGCCCCGAAGTTCCTTTTATTTTTGTCTCCGGCACCATTTCCGAAACGACTGCCCTTGAAGCGCTCCGCATCGGCGCGACCGACTATGTCTACAAGGACCAACTACAGCAACTCGGCCCCACCTTGATCCGCGCCATCAAGGAATCGCAGGCGCTGAGAGCATTGCGCGAAAGCGAGACCACCTACCGTTCACTGTTCGACAACATGCTCAACGGTTACGCATACTGCCGCATGCTGTACCAGAACGACCGGCCCGATGACTTCATCTATCTAAGCGTCAATGAGGCCTTTGAACGGCAGACCGGGCTGAAGAACGTCACCGGCCGTAAAGTCAGCGAGGTCATTCCAGGCATCCGCGAGTCGGATTACCGACTGATCGAATTCTATGGCCAGGTCGCCATGACCGGCCAGGCACAGCAGTTCGAGATCTACGTCGTAGCCTTGGAGATGTGGTTTTCCATTTCGGTATATAGCCCCAGGCAGGATCACTTCGTGGCGGTGTTTGATGTCATTACCGGGCGCAAGCAAGCGGAGGAGGCTCTGATCAAGAGCGAAGCAAGATTTCGCGGTATCTACGAGAACCTGCAGGACGTGTATATCGAAACCGCAATGGACGGAGTGATTTTGGACGTCAGCCCGCAGATAGAGGTCTTGAGCAAAAGCCAGTACAAAGCGGAGGATCTGCTTGGTCGTTCGACCCTCTCGCTCTATTGCGACCCCCAACGACGGGAAGAATTGATCGTTGGATTAAGGCGGTTCGGACGCATCTCTGATTTCGAAAGCATATTCACCAATCGTGACGGAACGGAAATTCCGTGTTCAATATCGGCCACCATTCGAGTCGACGCCAATGGCGAACCAGCAGGCATTGCGGCCACCGTGCGTGACATAAGCGAACGCAAAGCCCACGAGGAACAACTGACCAAGCTTTCTCTCGCCGTCGAACAAAGTCCGGAGAGCATCGTCATTACCGACCTCGCTGGCAACATCGAGTATGTAAATGCCGCATTCGTTCGCAACACTGGCTACGGCCGCGAGGAGGTCAGCGGGCAGAACCCGCGCTTTTTGCAATCCGGCAAGACACCATCGGAAAGCTACCAGGATCTCTGGGATACCCTGTCGCAAGGCGGGACATGGCGCGGCGAACTTTACAACCGGCGCAAAGACGGCAGCGAATACACCGAGTTCGCCAGCATCTCGCCGATCATCCAGGCCGACGGTCGCGTCAGCCACTATGTGGCGGTGAATGAGGACATTACCGAGCGCAAGCGCAGTGCCGAAGAACTGGACCAGTACCGCTATCACCTGGAGGAACTGGTCAATACTCGCACGCTCGAACTGGCGGGGGCCAAGCTTGCGGCAGAAGTGGCGAATCGGGCCAAGAGCACGTTCGTCGCCAATATGAGCCACGAGATCCGCACTCCCTTGAACGCCATCGTCGGGCTCACCCACATATTGCGACGCGGCAATGCCGAACCCGGGCAAATAAGGAAGATCGACAAGATCGTCGCCGCTTCCCGGCATCTGCTCGCTGTTATCAATGACATTCTCGATTTCTCCAAGATCGAGGCAGGCAAACTGCGCCTGAGCGTCGCCGATTTTGCGCTGGATCGGATGCTGGACAACGTCATTTCCATGATCGGACCGAGGCTGCGCGAAAGGCGGCTGGAACTGGTCCAGGATCGGGATCACCTCCCGATGATCGTGGTCGGCGACGCAACCCGCGTGGCGCAGGCGCTGCTCAACTACCTCGCAAACGCCGTCAAATTCACCAACGCGGGCACCATCACCCTGCGGCTCATCAACGTGCACGAAACTGCGGCAGACCTGGTGGTGCGCTTCGAAGTCAGCGACACCGGGATCGGGATTGCGCCGGAGAAGCTCGCCGACTTGTTCGCGGCTTTCGAGCAGGTCGACGCGTCCAGTTCACGGCGCTTCGCCGGCAGCGGGCTTGGCCTGGCCATTACCCGTCGTCTGGCGCACCTGATGGGCGGCGAGTCCGGCGCGCAAAGCGCGCTTGGTCAAGGCAGTACTTTCTGGTTTACCGCACGCTTCGGCAAGAGCCAACTCGACATAGCGGACCTGGCGGCGGTACCGGCGATCTCCGAGCTGGCCTTGCAAGCCATACCGGCCGGCGCGCGCATCCTGGTGGCGGAGGACAATCGCATCAATCAGGAGGTTGCGGTAGAGCTCCTGGCGGGGATCGGGCTGGAAGTAGAGGTCGCCAACGACGGCCGGGAGGCCGTGGACAAGGCCCGGGACGGCCACTACGACCTGATTCTCATGGATATGCAGATGCCCGGGATGGACGGCCTGGAAGCGACCGCCGCAATCCGCGCGCTACCAGGCGGCGCGACGTTGCCGATCCTGGCCATGACCGCCAACGTCTTCGACGAAGATCGCCTGCGTTGCCTGGCTGCCGGCATGAACGACTTCATCGCCAAGCCGATCGATCCGGAACAACTCTTCGACACCTTGCTGCGCTGGTTGTTGCCCGCGCTGCCGTACGGGCAAGTCGGCGTTACTGCCGCGGCGGCGGAGATTCCCGCCGCACTCTCGGCCATTCCCGGTCTCGACACCGCGCGAGGTCTCAAGACCTTGGACGGCGATCGGGCCGCCTACCAGCGTTTACTGCGACTCTTTGCCGCGACCCACCGCGACGACATGGCGCTGTTGGCCCAGCGCATCTCAGCAGGGGATCGCGATCAGGCTCGACTGATTGCCCATACTTTGAAGGGCAGCTCGGGCAATCTTGGGGCGACGAACATCCAGTTCCAGGCTGCGGCGCTTGAGGCGGCGATCCTGGCAGGGCGCGATGGGAGCGCCGTCGAGCGCCTCACCGGCACTTTGGCAAACGAGTTGCAACGTCTCGCTGCGGCAATTGGTGCGGCCCTGCCGGAGGAATCGACGGCTGCGGTCGGCGTAGACTGGACCGCAGTGCGGCAGATCCTGGTGGAGCTGGAACCGTTGCTGGCGGCGTCCAGTATGGACGCGAACGCGATCATCGCGGCCCAGGCAACTCTTCTCAAGGCCGCACTCGGCGCCACGGGCGGAGAACTGACGCAGCGCGTCGAACGCTTCCTCTATCCCGAGGCCTTGCAGACGCTCCGGCGGGCACGGCTGGAGCACACGGAACTGGGGGCGCCATGACATCCCCAGAACAGACCATGAGGATGCACCTGAAAGCGACGCGCGATGCCGCGACAACACAAGCGCTACGCTGCCTGCAACTCCTCGCGAAGAACGCGGCGCAAAGTCTCCTCGGACACCGGGGCCTTGTCGGGCGCCGTGGCGGCACGCAGAGCTTCGTTGATAAGTGTCTGGTAACCGCGTCCCTGCGCCTCGGCCCGAACGCGGAAGGATTCGATCACGTCGTCGTCAAGATAAATCGTGATGCGCGTCTTGCCCGGGGAAGAAATCACCGCGCCGCGCGTCGCCTTGCTGAAATCGTATTCTCTACGCATAGTTCTCGCACTCCTTCGAACTGGCCTTGCGGGCCGAGATTATTCTTAGCCGCTCGCCACGCGGCGTATGCACCACTACCAGTATCCGCCCCAACGCATCCATGCCGAGCGTCGCGAAACGCTGTTCGTCCTTGGCGTCGGGATCTTCGACCGTCAGGGCATTGCTGTCATGCAAAGCCGACTCGGCATGAGCAAAGCTCACGCCATGCTTACGCAGATTGCGCGCCGCCTTGGCCGAGTCGAACTCGATTTCCATATGCAAAGTATGCATATAATATGTGCATTCGTCAAGAACACGCGCCGGAGTACCCCGATGAGCGTTGACCCGCCGTCAGACATCTCCCGGCCGAGAATTCTGGTGGTCGACGACGACCGCGGCGACCTGGATCTTCTCGGCGGATTGCTGCTCCCTCACTACGAAGTGTTGGCCGCGCCGTCCGCCGAAATGGCATTGCAGGTCGCCCTCGACATTCCGAAACCCGACCTGATCCTGCTCGATGTGATGATGCCTGGGATGGACGGTTACGCGGTACTCGTCCGGTTGCGTGACAACGCCGCCACTCGCGACATTCCGGTGATCTTCGTCACCGGGCGGGATTCGATCGAAGACGAGGAGAAAGGCCTGGCTCTCGGCGCGGCGGATTACATCGCCAAGCCCTACCGGCCGCCGATCATTCTGGCACGGGTGCGGGCTCAGCTGGAACTCAAGCTTGCCCGGAATCGGCTTGAAGACCAGAACATCTATCTGGAATCTGAACTGGTGCGGCGCCTGAAGGAAAACGAGCAGGGTCAATTGCAACTTCTGCAATCCGAGAAAATGGCGGCCGTCGGCCAACTGGCGGCGGGCATCGCTCACGAGATCAACAATCCTGTCGGATTCGTCGCCTCCAATCTGGGATCCCTCGACGGCTACCTGAAAGATCTCTACTCGGTTCTGGATGCCTACGCCGCCATCGAGGCTCTGTGCCCGGCCGACGCACCGGCGCTGGCCAGGATATGCGAACTGAAACAGCAGAAGGAGATCGATTTTCTGCGCGTGGACAGCGCCGAGTTGATCGCGGAATCGCGGCAAGGCATGGCGCGTGTCATCAAGATCGTCAATGACTTGAAGAATTTTTCGCGCGCGGAGGGCAACGTCTGGCTGCTCGCCAATCTGCACGACGGCCTGGACTCCACGCTCAACATCGTCTGGAACGAGATCAAGTACCACTGCACGCTGACCAAGGAGTACGGGGAAATTCCCGAGGTGAATTGCATCCCCTCGCAGATCAATCAAGTGTTGATGAATTTGCTGGTCAATGCCGCGCAGGCAATACCCGAAAAAGGCGTGATCACCCTGCGCACCGGCCAGGCGGGCGACGAGGTCTTTATCGCGATCGCCGATACCGGGGCCGGGATTCCCGCGGAGATCCTGCCGCGGCTGTTCGAACCGTTCTTTACCACCAAGCCGGTCGGCAAGGGCACCGGGCTCGGCCTGTCGATCGCCTACGGCATCGTGCACAAACATGGCGGGCGCATCGAGGTGGCGAGCACCATCGGCGAGGGAACCACCTTCACCGTCTGGCTGCCCGTCAAACCGCCGCCGGACGAAGCCGCAGTCGCCGTTGCCACCCCGCCCGCCTAGTCGGGAACTCGACATCATGAACGCGCCGAAAACCGGTCCCACTCCAGCAACAAAAGGGGCCAGGCTCGAATATTCTTCTCGAATATTCTTGCTAGAACATCCTGACGCCCCGCCGCCCGCGCGTACATCTCGACCAGGTGCCGTTGCACATCGTGTAAAGATCTAGCCTGCCCCTATTCCTTCTTTCCCCTTGTTCAACCGGTCACGATACTTTGGATCGCCTGGGCGGGTGTGACGATGGGAATGCTCTGGAAATGCTTTAGGACGAGCAGATCGTCGTCGCCGGAGACAATCAGGTTTGCGCCAGCGGCGAGCGCGCATGCGAGCACGGCGTCATCGTCGGCATCGCGCGCGACCTGCTGCGCAAGCTGCCGCGCCGTCACCAAGGTGACCAGCCGCCGATAGTTGCGCAGCATCTGGTCTGCGCTTAATCCCGTTGCGAGAACAGGCTTGGCCAGCTTTTTCTTGTCCAGTGTCGCGGTTAGTTCATCAAGCAAAACCCTGCTTGAATAAAGTGCTATCTCATTCTCTGCCGCCAGTTCGAGTAGGCGGCCGGGAGGACCTTGCCAGAGAAAAGCAGACACCAAGACGTTGGTGTCGAGCACCAGCCTCATGCGTTGGTGCGGGTCTTGCGGGCGCGGCGCACGGCGTTAACTTCCGCTTGGATTTCCTTCATCGACAGCGTTGCGCCACCTGCTGCCGTGGCGCGCGCCGCCCCAGCGAGTAAGGCCTGAGCGGCGCGTTGGCGCATGGCGTCCTTGACCAGTTGCGCTAGTGCCGCGGGCGTGAGCAACCCGGCGGCTTGCGCCTCGCGAGCCAGCCGATCAGGCAGATTCAGTTTCAATTCCAGTGTGGTCATGATTTCCCGTCCATGGTGGTTCGTTTATGTGAGCATGGTAACGCGCATTTCCCTTGAGCGACAAGTTGAAGGTCCGGTTTCAGGCTCGAATTACGCACCGAGGGAGCAGGAGAGGGCCATGACCCTCGCGGTATCTGCGAATCTGGAACAGGCGTATATTGAATCTGTAGCTTGTCGTAAAAAGCTGTTTCCGCGCCCGGGATTCCCGGCGGCTTTCAGTTTTCCCAAGGAGGATACGTCATGGCGCACGAACCTCATACAGTTTCCCTTGGCTTTACCGATCAGACCTTTCCGCCGGGGGCACATATTTGCCAGGTCTTCAGTAACGATGAGGAGCGCCTGGATGCGCTCCTCAAATTCCTCGGCAGCGGTCTTGCCGCAGGAGAGCGGGCTGCCTGCTTCACCGAGAAGCTCGACGCAACCCGTCTCACCGACTACCTGTCGGAGCAGGGGTTGTCGTGCGACAAGCTGATGGAATCGGGCGCGCTGTCAAGGGCCGGAACCAGCGAAGTCTATTTTCAGGACGGGCACTTCGACCCGGATCGCATGCTGGAACTGCTGCGGCAATTCCACGGTGACTCGGTCGTGAATGGATTTCCGGCCGCTCGGGTCATCGGAGAGATGACCGAGGACGTCCAGCACATCTCCGGCGGATCGCGCCTGATGGAGTATGAGTCCCGCGTGAGCATGCTGCTCAAGGAGATTCCCATCACGGCGGTCTGCCAATATGATGCCAACGCATTTGACGGCGCAACCATCATGCAGGTGCTGAAGGTCCATCCGATGATGGTGATTCGCGGCAGCGTGGTGCACAACCCCTACTACGTTCCCGCCGAGGAGTTTTTGGCGCATCACTGCGCATAGGCCGAGGGCCCGATGGACACGGACGCCGCGGTTGATGTGCGGGTTCTCGGGCAGCTGTTGCTGATGCAGAGCGTCGTCGCTTCGCTGCCCGACAATTCCGTCCTTCCCTTCATCATCAGCGGACTCGGAGACATTCCCGGGGTCGGTCAGGTGGCGCTCGACACGGCCCCCCTGGGGGAGTCTCCGTATCGATTCCACTTGACGGCGGGCGCCGAGCACTATGGGGCGCTGGATTTCCGCGTGGACGATGCCCCAGCCTTTGCTCCCTATCTGGACCATGTGCACAACTTCGCCTTCATGCTGGCGGTGATCCTCGACGAACGCCGCCAGCGCCAAGTCATCGAAGCCCACGGGCGAGCCCTGGAACAGCAGGTCGCGGAACGAACCACCGAGCTGGCCGGCGAACGCGATGCCGCCCGCCGCTACTTGGATATTGCCAGGGTGATGCTGATGGCCCTCGACGGCAATGGGCGGATTGCGATGGTCAACAGGAAGGGAACCGAGATCCTTGGGAAACCGGAACACGCCTTGATCGGGATGGACTGGATCGACAACTTCATCCCGGCGGAGGAGCAAAGCGCGGTTCGCAAGGTGTTCAGCCAACTGATGTCGGGAGAAACGCCGCTGGCGGAATATTACGAGCATCGCGTCGTCAATGCCGCGGGGCAGGAACTGACCATGGCCTGGACCAATACGCTGCTGCGCAATGATGCGGGCGCTGCGACCGGAGTCCTGTCCTCGGCGGAAGACATCACAGAGCGCAAGCGCGCCGAAGAAGAACTGCTGAAATACAAGAATCACCTGGAAGAAACGGTGGCGGCGCGCACGGCCGAGCTGGCGCAGGCGCGCGACGAAGCGGAAGCGGCCAACCGGGCAAAGTCGGAGTTTCTGGCCAACATGAGCCACGAGATTCGCACGCCGATGAACGGCATCCTGGGCATGGCAAACCTGCTGCGGCGCGATGGGGTTAACTCGAAGCAGGCGGAACAACTCGACAAGATCAATGTGGCCGCCCGGCACCTGCTTCACATCATCAACGACATCCTCGACATCTCAAAAATCGAGGCCGGCAAGCTGCTGCTGGAGGAAGCGCCGATCTACTCTACCAGCCTGCTGAAGAACGTCACCGCAATCGCCTATGAGCGTGCCAGGGAAAAAGGCATCGACCTCCGGGTGGAAATCAAACCCTTGCCAAACAACCTGTATGGCGACCCGACGCGGCTGCAACAAGCGCTGCTCAACTACGCTACCAACGCCGTCAAGTTCACTACCCAGGGATCGGTCACCTTGCGTATCTTCCCGGTGGAAGAAGCTGCGGAAGCCATGCTGGTGCGCTTCGAGGTGCAGGATACGGGTATCGGCATTCCTTCCGAAACCCTGCCCCGGCTCTTCAGCGCCTTCGAACAGGCCGACAATTCGACGACACGCAGGTACGGCGGGACCGGCCTGGGCCTGGCCCTCACCCGACGTCTGGCCGAACTCATGGGCGGCGCCGCCGGCGTCGAGAGCACCCCCGGGGTCGGCAGCACCTTCTGGTTCACCGTCCGGCTGAAGAAGTTGGAAGCCCATTCGGATCTCCCCCCGACGGCGGCCACCAGCGAAGCCGAATCAGTCCTGCGCCAGCGCCATCACGGCAGGCGAATTCTGATCGTCGATGACGAGCCCATCAATCTTGAGGCCGCCCGCGTCCACCTGGAGGCCACTGGACTCATCATCGATGTGGCGGTGAATGGCGACGAGGCATTCGCCATGGCACAACGAACAGCCTATGCGGCGATCCTCATGGACATGCAAATGCCGGTCCTGGACGGACTGGCCGCGACCCGGAAGATACGCTTGCTGCTCGAGCGCGGACAGACCCCGATCATCGCCATGACGGCGAATGCCTTTGCCGAGGACAGGAAACTCTGCCTGGCGGCGGGCATGAATGACTTCATGATCAAGCCGTTTGCCCCCGAGACGCTGTTTTCAACCCTGCTGCGCTGGCTCGATCAGGAGGAGATTTCCGATAGCGATGGCTCAGGAGGTAAACCCGGATGAACGCGCATGACCCGAACAAGCCCCGCGCGAGAATTCTGCAGGCAGACGACCCCATCAATCTGCAGATACTCGGCGGATTGCCGCAATCCGATTACGAGGTCTTGTCCGCTTTGTCCGGCACGCGCGCGGAGGGCAACGTCTGGCTGCCCGTCAAGCCGCCGCCGGACGAAGCCGCAGTCGCCGTTGCCACCCCGCCCGCCTAGTCGGGAACTCGACATCATGAACGCGCCGAAAACCGGTCCCGCTCCCGAATCCAATTCCGCCCGCCTGCTGTTCGTCGATGACGAAGCGGCCATATTGGCGTCGTTGAAGCGGCTGTTCCGCCCGCTGGGTTACCAAATATTCACGGCCACCTCGGGACGCACTGGACTGGAGATGCTGGCCAGCGAGGCGGTCGACCTGGTGATCAGCGACATGCGCATGCCGGAGATGGACGGCGCCCAGTTTCTCGAGCAGGTGGCGGGCCGCTGGCCGGAAACCAAACGCATCCTGCTGACCGGGTATTCCGACACCGCCGCCACCATTGCGGCCATCAATCGCGGCGAGATCTGGCGCTATGTCGCCAAGCCCTGGGATGACGATGAAATTCTGATGACCGTGCAGCAAGCCCTGGCGCACCGTCGACTGGTGCTGGAAAACACCCGCTTGTCGTTACTCACGCAGGAGCAGAACCAGGCATTGCAGGTGCTCAACGCCGGCCTCGAACAGAAAGTCGCCGAACGCACGATGGAACTTTCCAAAGCCCTGCAAGGGCTCGAGGATGCCCATGGCCAGTTGCGGCAGGGTTTCCTGGCCACGGTGCGGCTGTTCTCCAGCCTGCTCGAATTGCGCGGCGGCACGCTGGCGGGGCACTCGCGACGCGTTGCCGACACTGCCCGGCGCATCGCGCTACAGGTGGGCCTGTCCGAGGCCGATCAACAGGATGTGCTGCTGGCGGCGCTGTTGCACGACATCGGCAAGATTGGCTTGTCCGACACCCTGCTCAACGCAGCCTTCAACACCTTGGCCCCGGCGGATCGGATCGAGGTGATGCAGCATCCGGCCAAGGGCCAGGAGTTGTTGATGGGGGTCAAGCAATTGGCCAAGGCCGCCAGGATCATTCGCCACCATCATGAATATGTGGATGGCAGCGGCTACCCGGATCGCCTGGTTGGTCCGGCGATCCCGCTGGCGGCGCGCATTCTGGCCGTCGCCAATGACTACGACGCGTTGCAGATGGGAGCCCTGGCGCTGCACAAGCATACGCCCGATGAAGCCCGCAAGTCGATTGTCAGGGAAAGCGGCCGCCGCTACGATCCGGCAATCGTCGTCGCCTTCCTTGCCACCGCCGACGCGGACAAACGCGAGCGATCGCCCAAGACTTCGCCTCGGCCGCCGAACGAAGTCAGGTTAACCACCGGGAAGCTCAAACCCGGCATGATATTAAGCCGCGAACTGGTCCACAAGGACGGCTACCTGCTGGTGGGACAGGACAGCGCCGTCGATGAAACATTGATCGTGCAGCTGAAGGAATTCGAACGGGCCAACCACGAAAGCCTGAACATCTTTGTCCGCACTATGGGTAGTTGAAATTCAGCATGCTGGTAGCGCCAGTGTCAGCATGCCCAGTACCTTGGCGGATCTCTCCAGTCGAGTATCAAAGCAGGCGAAATGCAGTTCCTCGCCTGCGGCCTCCTGCAAGGTGCGGGCAGCAGCGAGTTGAACACTGTCGTAGCCGCGCAGGGCAAAGGTATCCGCATACTCGCCCGCCAGTTCCACCACCGGCTGCGTGACCTCGACGACCGCGTAACGAGGCCAGTCGCGGCGCAATCGTGCCCGGGCAGTGTCAATCGCTTTCGCGTCGCGCGGGTGCTCACGCTGACGGCGCGCTAATGCCGCCATGGCTTCGGCCCAGGCAACACGACAGACGGCGACGGCGGAAGCCGCTTTGGTCAGCTTCTGCACGGCAACGCTGAAATCTTCCTTGATGTACAACTTGATCAGCGCCGATGTGTCGCAATACAGAATCAACGCCGATCCTCGAGCACCATCTGACTGACGGGTGTTCCGCTTGCAGCCATCTCAACGGGCGCTGTCAGGCGCGGCTTGCCGCCACTCCAGCACAGTGTTCCGCCGGCAATCAGGTCTCGCATCCCCGCACCGGTCTGCGGTGGGATACCGATGATGCGGGCGATCTTCTTCCTGTGCGAGGTAACCTCGATCACCTCACCCTGCTGCGCGCGGGACAGCACGCTCGACAGGCGGGCTTTAAGTTCGCGAATGGCAACATGCATGGCATGGTCCTGAAAGTAATTGTAGTCATATTATAGGTGTTTTTGATTGAATCGTGTCTACTTGCAACGAGGCGCAAGGGAGGGAGTTGCGAATAGGCAACTTGAAATCGGCAATGATCATGTATGGCCGACGGCGTCCACAATCTTCCGCCCATGCGCCACGCCGCTGCGAACGCCAACATCAGCAGCCATGCTCCTATCCCCGCCTGGAAGCGTCCAATCATATTCTTCGGACGCGTAGTCTGGTGGCCAAGAAGCTGCTCGCCCTGTTACTTGTAGAGATTGATGGGGTAAGATTAGTCACTCCGGAACCTCCCAGACCCCGGAAAAAATCTTGTCGGCCCAGAACAAGCCGGCGAGGGTCTTGCCATCCGTGATCGCGCCATCCCTCACGCTCAGCAACGCATCGGCCAGGGTCAACTCGACCACCTCAAGGAACTCGCCGTGATCCAGCGCAGGACCGACATACGACAAGCCGTGGGCGAGAAATATCTCGATGCGCTCGTTGGAATAGCCGATGCACGGATGCATGACGCCCAGATGGCGCCAGTTCTTCGCCTTGTAGCCGGTTTCTTCGCGCAGTTCGCGGCGCGCCGTGTCCATGGGATGTTCGCCGGCGTCGATCTTGCCGGCGGGCAGTTCCAGGAACACCTGCCCCAGAGGATAGCGGTACTGGCGCTCGAACAGCAGCTTGCCGTTGTCCAGCGTCGCCAGCATCACCACCGCGCCGGGATGCAGGACATATTCACGCCCGCTTTCGGCGCCGTCGGGCAGGCTGACGCGGTCTGATTTGACTTTGAGCAGGCGGCCGCTGAAGACCTCCTCGCTCGACAAACAAGTCTCAGTCAGGTCTTCAGTGCTCAAGTGCGGCTGGCCGTGCCGGGTCGCCGGGCGCCTGCGCTACAGGGAGCGCAGCAGGGCAAAGGTGCACAGCGTCAGGATCGCCTGCGGGAAAGCGCCCAGCAGCGCTACCGCCAGACCGTTGGCGGAAAGCAGCAAGCGCATGTCGAAGCCGCCCTTGAGCGGAGCGGAGTCGAGCGGAGGATCGAACCACATCAACTTGACGACGCGCAGGTAATAGAAGGCGCCGATCAGGGAGAAGAACACCGCCACCACGGCGAGCCACACCTGGCCGGTATCGACGACGGCCATCAGGACCGCGAACTTGGCCCAGAAGCCCACGAAAAACGGCACGCCGGCCATCGAGAACATCAGGATGCCCATCATCAGCGCGAACCACGGGCTGCGCTGGCTCAGACCCTTGAAATCATCCAGGTTCTCGGCTTCGTGGCCGGCACGCGACAGCAACAGGATCATGCCGAAGGCGCCCATGCTCATCAGCACGTAGGAGATGGTGTAGAACATCGCCGAACTGTAGGCATTCAGCGCGAAGTGGCGATCGCCGCCGACGACGCCGCTGATCAATCCGAGCAGCATGAAGCCCATGTGGGAGATGGCGGAATAGGCCAGCATGCGCTTGAGGTTGGTCTGGGCGATGGCGGCGAGATTGCCGAGGGCTATCGACAGCACTGCCAGGATCATCAGCATTTGCTGCCATTCCGCCGCCAATTCGAACAGGCCATATACCAGCAAGCGCAAGGCCATGGCGAAGGCGGCCAGTTTCGGGGCAGAGCCGATGAACAGCGTGATCGGCGTCGGCGCGCCGTGATACACATCGGGGATCCACATGTGGAACGGCACCACGCCGAGCTTGAAGGCGAGGCCGGAAACCAGGAATACCAGGCCGAAAATCAGCACGGTCTTGTTGCCGACACCCTGGTAGATGGCCTGCGCGACACCGCCGATTTCCAGGGTACCGGTGGCCCCGTAGATCATCGAAATGCCATATAACAGCAGACCGGAGGCCATCGCGCCGAGGACGAAAAATTTCATCGCCGCTTCGGTGGCGCGCGCCGAATCGCGGTCCAGCGCGACCAGGGCGTAGAGCGACAGGGACAGCAACTCCAGGCCGATGTACAGGCTGAGGAAGTGGCTGGCGGAAATCATCACCATCATGCCCAGCGTGGCGAACAAGACCAGTACATAGAAGTCGCTCTTTTCCAAGTCGCGCGCGACCAGGTAGGCGCGGCTGTACACCAGCATGATCACCACCGAGAAGTACACCAGCAGTTTCAGAAAATCGCCGAGCAGGTCGTCGACGAACATGTTGCTGAAAGTCAGCACGACCTGGCCGTCGGCGGTCGCGAAAGTGATGATGGCGCATCCGACCAGGGTCGCCTGCGTCAGCAGGGCGATCAGCCAGCGCTGCGAGGGGGGCAAGACCAGGTCGACCAGCAGGATGACGCAGGCCATCGCCAGGAGAAACATCTCCGGGATGGCTGGGTAGAAATCGGGCATGACGAAGTTCATATGCAATTCCGTAATATCGCGTAGCGATCACGACGCTCCCCTCGCCCTTTGGGATAACCAGCGACTTGGTCGATGTTATTGATCGACCTAGTCGAATGGCTAGTAGCTCCATCAGAGGGGTTGGGGGTGAGGGAAAAGAGGTCGCTATCGATCATCTCGAACCCCGGCTCAGAGAATTTTGCTGATGGCCACGTGCTTGAGCAGGTGGTCGACCGAGGCATGCATCACGTCGGTGAATGGGAACGGATACAGGCCCATGCCGAGCACGCACAGAGCCAGCAGCCCGAGGACCAGGAATTCGCGATTGTCGATGTCGCCGAGTTCCGCAACATGTTTGTTGCCGATGACGCCGAAGGCGACGCGCTTGTACATCCACAGGGTATAGGCAGCGCCGAGAATCAGGGTGGTGGCCGCGGCGAAGCCGACCCAGAAGTTGTACTTGACGGCGCCCAGCACCACCATGAACTCCCCGACAAAGCCGGAAGTCGCCGGCAGGCCGGCGTTGGCCATGGCGAAGAGCATGAAGAAGGCCGCAAACTTCGGCATGGTGTTGACGACCCCGCCGTAGTCGGCGATCTCGCGACTGTGCATGCGGTCATACATGACGCCGACGCACAGGAACATGGCCGCCGAAACGAAGCCGTGGGAAATCATCTGCACCAGAGCGCCCTCATAGCCGAGCTGGTTGAAGATGAAAAAACCGAGGGTGACAAAGCCCATGTGCGAGACCGAAGAATAGGCAATGAGCTTCTTCATGTCGCCCTGCACCAGGGCCACAAAGCCGATGTAGACCACCGCGATCAGGCTCAGCGCGATCATCATGCCGGACAGGGCATGGCTGGCGTCCGGCGCAATCGGCAGTGAAAACCTGAGGAAACCGTAGGCGCCGAGCTTCAGCATGATCGCCGCCAGCACCACCGATCCGCCGGTCGGCGCTTCGACGTGGGCGTCGGGCAGCCAGGTGTGTACCGGCCACATCGGCACCTTGACCGCGAAGGCGGCCAGGAAAGCCAGGAACAGCAAGGTCTGCGCCGGCATGCCGAGCGGCAGGTTATGCCATTCGAGAATATTGAAGCTGCCGCCCGACTGCAGGAACAGGTAGAGCAGCGCGATCAGCATCAGCAGCGAGCCGGAAAGGGTGAACAGGAAGAACTTGAACGCCGCATACACCCGGCTGGGCCCGCCCCAGACGCCGATGATGATGTACATCGGGATCAGCGACGCCTCGAAGAACACATAGAACAAGGCGGCGTCGAGCGCGGCAAAGATGCCGTTCATGAGCCCCGACATGACGAGGAACGCCGCCATGTACTGTGCCACCTTCTTCTCGATGACTTTCCAGCCGGCCAGCACCACCAACACGGTGATGAAACTGTTGAGCAGGATGAACAGCACCGAGATGCCATCCACACCCAGGAAATATCTGATGTTGTATTGCGGAATCCACTGCGCCGTCTCGACAAACTGCATGCTGCTCCTGCCGGTGTCGAAGCCGGTATACAACGGCAGCGTGACCAGAAAGCCCAGCAGGGCAAACACCAGCGACAGCCAGCGGGTGGTGCCCGGGCTGCGCTCGGTACCGGTGGCGAGCACGACCAGGGCACCGGCGATGGGCAACCAGATCGTAAGACTGAGCAGGTAGGAAGCGATCATCTGTATGGGTTCCCGCGGCGCTTCAGGCTCGGTTGAACCAGAGCGTCAGCAAAACGAAGACGCCGAATATCATCGAAAACGCGTACTGGTAGATGTGGCCGCTCTGGAACAGGCGCACCACCGACCCGATCCAGCCGACCAGGCGTGCCGAACCGTTGACCAGCACGCCATCGATCAGCAGCTGGTCGCCGCCCTTCCACAGGCCGCGGCCCAGCAGGCGGGCGCCCCCGGCGAAGAACCAGTCGTTGAAATCATCGAGGCCGTATTTCTTTTCCAGGACATAGGAAACCAGGGCGAATCTGGTCTTGATCCGCGCCGGCAGATCCGGTTTCACGATATACAGGTACCACGCGGTGGCGGCACCGCCAAAGGCCAGCCAGAACGGCAGCGTGGTCAGCGCATGCAGCGCCATGGTCATGACGCCGTGGAACTCCTCGCGCATGTGCGTGAGCGCATGATGCTCCGCGCCGATGACGATGGAACTGCCGAAGTAGCCGTCGAACAGCAGCGGGCCGATCAACCAGCCGGCGCCGATGGAAGGAATGGCCAGCAGTATCAGCGGCACGGTCACTACCTTGGGTGATTCGTGCGGTTCGCTGTGTTCGCCCTGATGCTGATCGTCATGGCCATGGCCGGCATGCGCATGGCGGAAACGCTCCGCGCCGTGGAAGGTGAAAAATACCAGCCGGAAGGAATACAGACCGCCGATGAATACGCCCGCCAGCAGCGCCAGATAGGCGAAGCCGGCGCCGGGCAGATGCGACAGTTGCACCGCCTCGATGATCGAATCCTTGGAGAAGAATCCGGCAAACGGCGGCAGGCCGGCGTTGGCCAATGCGCCGATGAGCATGGTGAGATAGGTGATCGGCAGGTACTTGCGCAGCCCTCCCATCCGGCGCATGTCCTGCTCGTGGTGCATGGCGATGATCACCGAGCCAGCGCCGAGGAACAGCACGGCCTTGAAGAAGGCATGCGTCATCAGGTGGAATATCGCCACGGAATATGCCGAAGCGCCCAGGGCTACCGTCATGTAGCCGAGCTGCGACAAGGTCGAGTAGGCCACCACCCGTTTGATGTCGGTCTGGACAATGGCGATCAGCGCCATGAACAACGTAGTGATCGCGCCGATCACGATGACGAAGGACAGCGCGGCCTCGGACAGCTCAAACAGCGGCGACATGCGGGAAACCATGAAAATGCCGGCGGTTACCATGGTGGCGGCATGGATCAGGGCCGAGATCGGCGTCGGACCTTCCATCGAGTCGGGCAGCCAGACGTGCAACGGGAACTGCGCCGACTTGCCCATCGCGCCGATGAACAGGCAGATGCAGATCACCGATAGCAGCAGCCAGGGCGTGCCGGCGAACAACTCGATGCTCTGCGTGGCGAACTTCGGCGCCTGGGCGAATACCTGGGCGTAGTCGAGCGTGCCGAAATTCGCCGCGATCAGGGCGATCCCCAGCAGGAAGCCGAAGTCGCCCACGCGATTCACCAGGAATGCCTTGAGGTTGGCGTAGATTGCCGTCGGCCGCGTGTACCAGAAACCGATCAGCAGGTAGGACACCAGACCCACTGCCTCCCAGCCGAAGAACAGCTGGACAAAGTTGTTGGCCATCACCAGCATCAGCATCGAAAAGGTGAACAGGGCGATGTAGCTGAAGAAGCGCTGGTATCCGGGATCGTCGGCCATGTAGCCGATGGTGTAAATATGCACCATCAGTGACACGAAAGTCACCACCAGCATCATCAGCACGGTGAGCGGGTCGATGAGGAAACCGATTTCGAGCTTCAGGCCACCACTCTCCATCCAGGTATACACGCTGCCGTTGAAAAAATGACCGGCTTGCACGTCCTGAAAAATGATCACGGAGACGACAAAGGAAACTCCCACACCGAGGATGGTCACCCAGTGGGCGCCATTGCGGCCGATGGCCTTGCCGAACAGACCGGCGATGATGGCGCCGAACAGCGGCGCCAGTGGCACGATCAGGTAGAGAGTCTGGATGTCCATCGGCGGCTCTATCCCTTGAGGCTGTCGAGGTCGTCGACGTGGATGGTGGAGAGATTACGGAACAACGCCACCAGGATCGCCAGGCCTATGGCCGATTCCGCCGCCGCCACGGTCAGGATGAAGAACACGAACAACTGGCCGGACGGATCGCCGAGGTAATGCGAAAAAGCCACGAAGTTCATGTTCACCGCCAGCAGCATCAGTTCTATGGCCATCAGCAGGACGATCAGGTTCTTGCGGTTCAGGAAAATCCCGACCACGCTCAGGGCGAACAGGATCGCGCCGAGTATCAGGTAATGAGAAAGCGACAGGCTGAGCATGGCTGTGGCCTATTCCTTTTCCGACGGCATCTTCACGATGCGCAGGCGGTCGTTGCGCTGCACCGCGATCTGCTGGCGCGGGTTAAGATGCTTGGAGTCCTTGCGCCGGCGCATCGTCAGCATTATCGCGGCGATGATCGCCACCAGCAGGATCACCGAGGCCAGTTCGAACGGATAAACGTAGTCGGTGAACAGCAGGCGGCCCAGTTCCTTGGTGTTGCTGTAGCCGGCCGGCGGAGCACCCGGAGCGGGCATCACTTGCGTCGAGAAATAGCGCCCGCCCAGCACCACCGCCATCTCCACGACCATCAGCGCGCCGATGGCCGCACCGAGCGGCAGATAGCCCCAGAATCCCTCGCGGATACGCTCGATGTTGATATCCAGCATCATCACCACGAACAGAAATAACACCATGACTGCACCGACGTACACCATCACCAGGACGATGGCGAGAAACTCGGCCTGCAGCAGCATCCACAGGCCGCTGGCGGTAAAGAATGCCAGCACCAGGTAGAGCGCGGCCTGCACCGGATTGCGCGCAGTGATCACGCGCAGGGCGGCAAACACCAGTATGCTTGCGAGAAAATAGAAGGTCGCGGTTATGAAGTCCATGGCGGCTTACCGATAGGGGGCATCCTGCACCCGATCCGCGGCGATCTGGGTTTCATTTCGATCGCCCACGGCCAGCAGCATCTGCTTGGTGTAATACAGATCGCCACGGACTTCTCCGTGGTATTCGAAAATTCGTGTCATCACGATCGCGTCCACCGGACAGGCTTCTTCGCAGAAACCGCAGTAAATGCACTTGGTCAGGTCGATGTCATAGCGCGTGGTGCGGCGCGACGTCTGCCCGTCCGGATCCTCGCGCTGTTCGGATTCGATGGTGATGGCGAGTGCCGGGCAGACCGCTTCGCAGAGTTTGCAGGCGATGCAGCGTTCCTCGCCGTTGGGATAGCGACGCAAGGCATGCAGGCCGCGGAAGCGGTTGCTCTGCGGCGTCTTCTCCTCCGGATACTGGACCGTGATCTTGCGCGCGAACATGTAGCGCCCGGTCACGCTCAGGCCCTTGAGCAACTCCTTGAGCAGCAAACTGTTGAAGAATTCTTTCATCGCACCCATGATGGTTTCCCGTGTCACTTCCAGATGTTGAGCGGCGACATCATCCAGATGCCGACCACCAGCACCCAGAACATGCACAGCGGGACGAACACCTTCCAGCCCAGGCGCATGATCTGGTCGTAACGGTAGCGCGGGAAGGTAGCTCGGAACCAGAGGAACAGGAACAGCATCGAGGAGGTCTTGGCCGCCAGCCAGACGAAGCTGTCCGGCAGGAATCCCACCGGCGAGAGCCAGCCGCCGAGAAAGAAGACCGAGGTTAGTAACGACACCAGGATCATGTTGGCATATTCGCCGAGGAA